>Ga0316576_10001150_pt1 | contig 13862 bp, 11 predicted proteins | sample S0NA_FD_203075 | JGI IMG/M metagenome (GOLD analysis project Ga0316576, IMG submission 203075) | Rhizosphere microbial communities from salt marsh grasses in Alabama, United States - S0-2_050615r3r5 | ecosystem: Host-associated > Plants > Roots > Rhizosphere | place: USA: Alabama | collected... | reverse complement strand
CAGTTCCCTGGCCGTGCGCTCGATGCCGTGTTTTTCGCGCAGGATCCGCTCCAGCTCGGGTTTGGCCACCGCCATCACGTCCAGATCCGGGTAGAGTTCGCGGCCAAGTCCCTCGATGTTCAGCAGGGTCTTCTGCAGCATGATCAGCTGCGGCTGGATATTCAGTTTGAAACGGTATGCCACCTGGATCAGTTTCAGCATCAGTTCGCCGAACGAGATTTCGTTCAGCGGGCGCGAGAAGTTCGGCTCGCCGACTGCCCGCACCGATGCTTCGAGCTCGTCCAGCCGGGTTTCCGGTGGCACCCAGCCAGCTTCCCAGTGCAGGTAGGCGACGCGGAAGTAGTCGCGGTTGAACAGCGCCAGGAAATTCTCGGAGATGTAATACAGGTCCTGTTGGGAGAGGCTGGCGACAATGCCGAAGTCGAGTGCAATGTAGCTGGCGTTGGCGGGGTCGCTGACGTCGACGAAGATGTTCCCCGGGTGCATATCGGCGTGAAACAGGTTGTCGCGGAACACCTGCGTGTAAAACACGCGTATGCCCATCTTGGCCAGGCGTTCGAGGTCCACCCCGGCTTCCTTCAGACGTGCGGTGTCACTGATCGGAATGCCGTGGATCCGCTCCATGACCAGGACCTGTTGCTTGCAGTAGGGCCAGTAGATTTCCGGGATGTAGAGTTCTTTCGAATCCGCGAAGTTGTGCCGCAGGGCGGAGGCGTTGGCGGCCTCGCGGGTCATGTCGAGCTCATCGAATATGAAGGTTTCGAATTCCCGGACGAATTGCGTCGGGCGCACCCGCACACCGCCTTCCCAATACCTTTCCGCGAGGCCCGCGACGGACATCAACAGGTCGATGTCGCGGCGGATCTGCCGGCCGATGCCGGGGCGGACCACCTTGACCACTACTTCGCGGCCATCCGGAAGGGTGGCGGCGTGCACCTGCGCGATGGAGGCGGAGGCAAGCGGCTCCGTGTCGAAGGACGCGAACAACTCCGAAACGGGCTTGCCGAGCGCCATTTCGACAATGGATTTCGCCTCGGCGCCGGGAAATGGGGGCACGTGGTCCTGCAGCAGCGCGAGTTCGTCTGCGATGTCCGGTGCGACGAGGTCACGCCGGGTGGAGATGATCTGTCCGAACTTCACGTAGATCGGCCCCATCTCGTTGAGCGCCAGCCGCAGGCGTTCGCCGCGAGGGCGGTCGCCGACCCCGCGGCGACCCCATGGCGCGATGACGCGCACAAGACGCATCGGCCGGTAAAGATGGGTGGCCTCCAGGAATTCGTCCAGGCGGTAGCGGGACAGGATCGCACTGATCTTCAGCATTCGCGCGAACTGCCGGAAGGTGTGCCTCATGCCGTTTCGTCCGGATCGGACGGATCCCCGGCGGCGTTGCGTTGCCGCGAGAGGAACTCGGCCAGGAGATCGCCCGCACTGCCGGCCGACTCCCGAAACTGCTCCGCGCCTGCCCTGAGACCGGCCGCCACCTGGTAGCCCAGTACGTCGCCGAACACCCGCGCGATACTGCCTTCCCAGTCGGGATCGAGCCGTGAGAACAGGCGTTCGAGATCCCGGGCGAGATTCGCGTCACCCGTGATTGTCACGCGTGATTCCGGGTCGCCCCAGTGCCCCTCCGCTTCGGGGAGCGCCATCGAGAACAGAGCCAATGGAGAGCCCCTGACGATGGTGTCCGGCTCGGAGGCGGATTCTGTGCCCACCTCGACGCGCTCTCCGCTGAACGCGAAAAAGAGGCTCAGTGCCAGTCCCTCGAGGTCGAGACGAAGCATCCGGCCGTCCAGCCGTTCGAGACGTTGTGGCGTTTCGTCGTCGAGCGCGAGCACACGGTTGACGGCCGACTCCAGCATGGCCGCCAGGATGCCTGGCAGGGGCGTCCTGTATTCCGGCATGGTCAGCCGCGGACCCCGCTGTGAATGGCGACGATGCCGCCGGTGAGGTTGCGGTAGCGGGCATCGACGAAGCCGGCATCCGACAGCATGTCGGCCAGTTCCTGCTGGGGCGGATGCTTACGAATGCTTTCGGCCAGATAACGGTAGCTGTCCTCGTCGTGCGCGACCAGTTTCCCGAGCAGCGGCAGCACCGCGAAAGACCATGCGTCGTACGCCATTTTCAACGGCTCGGGGCCGACCTGAGAGAATTCCAGAATCAGGGCGCGCCCACCGGGTTTGAGCACCCGGCGCATCTCGCGCAGCGCCGCGTCCTTGTCGGTGACATTGCGCAGACCGAAGGCGATCGTGACCGCGTCGAATTGGGAGTCGCCGAACGGCAGCGATTCCGCATTGGCCAGTGCGTAACGGATGTTGCCGACGATGCCGCGATCTTCCAGCCGCCGCCGGCCGACATCCAGCATCGCGTCGTTGATGTCGGTCAGCACCACCCGGCCATTGTCGCCGACCCGGCGGCTCAGCAGGGCCGCTATATCGCCGGTCCCGCCAGCCAGGTCGAGCACGCGGTCGCCCAGGCGGATGCCGCTGTTGGCTACGAAGTCACGCTTCCAGGCCCGGTGGATGCCGAGCGACATGAGGTCGTTCATCAGGTCGTAGTTGCCGGCCACGGACTCGAATACGCCGCGGACCAGCGCGGTCTTCTCGTCAACCGGTACTTCACGGTAGCCGAAGTGCGTCGTTTTTTCGGGATGCTGCTTCATTCGTGGATTCCGATCCGGAGCGCCTATTGTATCCCCGTGGGATTGGCCGAGGGAAACGTCGGCCGGGATGCGCTGGACCTCGGGCCGCGTAGCGCGAGAGAATAGCCCCTAATCCCCGGTGATGCACCGGAACCGCAAGTGGAGAGTATTTACTATGAAAAAGGCACTGATCGTTATCCTGGCGCTATTGCTGGTGGCCGGCGGCGGCGTTTGGTACTTCGTGTCGTTCCGCCTCGATGGCCTCATCCAGCAACAGATCGAGCAGGCGGGAACAGCCACCCTGGGCAATCGCGTCAGCGTGGGATCCGTCAAGACCAATATCAGGGACGGATCGCTTTCCATATCCAATATCACGGTCGCCAACCCTCCGGGTTTCGACAATCCGAACGCATTCAGCCTGGACAACATCGAAGCGGCGGTGGATTACGGGAGCCTGGAAGTGAAGCGCCTCGTCATCGACAAGCCCGAAATCGTGATCGAGGAGGCCGACGGCGAGACGAATTTCTCGAAGATGTTGCAGGAACTCGAGTCGACGGAATCCAGTCCGCCCACGGGCAAGCCCGAACCGGAGATCGTTATCCGGCACTTTCGGATGAACGAGTCACGCGCGGCCTTCGAGTCAAAGTCTCTCGGGCGCTATTCGGACGTCAAGGTGGACTCGATCGAACTCAACGACGTTCGAGGCACCCCAACCGAAGTGGCGCGTCAAATCGCCAGCGAGGTGCTCTCGCAGGTGGCCTCGGACGCCGCGACGGAAGTCCTGAAAGCGCAGGCGCGCAAGAAATTCGGCGACGTGGAGGACAAGGTCAGCAGTACGCTCAAAGGCCTGCTGGGCGATGACGACGAATCAACGGACTCTGGCGACCAGAAGCCGGATGGCAATTGAACAGGCTCAGCCGAGTGAGATAGATTCGCCAACCCGGATGAACCGACCTTCGCCGGAGGCAAGGACGGCGTTCTGGGCAAAGGCCGGCGCCGAACCGGGGCCGGCGACCGGAGAGATTTCCCTCATCGCCAGGTAGGGTTGCCGGTCCGGATCCCGATACCCTGTCGCCTGGTCCACCGTCGTGACCAGGCACCGCTGGGACGGGTCGATCAGCGTGATCCGCCAGTGTTCACCGCACAGTTCTTTGCTGCTGTGCTCTGCGAAGGCGTCTACTCCGCTCAATACGATGTTGGGTCGAAAACGATTCATCGGCACGGGCTGCAGTCCGCGGGCGCGCAATTCCCGGTTCACGCGTTCGAGAGAGGCTTCGCTGGCCACCAGGTACGGTGCGGCGTCGGCGAAGGCGGTGGTCGACTCCTTGCCAAAGCGATCCTCGGCGAGTTTCCGCCGGAAGCCGGGGGCCATGCGCACCAGGCGGAAGGATTCTTCGCTTTCCAGGGCGGCCGCGATCCAGCGAGAAATCTCGGGACCCTCGTCCAGGGTCCGGCAGTCGTCCTTCCAGACACGGGAGACGATTTCCTCACCGGTTCCCGCTTCGAATGGAATGAAAACGGAGCCAAGCCCTTCCCGCGACAACGTGAGGCCGCGCGCATCCAGTTCCGTTCTGATCCGGGCGAGCGCGGGCTGCTCGCGTTGGGTGACAAAACGGCCATTGTGGCGGACGACCATCCAGTGGCGGTCGTGCCGGAGGCCCTTGTCGGTCAATTCACACTGCAGCGAAGAAATGCCCTTCATGGACTTGACGGGATAGACGTTGATTTCCGTGACGCATGCCTGGTCCATTCGCTGAATCCTGCTTCCCGGCCGGTCATTGTGGCCAAACGCCAGTATAATGCCTGTGAATCCCCAGTCGAGGACGAAGCATGTTGATCCTGAACCGCGGTCTGTTGCTGACTTTCGTACTCAGCCTGCCACTGTACGCGCAAGGTGGCGAAATGAAGGGCGAGGCAGCCATGACAGACGGCGAAAGCACGCCTTCCTGGCGCGAAGAACACCTGGCGCTCGGTAAAAAGACCTACGAAAGCGTCTGTGCTTCCTGCCACGACTCCGGCGAGCAGGGTGCGCCACGCATCGGCGTGCCGGAAGACTGGTCGGAGCGATCGGACATGTGGGAGGCTGTATTGCTGCCGCACGCCAGGGCTGGTTACCTCGAGATGCCGGGCAAGGGCGGTCACCCCGAACTGACCGACGCAGAGGTGGATGCCGCGGCAGAGTACATGCTGGGCCGCACGCTGCCCAACCTGCCAAGAGACTGACAGCGGTGCGGTGCGGCCTGGCCGTGGCCGTCGCGTGCCTGGCTCTGACGCTGTGCGGTGCGGCCCAGGCCCAGGCCCAGGCCCAGGATGCTCCCGAGGGATTTGAGGCGGCTCGGCAGGTCCACTGGGCGCTCGGCGCCTTTTTCGGCACGGGCTGGTACCAGGTGGACGAGAACCGGTCCGTGTTCATCCTGCGTCTGTCACCGCGGCAGACGCTTCAAGAATCGTCGCTGGGCCCGGACGGGACCCGGCGGTTCGGTGTTGAAATACTGTATCCCGTGTCGATAGGCCTGACCCGGATCGACGACGTCCCTGATTTCATCGACCTGGACAACTACGCCACGGTCAGTTTCACCCCCGGGATCCAGGTGGAGGTGCCGGTCAACGAACGGTGGTCGCTGCGGCCTTATCTTCACCTGGGTTACGGTAAGGAAAGCCGCTCCGGAGAGGGTGCCTGGATCGGTTACGGCGGTCTGAAGAGCCGCTACGTACTGGGCGAAGGGTACTTTCGGTGGACCGTGCTCAATAGCCTGAACGTGGCCGGATACGGACCCGAGTACGAGGACCGCGGCCGCTATGCCTCCCTGATGGCGGGTCTCGAATTCAGTCAGCCGCTGCGGCCCGCAGGAAACGGGAAGGATGCGCTCTATCTGAACTGGCGCCTGGACTATGACTGGTATTTCGATCGCCTCAAGTTCCATGTCGACGAGGACCGCGTCGAGTCCTTGCGCGACCAGTGGGAACTGGGTATCGCCGTCAGCAAACGCGACAAGCCCATCACCATCGGTTTTCTGAGCTTCGAACAGATCGGCCTGGCCTACCGCTGGAGTTCCGACGCCACCTTCAACGCCATCACTCTCAACTTCCGGTCGCCATTTACGGAGTAACGGGGTCGCGGATAAACGACGGAAGGGGAACGCAAAGGACGCGAAGAAAGGATTTACCGCCGAGGACACGGACCACGCAGACGGATCAGGAAAGTGGCCGCTGCCGCCGAACAAACGATTGAGAATTTTTCAGCGACTTCTGCGTCTTTTGCGTTCCTCTTTTAAATCCCTCTCAAGCCAGTTCTTCCCCTATGCGGACGATTTCTTCGACCATCAGGTCGAAGTCCTCGAAACGGCTGCGGTGGTTGGAGATGGCTGCGCGCAGGCAGTAGACGCCGTCCAGGGTGGTGTAGGACGGGGCGGCGATGCCGCTCTCCTGCAGCCTGACCAGCAGGGCCCTGTTCAGTGCGTTCAACGCATCCGTATCCAGGCCGCCCGGGTTATAGCGGAAACAGACGATGTCCAGCCCGACGGGCGCGCACAGTTCCAGGCCGGGTGTCGCTTCGAGCAGTCGGGCCAGGTAGTTCGCCTGCTCCACGTTGCGTGCGATCATTCGTCCGAAGCGCTCCAGGCCATGTTCCTTGATCGACATCCAGACTTTCAGCGCGCGGAACTGGCGCGTCAGTTGCAGACCGTAATCGCTGTACCAGAATTCGCCCGCCAAGCCGCCGCCGTCTGCCTCGCGCTGCAGGTACTCGGGCACCAACGCAAAGGAGTCACGGTGCGTCTCGGCGTCCCGCATGATGACGCACCCGGCTTCGAATGGGATGTGCATCCACTTGTGCAGGTCGAGCGCGATGGAATCGGCGCGTTCCATGCCGGCCAGTTGGCTGCGAACGTTTTCAGCCAGGACAGCGACCGCCCCGATCGCACCGTCAACATGGAACCAGAGGCCTTCGCGCTCGCAAAGGTCGGCAATGGCCTCCATGTCGTCGATCGCTCCCGTGTTGATTGTCCCGGCCGAGGCGATCACGCAGAAGGGCACACGGCCCGCGGACCGGTCCTCCGCGATGCGGCGTTCGAGCGCGCCGATGTCCATGGTGTAGTCGCGGTTGACCGGGATCTTGCGCAGGCCTTCCGATCCCAGCCCCAGGGTCTCGACGGCTTTCTGGTTGCAGCTATGGACTTCCCGCGAGGCGTACGCCGTCAACGGCCCAGGCGCCGCCATCACGCCCAGGCGCCGTACGTCGTAGCCGCAGTTGCGGTTGCGCGCCACGGTCAGCGCGGTGAAATTCGCCATCGAGGCACCGCTCGTCAAGAGTCCGCTCGACTGTGCGGGGAAGCCCATCATGTCGCAAATCCAGGCGATCACCTGTTTCTCGACGAGCGGCGCTGCGTGGCTGGCGCCGCCGAGATTGGAGTTGATGGCGGAGGCCAGGAAGTCCGCGAGCGCGCCCATCACCGTTCCGCTGCCCATGTACCATGCCCAGAAGCGGGGATGGGCGGTGTTCATCATGTAAGGGAGCACCCCGTCCCGGAATTCCTGGTAGACCTGCTCGGGAGGCGTGGGCCGGAGCGGGGCAGGGGTTTCCAGGCGCCTGGCCTGGTCCGCGGGCATCTTTTGCCAGGCCGGCTGGTCACGGACAGATTGCACGTGGTCCAGCGCGTCGTCCGTGATGCGGTGGGCCAATTCTCTCATCGACGCCCAGTCTTCGGGGTCCAGGGTTTCGTAGTGGTCTTCGGTCATGCCTGCATTCTAGTTTCGTCCGCGCGCCGGCGCACGGGGTCATGGTTTGCGGTTCGCGGTATCATAGACCTGTTCAGGTACCGGGAGTACGTTTGTGCATCTGGGAATGCCGCCGTTACTGGCGTTTTATCGCGAGCACCGGAATGACGAGGCACTCGTTCTGGCCGTCGTGATTGCGACCGAGGGTTCAACATACCGCAAGCCAGGCGCCATGATGCTGATCAGCCGTGACGGGGCCTTCGAGGGTCTTATCTCGGGCGGGTGCCTGGAGAGCGATCTGCTGCACCACGCAGACCAGGTCTTCCGAAGCGGGGAGCCTTCGCTCGTGACGTACGATATGAGCGCCGACGAGGAACTCGTGTGGAATCTCGGATTGGGCTGCGACGGGGTCATTCACCTTCTGCTGGTTCGGCTCGACCGGCACGACGGATTCGGCTTCCTCGAACGGCTGGATGGATGCTTTGCCGAACGTCGCGCGGTGCTCCTCGCACTCGTCACGCATTCTTCCGGTTCGGTGCCGGCGGGCGCCGTCGGGCTGCGCGAAGCATCTGGCCCGACCGTTGGCGACCCTGCCCTGCAGGCCGTGTTGGAAGATGCGGCCGAGGACTGGCCGGACTGGCGCTTCCGCCGGATCGCCCTTGCCGAGGATGAAGGTGTCGTGGAGGTCCTTCTGGTGCACGTACCGCCCCGGGTCCGCGTGGTCGTGTGTGGCGCCGGACCGGACGCAGTGCCGGTCGTACGGGCCCTGGCCGGGCTCGATTGGGACGTGAAGGTGGTCGACCACCGGCCCGCCTATGCCAAGGCCTCTCGTTTCGCATCCGGCTGCACCGTGGCGCGGTCCCGCCCGGAGCAACTGGCCGCGATGGTGGAGCTCGATGATGTCGACGCCGTTGTCGTCATGAGCCACCACCTGGAAAACGACGCTGCATACCTGCGTCAGGCCGCTGCGGCGGAGATTCCCTATATCGGGGTGCTCGGTCCATCGGCCCGCAGGCGTCGCCTGTGCGAGATGGCGAAATGCGAGGCCAGCCGGGTATTCGGTCCGGTCGGCCTGGACATCGGGGCGGAGTTGCCTGCGGCGATCGCCCTGTCCCTCGCCGCTGAAATCCACGCGGTCCTAAACGGCCGGGATGGCCGGTCATTGACCGCAAGGGGTGAAACATGACGGATCGCAGCCAACTGGGTGCGGTACTGCTGGCCGCCGGCCCTTCGTCCCGGCTGGGTCAACCCAAGCAGTTGGTGCGCGTGGAGGGCCAATGCCTCGTACGGCGGGCTGCGTCGCTGCTGCTGGAGCTCGACCTGGGCGCCGTGGTCGTGGTGACGGGCTGCGGCTCGGATGAGGTCACGCGTGAACTGGAAGGGTGTCCGGTGACGGTTGCCTTTAACCGGGACTGGGAGCGCGGGATGGGCGGCTCCATTTCCTGCGGCGTACGTCAATTGCCCAGGGGCCTGGACGGCGTGCTGGTGACCGTTTGTGACCAGTGGCGTGTTCAGACGGCGGACATGGCGGATCTGATTTCCTGCTGGCAAACGGACATATCTCGAATTTGCGTGGCCTGCTGGGATGAAGGCGAGGCCTTTGTTTCCGGTCCTCCTGTGATATTTTCACGATTTGTGATGCCCGAATTGAAATATCTTCATCCGGATCGGGGCGCGCGCCAGGTCGTGGATCTCCATATGGACCGGGTCGAGTTCGTCAGGATGCCGAATGCGGCGTACGACCTGGACCGGCCGGAGGACCTCGCGGAGATCACGACGGTGGGAATGCCGTCCCCCAGTAATTGAAGCAGGCGGGCCTCCAGCCCGGGATGTACATCGTCTGCAGGTCGTCACAGCGAAAGCCGGCCTGACGCAGCAGATCGGGGACGCGCCGGTTCAGGTTGCAGCCACCCCCGAGGCAGCGCCATACCGGATTCAGCCGCCGTTGCCAGCGTCTCACGGACGCGTCCGGCGCCTCGCCGTGTTCACAGAAAAGGAGCTTGCCGCCGGGTTTCAGGACACGCCGGATTTCTTCGAGCGCCGGTCCGGGTTCGGGCACCGTGCACAGGGTGAAGGTCATGACCACCGTGTCCGCTACGTGCCGCTCCAGCGGTATGCTCTCGGCTCCTGCCTGAAGGAACTCGGCGTCGATATGACGCTCGTTCGCATGGCGTTCGGCGATCGCCCACATCTCCCGGGAAGGATCCACGCCCCAGAGATGCGTCACTTTCCGGGTGTCGTAGTAGGGGATATTCAGGCCGGAGCCGATGCCGACTTCCACCACCCGCCCTTCCGCCAGCGGAACGACCTTGGCCCGCTGTTTCATGGCCGGCTTCTGTCCGCAAGTGAAGTGGACCACTTTGGGCAGGATGCGTTTGTCATAGAATCCCATGGTCGCTCCAGCATAGCATCCGGCGTGACAGCCGCGGAATGTCCTGTTCTGCGGCGCGCCCGCCAGCCCGTTCGTCGCAGGCGGCGCTCCGCTGGTCCTCGCGCGCTTGCCGGGACCATCCGCGGTACGATAATGGAATAACGGATCTCCAGGTAAGCTTTCTCGGAGGATTGCATATGAACACCAGGTGGCAGGCCATGCTCCCGATCGCAGCCGCGATGATCGCTTCCTGCGCGGCTACCGGTCCGGCACCGGCCGTGCTCGGCCAGAACTCGATCACTCCGCAGATGCTGCTCGACTCGAGTCCGCTTGCCCGCGGTGTCCAACTGCCGGTCGTGTCGCGGGAAGACATCCTGGAGCTGACCCCGGAAATGCTGGACTTCATTGACGAGCATGTCGACCGCAGCCAAACGGAATACACCCGGCTCAGGCAGCTTCTCTACGCGATCATGGGTGACGACCATTTTCAACTCATCTACGATGAATCGACCCGCACGGCGGCAGAGACGTTCCGGAAGCGGCGGGGCAACTGCCTGTCATTTACCAACCTGTTCGTGGCAATGGCCCGGAACCTGGGCATCGACGCCAGTTACCAGGAAATGGAGATTCCCCCGGACTGGTCGTTAGCCGGGGAGTCCTTCCTGCTCAGCAAGCATGTGAATGTCTACCTCCAGCTGAGGCACGACGAGTCGCGCATTGTCGATTTCAACATCTACGACTTCAGCACCACGTACGAACATCATGTGATCCCGGACCGGCGCGCTCGTGCCCACTACTACAACAACATCGGTGCGGAGAGCATGCTGCACGGTGAAACGCCCGGGGCGCTGGCGAATTTCAAAGCCAGCCTGCGGGAAGATCCGACATTCAGCCCCGCCTGGATCAATCTCGGAATACTGTATCGCCGCGAGGCTTATCCGGCATACGCCGAGGCGGCGTTTATGCAGGCGCTGACGGTGGAGCCATTCAGCCTGGTGGCCATGAGTAACCTCGCCAGCCTTTACGAAGATCAGGGCCGGACCGATCTCGCGCAGACGTACCGGGACCGTGTGGAAGTACATCGCATGCGAAATCCCTATTACCGCTTGTTCCTGGCCCGAGAGGCCTTCGCCAGTGGCGACTACGACACGTCAATCGAGCACCTGAAGCACGCTATTCGCGAACGGGAGGGCGAGCCGAGGTTTTATTCCCTGCTGAGCCTCAGCTACCTGATGGAAGGCAACCGCCACGAAGCGCAGCGGTGGATGGAAAAGGCCGAGCAAGCGGCTGTCAAGAAGAAGGAGCGTGAAAAATACAGCCACAAGCTCGAGTGGCTGATGAAGCAGTCGGCACAGTAGCGGGTTCCGCCCAAAAAGGAAGGGCAGCCCGTAGGCTGCCCTTCTTTTTGCTAAAACGTCAGATTCGACTAGAAGTCAAGCCGGATGCCGACGCGGAAGTAACGACCTCTCCAACCGCTCAATTCCCAGGCCGGGTTGAAGCCATAGAGGAAGTAGGCGGGTGCCGGGTCGAAACTCGGCTTCTCGTCAAACAGGTTGATGATGTTGGCGTACAGCTGAATGTTATCGCTAACCTGGTACGACGCGGAGAAATCCCAATCGAGGTACGAGGAGTGCGTGCACTTGTACGGCGTGCCATCATCGTAGGCATAGACGGAAGCGAACAGGCTTGCTTCGCAATCCCCCGGATCCCCACCGTAGTCAACAGACGCATTGCTGTAGCTGCCGGTGTAGTTCGCCGTCAGGGCGAAAGTCCAGTCCTGCCAGAGCAGCGAGTTCACCCAGGTCGAACGCCAGTCAGGCGCACCAGAGCATGACGTCACGTCACAGGGGCTCAGCGTGCCTTCGTAGTTGTATTTGACGTCATTGATCGTCTTCGACAGTTCCATCAGGTAGGACACTTCAAGATGGCTCGAGAAGGTCATGCTGCCAAAATCATGCGCCCAGTTGGCACCCAGGTCGATGCCGTTCGCGATTTCCGAGTTGGCGTTCTGATAGGAATACTGAATGAAGCCGAGCAGCGGCAGGGCATTCGGGTAATCCACGTCAGGATCGGCCGGAATAACCGCATCGACACCAGGCACATCCACGACACCGTTGTTCTGGTAGTACTGGTCGATCGCCGGACCGTAATCAGCACCGCTGATCAGGCCTTTGACCTTGATGTTCCAGTAGTCGACGGTGATGCTCAGGTCCCTGCTGGGCTCGAAAACGACACCAAAGGTGTAAGCCGTCGACTTTTCCGGATCGAGCGCCGGGTTGCCGGCGGCGGTCAGGCCGATGCTGTACGTGCCACTTGCATAGGCATTGTTCCCGTGGGCGGCCAGGAAGGCAGCGCCTTCGGGCGTGTTGGGATCAATCTGCGAAGAGACGTAACCCGTGGTGGGCGCACCGTAGGCTTCATTGAAGCTCGGGATGCGGAACCCTTCGGAGTATGTGCCGCGGAACTTGACCGAGTCGAGTGGCGAGAACGTGACGCCGAACTTCGGCGAGAAGTTGCTCTGGCCAGACGAATAGTCATCGTATCTGCCCGCGAGGTTGAGGGTGAGAATGTCCAACACAGGCGCGTCGACTTCGAAAAACGCAGAAGTCACATTACGGCTACCGGCAGCAGCAACCGTGTTCACCGACAGGTAGCGCTCATACGGATCGGCTTTCGCTCCGTTGGCGGAGGGGGCATTCACCTCTTCGCGACGGTAGGACACACCCACCGCGGCGACCAGCGAACCACCAGGCAATTCGAACAATGGCCGGGACAGTGTCGCCTGGATCTGGTCCACGTCGGACGTATTGTGGGTCGTGACCGGCGGCGCGATGTAGTCATATATCGACTGCGGGTTCGACGCCGGGTCCATGAAGTTGAAAGATCCGTCGGCGACAACATTCAGAATGCGCCGGGGAATCGGATACCCGGTCCGGAGGAGGTCCAGAGAGACATGCCCGGAGACGGCGTCGATGCTGTAGTCCCAGAGGGAGTTGCCAAACGTTCCCTGGATGCCGGCCGCGTAGCGAACCGACTCGGTATCAGTGTCGCCCTCGCGGGGGAATGGGAACCGCATCGAGAGTTGCGCCTGCTGACCGTCGGCTGCAAACGGGTTATTGGGGTTCAGTACGCCGTTGCTGGCGTCGCAGGTCCCGGTTCCGTTGGGGCCGAGGGGGCAAACGTAAACCGGCAAGAGTACCGGGGTAATCGACACGCGAACTACATCGGGGCCGCCTGGAGTGGTGGTACCGCCCCAATAATACGGGGTACCGCCGGATTCCGTCGTCTTGACCCGGTAGTAATTCATCATCGCATAAGCTTCGGCGTTGTCGCCGATTCTCATGGTGTAGCGGAGATTCAGACCCTGGCGCTCGATCTTCGGATAGAGGTTGACGTAATCGCCAAAGTTGTTCTGCTCACAGACAGGTCCCGTCAGGCCGACGTCAGCGGCGTTCGATGGGTTACGTGTTATGAGGTCCCGGCAGCCAGCCTCGGGATTGAGGAGTTGCCAGTTGCCCAGCGATGTACCGGCAGCGCCGTCGTACGGGCGAACCATGGGCACGCGCGTGCCGGTGCTGCTCACACCAAAGATCGTGCCGTCGGCCTGCAGGCCGTTGACGTTGGTGTTGTCCAGGCAGGCGCCGTTTTCGTTGCAGACGCCGGTCCAGTCCCAGGTGTTGAACGGGTAGTCGCGTTCGCTGGCGGAAATCGAATCGCTCGACTGGCGCTCGACATTCGCATAGAAATTCCAGCCGTCGACATCGAGCTCGCCGAATCCGACCGTGAGGTCCCCACGCAATTCATCACCGTCGCCTTCCTGCGAAACACCGTAGGAGCCGTTGAAGTGGAAGCCGGTGATCTCCTTCTTGGTGATCACGTTGACCACGCCGGCAACGGCGTCGGCGCCGTAGGTGGAGGAGGCGCCATCCTTCAGGACTTCGATCCGCGACACAATCGAATCTGGAATCATACCCAGATCGACGAAGTTGCGGCGACCGTCATCACCCAGCGGGTAGGGCGCCATGCGCAGGCCGTCGAAAATGGTCAGGCTTGCCGAAGTGGTAAGACCACGCAGCGAAACGGCTGATGCACCCGAGGCGAATCCGAAACTCGACCAGGAAGCGTTCATCGTGCCTG
>Ga0316576_10001149_pt1 | contig 13874 bp, 13 predicted proteins | sample S0NA_FD_203075 | JGI IMG/M metagenome (GOLD analysis project Ga0316576, IMG submission 203075) | Rhizosphere microbial communities from salt marsh grasses in Alabama, United States - S0-2_050615r3r5 | ecosystem: Host-associated > Plants > Roots > Rhizosphere | place: USA: Alabama | collected... | reverse complement strand
GGTGACGTACTCAAATGCCGTCGGCTCCAGACCGTCGCCGTAACGCGTTTCGATGATGCCCGGGATCGGCGTGCCCTGCCCGGCCGCCTTCACCAGTGCTCCGGCCGGACCGGAGGCCACAGCGCCGATCCCCAGCGCAGCGGCCGCCTTGAGGAATTCACGCCTGCGCGCGTAGACACCGGGGTCGGTAATATCGGAAGGCATTATGTCGGCGGGCTTCTTGATCAGCATGGCGTGCAGCCTGTGGGTGGATTGACACTAGAGACCGGCGCAGCGCTGTAAAGATTTCACTGGCCTTCCCTGACATTGGTACGGTTTTGCCGCGCCAGCCATAGTAACGGACCGATCGCACCGAAGAAGGTGGCGGTCATCGACAGCCTGACCGAGCCGCCGATGGCCAGCACGCCGAATCCGGCCCCTGCGCCCAACACGATCGAGGCCAGTACGACCCGTATCAGCCGGCAGCGATGACATCTGTTCTGCGTCATTGGCACCTGCAGCAATGGATTCAGCCGAGCGTCGCGGCACTTCGCCGGCACCCCGCGCTTGAGCCTGGAGGCCAGGCGTAATAAAACCCCACCATGCCCCAGCACCCGGATTCAAACACAGTTAGGCGTTTTGGTCAGCGCATGCTCGGCCCATTTCGCGGGGTGATGCATTCGGTGGTCACCGAATGGGCCGACGCAGTGACCACCGATGGGCGCGGCTGGACCCTGTACGTGCGTGGCGAATGCCTGTACGACGACCTCGCGGACCTCGAACGGCATGCCGTGAGCGTACCGGACGTAAAATTCGGCACCTGGTCGGAGCGCGCCGGCCTGCGGCGCGCACCGATCCGCATGCCGACCTTCGACGCGCGCGTGCGCGCAGAGGGTGGACGGCTGCTGGCCGCAGTGCAACGGCATGCCGCGGAACTGCCATTCGCGTTGGCCGACCACTTCGAGCTGTGGCTGCTGAATGCCGCGACCGGGCTCCCGCTCGCGCTGATCGCATCGGGCTGCAGCATGCATGACTGCGAGGCGCCGGCCGGCGCGCGTTGGACGCCCGGTCAGCTGTGCATGCGCGAACTCCCCGAGGCACGGGAATTGAACAATGTAATCGCCGAACTCGCCGGGGCCAACCCGCAGGCGCAGTGGTTCGAGCGCCATGCAGACGGCAGCGGCAGCGCGCGTAGCGCGGTCGCCGGCAGCCATGCGCGTTTGCGGCAGACGCTGCCGAGCGCGTGCTTCGCCCCGCTGTTCGTCGACGCCGGGGCACTCAGTGAGCAACAGCAAGGTCTGCTCAGTGCACTGCTTCGCTGGCAGTCCCCGGCGCTGTTACAGCTGCCCGACCTGTCGATTGAACAGCGAGCCCGGTTCGAGGCCGCCGCCTGCGCGCATGCCTTGCGCCTGGCGGAACAGCTGCCGCTGTACCCCCGCGTGCTCGACAGCAGCGCCGTCACCGCCGCGCTGGTCGAGGCCCGCCTGCGCAACAGCCGCCCGGGCAAAGACCCCAAGGCCGACGCGGCGCACAGCATGTCACCCGACTACATTGAAATCCCGGACGCCTGACTGTTGCCGCTGGCACATAATGGCCGCCGACCATCCACCAGGTACCGAGAGGTTCGAAATAACGCCATGCCGATTATCCCCCGACCAACCACCCTGCTGCTGTTGTTCGCCTTGCTGACACCGGCGCTGGCCGCGCATGCCCAACAGACACTCAAGGCCGAGCAGGTCAGCGACAACATCTACGCGATCGTCGGCCCGTTCGGTAACCGGAGCCCGGAGAATCTCGGTAACAATGCGACCTTCGGCGTCATAGTCACCGATGAGGGCGTCATCCTGATCGACCCGGGTGGCAGCTACCAGGGCGCGGCCGCACTCCAGGCGGCCATCGCACAGATCACCGATCAGCCAGTGCGCATCGTAATCAATACCGGCGGGCAGGATCATCGCTGGCTGGGCAATGGCTACTTCAAGGAGCGCGGCGCACGCATCATCAGCAGCCGCAGGGCCGACGAGGACCACAAGGCACGCGCCCAGGATCAGCTGATCGGGCTCGGCTATCTGATCGGCGCAAACCGGTTGGAGGGGACCGAACCGGTCTACGCGGACGAGGTATTCGACGAGCGCATGGACCTGACGCTGGGTGGGGTCTCGCTGCAACTGCGCCATGTCGGCCAGGCACACACACCGGGCGACCTGTTCGTCTGGGTGCCGGAAAAATCCGTGCTGTTCGCCGGCGACATCGTTTACGTGGGCCGTATGCTCGGCGTGATGGCGTACTCCAACAGCCGTTCGTGGATCGCGGCGTTCAATGCGATCGCCGACCTGGCGCCGGCATCCATCGTCCCCGGGCATGGCCCGGTCGCCACGCTCGCGCAGGCCCGCCGCGACACGCTCGATTACCTGGTCACGCTGCGCGAACGCGTCGCCGCGTTCATGCAGGCCGGACATGGCATCGAGGATATCGGTAACCTGGACCAGTCGGAGTTTGCCTACCTGGTCAGCTACGACGAACTGAAGGGACGCAACGCCCAGCAGGTATTCCAGGAGATGGAATGGGAGTGACAGCGCGGCCCGGTGCCGTGACTAACCCGCATCTGTCACCGGCATCACGGATGCTGGCGGATTTCGCAGCCGGGCTGGAGCGCAAGTGGTAGCTGTAGCTACCACTTGAGCGATGACCAAGCCGGCGCGAGCGAGAAACCGCCAGGACCGGGATAGGCAGGCAGCGGAAACAGGGTGTTAATCGTGGGTCGCGAACAGATCCAATCATTTCTATCGCGATTTCCGCCTGTTACGCCACAGCTGCTTTCCGGCCGGTGACGGATGCGGGCTAAAGACCGGCCCCGGTGGTGAACAGGGAGGAGATCAACTGCTCGACCGGGGCATTGTCATCGGTCAGGAGCGGCACCGCCGGCTGCAACCCTGCATCACCCGGCAGCAGCCGCGCCGTGACCCGGTACCAGCTGCGCATCGGGGCGGTCACCGCGTGCAGACGGCTGCGGTCGCCGGCCAGTGGCGTGGGCCTGTTCGAGGCGCTCAGCACATAGGTCACGCGCGCCTCACCCTGCGGGATCTCGTCTAGCCAGACATCCACGTTGTCGAACACGCTGCCCAGGGTCTTGAGCAGGGCCTGCGCCAAGCGACCATTCGGGTAGATGTCGACCAGGTTGAGCACATAGATCCCGTCGTCGGTCAGGCGCCGTCGGAGCAGCTGGGCAAATTCCCTGGTCACCAGATGATACGGCACCGAGACGTCGTGAAAGGCATCGCCGACGATGATGTCGAAGCGCTCGCCCTCGGGCAGGCGGGCCAGCACCGCGCGCGCGTCGCCATGGATCACGTGCATGTCGCGGTCATCGAGAAACAGCTCCTCGCGCGCCGTCTGGGTCACCACCGGGTCCAGCTCGGCGACCGTGATGTCGACCGGCATGCTGGCCAGCCACAGCGCGCGCGGCTGAGTATAGGCACCGCCGCCGATGAAGAACGCACGCAGACTCGCCTTGTCGTGGTGATGGCGGCACATCAGCTCCTGCATCAGCTGCACGTAGGGCGCGCTGAGATAGGTCCCGTCGTTCTCCACGTTGGTGCCATGCAATAGATGGTCGAGTACCAGGCTGCGCGCCTGGCCCAGACGCGGATCTGAGCCCTCGTCGACGGTGCGGATGCAGAAATAACTGCTTTCGCGTTCACATGGCGAGGCGAGCGCCGGGTTGAACAGCGTGCTGACCCCCAGCCCGATCGCGCAGGCCAGTACCGCAACGGCGACTGCTACGCGTCGCGCACTGGCCAGCGGCCTGAGCAACGCCAGGCCGCCGAGCAACAACAGCAGGCCACTGGTCAACACCACGTCGCGCGAGCCGATCGCCGGGATCAGCCACCAGGCCGCGGCGAAGGTGCCCAGGATGCTGCCGGTCGCACCGAGCGCATGCATCATGCCAACGATATGTCCGGTGCGACGACTGTGGCTCAAGGCCAGCGTGGTCAACAGCGGCGTCACGATACCGATCAGCATGGCCGGCAACAGGAACAGGACCAGCACCAGGACCATGCTGGTGCCCAGTATCGACAGCTCGTAGTGTTGCAGCTGGCGTGCGGTCAGCAGCAACAACCACGGAATCAGCAGCGCAGACAGCCCGGCAGCGACCAGTACGCCACCAGCGGCGTCGACCGTGGCGCGCCGGTCGGCCCAGACCCCGCCGATCGCGTTGCCAACCGACAGGCCGGCCAGCACGATCCCGATCACCGCCGACCAGGTATACAGTGACACGCCGACATAGGGCGCGATCAGGCGCGCAGCGACGATCTCCAGGACCAGCAGCAACGCCGAACTGATGAACACCGCAGTGGCATACGCGGCAATCCGGCGCTGGTCAGCGTCCATGATGAGCCCGGAGGTATTGCCCGGCACGACATGATCGGTGCATGCGAGGTGGACTCAGTAGTGCGGCGGTGGCGGTTCGTCGGCGCCGTCGGCGCCCAGCGGCGATGGCCGCAATTCGCGCACCTGCTGTTTGATCCGCACCAGCTCCTCGCGCAGCTCGGCGATCAGCCGGTCCTGGCGCAGCACGCTGTCGTGCAGCGCCTCGATCGCCAGCTCCTGGTGGGCAAAGCGCATCTGCAGATCCTCGATCGGGTCGTGCATGGCTATCCCAGCCAGCGCCGCGCATTACGGAACAGGCGGCGCCATGGGCCATCTTCCAGCCAGTCGTCGGGGCGCCAGGAGTTCTGCACCGCACGCACCACCCGCTCCGGGTGCGGCATCATGATGGTGACCCGCCCGTCCGCACTGCTCAGCCCGGTGATGCCCGCGGGCGAGCCATTCGGGTTGTCCGGATAGCGTGTCGCCGGCCCACCACCGTTCTCGATATAGCGCAGCGCAACCTGCGGCCGCACCGCGTCGAGCTGCGCGGCCGCAGCGAACTCGGCCCGCCCCTCGCCGTGCGCGACGACGATCGGCAGGCGCGACCCGGCCATACCGTCGAGCAGGATGGACGAGGTCGGCATGACCTCGACCATCACCAGGCGCGCCTCGAACTGCTCGGAACGGTTGCGCACGAAGTGCGGCCAATGGTCGGCACCCGGGATCAGCGACTTGAGGTTGGACAGCATCTGGCACCCGTTACAGACGCCCAGGCTGAAGGTGTCCTCGCGCGCGAAGAAGGCACTGAACTGGTCGCGCGCGCGGCTGTTGAACAGGATCGACTTGGCCCAGCCCTCGCCCGCACCGAGTACGTCGCCGTAGCTGAAGCCGCCGCACGCCACCAGGCCCTGGAAGTCATCCAGATGGATGCGCCCGGCGAGGATATCGGACATGTGCACGTCGGCACAGTCGAAGCCGGCCTTGTTGAATGACGCGGCCATCTCCACATGGCCGTTCACGCCCTGTTCACGCAGGATCGCCACACGCGGCCGGCGCATCTCGACGAAGGGCGCAGCCACGTCCTCGTTGTGGTCGAAAGCGAGCCGTACCGAAAGCCCCGGGTCGGGCTCGGCGATGCGCGCGAATTCTTCCTCGGCGCATTGCGGATCGTCGCGCAGCGCCTGCATATGCCGGGTCGTCTCGGACCAGGCCTGCTGCAGCACGACGCGGCTGCCGCGGTAGACCGGGCGCTCGCCGTGCTGGATGCGGATATCGTCGGCGTCGATCACCGTGCCAATCAGCTGGCAACAGGCGCCGAGACCCGCCTGCTCGAGCAGGTTGAGCACGTCGTCGCTGTCGGCGTGGCGCACCTGCAGGACCGCGCCGAGCTCCTCGTTGAACAACACCGCGAGGTCGTCCTGGGCAAGCCCGGCCAGATCGACATCCAGCCCGCAGCGGCCGGCAAACGCCATCTCACACAGCGTGGCGAACAGGCCACCGTCCGAGCGGTCGTGGTAGGCCAGGATCAGACCCTCGCGGCTGAGATCCTGGATCACGCCGAACAGTGCCTTGAGCAGGCCGGGCTCGTCCACATCGGGTGCGCGATTGCCGATCTGCCGGTACACCTGCGCCAGCGCCGAGCCACCGAGACGGTTGCGCCCCCGACCGAGGTCGATCAGCACCAGATCGGTGTCGCCCTTGTCGGTCCTCAGTTGCGGAGTCAGCGTGCGTCGCACGTCGCCGACCGGTGCGAATGCCGAGACGATCAGCGACAGCGGTGCACTCATCTCGCGCCGTTCACCGTCCTGCTGCCAGACCGTTTTCATCGACATCGAGTCCTTGCCGACCGGTATCGCGATGCCCAGGGCCGGGCACAACTCCATACCGACGGCGCGAACCGTTTCGTACAGGCGCGCGTCCTCGCCGGGGTGCCCGGCGGCCGCCATCCAGTTGGCCGACAGCTTCACGTCACCCAGCCTGTCGATCGCGGCGGCAGCCAGGTTGGTCAGCGCCTCGCCGACCGCCATGCGCCCGGACGCCGCCGCGTCCAGCAAAGCGAGCGGGGTGCGCTCCCCGATACTCATCGCCTCGCCGCGATAACCGTCGTAGTCACTGACCGTGACCGCGACATCGGCTACCGGGACCTGCCAGGGCCCAACCATCTGATCGCGCGCCACCATACCCGTGATGCTGCGGTCACCGATCGTCACCAGGAAGGTCTTGTTGGCCACCGTTGGCAGGCGCAGCACACGCCCGGCAGCCTGCTCCACACCGACACCGTGGAGTTCGAGCGGGCGCAGGCGCGGCCTGACACCTGTCACGTCGCGCTGCATGCGCGGCGGCTTGCCGAACAGCAACGCCATCGGCATGTCGATCGGGGTCGCTTCGAAGTGGCGATCGCCGAGCCGCAGACGCTCGTCCCGGGTCGCCTCGCCGACCACCGCGTATGGGCAGCGTTCGCGCTCGCAGATCGCCTCGAACGCGGCCAGCCTGTCGCGCGCCACCGCCAGTACATAGCGCTCCTGCGACTCGTTGCACCAGATCTCCATCGGCGACATGCCGGGATCGTCGTTGGGCACCGCGCGCAGCTCGAAACTGCCGCCGAGCCCGGCATCATGCACCAGCTCAGGCAGTGCGTTGGACAGACCGCCGGCGCCGACGTCGTGGATGAACAGGATCGGGCTGTCGTCGCCACGCTCCCAGCAGCGATCGATGACCTCCTGGCAGCGCCGCTCCATCTCCGGATTGGCGCGCTGCACTGAGGCGAAATCCAGATCCTCGGCCGAGGTACCCGAGGCCATCGAGGAGGCCGCGCCGCCGCCCAGGCCGATCAGCATCGCCGGACCGCCCAGCACGACCAGCGGGGTACCGGCCGGGAAGCTGTGCTTTTCGACATGTGCACTGCGGACATTGCCCATACCGCCGGCCAGCATGATCGGCTTGTGATAGCCGCGCAGTTCTTCGCCCTGTCCGGCCGGGACCCGCTCCTCGAAGGTGCGGAAATAGCCGAGCAGGTTCGGACGCCCGAACTCGTTGTTGAACGCGGCCGCGCCAATCGGGCCCTCGAGCATGATGTCGAGCGCGCTGACGATGCGGCCGGGCTTGCCGAAATCGCTCTCCCACGGCTGCTCGCCCCCAGGGATGCGCAGATTGGAGACCGAGAAACCACACAGGCCGGCCTTCGGCTTGGCGCCCAGGCCGGTCGCCCCCTCGTCGCGGATCTCGCCGCCGACGCCGGTCGCCGCACCCGGGTCAGGCGAGATCGCGGTCGGATGATTGTGCGTCTCGACCTTCATCAGGATGTGGATGTCTTCGTCGTGGCGACCATAGACGCCGGTCAGCGGATCCGGATAGAAACGGTAACCCTCGCTGCCGCGGATCACTGCCGCGTTGTCCTTGTACGCGGACAGCACATCGGCCGGCGCGCGTTCGGTGGTGTGGCGGATCATCGCGAACAGTGAATGCGGCTGCGCCTCGCCATCTACCGACCAGTTGGCATTGAAGATCTTGTGCCGGCAGTGCTCCGAGTTCGCCTGGGCGAACATCATCAGCTCGACGTCACTCGGGTTGCGACCGAGCGCGGTGAAGCTCTCGACCAGATAGTCCAACTCGTCGTCTGACAGCGCCAGCCCTAACTCGTCGTTGGCCGCGACCAACGCGGCTCGGCCGCTGCCCAGCACATCGATGCTGCTGAACGGCCTGGGCTCCGCGTGCCGGAACAGGATCCCGGCATCTGCCATGTCGACCAGGACCATCTGGGTCATGCGGTCGTGCAGCTGCGCGGCGATCGCCGCGCGCAGCGTACCATCCATGTCGACACCGTCTATCCAGTAGGCGATGCCCCGCTCGATACGCCGGATCGCCGTCAGGCCACAATTGTGCGCGATATCGGTTGCCTTGCTCGACCAGGGCGAGATCGTGCCCTGCCGCGGCACAACCAGAAACAACTGTCCGGCTTCGCGCGTGTCGCCATGCGCCGGCCCGTACTCCAGCAGGCGTTCGAGCACCTGCAGTTCGGCCGCGTTGAGTTCGCCGTCGAGTTCAATGAAGTGCATGAACTCGGCGCCCAGTTGCAGGGATCCAGCGCACACGCCGGCGAGGCGCTGTTGCAGCTTGTTGAGGCGGAAATCAGAGAGGGCGGGCGCACCGCGCAGTATCAGCATCGAGACCCCGGACGTGAGACCTTGTGGTAGACGCGGAATGATACAAGAGCATCGCAGCCGCGTCAGGAAGTGATTGCGAACCAGCCACTGGACTCGTCCTGGATCAGCAGGCTGAGGCAGGTGCGCAGCTCACCCGATACCGCCTCCAGGGCCCGGCGCGCAAGGTCCGGCGAGTTGTTCTTTTCGCTCAGATGGGCCGCCACCAAGTGACACAGGCGGGCATGGTCGATGCGGCGCAAAAAATCTGCGGCCTGGGCATTGTTGAGGTGGCCGTACTGCCCGCCCACCCGTGCCTGAAGGCTCGGCGGATAAGGTCCTGCCCGAAGCATCGCGGGGTCGTGGTTGCACTCCAGCAGCAGGGCATCCACGCCGTCGAAGGCCTCAATCACGCGCCGCGTAATGCTGCCGAGATCGGTCAGTACACCGAGCCGGGCGCCACGGTGTTCGAACACGAACTGGGTCGGCTCGCGGGCATCGTGGGGCACCGGCACCGGGGTGATCCTCAGCTCGCCGATATGCAAGTCGCCGCCGTGGCCGGCGAACAGATTGAGGCTGGCGATCGTGCCGAAATCGGCCGAGCGCCAGGTCCCCTGCGTCATCCACACCGGTATGCCAAAGCGCCGCGCCACCGCGCCTACCCCGCGCATATGATCCCCGTGCTCGTGCGTGACCAGGATCGCGGTCAGATCGCGGGGATCAAAGGCCAGCCGCTCACAGCGCGCGACGAACTCGCGGGCGGCAAAGCCGCAGTCGAGCAGGACACAGGTCCGGCCGGCCTCGATCAGGGTGGCGTTACCGCGGCTGCCACTGCCCAAAGAGGCAAAACGAAAGCCCACCGGCGATTAGCGTATCTGTTCCTGCAGCAGTGTCAGGATGCGGATCGCGGTAGGCGAACTGTCCGCCACGCCCTGCTCGTCGGCGACCGAAACGACCGTCTGTTGTGCCTTCGCGGCGACCCTGACCTGATACCGGTTGACCTTGTCGATGTTCTTGTCCTCCGACCAGAACGCGAGCTTGGAGAGCCAGCCCTTTTCTGCATCTTCCTGGGCCGGATCGTGGTAGCGGACGTAGTAGATACCGGCCGAGCGGTCGCGGTCCTCGACGGCGAACCCGACCCGGTCGAGGGCCAGCCCAACCAGGCGCCACGCGCGGCCAAAGTCGTCGGCGATCATAAGCTGCGTCCCGTCGCTGGTGGAGAACAACTGGGAACGCGCACGCTCGCGCTCGCCGGTCGCGGCCAACTGAGAACGCGCACGTTCGTCCGCCGCGCCGAGATAGACCATCAGGCGGCGCAGCATCTCGGCCTCGAGTCCCGGGTCACGCGCGCGCGGCACCCACATGGTCCGGTCCGTGGTCCCGGAGGTGCCCTCGACCGGCTGCTCCTCCATCCCGAAATGGGTCAGGTAGATCTCGGTGCGGTTGTCGTCGGTGCGCTCGAAGCGCAAACGATACTGGTCACGCGTGCCGGCATCGTAGGCCCCTTCGAACACCTTGCGGATGCTGTCGGTGAGCCAATCGTTCGCGATATCGGCGCGGTTCTCCAGCCAGGCGGTGCGCATGATGCCGACTGCCGGATCCTGCTCCTGCATCAGGATGCCGTTCTCCTGCCAGAAATCCACCACACGCTGCCACACACCATCGACCGGGGCGCCGACCACCAGCCAGCGCTCGTCGCCGTCGCGCTTCACCTCGATATTCTGGATCTGCGGCAGCACGCCGCCCTCGGACACGGCTCGCGCGCCTTCATCGGCACCGCGCATCTTGCGGTCCGTCAGGTAATCGGAATAGCTGGTCGAAACCCCACCAATGTTGTCCGGGACGCTCATGCGGTCGTTGATCCGGTCAGAGGTCAGATCGGGCGGAACCTCGAGATTCCGCTCAGCCTGCCGCTCGCGCTTGTATTCCACCGACTTGTCCGGCAAGACGTTGTCCACGCTGCTGCACGCGGCGAGCGCGACCGCAAACCATGCCAGGACGAGGTTACGCGACAGCTTGTTCATCATGTTCGAAATCCCGCAACGCTGAATGTCAGCGTGCCTGCTGAAAAAACCAATGGGTTAAACGATACCGGCCTGGCGCATCGCGGCGCGCAGCTGGTCGTGAAATTGTTCCGACAACCAGGTCAAGGGCAGGCGAATGCCGCGCTCGATCAGGCCCATCTCAGCGAGCGCCCATTTCACCGGGATGGGGTTCGACTCGAGGAACAGCTGCTGGTGCAGACCGGCCAGCTGCTCGTCGATCGCCGCCGCCCGGGCAGCATCGCGCGCCAGCGCCGCGGCGCACATCGCGTGCATGGCGGCCGGCGCCACATTGGCGGTCACCGAGATGTCACCGTCGGCGCCCAGCAGGATCGCCTCGCGTGCGCTCGCGTCATCCCCGCTGTAGATCGCGAAATCCTGCGAGGTCAGCTCGCGCAAGCGGGTGATCCGCTCGAGTTTTCCGGTTGCCTCCTTGATCCCCACGATATTGTCCACCGCAGCAAGCCGCGCCGCGGTTTCCGGCAGCATGTCGACCGCGGTGCGGCCCGGCACGTTGTACAGGATCTGCGCGATGTCGACCGCCTCGGCGACGGCCTTGTGATGCTGATAGAGGCCTTCCTGGGTCGGCTTGTTGTAGTACGGGGTCACCAGCAGACAGGCATCGGCGCCCGCCAGCTGGGCGCACCGGGTGAGCGCAATCGCCTCACTGGTGGAATTCGCCCCGGTCCCGGCGATCAGCGGGATACGCCCGGCCGCATGCCGCACTGCGAGCGCGATCGCCTCACAGTGCTCGTGCTCGTCCAGTGTCGCGGACTCCCCGGTCGTGCCGACGGCCACGATCGCGTCGGTGCCCTGATCGACGTGCCAGTCGATCAGGCGGCGAAAAGCCTCCTCGTCGACGCTGCCGTCGGGGTGCATGGGGGTAACGATGGCGACCAGACTACCCTGGATCATCCTTAGGCTCCGCTGCAGACCAAGCTTGCCATTCTATCCCGGCGGCTTTTCGGGTGCCAAGAAACAATCGGTTCCGGTCGGCGTTTCGATACCCCCATTAATACGCCAAGCTTGAGAGGACCCGTCGTGGGCAGTAGAAAACCGGTCTGGTACCCACAAGACCACTGAAGACATGAGTGAACCCGGCGATATCCTGCGCGAAATCAGGATCAACCCTATCGTCCCAACCGAATCGGTGCTGGTCGCGACGGCCCGCGGAATGCGCCCGAAGAAGGCCGAAGAGCGCGTCGAACGCGACACCCGTGCCGTGGTCGAGACCTGCCCCTTCTGTCGCGGCAACGAAGACCGGACGCCGCCCCAGATCAAGAGCTACCCGGACAACCTTGACTGGGAGATCCGGATCGTGCCGAATCTTTACCCGGTTCTGGGTGACGACCGCGCGCAGACCAACATCGCCTTCGGCCTGCAACAGGTCATCGACGGCTATGGCCGGCACGAGGTCGTGATCGACAACCCCAACCACGGGATTGCGCTGCACGAGATGGGCCGCGAGCACCTGGCCAGCCTGTTCTCGGTCTACCAGCAGCGCATGGCCGAGCTGTACGCCTCGGACCCGCGGCTCAAGTACGTGCTGGTATTCAAGAACTTTGGCGCAGCGGCAGGTGCGAGTATCGCGCATACGCACAGCCAGATCATCGCCACCCCGGTGGTGCCGGAGAATGTGCAGAACGAGGTGCACCACAGCCGCGAATACCACCGTAAGTACAGCCACTGCGTGTTCTGCTCGCTGATCGACGAGGCGCTGACCTACGAGGCAACGATCTACGATCGCGACTCGGGGCAGATCCGGCGCAAGATCAACGTCGGACAATACGTGGTCGAGCGTGGCGAACGCTTCGTGGCCATCAAGCCGTTCGCCAGCCGGTTCGAGTGGGAGATCCACATCCTGCCACTGCAACATCAGGCCGACTTCCTCAAGGCAACAAGCGAAGACCTGAACGATTTTGCGCAGGTCCTGCGACGCACCATGGCGCGCCTCGACAAGGTGGTCGGCGGGGTGCAGTACAACTTTTTCCTCCATTCGGTGCCGCACGGCAGCGAGTTCGCAGGCTGTCAGGACAGCTATCACTGGCACCTGGAGATCTGTCCACGCACCAGCATCCCGACCGGGTTCGAACTGGGTTCCGGCCTGTTCGTGAGCACGGTGAGCCCCGAATCGGCCGCGCAGGCCTTGCGCGAGGCGGGGATCGACGGTGGATGACGAACGCCGTGTCCGCGGGCAGAGACAAGGGGCCCGCCTAGCAGTACACTCGCAGCCATCGACCTGAATACTTCGGCCACTGCCGCCATGCCTGCAAAGAACAGTCACCTCGTCATTTCCGCATTGGGCAAGGACAGGCCCGGCATCGTCAATCATCTGTCCAGGGCGGTCTACGAACTGGACTGCAATATCACAGACAGCCGCATGACGGTGCTCGGCGGTGAGTTCGCGATACTGTTGCTGGTGGAAGGGCCATGGAACCGCCTCACCAAACTCGAGGACCAGGTCCCCGAGCTGCAGGAAAAGCTCGCCCTAACGATCATCACCAAGCGCACCGAAGAACGGACCGGCGACGCCAACCTGTTGCCCTATGGCGTGGACGTCGTCTCACTGGATCACCCGGGGATCGTCTACAGCCTGGCCAGCTTTTTCTCGGAAAAGAACATCAACATCGAGGACATGACGACCAGCTCGTATGCGGCCGCGCATACCGGTACGCCCATGTTTTCGGTGCGCATGAGTATTGGCATCCCGGCCTCTATTCATATCGCGGCGCTGCGCGACGAGTTCATGGACTTCTGCGACGGCATGAACATCGACGCAGTGCTCGAACCCATCAAGGGCTGATTCACGGGGAGACTTCGCCAACATGGCTGACATCGCCTTGGGCAGGAAGGTGCCTGACATCGCATTGCAACTGACCGGCGACCGTGCCACCAGCCTGGCCGAATACCGCGGCAAGCCGCTGGTCCTGTACTTTTATCCGAAAGCCAGCACCCCGGGCTGCACCCAGGAGGGCCTCGACTTCAGCGCCGCGATCGCAAAGTTCAGGCGTCAGTCCTGCACTGTCCTCGGCGCCTCGCGCGACAGCCTCAAGGCGCAGGAGAACTTCAAGGCCAAGCAGGGCTTTCCGTTCGAGCTGGTGAGCGATCAGGACGAGTCACTTTGTACTGCTTTCGGCGTGATGAAAAACAAGAACATGTACGGCAAGCAGGTGCGCGGCATCGAGCGCAGCACCTTCCTCATCGATGCCGACGGCGTGCTGCGCAGGGAATGGCGCGGTGTGAAGGTCAAGGGCCACGTTGACGAGGTCCTGGAAGCCGTCAAGTCCCTCGGCAAGTAACCCCCGCCTTTTCCAGCCACCGGAGCACCATGGGCATCAAATCG
>Ga0316576_10001148_pt1 | contig 13888 bp, 8 predicted proteins | sample S0NA_FD_203075 | JGI IMG/M metagenome (GOLD analysis project Ga0316576, IMG submission 203075) | Rhizosphere microbial communities from salt marsh grasses in Alabama, United States - S0-2_050615r3r5 | ecosystem: Host-associated > Plants > Roots > Rhizosphere | place: USA: Alabama | collected... | reverse complement strand
CTACTTCGACGTCAAGAACCGCACGGGCATCGTGCTGATGCACGGCACGACCAGCTTCAACCTGCGCTTCGACGCCCAGGGCTTCGCCGGCGCCGAGGACAACGTGGCCAAGTCCTTCAGCTACGAGAACTACTTCTCGCTGGAGAAGATCTCGCTCTCCAGCACCCAGCGCGCCTTCGAGGTCACGATGGGCGACTTCGGCGTGCGGGTCGGCCGCGGCCTGGCCCTCGACCTGACCCGGGTGGACGTGCTGTTCCGGGACACCACGCTGCGCGGAGCCCAGCTGCGCGTGAACACCCGCATCGTCGACGCCCAGGTCTTCGGCGGATGGGTCAACCCGCTCGGCGTGGACGACTTCGAGGAGGCCCCCGTGGACGTGCCGGACGACGTGATCGGCGGCGGCCGCATCGAGGTCCGACCACACCGCGCCGTCGCCCTCGGGCTGCACTACGTCGGGGGGGGCCTCGAGTCCCGCACGCTGATGACCCGAAACGCGACCCACACCATCGGCGCCAGCGTCGAGCTCCCCTCCCTCGGGGGCTGGCTCTCGGCCTACGGCGAGTTCAACTTCATGCGCCAGGCCCGGGACGTGGACGTGCTCAGCGGAACCGGGACCTACCTCAACCTCACCAGCAACCTGGGCCCGGTGGCGATCCAGCTCGAGCTCAAGTTCTACCAGCGCCTGCAGTTCGTCAACGTCTTCGGCGCAGCGGAGTGGGACACGCAGATCTACAACCGGCCGCCGACGCTGATGTGGTCGAAGCAGGAGGTGATCAACAACCACGACGTGATCGGCCCGGCGCTGCGCCTGGACTACCGCATCGAGAAGCTGGGCAGCACGATCTGGGCGAGCTACGGCCGGTTCTTCCGCTCCGACGCGGCCCCCGAGGTCGGCTTCTTCGACAGCGGCGTCAACGTGAACAACGCCTTCGGCGGGCTGCAACAGACGCTGCCGGGCGGCGCCCTGGACCTCACCGGGGGCTACCGCCTCGACACCCGGAGCCAGGACGGCGACTCGATCACCGACTACAGCCAGGCCTTCGCCGAGCTCGAGCTCGCCCTGGCGCTCTGGCGCGGCCACTCCATCGAGGTCGAGGCGATGTACCGCAAGGTGAAGAAGTCGGCGGAGGACTTCAGCGAGCTCCACATCAGCCTGGGCTACCGCCCGAGCAAGTGGGTCGCCGGCTCCGTGACCTACGAGTACTCCAACGAGCTCACCGACACCGATCCCACCGACGATATCACCGTGCACAACCACTTCGGCGGCGTGACGGGCACGGTCAACTTCACCCCGTCGAGCTACGCCCGACTGTTCGCCGGGACGACCCGCGGCGGCATCCGCTGCATCGACGGCTTCTGCCGCGAGGTGCCCCCCTTCATGGGGGCGCGGCTCGAGGCGGTGCTGCAGTTCTGAGAAAGGAACCGAGGATGAAACGAGCGCTGCTCCCCCTGGCCATGCTGTCCGCGCTGGGCGCCTGCGTCACCGGCGGCGGCGGCGGCGGCGGCGCGGCCAACGTGCCGCACCTCGCCCTGCGTGACGTCGACGGCAGGAGCCACTACCTCTCCGACTACGTCGGCCGCAAGGTGACCGTGATGAGCTTCTGGGCCACGTGGTGCATGCCCTGCCGCCAGGAGCTCGCCGTGCTCCAGGAGCTCTACGTCGAGCACGCCCGCGAGGGGCTCGAGGTGCTGGCGATCAGCGTCGACGGGCCGGAGACCGCCGGGCGCGTGCGCCCCTTCGTCAAGCAGAGCGGCTGGACCTTCACCGTGCTCCTCGACAGCGAGACCCGGGCCACCTCGCTCTACAACCCGCGCAAGCAGATGCCGATGATGCACATCTTCGACCGCACGGGGCGCATCGCCTACACCCACACCACGTTCCAGCCGAGCCAGGCCGAGGAGCTCAAGCGCAAGGTGCTCGATATCCTCGAGGCCTCACGCTAGCTCCCGGCGCGCGAGGCGGCGGAACTCGCCCTCGCCGATGATGTGGAGCTTGTGCCCCGCCCGGACCAGGCGCTCGGCCTGCTCCAGCTTGCCCGTGCGGCGCCCCCGACGTCCGCCGCGGTGCACCACGACGTCCACCTCCCGTGAGACCCGATCGGTGACCTGCGCGCCGGCCTGCAGCGCGAGGAGCTCGGCGTCGTGGTGGCTCAGGGAGAGCGGGCCGGAGAAGACCAGCGTCTTGCCCTGGATCGAGCGCAGGTGCGACGAGCCGTCGGTCTCCTCGCCGCGCAGGGCCTGGAGCATCTCGAAGGCGTCGCCGTAGCGCTTGTGGCGCGGGCCGGTGGCCCGCTTGATGATCGCGCGCAGCTCGTCCTCGCAGTCCAGCCGGTTGATCATCGCCCCGGTGAGCGGACGATCCGCCTCGCCCCGGAGCAGCATCGCCATCAGCTGGCCCATCTGGAACACGTCGTCCACCGCGGCCCAGCTGCGCCGGATGCCGCTCTTGACCCGCTCGGTGACGAAGGACGAGGTGAAGGCGTCGATCTGGGACAGGCGGCCGGCGATCTGGTGCCGCGCGATGCCGAAGTCGCCGAGCTTGAGCCGCCCCTTCTCGCAGACGAAGATGTTGAGCGGCGTGATGTCGCGATGCGTCGCGCTGCCGCCGTGGAGCTGGTCGATGACCTTGAGCAGCGCCATGATCTCGCGCTTCACCCGCTCCTGGGGCCAGGGCGCGTCGGTGCGCTTGAGGTAGTCGGCGATCGTCCCGTAGCGGGCGAGCTCCAGCACCAGGCAGTAGAGCACGCTGGACCGGCCGTTGCGCCGGACGGTGAGCGGGAACGAGTCGTACATGTGGATCACGCGCCGGCTGAAGCTGAACAGCTCGCCGAAGTAGGCCTCGCGGTGCCAGCTCGCCGCGTCGCGGGTGGTCTTGAGGCAGACCTCCTCCATCGGCCGCTGGTTCTTGCTCAGCCGGTGTGCGCGATAGGCGCGGCCGAAGCCGCCCGAACCCAGCGGGCGCCCCACCCGGTACCGTCGCCGCGTCGAGGAGCTGACGACGACTCTTCCTTCTTTCAACGCCGACATCTCGTGAGCAGGGAATCCCTACAGCAGAACCGGCGGGCAGGCAAGGGGCGGGAGGAGCGGAAAATCGGCGAAATCTACAGATAATCCTTGACAGTTCCGAGGTCGACGAAGGCCCGATCGTTCATCACCACGAAGGGTCGCTGCTCGAGCTTCAGCCCGCCCTCGCCGTCGTGCTGCACGATCTGCAGCCGCCCCATGCCGAAGCCCATCGGCCCCCGGCTGTAGTAGTGGATCTTCAGCCGGTAGGGGAAGGCGGTGGCCTTGCCGTCGATGGTGAAGCACTCCGGGCCGTAGCCGGTGGTCACGTCGGCGTAGAGGCTGCCGCCCGAGGGCAGGTCCTTCTGGCTGTAGAAGGCGTGCCCGCCCCGGCCGTCGTGGATGTGGAAGTCGACGTCGTTGGCGTCGGTCTCCCAGCTGAGCAGGAAGCGCAGCGACGGGCCGCGGGGCAGCTCTGAGCGGGCCGCGGTCAGCCGGCGCCGCAGCGCGGCGCGCTGCTTGGGCTCCTTGCGGATCCAGGCCGCGGCGATCAGGCCGAGGTCCTCGCGCATGATCCGCTCCACGCCGGCGAAGCGGCCCGAGGGGTAGCTGCGCTCGAGCCCGCGCTCCATCGCCGCGAAGGCCTCGGCGTGGCGCCCGAGGCGCAGCAGGGCGTAGGCCAGCATGCGGTGGCTGTTCGGGTGGTCCGGCCGCTGGCGCACCGCCTCGGCGTAGGCGTCGGCGGCGAGGTCCTGGCCCTCCTGGCCCAGGCTCTCCAGGCGCTGGGCCGCGAAGCGCCGCATGTCGGCCCGGGAGGGGAACAGGTCGATGATCGAGCCGTAGACCCGCGCGGCGAGCAGCGGGCGCTGCAGGCGGACCAGGCTCTCGCCCAGGGCGACCAGGGCCAGCACGTCCCCCGGGCTCTCGTCGTGCCAGCGCAGGCTCTCGGCGAGGGCCTGCTCCAGACGCTTGCGCTCGATGAGCTGCATCACCTGGGCGAAGCGCCCGGAGTAGGGCTCGACCTGGGGGTTGTCGCCCCGCGACCGCTCCCCCGACGGCGGCGGGGGCGGCCGCATCTCCGACGGGCTCGCGGGCGGGACGCGCCGCCGCATCCGCCGCGGCCGCGGTCGGGCCGCCGGCTCCGGCCGGGGGGAAGCAACTCGCGCGGGCGCCGGCCGGTCCTCCGCCAGCGCCTTGGCCTCGGGCGCCTCCTCGCGCTTGGCCAGGCGGTCGGGCTCGTCGTCGTCCCGGTCCGGCCGGGCCGCCGGTGCGGGATTGGCCACGGCCGGCCCCGGGACCGCGCCCCCCGGGGCGGCCCCGCCCACGCTCCCGAGGTTGGCCAGGCCCTCGCCTCCTCCGCGATGACGACGGCCGTCCCGTCCGGTCGAGGCCCGCACGACGGGCGGCGGCGCCTGCTGGTAGATCGGCGCCTTGCGCTTGAGCAGCTCGATCCCCGTCGCGCCGACGGTGAGGATGTCGGCCAGCGCGCGGCGGTTGATGCCGTGGCGCTCGTAGTCCGCCTCGCTCTCCAGCACGAGCAGCGCGGTCTGGTCGCAGAGCACGCGGTGCTCGGTGGAGAGCTTGACGATCTCCTTGTCGATGTCGGCCTTGCGCGAGAGCCGCTCCGGCGTCAGGGTGTCGCGCTCGTGCTCGAGCCGCTCGATGCTCGCCCGGATCCAGGCGCGCTCGAGCAGCGGGCGGTTGACCCGCGCCGGGGCGACCTTCACCGCCTGCTTGATCGGCCCGCTGACCCGGATCGCCACCGGCTTCTGCGGCGGCAGGTCGGCGAAGACCAGCACCTCGTCGTCGGGCTGCAGCCCGTCGAGGCGCGAGGGCCAGACCCAGCGGGCGCCGGGCACGTCGACCTCCACGCCGGAGACCGTGGTCTGGCTCAGCCGCCGCGCCAGGGTCTCTGCCGGCTCGTCGCCGTCGAGCACCGCGCCGTCCTGCGCCAGGGTCCCGCGTACGAGCTTGCCCATCAGCGCCTCGTCGCGGATCCCGCCGACGAGCAGCGCGTCCACGCGCTTGATGCGCTTGCCCAGCCCCTTGACCTTCTTCCGCAGCGCGTCGGCCCTGATCTCGCCCGCGGTGGCCACGCCGTCGGTGACCAGCAGCAGCCGGTCGTAGCCCTCGGCGGTCCAGGCCCAGGCCAGGGCCCCGTGAAGGTCCGAGGCGCCGAGCGCGCGGCGGGCGAGGATCGCCTCGAGGTGGTCCCGGGTGAAGCGGCCCAGCGCGCCGGTGTAGACCGTGCTCAGCCCCTGGTCGAAGCAGGTCACCTGCAGCGGCAGGTCGTTGCCGTAGCTCCAGGAGAGCTTCTGGAGCAGCTCGCCCAGGCCGCGCAGCTGGCTCTCGAAGCCGACGGCGCGCGAGGCGCTGGTGTCGACCAGCACGAGCAGGCCCTTCATGCTGGCCCTGGTGCTGGAGATCTCGGGCTTGAACCGCGCGACGACCAGGTTGTCGTGCCGCAGCGCCGCGACGCCCGCCTCGGGCTTGACCTCGAAGTCCCGGTCCGGCTTGTACCCCTCCTTGTCCACCTTGATCACCTGCTGGGACAGCGCGGTCCCGCCGAGGCTGGTGCTCGCCTGCTGCGCCTCGGTCCTGGACAGGAACGCGGTGATGCTGAGGTGCTCCATCCGCGGCAGGCCGCGCAGCGGGAGCCGGTAGGGCTTGCTCGACAGGTCGAGCTGCTGGGAGTAGGAGAGCTTGATCTCCTTCAGGCCCCTGGGGGGGATCGGGAAGATGCGAGCCCGGAACTCGTTGCCCGCCTTCTTCTCGAGCAGCGCCGGGTCCTGGCGCCGGTGCAGCACGTCCTCGTAGGCCCGGCGCGCCGCCTGGCGCTCGACCACCTCGGCCTCCTGCCAGCCGCCGGGCAGCTTCATCGCCAGCCGGCTGATCGCCGCCTTCTGGGGCAGGGTGATGGCGAAGCGCCCCTCGATCTGCCGGTCCTCGGGGTTTCGGAAGGTCAGGTGCAGCTCGGTGAAGGCCAGCGGCCCCTCGATGACCGCCCGCGCGCTCATCGAGACCAGCTCCAGCCCGCTGCCGTCCGAGGCGGTGAGCGAGAGCGGCGGCGCCTGGCTCTCCTGCTGCTGCGGACCGAGCGCGCGCTCGACCACCTTGCGCAGGGCGGCCGAGCCCAGCCCGCTGAAGCTGTCCTTGCCCTCGGGGACGACCTCGCTCACCGCCGAGAAGGCCTTGGCCGGCTCGTCAACGCTCGCCCTGGACCCGGCCGCCGGCGTGGCGCGTGAGGCCCGCGCGTCGGGCTTCGCCCTTTCAACCTGCTTGCAGCTCGAGAGGATCAAGATCGAGATCGACAGACCGATCAGTGCCCGCATGCCGTGCCTCCGCTGGTGGTCGGTGGTGGCCATGGTACCACCGACCCTGAGACACCGGCCACGCGGCGGAGCTTGGGCAGTCGGATGATGGGGGCTCAAGCGTGATCAGGTCGACTGCACGCGACTCCCCGGGGCCCCACTCCCATCGTGATTCTCAACAATCGCTTCGCAAACGCGCCCCAGCCCCTGGCACCTTCCTTGCAACCGCTGGTCACCCTCTTGAATGAATTGACGGGGAAGCAGTTGTCCCCCAAATGACATCCAGTGCGCGATCAGCCCCTTTCACGAATTCGCACAAGACTGCATCGCGGCGACGGTCCAGCCCGTATGGCAGGTCGACTCCACAGTGACGCCGAAGATCCGCATCTCGAGTGACAGGCCGCTGCGGCTCGAGTGGGTCAACGAGATCGGCTGGCAGTGAGGGTCGGCCGACGCTCAGGCGAGCTCGGCCCACTCCTGCTGCAGGAGCTCGCCGATCTTGAACCACTCCCTCACCAGGGGGTCGGCGTCGAGCTCGGCGGCGTAGTGGCGGGACCAGCCCTCCACCGGCTCGACCACCCGGCCCGCGCGGGGATCGGTGGCGAAGATCGGCCTGACGATGCGTGAGCTCTTTCTTCTGTGCATGATCCCATGATGGGGGAGCGGTGGATCGCGGGCAAAAAAACTACCCCGGGGCGGTGTCCGTCTTGTGCACGATCTCCGGGTCCGCCTGCTCCGTGCGGGCCAGGCGGGCGGCCGCCCGCTCCAGCGGACACGGCCGTCGGATGGGGGTCTCGAGCGTGGTCGGGTCGACTGCACGCGACTCTGCGGGGCTCCACTCCCATCGTGATTCTCAACAATCGCTTTGTACACGCGCCCCAGCCCCCGGCACCTTCCTTGCAGCCGCTGGTCATCATGCCCCACCACCTCGAGTCGGCTGCTCGTGCCATGAGTGTTCTCCTGCTGGGCCTCGCGGCCTGTGACAGCCCGGCCGGCGTCACCGCTTCAATCGACGCCGGAGCAGCGCGCGACGTCTGGCGCGCCGATGCTGCTTCGCCGCTGGACGCCGGCCATGGCACCGACGCGGGCCAGGATGCAGATTCGGATGTGAGCAAGAGCTGGAGGCGGAACACCTTCCCGGGACCGGGCCACGAGAACGACCCCGGCTTCCCACCCGGCCAGGGCTCCGACCGCTCGGAATGGATGTACTACTTCAAGGTCTCGCCCGTCGACCCGACCTTCATGCTCATCAACGACAACATGGGCTCGGGGTACGTCTCGCGGGACGGGCGAATGTTCGAGCCTGTCGACTCGCCCCGGCACAAGCCGGGCACCAACGTTACCTTCTGTCCCCACGACGGCAAGACCGCCTACGCGATCCAGGGACAGGTCGGGGCGGTCGGCGACAGCGCACCCTATTCCGGCATCTGGCGCACGCGCGACAAGGGCAAGACCTGGACGCAGATCTACGCCCGCCCCTCCAGCACCCCGAGCGTCAAGGGGCCGTCGGGCAAGAACGAGCTCGCCGTCGATCCGCATCCTGGGCGGGCCGGACACCTCTACTTCGCCAGCAACCACCGCGGGCTGGTCCGCTCCGTCGACGACGGCCAGACCTGGCAGGTCGTGGCCTTCCCCGGGCTGCCGATCAAGACCCTCGCCGCAGCCAAGGGCCCTGCGAACAGCACGGTCCTCTACGTGATCGTCGGCGCTCCGGGGGGACCAACATCCAAGCAGGGCATCGTCGCGCAGGGCGCCCTGTGGCGCGTGGAGGTCGCCCCCTCCGCGCCGTTCGAGCTCAAGACCTTCAAGCTGCCGGGGCCGGACAACTTCATCGATGTCGAGATCCACCCGAACGACTGGTCACGAGGGATGCTGATCCGGGACCAGGCGGGAAATCTCCGCGGCGGCACGCAGCTGGTCGCCTTCGAAGGCGGAGGAACGAAGATCGGCGTGCCGCGGACAGCGGCCCAGGCCAGCGTCGCCTGCTTCGTCGACGTGCACATCAACCCGCAGGATCCCGACCACGTGGTCGTCCGGTCCCAGGGCTCGACCTCGGTCGCCCTGCAGTACAGCCGCGACGGCGGCAAGACCTGGAACAAGCCCCACGGCGTGGTCAACGGGCATGTCCCCGACATCAAGAGCTTCAACCCGGCGCACCACGACGCCCCCAAGGGGGAGATGCGCCAGACCTCGCACCAGGGCCAGGGCTCGGCGGTCGGGTTCGACGCCAATGACCCCGACGTCGTCTACTGGTGGACCCAGAACTTCGACAAGACGCCGCTGAGGAGCACCGACCATGGCGCGACCTTCAAGCCGTTCGCGTACGGCGGCCCGTTCAAGCAGGCCCTGCAGATCGCGCTCGCATCCGACGCCAAGCACCGCGGCGTCGGGCGCGCCGAGTACGGCTTCGTCACCACGCGCAACGGCGGGCTGGCCTGGACCGGCAGCACCTACGCCACCGATCCGGTCCTCGCCAAGAAGACCACCCAGGGTGGCTCCTGGGGGGCCAAGGCAGGCTGGGGCCTGGCCTACAATCCCGACGATCCGAACACCCTGGTCGGGATCTACGGCGAGAGCCCGCCGTCGATCTTCATCAGCACCGACGGCGGCCAGAGCTGGAAGGACACGGGGGGCGAGACCGGCAGCACCGGCTGCGTCTACTGGCACCAGCAGCAGCCGTCGGTGGTCTACGCAGCGAATCAACGAAGCCTCGACGGGGGCAAGAGCTGGTCGGCGATGGATCGCCTGGTCCTCGCCGTCTCGACCAGCAACGGAGACGTCCTCGTCGGCAACTCGAAGATCGGAAGCAACGATCTCTTTCTTTCGCTCGACCGCGGCGAGACATGGGCCGCGCTGCCGGCCCTGCCCCAGGCGCCGGTGTCGGGCATGAGCCTGACCAACCACGTCACCATCGCCCACGCCGTGGCGATCGATCCCGATCCAGCGCGCGATCCCACGAAGAGCGGCGGGAAGGGCGTGCGCATCCTGGTGGCCGGCCGAGCCGGGATCTACGAGCTCTCGGGCGGCTCCGGCAGCAGCGCCGCCAAGGGGAGCTGGACCGTGTTTGACAAGGGCTTCGAGCCGAGCATCCACACCAGCGACAACATGCCCTACGTCGCACACGTGGTGTTCGATCCACGGCCGGGCTTCCACCACGTCGTCTACGCCGCGAAGTCATGGGATCCGGTCTTCGCCGCCAAGTGGCGGGGGAAGGGCAACCGGCACGGCCAGGCCCGCCGGCCGCTCTGCCGCTCGGTCGACGGCGGAAAGAGCTGGAGCAGCCTCCACGCGCCCGTGTACCGCGGCATCCCCGACCACCTGGATGTGATGGACATCGCGGTCGACCAGGACGGCACGCTGTTCGTCGACGGCTACGGCGGGCTGTACTCGCTGTCCGCCGATTGAGTTGTTTGCGGGGTTGACGTGAAACGTGAGGAGACGATGCGACGAGTCCTGACAGAGCAGGCGCTGCTGCTGACCGCTGGCTGTGCGATCCTGCTCGGGGGGTGCCTCGAGCTGCCCAGCAGACGGGGAGCAAGTGACAGCGCCGTGCCGATCACCGACCAGGGCACGCCGGCTGGCGACACGACGCCGGCCACGGCAGACGGAACCGTCGATTCATCGGCCGCCGACAGGCAGCCCCCGGCCATCCCCGACGACGGCGGCGAGCAGCCCTCCGACTCGGCCCCCGCTGCGCCGGTCCCGACCAGTCCGGATGTCCCGGCGGCGCTCGCCGTCGTGTCGGCCACGCCGAAGAACCTGCAGGCCAAGCTGAACGCGGCCCAACCGGGAGATCACATCACCTGCGCCAGCGGCGTCTACTCCGGCGACTACACCCTGAGCAACAGCGGGACGGCGGCCCATCCCATCGTGGTCCGCGCCGCCAGTCCCCAGGGGGCCGAGTTCACCGGCAAGATGACACTCGCCGGCGATCATGGCTGGGCCTATCAGCTGGCGTTTCGCGACCAGGGACAGGCGATGGTCATCGACGGCGACTTCGTCACGGTCAAGCGTTGCCTGCTTCGGGACCAGAGCGCCGCTGTGCCCGGCTGGATTCTCTGGCGCAAGGGCAAGGACGGCCTGCTGAGCCACTGCGAGATCGATCATCAGGGCGGCATCGCGGTGATGACCAAGATCAGCTCCTACGGCACCCGACGATTGACCGTTCGGCGCTGTTACTTCCACGATCCGGTGGCGCTGGCGAGCAACACCGGCGAGGCGATCGGGTTCGGTCAGGCGAGGACAGACACCGACATCGCCTTCGGTGGTCTGATCGAGCACAACCTGTTCGTGGGCGACAGCCAGAAACGCTGGTCCGAGGGGGAGATCGTCGGCCTGAAGTCCTCGAAGAACGTGGTTCGTTACAACACGTTCCGGAACGCTCAGAACGGCGTCCTCTCCTTCAGACACGGCGAGGACAACCAGGCCATCGCCAACCGTCACGACAACACCGCTGGCTTCAAGATCAACGATGTCGACCACACCCTGATCGGGAACGTGGGGAGCGTTCGCCTGTTCGAGGGCAGCCGGGATGGTGACGGCAACCCGACCGCCGCCGAGACCCAGAGTCAGACCTATTCGGCCAAGCGCGTCACCGTCGCCCGGCACCACGGAGACATCCTGCTCGGCTACTATCGCAGCAGCCAGGAGCGCGGGTTTCCCACGACCGACACGTCCATCGAGGCCCAGGTCAGCGGCACGGTGAGCGCCTACAACGGCGACGGCGCCCATGTTGGCACCAAGGAGTCCGCGAACACCAAGGAGCCGGATCCCGGGCCGGCTCCGAACCTGACCCCCGCCGACGTTGGTCTCAATGCGGCGCCTTGAGTCAACAGCCGCGCCTCCATGGAAGCAGGCCCTTGACATCCCCGCTCCCTGCACGTCAAGTTCTACCGCCCGTGACCGGTCTGAACCCCCTTCACACGTCGCTCGCGCTCGTCGCGTGCCTGGCGTGCAGTTGCGCCCGCGCTGGCTTCGACGGTGCTGGCGTCGGCGGCGACGCTCTCGACGCAGCACAGCCCTGCCTGCAGATCTATGAGGACGGCGCCTCGCGCCTCGTCGTCGATGTTACCGGGCGCTTCGTCCTCGTCTTCGACGAGGCGGCCTCGTGGCAGGTGGGCGAGTGGATCGTCACGGGATTCGACCCGGCGCGCAACCTCGCTGGCCTGCCGGGAGAAAAGAAGCTCCGCCCGCTGCAAGCGCCCGTCGGCATCCGGCCGGCTGACGCCTCCTGGCTCATCCTCAACAACGCCATCTCGCCCACGCTGGACGGCCACCGCCTCGACGGCGACGACGCCGTGATCGACACCTCGTGGACCTGGCAGGTGACGGACGCGACCACTTCCACCACCACGCAGTACTCCACCGCCGTATCGCACCGGATCGGCTGCGACGGCAGGTGGCAGGTGCAGGCCGAGGTGCGCGCCGCCCCCCCCGTCGACCTCGTCCAGTACGAGTACGCGATGACCAACTTCTCCACCGACGTGACCTGGCAGCAGTCGCTGCTGCCGGACGGCGCCTTCCGGTGGCAGCTCGCCGGCGGCGGAGCGTCGCTGACCGTGCGGCCGGCGGACACCCCGCTTTCGTCGCCCGAGATAGCTTCGGACAGCCAGAACAACATCTACTTCACGCACGCCAACCTCTCGCCGAAGATCCGCATCTCGAGTGACAAGCCGCTGCGGCTCGAGTGGGTCAACGAGGTCGGCTGGCAGTGAGGGGCTCAGGCGAGCTCGGCCCACTCCTGCTGCAGGAGAACCAAGACCCTACCCCGGGCGGTAGAGGATGAAGGTCAGGTCGTCCTTCTTGTGCGGGATCTCCGGGTCCGCCTGCTCCATGCGGGCCAGGCAGTCCCGGGCCAGGCGGGCGGCCGCCCGATCCAGCGGCCCCTTGCGGACGCGCTCGACGATCTCCTCGCGGTAGAGGTTGTCGAACAGCCCGTCGCTGCCCACCACCACGGTGTCCCGCCGGGCCAGGCGCAGGGTCGAGCCCATCTCGATGCGCATGTCCGGCTGGCCCACCGTGTTGGTGACGAAGTGGCGCTCCTCGTGGAGCATCGCCTCCTGCTCGGCGAGCAGCCCGGCCTCCACGGCGTAGCCCACCGGCGAGTGCCGCACCGTCTCGAGCTTCACCTTGCCGCGCTGGCCGACGACGAGGATCGCGCTGTCGCCGACGTGGATCGTGCGCACCGTGTCCTGCTCCACGGCGACGGCGGCCAGCGTGGTGGCGGTGCCCGTGGCGAGCGAGGTGATCCTCTCGTTCGCGCTCTCCACGCCGTTGAGGATCGCGTCGCGCAGCTCGCCGCCGTTCTCGCGACAAGCGCCCACCGAGTCGCGCAGGGTCTCCACGGCGATGCCCGAGGCCGTGGCCCCGGCGGGGGCCCCGCCCAGGCCGTCGGCGACCACCAGCACGACGTGCTCGCCGTCCAGGGGGATCAGCCCCGCCGCGTCCTCGTTGGGCCCCTCCCGCCCGGGCTTCTTGCGCGTGAAGATCGCGACCCGCCCCACGGGCAGCGCGATGGACTCCGGATGCTCCATGTCGTGCTGGAGCAGCAGGACCGGGTCATGCGTCGTATCTGCCATGGGCGTACAACAAGAGGATCACATTTGCGGATCGGACACAAGATCTTGGCGGGGTGCCACTTCTTCCTCACGCGCAGAGCCCGAGGCGCCGGCCGAGGTCGACACCCGGGATGCCGAGCGCGACCCTGATGACGGCTTGTTTCCTTGGAGGTCCGGGCAGCGCTTCCTACCCCATCGGCGGGACGAGGCTACTGCTCGGTCCAGGTGACCTTGATGCTGTAGTCCGAGCTGCCCTGGGCCCAGCCGAAGACCATGATCTCCAGCGTCGCGCCGTCGGCGCTCGGGTGCGTGCAGGTCTCGGAGGAGCCGCTCTCGTAGGGCCGGCAGTCGTAGCTGCTCTCGGTGGGCCGGTCGGTGAAGCGGGTGTACAGGTCCGCGTCTCCGCTCTGTCCGCTCATCACCACCTTGATGTTCGTGGCGCCGGCGCCGAGCTGGACCGTGTGGTACTGCATCTGCTTGTTGTCCACGCTGCCGCTGAAGCTCTGCTCCTTCTGGGTGCCGCCGCCGTTGCCGCCGCCGCCCGGGGCGTCGGGCAGGCCGGCCACGCGGGCCGAGCCGTACTCCTCGACGTACTTCATCGAGATGTAGCCGTAGCCCGCGCCGAAGGGGTTGCTCACGCCGAAGCTCGAGGTGCCCCAGCTGTTCTTGAAGATGTAGAAGCCCTTCTCCATCTTCGGGTTGCCGTCGGCGTCGAGGAGGTCGTTGCCGTCCTTGTCGCGCATCGGGACCTCGAGGGTGTCGTCCCAGCCGACGAGCAGGATCGAGTGGCCCGCGCGGTGGGTGTGGCTCTCGGTCACGTCGTCGCTGTTCGGGTAGAGCACGATGCCGCGGGACCAGTTGCCCTGGTTGGTCGGCAGGGTGGAGCGGCGGTGGTTCCAGGACTGGTAGAAGAAGTCGAGGCCGACCACGACGCCGGTCTTGGTCGTGTGGATCTGGTGCTTGATGGAGCGGGTGCTGATGTACTTGCCGTCGGGGAGCTTGAACATCTCGGCCTGC
>Ga0316576_10001147_pt1 | contig 13891 bp, 10 predicted proteins | sample S0NA_FD_203075 | JGI IMG/M metagenome (GOLD analysis project Ga0316576, IMG submission 203075) | Rhizosphere microbial communities from salt marsh grasses in Alabama, United States - S0-2_050615r3r5 | ecosystem: Host-associated > Plants > Roots > Rhizosphere | place: USA: Alabama | collected... | reverse complement strand
ATATAAGGTGCGGCCTCCGGATGGTCTTGCATCCGGGCCAGGCCGCTTGCAATGGTTCGATCCGCCATGCCTTGAAAGTCTTCCCGGCCGGTGAGACGTGCCAGCCGCAGCAAATTGACGGCCGCCACGCCGCTTGCCGAGGGAACGACGCTGTCGCCGTCTTCCTTCACCCTCAAGATCAAAGCTTCGTCATGATCCCGACCGGTCATGAAAAAGCCCCCCATATCGGCATCGTAAAACTGATCCACAGCTGCTTCGGTAAATTGAATCGCTTTTGTCAGCCAGTGGACCTGATAATCGGAAGCGTAGAGATCGAGAAAGGCCTGGGCCAGGAATACATAGTCGTCGGCCATGCCGAGAACACGGCTCTGGCCATCGCACCAGCTATGATGCAGGATGCCGCGGGGGGCATCATAAAGCCGGTCCAGAATAAAATCCGACGCCTGACGAGCGCCGTCCAGATAGCGCTTATCATTGAGGGTCTGGTAGGCTTGGGCAAGCCCCGATATTGCCAACCCATTCCAGGAGACGAGAATTTTTTCGTCGCGATGAGGGTGCGGCCTCTGATAACGCGCGGCCAGAAGCGATTCAGTGGCGCGTTTCAGCAGGGCATCGACCTCCTCCGGTGCTCTCTGACAATGATCGGCCGTAGCAGCTATCGAGTGGACCTGATGGAGGATATTGAGACCGTCGAACTCGTGGTGGGGGTCGTAGATCGCATTGCCTTCCGGCCGCAGCCCGAAATGGTGGCTGAAGATGGCGCTGTCTTCGCCCAGCAAGGCGTCGATTTCCGCCAGTCGCCAGGTGAAATAGGCCCCTTCCTTCTTTTCTGCTTCCCGAGGGGCGCCCGCCGGCAGGCTGTCGGCATCCTCGGCAGAAAAAAAGCCCCCCGCCGGATGCCGCAGGTCGCGCAGGATGTAGTCGGCGATCCGGCGTGCCACATCGGCATAGGCCTCATTGCCCGTCATGCGGTAACCCTGTAGATAAACACTTAATAACTGACCGTTATCATATAGCATTTTTTCGAAATGCGGTACATGCCAGGTGGCATCGGTGGCATAGCGGTGGAAGCCACCGCCCAGATGGTCGAAAATGCCCCCCGTTGCCATAGCGTCCAGGGTATGGATAATCATATGTCGGACCGTTGGCGCAGAGGCTTCCGGGGGATCGTCCGTCCCTATCTGCTGGTAGGCCATGATGAACTGGAGCAGGGAAGGGGATGGGAACTTTGGGGCACGACCAAAACCACCGTTTTCGGCATCGAACGCTGTTCGGAGCCTTCGAAGCGCCAGGTGTGGCAGGTTTTCATCGGAAGCCCCCGAGGCGTTTGTCCATGTCAAATGTTCCCGGAGGGTGGCGGTCACATTGTTGCCCGAGGACACCAGGCGGCCCTTGCGTTCGGGGTCCGCCCAATGGTCGGCGATGGTTTGAAGAACGTCCGGCCAGGAAGGGGCGCCGGGGAGCGCCCGGGGCGGGAAATAGGTGCCGCCGTAAAAGGGATGCCCGTCCGGTGTCAGGAAGACATTCAGGGGCCATCCGGCCGATCCGGTCATGGCCGATACAGCCGTGACATAGATCTTATCCAGGTCAGGGCGTTCTTCGCGGTCCAATTTGATACAGATGAAATGGCGGTTCATCAAGGCCGCGATCGTTTTGTTGTTAAAGGATTCGTGTGCCATCACGTGGCACCAGTGGCAAGTCGAATAGCCGATGGACAGGAGAATGGGTTTATCTTCGTCGCGCGCCCGGGCAAGGGCATCCGGTCCCCATGGGTACCAGTCGACTGGATTGTGGGCGTGCTGCCGGAGATAGGGGCTTTTTTCACCGGCCAGATGATTTGATGTATTATCAGGCATTTTCTTTCCCTCTTCGGCGGGCTTCAAGAAACACATAAAGTATTCCGAAATTTAATGAAACCCGAAAAGTGTCTCGAGTTATTGGCGATACAAAGTTGTATTACGAAGACAAATCGATGCAATTTGATCCTTGACACACAAGGTCGTTTCAACGTAGCGTATTTAAGAATAATTATCATTTGTAATTACAGTGCAAGTTTGGCAGCATCACCCTTCGTTGCGATCCGTGGAGATTTTGAAGGAAAAACGGATCGGTCTTTACCCATGCAACCCATTCAGAAGCTTGAACACACACGAGACAAGGTCCCAAATAGGACTCCAGTGGGATGATGGAGTTGCGTTAAATTCTGAAATTATAGAGGATATGATGTTTAAGATCATTGCGTGAACTGGTTGGCAGGTGTATCATAACGGTGTCTCAAAAAAAGGGGCACTTTGACCCTAAGGACTCCATGCGGCAGTCTTTTGGCAAGGAGATGACGCGGAACAAAGATTAGGAGAAATAACTGTTGACTTTGATTATGCCCTTAAATTAAGGGTTTGGACGGCTTCGACGAATGTGCTGAATCATAAGTTGCCCTTCCGAATTCCCACATGACAATGGCGTTTAAATTGGTCCGCATTTTGCTTCATTAGCAGTTTGCCGGTCAAATCGATTCTCAGCACGCGGCCCTGATCATTCTCTCTGATAGTCGTTGCGTATGCCCTCTATTAGCCGCGGGATGATTTTTTTATGATGATTCGCCCTCTTGTTTGTCCCGTGAACCAAAATGATCAACACTTACGATAAACTGGCAGTCGCCAACCCGTTTTAGGAAAGGAGCCAAAATGGAAAAGAAGAAAGTAACCGTCTCCAAGAAGGAGATTGTCACCAAAGACGTGACGATTTGCGAATCCACCGCCCAGATGCTCGAAAAGGCCAAGCGTGACGGCGTTGAAACCGCCTTCGACCGGGCCGCGAATATGAAGGCCTGTCCGATCGGTGCGGATTCGGCCTGCTGCAAACACTGCTCCATGGGGCCCTGCCGGCTGAATGCCAAGGCGCCCTACGACAAGGTAGGGGTATGCGGTGCAACCATCGATACCATCATGGCCCGCAATTTCGCCCGCATGGTGGCTTCCGGAGCAGCTGCGCACACCGACCACGGCATGAGCATGCTGGACCTATTCCGGGAGGTGGTCAACGGGAAAATCCTCGATTACGAAATCAAGGACGTTCACAAACTGGAAAGCGTAGCCCAGGAGATCGGCATTGAAACCGAGGGCCGCAGTGTCAAAGAGATCGCTACCGATCTCTACGAGGAACTGGAGCGGACCTATGTCCAGGTGGAAGGCGAAATTCCGTTTGCCAAGCGGGTCCCCGCAAAGACCCTTGAAACCTGGCGCAAACAGGGCATCGTTCCCCGCGGCTCCATGCGGGAGATCATGGAACTCATGCATCGCACCCATATGGGGGTGGACCAGCACTACGAGAATATCACCAAGCAGTGCAGCCGCACCGCCCTGGCGGACGGCTGGGGCGGCTCCATGGTGGCCACCGAGATTTCCGATATCCTCTTCGGCACCCCCACCCCGGTGGCGGTGGATGTGGACATGGGCTGTTTGAAAGAGGATCAGGTCAACATCATTGTCCATGGCCACGAACCCAACCTGTTCGAATCCATGCTGGTATCGGTCACCGACCCGGTACTGGTGGAAAAGGCCAAGGCGGCCGGCGCCAAAGGTATCAACCTGGTGGGCATGTGCTGCTCCGGGGCGGAGATGCTCTCCCGCCACGGCATTCCCCATGCGGGTAACTTCATGTCCACCGAAGCGGTATTGGTGACCGGCGCCGTGGACGCCATGTGCGTCGACGTGCAGTGCATCAAACAGGGTTTGGTGGCCGTGGCCGACTGCTACAAAACCCCGTTGATTACCACCAACCCGCGCTGCCACATCGAGGGCGCCGAGCATGTCGAATTCCATGAGCACGATCCGCGCGACTGTACGGATACCATGGTTCTCAAAGCCATTCATCGGTTCGAGAACCGCACCGCCGAGATCGAGATTCCCAAGAACAAAGGCACCGGTGTCCATGGTTTCTCCCATGAATACATCAACTATATGCTGGGCGGAACTTTCCGGGGTTCCTACACCCCCCTCAACGACAACATCATCAACGGCCGCATTCGCGGCGTGGCCGGGGTGGTGGGATGCACCAACCCCCGGGTCAAGCAGGACTGGGTGCACGTCGAACTCGTCAAAGAGCTGATCAAGAACGATGTTCTGGTGGTCCAGACGGGATGCTCCCAGATCGCTTTGGCCAAGGCCGGTTTGACGACACCGGAAGCCGCCCATCTGGCCGGCGGCGGGCTCAAAGAAGTCTGCGAGACCGTGGGTATGCCGCCGGTGCTGGGGCTGGGCTCCTGTGTGGACAACAGCCGCATCCTCATCGCCTGTGCCGAGATGGTGAACACCGGCGGTTTGGGGGAGAGCATTGCCGATTTACCGGTAGCTGGCGCGGCACCGGAATGGATGAGTGAAAAAGCCATTAGTATCGGCCATTATTTTGTCGCTTCCGGCGTTTTCACCGTCTTCGGGGTAACCTTTCCCATCATCGAAGAGACCAAGTTTCACAAGTACCTGTTTCAGGGGCTCGAAACCCAGGGTCTCGGCAAGTGGGGTTTCACGGCCGATCCTTATGAAATGGCCAAAATGATGATTGCCCACATCGACGCCAAGCGTAAGGCCCTCGGCATCGACAAGGCCCGCGAGCGCGTCCTGATGGACATGAGCGACCGTCAGCAACTCTCGGCCTAAAGCGTATCACCACAACCAAGCATCTCACCAGCAGGCGGAGCGCGGAAACGGCCCCGCCTGCTGTCGTTTGGAATAGCGTGGATAGGCAAGCCTTGTTCCATGCGCCGGAAGTGGTTATGGTTGTTGCCAGGTCTATAAATCCCTCCATCTTTATTGGCGGCAATTAAAGCTGAAAGGCATGCAGATGATGACGTTGGAAGAATTGTGCGGCAACCAGGCGATCATCGATGAAATCGACTGGAAGATGACCCCCGAAGAAGCGGTGCGGCTCTATCTGGAGTGGGGCAACAACTGGGCCCGCGGCGACGGATACGTTATCGCCTCCAAAACCGACTACACGACCTACTTCGTGGTGAACTGCTGGCAGCGGCCCTATATGATCTATCTGATCAAGCGTAATTCCGAAGCAGCGCAGGAGCTGGCGCAGTTCGAGCTGCCGAGCCGGTTTGAAAAAGATGTCTGCGAATTGAAAGGGGTCTACGCGCTGGACGACGATGTGAAAGACTGGCTGAAGGAAGAACTGGGCGTTGCCTGACCGGCGTTCTTATCGACCAGATCGCATGGGAAACGGCCGCCCGGAGGCGCCGTTTTAGAGGGGTTGTTTTTCTTCGGTCGCCACTTCGGGGTGGTCGTTCAGAAACCGGTAGAGGGTGGCTCGACCCACACCCAGCAGGCGGGCGGCCTTGGACTTGTTGCCCGCTGTTTGGGCCAACGCCCGACGCACGGTAACACGGTTGAGTTTGCGTGACGGACCACGTCGCAATGTTTCGCGCCGCATGGCGCGAATTTCCATGGGCAAATCATCCCGGGTGATGATGCGCCCGCTGGATTTGACGAGTGCAAACTGAATGGCATTCTGGAGTTCACGGACATTGCCCGGCCAATCATAATCCATCAGGAGCGACATTGCCTCCTTCGAGATGCGCAAGGGCGCTTGATTGTGTTTGAGCGCCGCTTCCTGCATGAAGTGGTTGACGAGAAGGGGAATGTCGGTGCGGCGTTCCCGTAAAGCCGGTATGTAGATCGGAATAACGCTTAAACGGTAGAACAAATCTTCGCGAAATCGGTTCCGCCGGACTTCTTCTTTCAGGTCTTTGTTCGTAGCGCTGATGACCTTGACCTCAACGGTAATGGTCTTTTCGCCCCCAACCCGCTCAAATGTGCCTTCCTGCAGGAACCGAAGCAATTTAACCTGCATGTTTTTAGAAAGTTCCGCCACTTCATCCAGAAATATGGTACCCCGGTCGGCCAGCTCGAAGCGGCCTTTCTTATCCCGGATGGCCCCCGTAAACGCCCCCTTGACGTGGCCGAAAAGCTCGCTTTCGATCAACCCCTCCGGCAGGGCGCCGCAATTGATCGGTACGAAGGGCGTGCCCGCTCGCCGGCTTTCGTTGTGGATGGCGGTGGCGACCAGTTCTTTGCCGGTTCCCGTTTCTCCGAAGATATGCACCGGGTAATCATAGGCCGATACATCACTGATCTGCTGAAATACCTGCAGCATCTTGGCATCCCGGCCCACGATGTTGGCAAAGCGGCTCAGATTGCCGGACTGAAGCTGCAACCGGAGTTCATCGGTAATATCCCGGAACAGGGCCAGAACCCCGACATCCTTGCCGGACGCATCCTGCATCATGGTCACGTTCATCTCGATACGTCGGGATTCACAGGTTTTGGTCGTGATGTTGAGCGTGTATTCTTTTCGGTCGACGGCACCGGGGGAGATTTCGGAATGGTCGCAGAAAGAACAGCGCTCTCCGCAGAAGGGGATTCCGAAAGCGTCGTGGCAGTCTTTCCCGAGGATTTCTTCCCGGCTGAAACCGGTTATTTTTTCGGCCTGCTGATTGAAAAAGAAAATGCGCCGGTTCAGGTCGTGGGCGATAACCCCTTCTCTGAGATTATCAAGAATGCGGGCCAGGTTTTCCCTGGGGGCCAGAATTCGGTTCAGATTGGTTTCCGCCATGGGTTTCCATTACGAGACGCAGGGAGTGAATATGGGCCTACCCATACTGCATGCGGCGTGGAAAGTCAAACCATATAAGAAATCAGATCAACAGGTTACAATGTTTGTTAAACGATTCGGCATCACAGTCGGCAGGGCAAACGCCGGTTGAGACAAATGCTCTGTAAATCGATGTGAACATCGTAGGCCAGGATTTCAACGCCTTTGCCGACGACCCGGCGCAGGGCTTTGCCGTACTCGGGATCGATATCGTCAGCGGGGCCGAACGCCTCGGCATCCATCCGCTGAATAAAATAGAACATGACGCTGCGGTTGCCTGAAGCAACTTGGGCGGCCAGTTCGTGCAAGTGTTTCAAGCCCCGGGTTGTGACGGCGTCCGGGAAGCGTGCGACGCCGTCGCGGACCATCGTGCAATTTTTAATTTCCACATGGCAGATGCCGCGCGCGGCATCTTGCAGCATCAGGTCGACGCGGCTGCTGCGGCCCATCTTGACTTCGGCGCGCACCTGGGCATAGCCGCGCAATTCCGCAACGTTACCATTTTCCACGGCGTGTTTTACCAGACGATTAGGCACCAGCGTGTTGACACCCACCAGGGACTCCGGCATCTGGATCAGCTCCCAGGTGTATTTCAACTTTCTTTTGGGATTGTCGTGGGTCGAAAGATAGACCGGCCGCCCCGGTTCGCAGCAATCCTGCATGCTGCCTGTGTTCGGGCAGTGGGCGGTTACTTGACGCCCGTCTTCCAGGATGACATCGGCCAGGAAACGGTTGTAGCGTTTGAGAAGGGTTCCCCTGATGAGGGGAGGCCATGAAAGGCCCCTGGGCTTGGCGGGCACGCGAATTTCCCCCCGGGACGGTCAGCTTGGGTCGTTTGCGGCCGGTTTGATGAAGCGCGCGACGATGAGGTCGGCCAGAGATGAAACATCCTCTAGTCCGAAAACGGAAAAACTGTTGATGACATTGGCGGGTAGATCGACATCCGTCACCAGGGCAAAGAGCCCTGGGTCTTCCAGAAATAGGGGGTTGGCGTTCACCGCATGCCGCAGCACCTCCACTTTGGGCATGCGCGCCGATTTGAACCCTTCTGCAATAATCAGATCCACGCCGGGCATCATGCGGCGGATGTCCTCCAGCCGCTCCATGGGGGTATTGATTACCATGGCGATCTTTTCGGGTCCCGCCACGGCGGCAACATCCGCGCCGGCCTGCTGGTGACGCCAACTGTCTTTGCCTTCGCGGTCGATGGTAAAGCCATGGTGCGCGTGTTTGATGGTGCCCACTTTTAAACCGCGCCGCTTCAATTCGGGCAGCAGTTTTTCGATCATCGTGGTTTTACCGGCATCGGAGAAGCCCACGATGGTGATGATCGGTGTCCGGGCAGATACGCTTTGCGATGATGTCATGACCGATACAGGCCGGTTATCCGGCAAGTCTCCCCTTAGGCAGTTGATAAAGCAGGCGCAGATTATGCGTGAACGGACGGGTTGTCAAGTTGTATAGTGTCGCCTGCGCTGTGGTTTTTTGCGCTTGGTCTGCATGACGGCCCGATAGGCCTCGGAAAGACGAATGAAGTCGCTGTGGCGGCCGCCCTGATCGGGATGCATGGCCATGGCTTTCCGGCGAAAAAGCCGCGAAAATTCCCTCCGGTCCATGTTTTTCAAGGCATCCTCGGGCACACCGAATACCTTGCTGGCGGTCGCAAAGGAAACGCCGGAGATCTGCCCCGGCCATCGATGACGGCGGTGGGCGTTGCGGAATTGTTGGAAAAGGTTCTCGAAAAAATCGCTTTGTCCATAATCAAGGTCGAAGTACATGAGCAGGTAGCGCACCAGGTAGGCCTGCAGGTTGTCGTCGTTCTTCGGCATGCCGGCCCAGAAGGCCTTGTCGGCGTTGAGTCGGCAGATTTCCTGAACAAAATAGGTGTCGACTGCCTCTTGATCGAGCGCCTGGGGCATGGTTTTGGCGCATAACTGGCTGAAAAAACGCTGCAGGTCGAAGATGACGTAGACATAGGCCTTGCGCTCGTGGGCTTTCAGAATTCTCTCGGACTGCAGGAAGTACTGTTCGATCTCATCCCGGGAGCGATCCATGACAAGCCGAAACAGCTTGTCGGGTACCCGGCCGATGGTGCCCTGGTCCATTCTCCCGAAACGCAGAAAATGAATGCGCCGTTTGTCGAACAGATGAACCGGCTGGCGGTGGGGGGGGCGTGCCGGCATTTTTGGCGTGCGGCGCCGGTTGCGGAAGGCGCCCACGGCATGCCGAATGTCCTGGTCCACAAAAGGCCACAGCAGATTGTCCAACTCCTCAGGCCCGGGTTCACCGCCCCTGCAACGGATACGCTCTTCGAGATCGGGATCGATATAATAGGCGCGTCCTCCCGGGTAGATGATGTGTTCAGCCGGGTCGGGCCCGAGATCCGCGAGATGGCGGCTGCGGAAGCACGCCCCGTCCCAGTAAGATTCCCGGATTTCAAAACGGTACCATCGTTTTTGTCGGATGGCGGCCAGGTACATGGACAATTTTCCTATGCGGGTGGATGGCGCAGCATCCGCGCTCGCACGACCAAACGGTGGTCGCTATTCTTCGTCAGGACGGCACCGTCACAAAACGGCGTCCAAGGTTAGAGTACTTTCAGGGCCCCCTCATAGTCGGGTTCTTCGCCGATTTCCGGGACGAGCTGGCTATAGATGACGCGGCTGTTTTCGTCTACAACCACCACGGCCCTTGCAAACAGGCCCGCGAAGGGCCCGTCCGTAATGCGGACGCCATATTGCTTGCCGAATTCAGGGTGTCGAAAAGCCGACGCGGAGACGACTTTATCGAGGCCCTCGACCCCGCAGAAGCGTGCATGGGCAAAAGGCAGGTCCATCGAAACGCAGACCGCTACGGCATCATCGCGTTTACCGATCTCCGCATTGAAGCGGCGGACGCTCCTGGCGCAGGTGGGGGTATCGACGCTCGGGAAGATGTTCAAAACAATCTTCCGGCCGGCAAAATCCGACAGCGAAATTTCCTTGAGGTCTTTGTCCACCAGGGTGAAATCGGGCGCAGCCTGGCCTGGGGCGGGAAGATCGCCGACGGTTTGTACGGGATTGCCTTTCAATGTGACTTGGGCCATAGATTTTCTCCCCATTGATTGACTGTTAGCGGATACACCCCAAGAGCATAAGACCTATTCATTAAAAATAAAGTGCCCGGTCCACGCTAATCTATTCCCCGCACTGGCGGGGATCTTCGCCGCAGGCGGATTCCTGTTGTTTCTCGGTCAGCCGTGATTTGCGGCGGGACTGAGCCATGCGCAGGCGGCGTTTTTGCACTTCGTTTTCGGAGATCAACGGGGGCACCGGAGTGGGATGACCGGCCTCATCCAGAGCCACGAAGGTGAGGTAGGCGGACGCCACGTGGCGCATTTCGCCCGTCAGAAGCGTTTCGGTTTCCGCTCGCACGCCGATTTCCATGGAGGTCCGACCGGCCAGATTGACACTCGCCCTGAGGATAAGAAGGTTGCCCACAAATGCCGGATGGATAAAATCCAAACGGTCGATGGAGGCGGTGACCACATTGCAGCGGGCATGGCGGAAGGCGGCCACGCCGGCCGCACTGTCGATATGTTTCATGATCACCCCGCCGTGAATGTTGCCGGCCGGGTTGGCATCTTCCGGCAGAAGGAAATGGGTCAGGATGGTCTGGCTTGCGGCTACGGTTTTCGGTTTCATCGGGTGTTGTCTCCATGGCCTTCCCCGGAAGGCATAATGCGGCAAAAGGATTCGAAGTAAGCGGCGTTCTCACCCATGTCCGAGAGGGTATCAGACGTCAATCTGTTGACCGAGCCGCTGGCGTGCCACCAACCCTGGTGGATTTTGACGATTCCGGGAAGGACGCCGCTCTCAGTTTCCAGACGGGCCCCAATAAAGCCCCGGAGGTTTTCGATACGGACGCTTTGGCCGGGTCGCAGACCGTGGCGCGCGGCATCGTCCGGATGGATGAAGGCCACCGGGCTGTCGTTGCGGGAGGCGAATTGCTGCGAGTGCATGGAGTGGGGATGGTGAGGGGTCAAAAGGCGGAAGGGGTACGTCGATGAAGCGGTGTGGGGCGGACCATACGTCGGCAGCGGCTGATGACCTTCTTGCCGTGCTTTCTCAGAATAGAATTCATAGCGCCCGGAAGAGGTGCAGAATTTGCCGTCCTGCCAGGGGACATCATTTTCGGGAATTTTGAAGGGGCCCCTCTCCAGATCATCCATGGTCACGCCGAATTCACGCGTCAGGGCCTTGATGGCGTTTTCCAAAAAGATCCGTGCGGGAAGATCGGGATAACCCTCGAGATGCATGCGTCGCGCCAGCCGCCGGAACAGTTCGTATTCGCTCACAATGCCGACGGGGGGCGGTACCGCCCGGCCCGAGTAGTTCAGGTAGGGCGAAAACATGGAACTGAAGACGAGGTCCTCTTCTTCCAGGATACTGGTGCAGGGGATCACCAGATCGGCGGCGCGGGCCGTATCGGTCATCAGCATGTCGATGACGATTTTGAAGGGCACCCGTTGCAGCGCTCTCTCCAGAGCATTCAGATCCGGCATTTGCACCAAAGGGTTGGCCTTGGTGATGACGGCCACCGCAACCGGTGGGTTCTGCGCGGCCTCGATAAAGCGCGCCATGCGCGGCAACGGAAAGGTGCGGGCCCGATGCTGCGGCAGGCGGGCGGCGGCGCCGCCGGTCCGGTCGATCCAGCGGGCAATGGATCGGTTGGCGAAATTGACACCGCCCCCTGGCCGGCCGATGTTGCCGGTCAGGGCTGCCAGGGCGTCGATGCAGCGTACCGTATTGGCGCCATTGGCATACCGCTGGAGTCCCATGCCGATGATGATGCTGGCGGGCGCTCGATCTGCATAGTGTCGGGCCAATTCGCAAATGCTCTCGGCCGGCACGCCGGTAATGGCGGCGGCATGCGCGGGGGAGAATGCCTTCAGGGTGTTTTGAAAATCGTCAAACCCCAATGTGCGGTGGGTAATGAAATCCCTGTCGATGCGCCCGGTGGCGATGAGATGGTGCGCCATCCCCAGAGCCAGGGCGCCGTCGGTGCCCGGTCGGGGCTGCAAATGGCGATCGGCACGGGCGGCGCTGAGGGTCTTGAGGGGGTCGATGACCACCAGAGTGGAACCGTTTTGTCGGGCCTTTTCCAGAAAAGGGACCAGGTGGGGATTGGTGGCCACCGGGTTGCGGCCCCAGACCAATATACAGCGGCTGTTCCGCAGGTCCTGGAAAGCGTGCCCGCGAGCATCGCCGAAATCATAGCGCTGGGCTGCAATGCCGGCCGCCCAGCACAGGCTGCCCCGGGGTGTCGAAGCGCCCCCCAGCCAATTGAAAAAAAGGCGATCCACGGATTTAATCAAACCGCCGTAGCCGCTGTCGGCATAATGCAGGATGGATCGGCTGCCGTATTTTTCAATCGCGCGGGTGAATTGCCGGGCCATGAGATCGATGGCCGCTTGCCAGGAGATATCTTGCCAGCGGTCGCCTTGCCGCACGCGGGGGACCCGCAGGCGCTGCGGGTGATAAAGGCGTTCCAATAGCTTTTTGCCCTTCACGCAGATGCGGCCCCGGGTGAGGGGGTGATCCGGATCGCCCTTCAGGCGAACCACCCGCCCTTCCGCCACTTCGGCCAGGAGGCCGCAGGCGTCGAAACAATCGAGAGGACAGGCGCATTTTACAGTACGTTTCATAGGGGAACCCTCCCAATGACGAGCCAGATCGGACGGCCGCCGTGCATGGTGTGGTGGGATTTAAAGGTAAAGGGCACTTGGTAGAGCAGACGTTTTTCAGGCAGAACCAGGATGATCTGCCAACCGCGAAAATCCCGCTGCAGTTTGTGCAGGATTTCACCCACCAGGCGAGGTGTCGCGGCCGCTTGACCCAGGCGTCGGCCGTAAGGCGGATTTAGGGCGATAACCCCCCGGTGGGATCCAAGTGGGGGGGGGGTGAAACCGAAAAAATCCTTCTTCTGGAGATCGATCGCGTCTTCGATATCCGATCCCTGCAACAGGGCGGCGAGCTGCTCGACCGCCGTGCGGCTGCGGTCGGCGGCGTAGATCAGCGGTGCCGCCAGGGGATTTGATCGGGGGGCGGCCTGGTGGCGAAGGTAGTCCCAGTGGGCGGGGCGAAAGGCCGGCCACTCCATGAAGGCGAACGTGCGATACCAGCCGGGGGGGATCCGTTTGACCATCATAGCCGCTTCGACGGCAAACGTGCCGCTGCCGCACATGGGGTCGCAAAGGATACCGCTGCCGTCATAGCCGGCCAGCAGCATAGCGGCGGCCGCCAGGGTTTCCCGCAGAGGGGCCGGGCCCCCGTGGGTCTTGAGGCCGCGTTTGTGAAGGTGATCTCCTGAGCTGTCCAGGGATAGGGTCACGCGATCCTTGTGAAGGCGGGCCCAGATGCGTTGGGCAGGAACTTCGCTGGCGATCGGCCCGGCATCGTCCGGCAAGCCCGAGGCTAAACGCTCTTTTACAGCGGAAAAGATACGTTCCGCTACGGCGTCGCTGTGGTAGAGGCGGGACTGGTGCGCGCTGACCCGCACTTCGAGAGCTGTGGTGGTACTGAGATAGAGCTCCCAGGGAATGGCGCGGGCGTGCTTTTCAAGCGCATCGAAATGCCTGGCCGTAAAGCTTTGAAGTCGCATGAGAATATGGCCGGCGGTGCGGCACATCAGGTTCGCCTGGTAGCAGGCGGTCAATCGCCCCGTAAAGGCCAGGCCTCCCTTGCGAAGAACGATGTCACCCGGCGGAATGCCCAACCCCATCAGCTCCCTTTGGCAGAGGGGTTCCAGTCCTGGTGGGGTAACGACAAAAAACCGCTGTTCGCGGCCGATGACATGCTGTTTGATGCGGCGCGCGCGAGCCTTGTCGGTGGCGTTGATGGTACCTGGCATGATACGGAAGACGGGTGTTCCCTGTTAGGGTTGAGGGTGTCACGGAGACCCATTCGGACGGCTGGCGGAACCGCCGGCAAGGTCTGCTTGTATCGATCCGGAATGGTCCCTATTTCGCAGAGATCGGCGGTCGTGGCAACACTCTTTCACCGGCGCCGGGTTTTTGCCGTACCCCCATGAATGATGAAAGATCCGGAGGTGGCAAGTTGATGGCTTCTGTCGAAGTTCGCCGTGCGGCTTATGACGACGCGCTTGAACCGACGATATATGACATGCTGGCCGGGGCGGGGGGAGCGCGTTTCGCCCGGGGCAGGGTCCTGATCAAGCCCAACCTCCTTCTGGCGGC
>Ga0316576_10001146_pt1 | contig 13911 bp, 8 predicted proteins | sample S0NA_FD_203075 | JGI IMG/M metagenome (GOLD analysis project Ga0316576, IMG submission 203075) | Rhizosphere microbial communities from salt marsh grasses in Alabama, United States - S0-2_050615r3r5 | ecosystem: Host-associated > Plants > Roots > Rhizosphere | place: USA: Alabama | collected... | reverse complement strand
GTCGCCTTGATATAATTTAATTTTTTCTGAAAGACCACGCCAAAGGCGGATAAAACTCGTGGATAACGGCTCGTAATGAAAAAACCGATCTTATTTTTTGATAAAGATAACCTGTTGAAGATATTACCTTCACATGACCTCGCATCGATAAGGGTTTTTTCATAACGAGCCCTAATCCACTCAAACAGCTTCCAACCAAAATTAAATCATACCTACGGCTCCTCCTTGTTAGGCGTAGCTGAGTGCGAAGACTAATAATACCGATTTATTTTAAAAATCTAAACAATCCAGACCTAATACTCGAGACTTATACGAGGAGCAAGCCCTTTGAATATTTAGTTAATATGGTCGAAAATAGAACCTATCGAGTGTCCTTCTATAAATGAGAATTTTTGTTCAAGATCCCCCGCTAGAAAGAACGGGATAAAAAGGTATGCGAGAAAAATAACCACAGGCATATGCGTAATATTCCGAGGATTTATCCGCCTCAGGAGGATTATTTTTTGAGCATAACACAGAGATTGGGCAAAAAGACCATTTATGGGTGGACACTATAGGAGTTCCAGCTCCCAGTTCCACAGCCCCGGTCTTTTTTTCAATTTCACATCTTTTGGAATCGGTTCAATAAGATGCACAAACAGTTTGTAACCTGCTCTCTCGAGGGCTTTTTGCTGGGATCGCAGATCGAGCTTCCAGTTGGGATACACCCAATAACTGGATTCATATTTTTTAACCCATGCTGCTTCACCTTTTGGACTGTTAAAAGACCTTTCAGTTTCCAGGTCATTGGATAGCACGCGTGAAATACAAAGGGGCCAGTTGCCGGAGAGAACTATCCCCAAAGGCAAGGGGCTTTGCTTGGGAAGCAAGAAGAAGTCTTTTTGGCCGAGTTCAGGGGTGACGATGGCACCATTATATCCCAGGGACGCCAGGGTCTTCAACGCCAGAACATTAGCGATGTTACAAAAGGGACCGGCCCATAGATTCATTTTTCTTTGGTGGGTGAAAACAGTTGTCTGCCACGGCGCATTCAGCACGAAGTTTTTCGCGCCGTTATTCATAACAGAATCAACAAGTTCTTTTAGTTTTTGTTCATCACTAGGCCATATCACCGGTGGCAGCCACCACCAGATTTTGGTCCAAATCTTTTTGGGAAGTTTTTTCAAGGCTTGATCCGAAAGCCAAAGTCCCGATGCACTATAACGTTTGGTTTTGTCTATTTGACGAAAAACACGAAGATCTGAGACCGATCCACTTTTCTTTCCGGATTTTTTGGGCCGCCTGATGAAAAATACGGATGAATTAGGTTCCAAGACCGGTGTTTTTGGCAGCTCTTTTTCGAGTTTTGACAATTCATCTTTAAGATCTTTCTCCTGACGGTCGATCAAAAAAACCGGAATTTTCTTTTCAGAGATCTTTTTTGGAATGGGTTTAAAAAAAAAACGTCCGCCTTTTGGAATATACTTGCCCACCTTGACGGTACTGTGCCATAGCTCATCTTCATAGCCCATGCGAAGAAGATCACCGGGTAACAGGGGTTCTTTTGGGCTTAAGAAAGGTTTTTGTTTTGACCCTTTTACAGTTCCCATAAAGAAGCCGGAACCGGTTTGATGGTGAGTACTGATAGGATTTTGAGGCCTTTGGGGTAAAAAATTATAATGGGTTCCGGATCTTCCAAGAGCGTAGGACAGCATATGGAGTGCTTCCTTTTTTTTCTTGGAGTCGGCTCCATGGTCCCTTAAGAGCTGGTATGCTTTAACCGTATAAAAAACGGTGTGCGGACCTTTTTTTCGTCCCTCGATTTTCCAGGTTCTTATTTGCGGAATTGCGCGTAATACTTTTACCAGAACATCCAGACTAAGATCCTGGCAGGAAAAAAATCGCTTTTGTTGTTCGTTCTGTCGGTAGATTCGACGACATGGCTGGACGCATTTTCCCCTGAGCCCGCTTTTCCCGCCAAGATAACTGCTCCAATAACATCTACCGGAAACACCGTAGCAAAGTGCGCCGTGAACAAACACTTCAAGGTTTAAATCCTTTGGACAGGATGCTGCCATTGATTTGATTTCATCGATATTCAGTTCCCTTGGTAGAACGACTCTATGAACCCTGTAATTGTTTTTGATCTTTTGAAGAGCTAAAGGGAAACTGACGTTTGACAGGGTCGAAAAGTGCAGCTCGCCTGAAAAGCCGGCCTGTTTAGCGAGTTGTACCATTCCCAGGTCCTGAATGATAATCCCGTCCGGTTTTACGTGTCTTTCAAGCTGTTGGAGGAGCTCTCCGGCCATTTTCAGATCGTCTGGCTTTAATAGAGCGTTGAGGGCCACGTAGACTCTGGCCCCTTTGTTGTGGGCCAATTGCGTTAAAGGGACAAGTTCTTCAATAGAAAAATTTTTGGCCTCCATGCGTGCCGAAAATTGTCTTAGGCCGCAGTATATCTCATCGGCGCCTGCGGCAATGGCTGCTAGAAAAGACGCTTTATTACCCGCTGGTGCTAAAATAGAGGGAGGCAAAGACATTTCTGATCTTTTTCTCATTTATTCAATATCATGGTTAAGAAGCTAAAGATAAGTCGCAGTTTGGCTCAGCTGAAATCTATAGCCTTTTTTACATCCATTGGGTGTAAAAGCCAAGATAATTAAAAAAAATATAAATTCAAAGCGGCATCATCAGGCTGAGCAACCAATAAATAACCTTGCCCTGGTTATAAATTGTATTATATTTAACCTAAACTGGGCGTTTTAAATATTTAATGCGGTTATAAAAGAATGGGAGAGGATATACCTATGAAAATTGCAGTCAGCGGCAAAGGGGGGGTTGGTAAAACAACATTTTCAGCACTTTTGATACGAACATTGAATGAACAAGGGAAGAATGTGTTGGCCATCGATGCGGACCCGGATGCCAATCTTGCGGCAGCGTTAGGCATTCCAAATGCCGACCGTATTGTTCCGATTGCCGATATGAAAGAACTTGTTTTTGAAAGGACTGAGGCAAGGCCGGGAAGCATAGGGGGGTTTTTCAAACTCAATCCCAAGGTGGACGACCTTCCCGATGCACTTTCGGCAAAACTGGATAACATTAAACTTATGCGTCTCGGGGGAGTTCAAAAGGGTGGATCCGGATGTATCTGCCCGGAGAGTACCCTGTTAAGGGCCCTGATAACCCACATTGTTCTGGCAAGGGACGAAGTGGTGGTAATGGATATGGAGGCTGGAATCGAACATTTGGGAAGGGCAACCGCTTCGGCCGTAGATCGGTTGATTGTGGTTGTGGAACCCGGTCGTCGAAGTATGGATACAGCCAGTCATATTCGAAAGCTTGCATCCGAGATCGGCTTAAAAAATATTGTTCTTGTTGGCAACAAAATTCGCGGTACAAAAGATGAGACATTTTTAAAAGAGAATCTAAAGGATTTTGAGTTCCTTGGCTTTATTCCATATGATGAGGCGCTGATAGAGGCAGATCTGGAGGGTGTTTCACCATTTGATGTGAATTCAACGGCAAAATCGAATATTAACGAATTGGTATCAAAGATTTAATGAGCCGTCCAAAAAGATATTTCGATAGATCCAAAAAAAGAAGAGGTAGATTCAACCGGGGACAACGACCTCCCAAAATAAAGGCTGGTGCGGCTACCGAGCTCAAAAAAATTTTTGCCGATATTGGCGTGCCGGATCAGAAACCGTTCAAACCCGATCCTTTTCAGCTTCAGGCATTATCGGCCGTAAAACGATCCGACTGCCTGGTGACCGTACCTACCGGTGCCGGAAAAACCTGGATCGCCGAACAGGCGATTGCCCGAATCCTTAAAAAGGGGGGTAGATCATGGTATGCTTCTCCCTTAAAAGCCTTGAGCAATACAAAATACAGTGATTTTTCAAGAATCTTCGGGCCTGAAAACGTCGGTATTTTGACCGGTGACAGAAAAGAAAAACCGGAAGCACCCATCATTGTGGGAACCACCGAGATCCTCAGGAATCAGCTCTACGATGCCATGTATCAAGGGACAACACTTCCTACCGATTTCGTTGTCCTTGACGAAGCACACTTTTTAGGGGATGAAGACAGGGGCGTTGTTTGGGAAGAAATCATGATATATCTTCCCTCCAGGATTCCGCTTCTTCTGCTTTCGGCAACCATTGGAAATGCAAAAGTTATTTCCCAGTGGCTTTCGTCCATTCGCAATAAAAAATGTATCGTTGTCGAAGAAACCAAGAGACCCGTGCCCCTATATCCGCTCTTTTTTCATCCTTCAGGTACACTTTATCCCCTACTCGCTCGGGGAAGTCCGAGAAAGGGCAGATTATATAAAAAGGTGGCTACTTATGTGAGCAACAGTCGTCCACTTTATCTTTCACCGCCTCACAAGCTGCCTCCTTTTGGGGATATTTTGCGTGTATTAAGCAAATATCGACTTCTTCCCGCCATATTTTTTCTCAAATCTCGTGCTGATTGTGACAGTGCCCTTGATTTGTGCGAAGAAAATCTGAGCCATAACCGAACAAGAAGAGCTAAACGCAGTCAGAGGATTCAAGAACTTGTGGTTCGCAATTCCCATATCGCCAGACATCGGCAAATGTGGCACCTTGAACATTTGGCCATAGGTGCCCATCACAGCGGACAACTCCCGGCATGGAAACTGATTCTGGAAACCCTGATGACAGAAGGGCTGTTGGATGCTGTCTTTGCAACATCTACCGTTGCCGCCGGTGTGAACTTCCCGGCGAGAACTATTGTTTTTCTAAACTCAGACCGGTTCAACGGCCGGGAATTTATGCCGCTTTCTCCCACTGAATTTCACCAGATGACCGGTCGGGCCGGACGAAGGGGAATGGACCACATTGGGTTTGCAATGGCCATTCCGGGAAAATTTATGGACATCCGGCTTGCTGCAAAGCTGATGACTTCATCGTCGTCTGATGTGTCCAGTCAGATTAAGATTAATTTTTCAATGGTTCTTAACCTTCTTTTGTCTCATACGCCGGAACAGATCGAAGATCTTTTAGAAAAATCCTTTGCAACTTATATGATCATTCAAAGGAGAAAAAACATAGGACTTAACAAGCCTTTAGATAATGATCAAAAGCAGTTGTGGCAGGATTTTGTAAAGCATCTCGATTTTTTAAAAGAAACCGGTTACGCCACCGAAAGCGGCCGACTGACCGCAGACGGCAAATGGGCCTCTCAACTTAGGGTCGATCAGCCGTTGATGATTGCAGAAGGCTTCAGATGCGGAATTTTTCCAGGCAATGATCCGGCACTCCTTGCCGCTGTAACAGCCCTGTTTGTCAACGAACGTGAATCAGATGAATTAATAGAAAAGGCTTTTTTGCCTAAAGCGCTGGTCAAGATTTTTTCCGATGTTAAAAAAAAGCTGTCATCCTTTTCAGCACGGATGTCCAAAAAAGGCTTTGAAACCCGACCGCTGATTTTGCAACCGGCGGCGACCCTATATGCCTGGACAACAGGCCTTCCATGGGAAAAGGTGCTGAACATCGCCAAAATGGAAGAGGGGGATCTGGCCATGCTCATTCTCAGGACAGCAGATAATCTGAGACACATCAGAACCCTTAAAAACGTTTTTCCTGAAGTAGCTGATTCCGCCGCCACGGCAATAGACCTTATCATGAGGTACCCGGTTGTAATGGATTACGAATAATCAAAATGCCATCAAATATTTGATGACTCTGATGCCCGATGTTTTCAAGCAAGCGATTTGGGCGGTGTTTCTGGGTACATCATACAAAAAGAATCCCCATTTTGTTTGTGATCGATTAAGGTCTGAGTTATTAACAAGCCTGCATCAATTCCATTGACATATTTCGAATACTGATTATTCTGTCTCATATATGTTCTGTTCAATTGTTGGTCCTTATAGATAGCTTTCAAACAGAACATCTTTAGAAAGAAAGTAGATAAATAAGAAATTTATCAGCTTTTCATAAGTTCTTGGATTACAGCGAAAGGTTATTGATTTATTTAACGATCTATTAGTAAATCTGACATATTCAATCCTGCAAATCACGGTCGAACGCATAGCACCAATTCCTGTTACCCCTGGAACCGTGACTTTAACCCACTGATAACCCTCTGAACGTTTCAATGCAATAAGTTGACAATGAGACAGGTGAAACCGTCTCGGGAAGAATGGCAATTCTGCTCACATTTTCGGACATGCCAATCTACCTGACCTTTGATCTTTCATCATGTCACAGATCAATATGATCTTAGCTTGAAAACATTCAATCATCCAGATTCAAAAGGAGGTTCTAAAATGAGTGAAATGAAATTAGGAAATCCCGCTGTTGTAGGTCTTGGCGGGTTCGGTATGACCACGTTATGTTTGCAGTTCCACAACCTAGGCTGGGTAGGCGTTGGCCCAATAATTTGGCTAGGGCTTATTTTCGGAGGTAGCGCCCAATTGATTGCTGGCTTACTTGAGTTCAAAACAGGCAACAACTTCGGTTTTTGCGCGTTTACCGGATACGGTGCATTCTGGATCTCTTTATGTTTTTATCTTATTTTCGGAACAAATGCAGAACTCATAAAAATGTATCCGGTCCTGAAATTGACAGGCCATGGATTAGGCATTTTCCTACTCATGTGGACATTCTTTACCTTTATTTTATTCATTGCGTCCATGAAACATCACGCTACGCTTGCCTGGATATTTCTCACCTTGCTTTTAGGGTTTATCGGGCTTGATTTTAAAGAGCTCGCCGGGAACAAACTGCTGGGTACACTCGCTGCCTGGGATCTCATCGTTTGTGCACTGCTGGCCTGGTATCTCATGGCAGTTGCAGTCTATGCAGAATGCGGCATCAATCTGCCCGTAGGCAAGCCGTGGATCAAAAGTAGCTAACCTTTTTGGCGACAGCTTATGAAATATTTGGCTGTTCGCCCCGTATGCTTAACGTGGGAGGACATCTAAATTCAGACTCCAAGTTCAGGAAAGGAATTTTTATCCGTTCACCTTACTTGGGGTCAATAATGGATTTTAATTCCATATCAACCAGTTTTTAAATGGTATATTTCTCCAAAAACGGGGCAGACGCATTTGTTTTTGCCGTTGTTGAGCGCTCGTCTTGTATCAGAAATCGAATGCGTTTGCCCCGTCATCACGAGAAAATTTACCTTGACAAACATCTATTAATATGATCCTCTTGTTATATTAAATAGTTATCATCGGCCGGTTTGAAAACGCCGATTTGAGACCTAAGTTCGTCTTCGTTACCTCTTGAACATAAAGAATGCAGATGAACAAACTTCAGTTTATTATTATTATTTTTATTGCGTTATTAATTTCCTATAACTGCGTTCCGGATTTCATGATACCATCGGATGTTAACAGCTATTATGTGGATTTTGATAGCAACCGTCAAAGTGTACTGACAATGTCAGAGCAGGACGCTCCCAATAATTCCTTCAGGTCATCAGATCAGTTTGATCCCTTTTATTTTGCCAGCAATGATAAAATTGCTGAATTCCAAATAGAGGCCGATATCCCCGAAAAATCCGACGGTTCTAACTATAATTTGATGTTCACTTCGTCGGACTTTGAAAGCACACTGATTCTCGTAGCGCATAGCCCCGAAATAGGGGTACTCCACTTTTCTTCGGAAGCATACCGACTGAGAATTTAAACACTATTGAAAGCCTGGAAAAGCAGCGCGTTGCGACGCAATTTCCATCGCTGTTTATGCTTAAATTCTTTGTTGGGTTGTTCCGGTCTATTCCGTCTATCTAAGCTATCCAATTAAGCCCACTTATTTTCAGAACCATCGAAGAATCTCAAGCGGACACCTGTTAATTTTCCATGGCATTTTACAACCCAAATTGGATTCTTTTTTCATTTTTGTTTGATTTGGGGCAAAAATCCACCTGTTATTTTTATAATAATTACCAATTCATAGGAGAATATTAAAAACGGGGAGGTGATAACGTGCATTACAACTCACATTTTTCAAAATGCAGATCTCCTACGCGCCTAATCTTCCACCATGAGGAATATTAAAATGATCTTAGCTCGTAATCATTCAACCAATCGGTTCAAAAGGAGGTTTAAATGAGTGAAGTAAAATTAGGAAATCCCGCAGTTGTCGGTCTTGGTGGATTCGGTATGACCACGTTATGTTTACAGTTCCATAACCTTGGTTGGGTCGGAATCGGCCCTGTGTTGTGGCTGGGGCTTATATTCGGAGGCAGCGCCCAATTGATTGCAGGTTTATTGGAATTCAAAACAGGCAACAACTTCGGTTTTTGCGCGTTTACCGGATACGGTGCATTCTGGATCGCTTTATGTTTTTATGTTATTTTCGGAACAAATGCTGAGCTCATAAAAATTTACCCCACCCTGAAATTGACAGGCCATGGTTTAGGCATTTTCCTGCTCATGTGGACATTCTTTACCTTTATTTTATTCATCGCGTCCATGAAGCATCACGCTACGCTTGCCTGGATATTTCTCACCTTGCTTTTAGGGTTTATCGGCCTTGATTTTAAAGAACTCGCCGGGAACAAACTGCTGGGTACGCTCGCTGCCTGGGATCTCATCGTTTGTGCACTGCTGGCCTGGTATCTCATGGCGGTTGCAGTCTATGCAGAATGCGGCATCAACCTGCCCGTAGGCAAACCCTGGATCAAGAGTAAAGAATAAGTTGCTTTTTTTGTTGCGACTTAACCATGGTATTTGACCGCGAGCCCCGCCTGCATGACGCAGACGGGGCCTCCAGGTCTTGCTAAAGTGACCATTTATTACTCGACATTGCCGGAGTTCTTTCATCCGGTATGCATCTCATTTTAAAGCTAAGACATGCTCTAGTTCTCCTGAAAACGCTAACTCGCTTCGCTCGGGACTTTGCCAGTTCAGGGTGCTTTTATCTTTACTTCGCCGAGAGTCATCGCCAAATTAGGAGCCATGAAGATCCAAGAAACCTGACCGAATGTCTAATGGATAATAATCTCATCAATACCCCGTGCTTAAAAAGAGATTTCTTATCACATTGCTTTCAGTGGCTCCGCCTCTTATGAAATTTATTCGCTTTCGCCAAGATACCCCGTAGCGCACCGTCGCCATAGTAGTTTTGGCGTATCGGAGACGATCTGCATGGAGCGTCATTATTGCCTAAAAAATTTAGGTCTTCTCCGAAATGCGAGATTTTCGACAAGATGGGGTTCTCGACTCATGCCGGGTGTACTTTAGTTCAACGGTGTGATATGTTTTCATTTGAATCTTGTATGAACATAAGAAAGAGGGATGTATGGACAATAATATGGGAGGCTTTCTCATGAAACGGAAGAACGTGTTGTTAGTTGTAAGCGGGCTGATAGTTGTCGCATTAGCGGCACTGATCGTGTTTATGCATTATTATGGTGATTGGCTTTGGTTTCAAAATATAGGTTTTGCCCAAGTTTTTACCACGGTCTTGTGGGCAAGGGTACTGGCATTTGCGGCGTCATTTCTCATCTTTGCCATTTTTGGAGGGGTTAACATTTTCATCGCCAGAAAGTGGGGTGAACCGTCTCGATCTCGCAGCCAGTTTATCCCTCAATCAACGGTTTCATCTCTCGGAATTCTTTTTAATGAGAGATACGCCCCCTATGTATGGGCGCTCATTGTCTTGTTCTTATCGGGCATTATGGGATTGAGCGCGTCCGACTCATGGATGACCTTTTTACAGTTCATTCATCAATCTCAATTCAGCGTTGCAGATCCCATTTTTTCAAAAAATGTCGGCTTCTATGTCTTCAGATTGCCCCTGTATAATTTTTTGCTGCAATGGTGCTCAGTTGCACTGTTCTTAGTGATCGTTTCCGTCGGCTTTTCATACTATCTGGATCAGGCCATAGAGGTTCAAGGAAACCGCTTCAATTTCGATCCCAAGGTGAAGACCCATCTGGTGGTTCTGGGTGGATTGTTCGCTTTGAGGATGGTTTTGTCTTACTGGCTGAAACTTTACGGTCTGATGTATTCCAACAGTGGCGTTGCTTATGGCGCAAGTTACGCGGATGTTCATGCGCAGATGCCCGCCTATTGGGTACTCCTGATTTTGAGTTTTCTCATGGCCATTTTGTTATTTGCCATGCCAGTTTTAAAAAGGTGGAAATGGGTGGTTTATGGCATCGGATTATACGGTGTTGTTCTCTTCGGCTTTTCCTGGATTTATCCGGGTCTCATCCATCAATATGTGGTGAAGCCCAATGAACTGGCCAAGGAAACACCTTACATAAAAAACAACATCAGGCTCACCCGCCTCGCTTATGGTTTTGATAAGGCTCTGGAGGAACCGTTTCCGGTAAATGAAAACATGTCGTACAACGACATTAAAAAAAACGAATCCACCATTCACAATATCCGCCTGTGGGATCGCCGGCCGTTGATTCAAACTTACAAGCAGCTCCAAGAAATAAGGTTATACTATGATTTCAACAGCGTGGATGTGGACCGATACCACTTTCAAGACAAATATACTGAAGTGGCGCTTGCCGGGAGGGAACTGCCCTCGGCCCAACTTCCCGAGCGTGCAAGAACCTGGGTTAATATGCACCTCGTTTATACTCACGGCTACGGGGTGGTCATGAGTCCCGTCAACGAATTCACCGAGGATGGTCTGCCCAAATTCATTGTCCAGGATATCCCGCCCAGATCCACTACCTCCATAAAAATCACACAACCGGAAATCTACTATGGTGAAGAAACCGATGAATTTTCCATCGTTCATACCACCACTAAAGAATTCGATTATCCAAAGGGGGATCAGAACGAGTATGCCTCATATAATGGAAAAGGCGGCGTACAGCTTTCCAGCTATTTCAGAAGACTGGTCTACAGTTTGGATTTATCCGATCTGAACATTATTCTGTCCCGCTACATCACAGATCAAAGCCGCATCATGTTCCACCGGGTCATTACCGATCGGGACCGGACAATAGCACCTTTTCTTGAGTATGATTCGGATCCCTATATGGTGGTGGGGGAGAACGGCCATCTTTATTGGATTCATGATGCATATACGACCACCAACATGTTTCCTTATTCAGAACCCATAAACTTGAGCCGGGATAAGAACGGGATCAATTACATCCGAAACTCGGTCAAGGTCGTTATTGACGCTTACAATGGCGACGTATCTTTCTATATCATCGATCCTTCAGATCCTCTTGTTCAGACCTACAGCAAAATATTTCCAGATTTGTTCAAGCCGGCAAAAGACATGCCTGCATTTCTGAGGAGGCATATCCGTTATCCCACGGACTTATTTATTATCCAGGCGCAGATGTACGCCACATATCATATGACCGACCCGCAGGTGTTTTACAACCGGGAAGATTTGTGGAGCATACCCCAGGAAATTTACAAGAATACCCAGCAATCCATACTGCCTTATTACATCATTATGAGATTGCCGGGTGCCGAATCAGAAGAATTCATTTTGATGCTTCCGCTGACACCGTCGAAAAAAGATAATATGGTCGCCTGGATGTGCGCCCGATCTGATGGCGACAATTATGGGCAGCTATTGATCTACACGCTGTCCAAAGAGAAGTTGATTTACGGTCCCATGCAGATAGAAGCGCGCATCAACCAACAGCCGAGCATATCTTCGGAATTGACATTGTGGGGTCAGCAAGGCTCCAGCGTGATTCGAGGGAATCTGCTTATCATTCCCATAGCCCATTCCTTTATATATGTAGAGCCAGTTTATCTCCAGTCGGAACAGGGCGAGATCCCGCAGTTGAAACGGGTGATCGCCGTTCAGAACGGACAGTTGGAAATGGAAAAGGATCTTGATGCGGCCCTGCGTGCGGTTTTTTCTGTAGAGGGCATTCCTAAGCAACAACAACAAAAGGCGCTCATCGGCCTGCCCACCGGTCCCCTTTCAAGCATGGCTCAGCAGGCGCTCAACCACTATAACAAGGCGCTGGAATATCTCAAACAGGCGGACTGGGGCAAATATGGTGAGGAATTGAACCAAATCCAACAGATACTGAAGACCATGGCGGCAAGCAAAAAGGAAAAACCGGCCGGGGAAAAATGAAGACTTCGATGTGGAAGGAAGATAAGATTTAGACGGACATCTTCTTTACTGAAAGATTTTTTATATCCATACGGCCCAAACCACGCTGGTGGGCAAGACGGATATGTTTAATTTGGGCGGGTTCAAATTGCTTCCCATACCATTCGCACATCTTAACTGTTTGGGCATCTGCTGCCACCATGTCTTTTGATGCAATAATGGTATCCATGTGGATAACTTTTCCCGGGCCCTCTGGGCCGTTATCTGATAGGACTTTCGTTGCATCGATAACGACAAGTTGTGGTCGAAGCAGCGTGCATAAATCGACAATCGCCGAATCAAGATCATGATTCCGATGCATGACACTGCGATCCCATATCAGGCCCATCATTCCTTTCATGGAAAGACTGACTCCGGTCTTTGAGTGAGACTTGGCTGCGGGTGCTGCAATAAGAACATTAGCATCCAACACATCCTGCATGACACGTGTGTTTTTGAGGCTCAACCCGTTTGAGATTCGAACTGGTTTGTAGAAATCGATCTTGGTAAGTGCGTGGACGATATTTTTATCGAAGACTTCACAGGCTTTTTTGATATTTTTAATACAAAGCTCATTTTGGTCATATGGATGATCAAGAACCCGGATCTTTGAAGCGCCGGCTTCCCAACTCATGGCCACGAGTTCACCAACGACCTCAGGATGGGTACAGGTTGCAATTCCCAAATTATGAGGATAACTCATGTTGGGTTTAATGACGACCTTGTCCCCAGACTTGATAATAGATTTCATACCGCCGAGAAGTTTTACGGCAGCACGAACTGCAGATCTCGATTGGCCCTGGACAATGGCCAGATCAGGAATCACAGGCTTTGCTGGAGCAGCTTGTTCGGCGATGCCTGATTTTGCAATGTAAAATCCAGCCGCTCCAGCCGCCATGAAAAAAGCTCCCTTTAGCGGTTTTATCAGGAATTCTCTACGGGCCATCGTTTTTCGCAGCCATGTATCTGCCATGGATAGACTGTCAAAAAATGATTTTTTTTGCATGAGAAACTCCCTGGCCCGTCACCTCAATTGATTAATTCTGGCGCAAAAAAATGGAGGGGCTGCCGCTGTCGCCAAAATTAATTTGAACAAATGCGATAAAGTCAGCATCCTCGTTTGAGAAAAAAGATTTAACTGGCAAATGTCAGAGATCCCGCACAACTTAAGCTCCGAGTAATCATTTTTTAGGCAAAGTATAGGTCGAAGTAACGTCACATACAAAGTCGCCCTTGGTTGTATCTTTGGTATAGGGTGTGACAACCTTGCAATTGAAAGAGACTTCTCCTTTGATGCCTTCAAATCGGCCGGTTCCCTTGATGTATTCACCTGTGCCCTTAATCAAGGGAGGTTTATTGTACGAAGTAGTTCCTTGATATTTTGTGATATTTATGGAACCGTCTGAAAAGCTCAAATCGAAATAGCCACCCCAAAGATTTTGATCCTTGGATTTGTCAAATGTAAGCTGAGCGTGGTAGGCTGCAGTTTCCCCATTTTCATAGATAGCGACCCCTCTCCGTTCAAGCACACCAATAATGTGGCCTTTCATATCCGGGACCGGAATGAATTCCATTTTGGTAATGGGGGCAACAATTTTATACTTAACAGTTTTTTCCCCGGCCTGTGCAGCAGGCACCATCACCAAGGCTGCGATAAGAAAAATGCATACACAACCCAAAATAGTAATGGTTATCTTGCTCTTTTTCATGATTAGTTCCTCCTTTTTAGTTTAAGGTTAGTAATATGATGGGATTATCATCCAATTCTTGTTGAGTCTTCTAATAGCAACCAGCATGCCATTTTGCTGATAAACATTCTGTATGAATTTAACTATCTGGAATTAAATAAAAT
>Ga0316576_10001145_pt1 | contig 13913 bp, 9 predicted proteins | sample S0NA_FD_203075 | JGI IMG/M metagenome (GOLD analysis project Ga0316576, IMG submission 203075) | Rhizosphere microbial communities from salt marsh grasses in Alabama, United States - S0-2_050615r3r5 | ecosystem: Host-associated > Plants > Roots > Rhizosphere | place: USA: Alabama | collected... | reverse complement strand
CGCCGCCGGACACGAACGCCCCGCGGGGCCCGACCCGGGTCTCCGGCCCGGCCGGCAGCCCGCCCAGCCAGCCGCCGAGGCCGACCGCCTCGAGGGCGGCGGTGATCTCGTCGTCGGTGGCCTCCGGCCGGCCGATCCGCAGGTTGCCGGCGATCGTCCCGTCGACCAGATGGGCCTCCTCGTCGGCGAGCGCCGCCAGCCGCCCGACGGACGCCGGCTCGAGGCCGGCCGCATCCTCGCCGCCCACCTCGAAGCGGCCCTCGTCGAGTGGCCGGAGGCGGAGGAGCACATCCGCCAGGGTGGTCTTGCCCGATCCGCTCGAGCCGACGACCGCCACCCGGCGTCCCGGCCGGAGGTCGAGATCGACGCCGCGCAGCAACCAGGGCCCGTCGGGGCCGGCGCGCACCCCGGCGCCGCGAAGCCGCAGCGCCGGTGCCGCCGGTGCGCCCCGGCCGCCGGCGGGCACCGGGTCGGGGGCCCTCTCGAGGGCCGCCAGCCGCCGGGCGGCGGCCCCGGCGGCCCGTACCCTCGCCAGCCCCTCCGGCAGTGCGGTGATCGGCTCGAAAGCGGCGAGCGCCAGGAGGACCACGGCGCTCACCAGCAGTGGGTCGAGCCGCCCGGCCCCGGCTGCCGCCAGGGCGGCTCGCGCCGCCAGCCAGATCGTCAGGCCCGATGCCAGGGCCGCTGCGGCGGCACCGAGGCCGGTGTACCAGGCGGCGCGACCCGTGACCGCGGCGACCCGGCCGGCGGCCTGCTCGGCGCGGGCGACCAGGTCGGCGGAGCGCCCGGCGACGAGCGCCTCCGGGGCGCCTTCCACCACGTCGAGCACCGCAGCCGCCAGGTCTCCCCGGGCGGGCCCGATTGCCCGGCCGTAGATCCGCCCGGTCCCCAGCGTCACGAAGGAGGCGGCCGCTGCGCCGACGGCGAGCCCGGCGGTGACGGCCGGCCCCGCAGCCGGGGCCAGCGACCAGGCGACGGCCGCCGCCGCCGCCGTCACCAGGACCGTGACGATCGCAGGGATGACGCTGCGAACCAGCGCCTGTTCGATCTCCGACAGGTCCTCGGTCGCTCCCGCCAGGATGTCTCCGGCGCGGGCGCGCTCCAGTCCGCCGGGAGCCAGCCGGGCGGCCGCCCGGAAGAAGCGGACCCGCAGGGAGGCCACCATCCGGAGGGCGGCGTCGTGGGCGGCGAGGCGCTCGACGTACCGGAGGGCGGCCCGCGAGATCCCGAAGAACCGGACCCCGACGATGGCCACCGTGAGGTCGAGGATCGGCGGGTGCAGCGCCGCCCTGGTGATGAGGTAGGCCCCGGTGGCGAGCAACCCCATGCCGGCGGCGACCGTGCCGGCTCCGGCCAGGGCCGCGGCGGCGAGCCGTCCCGCCGGTGGGGCCGCCGATCGCAGCAGGTCCCTCATCTCCCGTGCTCCCGGCTCGTCCCGAGCTCGACGACGAGGTCGGCGAAGCGGGCGGCCGCAGGGCGGTGAGCGGCGAGCACGATCGTGGTCCGGCCGCGCATCCGGTCGAGGGTCGCCATCACGGCGGCCTCCGAGGCGGGGTCGAGGTGGGCGGTCGGCTCGTCGAGCAGGAGCAGGTCCGGCTCCTGCACCAGCGCCCTGGCGAGGGCGATTCGCGCCCGCTCGCCCGCCGACAGCAGGGCTCCCCGCTCCCCGATCGGGGTGTCGATCCCCCGGGGCAGGCGGTCGACGAAGCCGGCGGCGGCCGCCGCCAGTGCCTGCCGGATCCGATCGTCGGAGGCGGCCGGGTCGCCGAAGCGAACGTTGTCGGCCACCGTCCCGGCGAACAGGTGAGGGTCCTGGGGGACCCAAGCCGTCCGGGCCAGCAGCCGGTCACCCCCCGCCGCCGGTTCCCCGTCCACCAGGACGGTGCCGGTGTGGTCCACGAGCCCGAGGACGGCGAGCAGCAGCGTGCTCTTCCCCGCGCCCGAGGGCCCGGTGAGTGCCGTCCAGGTTCCCGCGGGGATCGCCACCGACACCGGCTCGAGGCGCCGGCCGGCACGGCCGGCGGCGGCGACCGAGAGCCCCTCGAGGGCGAGGCCGGCCGGTCTTCCCAGTGGAGCGGGCCGGGACGGCTCCGCCGGGGCGGGGACCTCCTCGGGGGCGGCGTCGAGGACCGCTCCCGCGGCGGCCGCCCCGTCGGCGGCGGCGTGGAAGTCGGCGGCCACCCTGCGGAGCGGGAGGTAGGCCTCGGGGGCGAGCACGAGGACCGTGAGCGCCGGCTCGAGGGCGAGGCCGCCGTCGAGGACCCGGAGCCCGACGGCGACGGCGATCACCGCCACCGAGATCGTGGCGGCCAGTTCCAGTGCCAGCGCCGACACGAAGGCGACCCGCAGCGTGGCGAACGTCTCCCGCCGGTATGCCTCGGCGAGACCGGCGACTTCGGCGACCGCCTCGTCGGCCCTCCCGAACGCCTTCCGCAGCCGGATGCTCCGCAGGGCTTCGAGGATCCCGGTGCCCAGTGCCGCGAAGGCCTCCCTGCGGCGTTCCACCCGGCTGCGGTTGGCGGTGCCGATGAGCGCTGCGAAGACCGGGATGAGCGGGATGGTCAGCGCGACGATCACCGCCGACCAGGGATCGAGCACGGCCATCCAGACGATCACCGCCGGGGGGACGAGCAGGGCCAGCGCCAGGTCGGGGAGGAACCCGGCGACGTAGGCGTCGACCCGTTCCAGTTCCCGTCCGGCCGCCGCGGCGAGTTCCCCGTGCGGCAGGTGGGTGGCGCCCGGCCGGGCGGCGACCCTGATGAGGCGGGTCCGCAGGGCGGCGACGACCCGGGCGGCCGCCCGGTGACCGATCGCCTCCGTCGCCCAGGTGATCAGGCCGGCGATCACCGCGATGGCGGCCAGCGCGGTGAGGGCCACCCCGGTGGCACCTCCGCCGAGTGCCGCGGTGCCGATGCGGGCGATCGCCGCCGCCCGGGCGACCGCGATCGCCGCTCCGACGAGCCCGATCGCGATCAGCACCCCGAGGAACGGCCCGACCGGAAGGCCCAGCCGGAGCAGCCGGCGGTCGACCAGCTGCGCCGGGCCGGTGATCACGCCGTTGGGGTCGTCAGGCGGTCACGGGTGATGCGCTCGCGGAAGACCCAGTACGTCCACCCCTGGTACACCAGCACGATCGGGGTGAAGATCAGCGCGACGATCGTCATCACCGTCAGCGTGGTGTGGGTCGACGCCGCGGTGTAGATCGTCAGGTCGTAGGCGGGGTCGATGCTCGAGGGCATCACCCGGGGATAGAGGTTCATGAACAGCGTGAGCGTGATGAGCACGATCGCGGCTCCGGTCCCCACGAACGCCCAGCCCTCGAGGCGCTGCATCACCAGCCAGGCGACGACGAACAGGATGAGGGCCGCCACCATCGGCACGAACCCGGGAACGATCCCGTCGTTGTCGGCCGTCACCGCGTTCCGCCACGTCCAGGCGAGGAACCCGAGGACCACGAAGGCGGCCGGCAGGGCGATCCGCACGGCCACTGCGTGGGCCCGGTCCGAGACATCGCCGGCGGTCTTCAGGGCGAGGAAGGTCGCCCCGTGGAGCAGGAACAGGATCACCATGGTGATCCCCCCGTAGAGGGCGTAGGGATTGAGGAGGTCGAGCAGGTTGCCGGCGAACTCCTTGTCGGGCCCGATCGGAACCCCCCGCACGATGTTGGCGAATGCCACCCCCCACAGGAGCGCCGGCAGGGCGCTCCCGAAGAAGATCGCCCGGTCCCACCAGGCGCGCCATTCCGGGCGCTTGTCCTTGCTCCGGTACTCGAAGGCCACCCCCCGGAAGATCAGCGCTACGAGGATCAGGAACAGCGGCAGGTAGAAACCGCTGAACAGCGTGGCGTACCACTCGGGGAAGGCCGCGAACGTGGCCCCTCCGGCGACGAGGAGCCACACCTCGTTCCCGTCCCACACCGGGCCGATGGTGTTCACGACGACCCGGCGATCGAGATCGTCGCGTCCCACGAAGGGGAGCAGCATGCCGACCCCGAAGTCGAACCCCTCCAGGAAGAAATAGCCCATCCAGAGGATTGCGATGAGGAGGAACCAGAGTGAGTTCAGGTCGAATTCGATCATGGGTCCTCCTAGTACGCAAACGCCCGGCCGACGGCGTGCGGGTCGGTCTCGGCGGTGGGGCCCTCGACGGCGTACTTTCGCATCAGGTACACGTTCACCGCCGCCAGCAACCCGTACAGCAAGGTGAAGCCGATCAGGGTGAGCCACACCGAGGCGGCCCCGACGCTCGGCGACACCGAGTCCTCGACCCGCAGCAGCCCGAAGGCCGTCCACGGCTGGCGTCCGATCTCGGTCACCAGCCACCCGGTGATGTTGGCGACGAACGGCAGAGCGAGTGCCCACAGGGCCGCCTTGTGGAACCAGCGAACCTCCGTCAGCCGCTGCCGTAGGAACAGGTAGGTGCCGAGACCGCCGAGACCGATCATCAGGAAGCCGGCGCCGACCATGAGGCGGAAGGACCAGTACACCCAGCCCACCGGCGGGATGTAACTCCCCGGCCCGAACGTCTGCTCGTACTCGGCCTGGATGTCGTTGATCCCGCGCACCTCGCCGTCGAGCGTGTTGGTGGCGAGGAGGCTCAGCGCCCGGGGGATCGTGATGTTGATGTGGTTCCGGCCGTTCTCGATGTCGCCGATCGCGAACAGCGAGAACGCCGCCGGCGCCTCCGTCTGCCACAGTGCCTCGGCCGCCGCCATCTTCATCGGCTGCACTTCGGTCATGATCTGGCCCTGGGTGTGGCCGGTGAACGCCGAACCGAGTCCGGCGACGAGCACGAGCACCGAGCCGAGCGCCGCCGACCTGCGGAACATCTCGACTTCGTTGTTGCGCAGCAGGTGCCAGGCCGAGACCGCCAGCAGCAGGATCGCCGCCGTCAGCACGGCCGAGAGGATCGTGTGCGTCCAGTGGACCCAGACGATCCGATTGAAGATCACGTCGGCGAAGCTGGTCAGTTCGGCCCGCCCGGAGACCTCGTTGACGGTGTACCCGACCGGGTTCTGCATCCAGCCGTTGGCCGCCAGGATCCAGAACGCCGAGATCGCGGTCCCGGCCGCCACCATCCACGCCGCCGTGGCATGGAGGCGGGGCGACAGCCGGTGCCACCCGAAGATCCACAGCCCCAGAAAGGTGGATTCGAGGAAGAAGGCCGCCAGTCCCTCGACCGCCAGCGGGGCGCCGAAGATGTCGCCGACGTAGCGCGAGTAGGAGGACCAGTTCATTCCGAACTGGAACTCCTGGACGATACCGGTCACCACCCCCAGGGCGAAGTTGATGAGGAAGAGCTTGCCCCAGAACTTGGTGGCCCGCAGGTAGAGGGGATTCTTGGTCCGAACCCAGGCCGTTTCGAGGATGGCGACGACGAGCGCCATCCCGATGGTCAGCGGCACGAACAGGAAGTGGTACACGGTGGTGATCCCGAACTGCCACCGCGCCACCAGCAGGGAGTCCATGGGCGCGACGCTCCTCCGTGGTCGACTGGCGGCGACCGTATTCATCGATCGCAATACGCCATAGGGGCTGCGGTCACCTTCGATCGGGACCGATGGCAGGAAGGACCGCGGCCCGCGGGGGCCTAGCGGACGATCGCCAGCACCTGGCCGTTGGCGACTTTGTCGCCCGGCTGAACCCGCAGGTCGACGATGTCGCCGGCCGCCGGGGCCCGGATCTCGTTCTCCATCTTCATCGCCTCGAGGATGAACAGCGGATCCCCGGCGTTCACCGACTCGCCCGCCCTGTGGTGCACCTTGACGATGGTGCCCTGCATCGGGGCGGTGACCACGCCCTCGGATCCCTCGGGATCGATCGAACGGGACAGCTTCGGAGGGCGCCGCCGGATCGGCGGCCGCCGCCCGCCCCCGGGCGGGGCGACGTCCGGCGCCCACGTCTTCACGACGAAGCGCCGGCCTCCGACCTCGACCGTCATCGCCCGCTCGACCAGTTCCTCCTCCTCCGGGAGCTGCGGGGGGACCGGATGGGCGATCCCGCCCAGGTCCATGTCGTGCTCGACGGTGGCGGTGTCGTAGCCGCCGGAGGCGAAAGCCGGATAGCCGAGGGTCGCCATGTGGAACGGGATCGTGGTGGGGATCCCGGTGATCGTGTAGTCGGCGAGAGCCCGCCGCGCTCGGTCGAGCGCCTCGCCACGGTCGCGGCCCCACACGATGAGCTTGGCGATCAGGTTGTCGTAGTACTGGCTGATCGCCGAGCCGGCCCGGTAGCCGGAGTCCACCCGAACGCCGAACCCGGTGGGCTCCCGGTAGTCGACGATGCGCCCGGGACCGGGCATGAACCCCCTGGCGGGATCCTCGGCGTTGATGCGGAACTCGATGGCGTGCCCGCGAGGCTCGACCCTGTCGAATGAGAGCGGGTCGCCGCGGGCGATGCGCAACTGTTCGCGGACGAGGTCGATGCCGGTGACCATCTCGGTCACGGTGTGCTCGACCTGGAGCCGGGTGTTCATCTCGAGGAAGTAGAACGCTCCGTCGCGGTCGACGAGGAACTCCACGGTGCCGGCGTTGCGGTAGCCGGCCGCCCGGGCGACCGCCAGGGCGGCCTTCCCGATGGCCCGCCGCTGCTTCTCGTCGATCGACGGGGACGGCGTCTCCTCGACGAGCTTCTGGTGGCGGCGCTGCAGCGAGCAGTCCCGTTCGCCGAGGAACATCCCCTTGCCGGTGCCGTCGACGACGATCTGCGCCTCGATGTGCCGGGGGCGCTCGAGGTACTTCTCGATGTAGACCTCGGGATCGGCGAAGTAGGCGTCCGCCTCGCGGCGGGCGGCCTCGAAGGCCGCTTCGAGTTGCCCGGGATCGTGGACGACCCGCAGCCCCTTGCCGCCGCCGCCGTGCGCCGCCTTGATGGCGATCGGATACCCGAAGCGCCCGGCTGCCTCCCGGACCGCGGCGACGTCGCCGAGCGGCTCGAGGGTCCCGGGGACCGGGGAGACGCCGGCCTCCTCCGCCGAGCGCCGCGACGAGATCTTGTCTCCCATGAGGGCGATCGCGTCCGCGGGCGGGCCGACCCAGATCAGCCCGGCTTCGACGACCCGGCGTGCGAACCGGGCGTTCTCGGCGAGGAAGCCGTAGCCGGGGTGCACCGCGTCGGCCCCGGCGGCCTCGGCGACCCGCAGGATCGCCTCCACGTCGAGGTAGGACTCGGCTGCCGGCGCCGGCCCGATGTTCCAGGCCTCGTCCGCCGCCTCCACGTGGAGGGCGTCCCGGTCGAGTTCCGAGTACACCGCGATGGCCCGGAGGCCCATCTCCTTGACGCCCCGGATGACCCGGACGGCGATCTCCCCCCGATTGGCGACGAGCACGGCCTTCATCCCGGGCATCCTAGAGGGGGATGTTCCCGTGCTTCTTCGGAGGGAGGTTGCCCCGCTTCGTCCGCAGCATGTCGAGCGCGGCGATGAGCCGGGGCCGGGTCTCCCGGGGCTCGACCACCTCGTCGATCAGGCCCAGTTCTGCGGCGACGTAGGGGTTCGAGAACCGCTCCTCGTAGTCGGCGACCATGCGGGAGCGCAGCGACTCCTGGTCCTCCGCCTCGAGGATCTCCCTCCGGTTGATGATGTTGACGGCGCCCTGGGCCCCCATCACCGCGATCTCGGCGGTCGGCCAGGCGAAGGCGACGTCGGCCCCGACCGAGCGCGAGTTCATGACCACGTAGGCGCCGCCGTACGCCTTGCGCGTGATGACCGTGATCCTGGGGACGGTCGCCTCGCAGAAGGCGTACAGCAACTTGGCGCCGTGGCGGATGATCCCTCCGTGCTCCTGATCCACTCCGGGCAGGAAGCCCGGCACGTCGACGAAGGTCACGAGCGGGATGTTGAATGCGTCGCAGAACCGCACGAACCTGGCGCCCTTCACCGCGGCGTCGATGTCGAGGGTCCCGGCGAGTGCCGCCGGGTTGTTGCCGACGATCCCCACCGTGTACCCGTCCATCCGGGCGAAGCCGACGACGATGTTCCGGGCGAAGTGGTGCTGGACCTCGTAGAACTCGCCGTCGTCCACCACCATCTCGACGAGGTCCACCATGTCGTATGGCTGGTGGGGGGAGTCGGGGATGATGCCCGTCAATCCCTCTTCCATCCGGTCCGGGGCGTCGGACGGTGTGAAGTAGGGAGGGGCCTCCATGTTGTTCTGGGGCAGGAAGGACAGGAGGTAGCGCACCTCCTCGAGGGCGTGGCGGCCGTCACTGCTGACGAAGTGGGTGACGCCGGATCGCTCGGCGTGGCTGCGGGCGCCTCCGAGGCGATCGAAGGTGACGTCCTCGCCGGTGACCGTCTTGATGACGTCGGGTCCGGTGATGAAGAGATGGCTGGTGCCGTTCACCTGGTAGAGGAAGTCGGTCATCGCCGGGGAGTAGACCGCTCCGCCGGCGCACGGCCCCATGATCACCGACACCTGGGGGATCACTCCGGAGGCCATGACGTTGCGCCGGAAGATCTCTCCGTACCCGCTCAGCGACAGCACCCCTTCCTGGATCCGTGCGCCGCCGCTGTCCTTCAGGCCGACCAGTGGGGCGCCGGTCTTCATCGCGAGGTCCATCACCTTGCAGATCTTGTCGGACACCGCCTCGCCGAGGCTGCCCCCGAAGACGGTGAAGTCCTCGGCGAACACGAACACCGTGCGGCCGTCCACCGTTCCCCAACCGGTGACGACGGCATCACCGGGTGGGCGGCGATCCTCGATGCCGAAGCCGTGGATGCGGTGGCGGACCATCATGTCGATCTCGACGAACGACCCCTTGTCGAGGAGAGCGTCGATGCGTTCCCGGGCCGTCAGCTTGCCGGCCTCGTGCTGCCGGTCGACGGCGCGCTGGCTGCCGGCGTGCTCCGCCTCCTCGCGGAGCGCCCGAAGCCGCTCGATCTTCTCCTCGGTGCTCATGCAGGGTCCCCGGGTATCGTCGGTGCCACCGTCTTCGACCTCGCGGGGCGGCCGAATGGATACACCCTACGTGGAAATCGCTCTCGGGGTCGTCCGATCGACCCAGGAGGAGGCAGCGCAGCGCTTCGCCGGGATCCCGGTCCTGGTGACCGCCACCCGCCAGACCGCCGGGCGGGGCCGCTCCGGGGCGCGCTGGGAGCACGCCGACCGATCGGTGGCCGCGTCGCTGGCGTTCCGGACCTCTTGGCCGCCACCGCAGCGGGCGCGGCTCACCCTGGTCGCGGGCCTCGCCGCGGCCGACGTCCTCGGACCCGCGGTGCGTCTCAAGTGGCCCAACGATCTCGTGATCGACGGCCTGAAGGTCGGAGGCCTGCTCACCGAGGCCGACGGCGACCTGATCGTCGCCGGCCTCGGCGTCAACCTCTTCTGGCCCGCCCCGATCGAGGGGGCCGGGGCGCTGGCGGACGCCGACCCGGGTCCGGAGGCGGCGGCGCGGATCGCCCGGCTCTGGGCGAAGCGCCTACTGCGCCGGTCCGGCGGCGATCCCGAATCGTGGGGCAGGGAGGAGTACACGGCTCGCTGCGCGACCGTCGGCAGCGCCGTGGAGTGGTCCGGCGGCGGCTGCGGGCGGGCCGTCGGGGTGGCGGCCGACGGCGGTCTCGAGGTCGAGACGCCGGACGGGCCGTTGATCCTTCGGGCGGGAGAGGTGCGGGAAGTCCGCCCGGCCGCCGGGGAGCGCCTGCAAGGGCCGGGGTCCCGGTACTAGCCTTGCCGCCCGCCGTCTGGGAGGGCTTCGGGATGACCGCGTTGAAGGGTGAAGGACGGGAGTCGATCCTCTATGCATCGACGCGCCTCCCGGTCGGCGGCGAGTGCCCCGTCTACATCGCCAGGCCGGACAGCGCCGGAGCGCATCCGGTGATCGTCGTCGCGGCGCCGGTGGTCTCCTCGCACGTGAAGGCCGTCTGCCGACGCCTCGCCAGGTACGGCTTCTCGGTGATCTGCCCGGAGCCGGGTGAGGGCGGCGCCCCGGGGCGGGCGATCCGCGACGCCGTCGAGAGCGCCGTCGTGCCCCACTCGACCTGGGCCGACGGAGGGCGGATCGGCCTCCTCGGCATCGGCTCCGGTGCCCGGGCGGCGGCCGCCGCCGTGCCGGCGATCGGGACGATGCGTGCTGTGGCGCTCGTGGCGCCCCCACTCGACGAGGAGAGCCTGGCGGCCCTGGGGTCGGCCGGGGTCCCGGCGCTCGTCGTCGCAGCGGCGGCCGGCAGCCCGGTCGACGACGCCCGCGCCTCGGCTCCCGGCGCCACCTGGGTGGTCTACCGCGACGCCGAGGTGGGTTTCGCCGACGAGACCGCACCGGAGTACGACGCCGGGGCCGCCGAGGACTGCTGGCGGCGGGTGACCGGCTTCTTCGAGACCAGCCTCGGCCCGCTCCCGTCTGCGGGATCCTGAGGGAGTCCCGCCGGGCGGGCTGCAGAACACCGCATCGGTGGTATAACTGCGTCCCGTTTTCGCGCGATGACGCAGCCTTCCCCTCCTCCGCCCCCGCCCGCGCCCGACGCGCCCGCCGCCCCGCGGCGCCGCTGGGCGCGTCGCGTGGTGGTCGGGTTCCTCATCGTGGCCAACGTCGCCATCTTCGGGGGGCTGGCCGCCCTCTGGTGGGCGGCCCGGCAGGTCACCACCTCGGTGTCGACGATCCCGGCCGGCGATCTGTCGCTCACCGAGAAGCCGGCCGACCTCGGTGAGCCGCGCACCTTCCTGCTGATCGGCAGCGACAGCAGGGCCGATCTCCCCGACGACTTCGAGAACATGGGTGACTTCGGGGGCCAACGGGCCGACGTGATCATGCTCGTCCAGTTGCTGCCGGACGAGAACCGCCTCCAGATGCTCAGCATCCCGCGGGACCTCAAGGTGACGCTGCCGAGCGGGCCGAACCGGATCAACGCGGCGTTCAACGACGGGGCCGCCGCGATCGTCGACGCAGTCGGTGCCGCAACCGGGCTGCCGATCCACCACTACCTCCAGGTGGATTTCGCCGGATTCGCCGGCATCGTCGATGCGATGGGCGGCATCCAGATGACGTTCCCGTTCCCCGCCCGGGACAGCAAGTCCCACCTCGAGGTCGGCGCCGGCGTGCAGGTCCTCGACGGGAAGACTGCGCTGGCGCTCGCCCGTTCCCGCTCGTACCAGGAACTGCGGGACGGCCGCTGGGTCAGCGTGGACGCCAACGACATCGGCCGCACCCGCCGGCAGCAGGACCTGCTCATGGCGATGCTGGCGCAGCTCGACCGACCCTCGTCGATCGGCGGGTTCGGTGAGCTGGTCGACGCGCTCGGTGGGTTCGTGACGACCGACGACGCCCTCGGCGAGGACGACATCATCCAGTTGGCGTGGGAGATGCGCTCGATCGATCCCGCCGAAGTGGAGGCGGTGACGCTTCCCGTGCGGGACCTCGAGGAGAACGGCGTGTGGTACGTCACCGAGGTGCAGCCGGCCGCCGGCGAGGTGATCGCGGCCTTCGCCGGGGGTGAGCCGCTCACGCAGGCCGCCGACCGTCCGACCCGGGTCGTCGTGCAGAACGGCAACGGACGCGCCGGGTCGGCCTCCGTCGTCGGCGACTCGCTGTCGGCGGCCGGGTTCGAGGTGGTTTCGGTCGGCAACTCCGGCCGGGAGGACTACGCCACCACCCGGGTGCTCGCCCGCCCGGTCGACCTCGACCGGGCGCAGCAGGTCGTGGACGCCCTGGGCTACGGCACGGCGGCAGTCGGGCGTCCCCCGACCGAGGCCGACGTGGTTGTTATCGTCGGCTTCGATGGTCCCTCCGGCTGACCCCGAGCCCGCTGCGCACCCGCCCGCTCTCGCGGTGATCGGCGCCGGCTACGTGGGGCTGGCCACCGCCGCCGGCTTCGCTTCGCTCGGGCATCGGGTGGCCGTCGGGGAAGCCGATTCCGATCGGCTCGGGGCACTGCAGCAGAGCCGGCTCCCGATCTACGAGCCCGGCCTCGGCGAGGTCGTCCGGCGGGAATCCGAGGCCGGGAGGCTGGCGTTCTTCGCCGACAACGCCCGGGCCGCTGCCGGGGCTGCCGCCGTGTTCCTGGCCGTCCCGACGCCCGAGGGTGAGGGCGGGTCGGTGGACCTCTCGGCCGTCGGCCGGGCGATCGTTTCGCTGACGGGGGCGGCGCTCGCCCCGGCGGCGCCGATCGTGGTGAAGTCCTCGGTGCCCCCGGGATCGTGGCGGAAGATCCGACGCATGCTCGACGAGGCCGGGATGCCGAGCCCGCTCGTGGTCAACCCGGAGTTCCTCCAGGAGGGCCGGGCGCTCGACGGGGTCCTCAACCCCCACCGGGTCGTCGTCGGTGGGGAGGACCCGGCGGCCGTGGACCTGGTGGCGGCGCTCCACGAGCCGCTCGGGGCCCCGATCGTCCGGACGGATCCGACGTCCGCCGAGCTCATCAAGTACGCCGCCAACGCCTACCTCGCGACCCGGCTCACGTTCGTGAACGCGGTGGCGAACCTCGCCGAGGACCTCGGCGCCGACGTCGGGGACGTGCTCGCCGGCCTCGCCCACGACCCCCGCATCGGGAGCCACTACCTCACGCCGGGGCCCGGCTACGGGGGCTCCTGCTTCCCGAAGGACGTCAGGGCGCTGATCGCCGCCGCCGCCGAGCACGATCACGACCTTCGCCTGTTCCGGGTGGTCGTGGAGACCAACGACGCCCAGCTCGACCGGGTGGTCGCCAAACTGCGGGATGGGTTGGGGGACCTCGACGGGGCGGTGATCGGCCTGCTCGGCCTGGCCTTCAAAGGGGGAACCGACGACACCCGGTCGTCCCCGGCGGTGGCGATCGCCGGCCGCCTGCTGGACGCCGGAGCCCGGGTCCGGGCCTTCGACCCCGCGGTGCGGATGGCGCCGCCCGGCGTCGAGGCGGTACCCGACGCGATCAGCGCGGTGGCCGGGGCGGATGCGGTGCTCGTCGCCACCGAGTGGCCGGAGTTCGCAGCACTCGACCCGGCCCGGCTGGCGGCGGTGATGCGGGGAACGCTGGTCGTCGACGCCCGCAACCTGCTGGATCGGGAGGCGGTGGCGGCCGCCGGTCTCCGCTACCGGGGGGTCGGCCGATGAACCGGCGGGCCGTGGTCACCGGGGGAGCCGGATTCATCGGCAGCACGCTCGTGGATCTGCTGGTGGATCGCTCCTGGGACGTGCTCGTGGTGGACGACCTGCGCACCGGCAGCATGGACAACCTGGCCGCTGCCCGGCGGCGCGGCAAGGTCTCGGTGCACGTGATGGATGTGCGGGCCCCCGAACTCGCCGACGCCTGTACCCGGTACCGGCCCGAGGTCGTCTTCCATCTCGCCGCCCAGACGAAGGTCCCGGCATCGATCGCCGACCCGGTCGCCGATGCCGACGTGAACGTGCTCGGGACGATCAACCTCCTCGAGGCGGCCCGGGCCTCCGGGGCCCGCAAGGTGGTGTTCGCCTCCTCCGGGGGTGCGGTCTACGGCCACAAGGCCCGGCTGCCGGCGTCGGAGCGATCCGCCCGGCATCCCGATTCGCCATACGGCATCTCGAAGAAGATCGTCGAGGACTACTTCCGGTGGTACGCCGGTGTCTACGGGCTGGCATACACCATGATCGGACCGGCCAACGTCTACGGGCCGCGCCAGAATCCCGGGGTCGAGGGCGGTGTCGTGGCGGTCTTCACGCTGGCGATGATCGAGGGCCGCCGGCCGACGATCTTTGGCGACGGCTCCCAGACCCGGGACTTCGTCTACGTCGAGGACGTCTGCGACGCGTTCCTGCGGGGTGCCGATGCCGGTGACGGCCTGTTCGTCAACGTGGGGAGCGGTCGAGAGACGACGGTGCTCGAGTTGTACGAGTCCCTCGCACGGCTCGTCTCCTTCGACCGGCGGCCGCTGTTCGAGGAGGCCCGCCCCGGCGACCTGCCGCGCTCCGTGCTCGATTCGACGCGGGCCCGCAACGCCCTCGGCTGGGAGGCATGGACCGGGCTCGAGG
>Ga0316576_10001144_pt1 | contig 13918 bp, 9 predicted proteins | sample S0NA_FD_203075 | JGI IMG/M metagenome (GOLD analysis project Ga0316576, IMG submission 203075) | Rhizosphere microbial communities from salt marsh grasses in Alabama, United States - S0-2_050615r3r5 | ecosystem: Host-associated > Plants > Roots > Rhizosphere | place: USA: Alabama | collected... | reverse complement strand
ATTTTATCAACCATTTCGACAAGGGACTGGCGGCTTCCGCCGGCCCAGGCGACCGTCTTTGACACCAATTGATCGGCCGGCATCATGGAGAGCCCGGGCGCTGCCATGAGGCCGTCAATGAAACGGTCAAGTTCCGCCGGGGAAATATCCGGCAGACAATCACCGCTCAAAAGGTCCCGGGTGGGAAGATAATTTTCCAGGGGGATGTCCGCATATCGGGTTTCGATGATTGCCGGCTCCGGATGGTGCCGTCTGACAATTTCCCGAACTCTGGCGACGGCAGCGGCGTCGGCTTCGTCGATTTTATTGATGATAAAAAGTGTGGCGCTTTCCAGCTGTTTTTCAACCGATGTGAAGGTATCGTAGACATCCTCGAAGTTGGCGGCATCGATAAGGCAGAACTGCTCCTTGAGCTGAAACCGGTTTTTAAAAATCGACAGCTCGAGGTCCTTTTTCACGTCCGTGGGGTTGGCCACGCCGGTTGCTTCGATCAGCAGGACGTCGGGACGCTTGTTTTTGGCGATATCCGCCAGCCCCCTGATGAAATCGGTTTTGACGCAGACACAGAAGATCGATCCCCTGCTGATCTCCAGCATGTCCAGATCCTCCCCTTCCACCAGAGCCCCGTCCACGCCCAGGTCGCCGAATTCGTTCATCAGGATCATGAGGCTACGATCCCTTGGGAACGCCTTGATGATCCGGTTCAGGAAAGTGGTCTTGCCGCTTCCCAGAAAACCGGTGATCAGAAACACATCGGTTGTCGCCCCCATGTTAATACCGCTCCTTCTGCTTTTCTTACCTTCTATAGCGGTTGGCTGCAGCCTCTCCGTCATCGCAGCCTTCAAGTCATCCCGCTTTGAAATGGCGTCGAAATATATCTCTCAGCGACCCGTACGCAAATTCCGCCCGGAACCGGCCTTGTCCAGGTTTGACTTGATGTTGTCGAAGTCAAAACCCTCGTCCCGCAGGGACAGGATGCGCTCACGCTGTTCACCTGAATGCGCTCTTTCGGCCAGGGCATCGATCAACTCCTCGTACTGGGGAATCATGCTCTGAAAAACCAGATCCTCCTCGATGCAGATGGTGGGAAGCACCTTGCCCTTGAGCCTGGTGAACATGGCGATGCCGTCCCTGGTCTTGATCGACCACTCTCTGTACGCAATCATCGCCTGCACGTCGGTCGGCAGCGCCGCGATGGACTCCATCATGTAGCCGCAGGCCGCACACTGCACACTGTCCAGGGTCAATACATCGATTTTGATTTTGTCATTCATCAGTCATTCCACTCCAATTTCCGAATCCATGGTGTTGACCTCATTTTATATACGTATGAGGATCCTATCTAAATTAATGGCTCTACCAAGATTATCGGTTAGATGAGCCATCAGGGTGTTTTTTCCGTCATCCCCGCAAAGGCGGGGATCCAGAAAGCGATTAGCTATTTGCCCTGGATCCCCGCTTTCGCGGGAATGACAAGGCTTTTAAGCTAAAACTCCCCCCACGCTTGAGCTAGATTTCTGTACTGTTTCATCCAACATCCGGATACTTCGGATAATGCTCATCAAACCACTCCCGGGCTTCGTAGGCCTGAATCAGATGTTCCGCCGGAACATCGAAAGGAAGGTCTCAGCCGGGAGCAAAGGTGTAGCCCCTGGTACCGCCGGCGGCCAGGCTTGCCAGCGCATCTTCCCTGGGGGACAGCAGCCCCAGACTGAGGGCCAGGGTCAGTTTCAAATTACCGCCAAAGCCCTTGTTGTATTTCATGGCGATGTCGCGGATGAAGTTCATGTTCATCTGCTCGTCGACGGCAAAGCCATGGGTGCCCGTCTGACAGACCTCTTCGATGACCTTGGTGCAGTCGCCGCAGATAAAAAAGGTCGACGTCTTGCCGGCCGCGTGAATGGCCGCTATCGCTTCTTGGCAGTTGGGTGTCACGAATTCCCGAAAGGTTTCCGGTCGAATCTGGGAGGCTACCGGGTCCACGATGGCGATGATGTCGCACCCCATTTCCGCATAGTACCTGACTGACTCGGCGCACAGTCTGCCGGCATAGGCGGTAACCGCATGGGCAAATGCCTTGTTTTTCTTTACAGCCGTGAAGATGCGCACGCCGGCCAGATGCGAGGCCAGGGTCAGGGGGCCCGCTGCCAGGCCGAGCATGGCGCAGTCCATTTCGTCCAGCTGCGGCTTGGTCTTGGCCGCTGCCTCGAAAATGACCGGCCAGCGTCCACTCTCCCGGGTAAAGAGCCCCATGCCCAGTTCCTCGGGCGTTTCTTTTTCACAGGGATGGGTTCTGACCGAAGGAACATTGTCCTCCCAGAACTCCAGCTCACAGCCCACAGCTTCGGCTTCGACCGAAAGATCGAACAACAGGGGAATGCCGTCTGCATGATAGGTGGCGGCGGCCGTCACGACTCCCTTTGCCAACAGGTCGGCATCCTTGAAAAACCGGTCCGCCTTTTCCTGGATCAAATAGGCGCAGTTGCATCCGGCATAGGGCAACCAGGGCGCCTTTTCGGTTTTTTTTCCGCGGGTGGCGTCGATCAACATTTGCTTAGCCATCTTTGTGTCCTTTGTGCCTTTGTGGTTCAGTGTTTTTCTTAAGCCTTCATCACGAACGCACGAAATATAAAGTTCATTTTGGTAATGCTTCTTTCGGTTAAAATGGAAATTCGATCCCCATGCCGGCAATTTCGTCCTTCACCCGGCGGAACATGTCGTAGTGCTCCTGGGTCGGCACCGCCTTGGCCACATCGTAGCATTCCTGATATTCCGATCCCATGGGCGCATCCGCTGCACTGTCTTCGTAGGTGGCCAGGAGCCGGTTGGCGATCTCGTTCACTTCGGCCCTGGAAAGTCCCTGCCGGGCCACGGCGTGCCCCACTTCCATACCGATGCGCGCTTCCAGGGGCGTGGCCCGGTTTCTGTATTTATTGCGTGCAGAAGCCATCTCCCACAAATGCCAACCGGTTACCGTGGACACCATGGCGTGCACGGCCGTTTCCCTGAACAGCATCTCCGTCATGGGGCCCGCATTGGCGAACCCGTTGGAGGTCTGCAAAAGCCGGCTGTTTCTGGCCAGAGCCTGGCCGGCCATGGCAACGGGCCACAACAGCTCGCGGGTGGTATTGGAGCCGTAGTTCAGATGAAAGGGAAAGTGCTGGTTGAAAACGGCCCCGTGGATTACCAGACCGATGAGGCTGTACGCCACCGTGGTGACGGCCGTGCCTTCGGACCCGCCGCACCATCCGCCGTAAATCGCCCCGGTCAGGTTGCCGGTAAAGCATCCGTACTGCGCGTAGTGCAGGGAACGGTTCAACAAGGTGTCCGCTGTCTTGAATTCGGTCAGGGATCCCACCAGGCGGGCGTCTGTTTTCTGAACCCCCCACTCATCGTTGGAGACCGCGATCTGTCCGCTGTCATGCTCGGCGGTGCCCACGGCCACCATGAAGGTTCCGGGACGACCCAGCAGCCTTGCCGCCATTTTTTGGTTGTAGATATGTTGAATGCATCCGCTGATTTCCGTAGGACCCGAAGAGGAAATCAGGTGACCAAACGTCTCCTCCAGAATCGGCCCGCAGATACCGTCGAGGAGCGGTTCTTTGAGATAGGCCATGCAGATGGACTGGTGGTACTGCTCGTCGCAGGTGATGTCCGGGCTCATGATGCAAAAGGGTGGATCCGTGTCCTCAACCTGGCGGTGTTTCCACAACACGGCATCCTTGCCCGCACCCACCCAGTACTGATCATGGGCCATGTACAGCGCTTCGCGGATTTCCTCGTCGCTGACCTGGATGATGCGGTGGGTATCGGTGTTGTAGTAGCCCACCTCCCGGAACAGATCCCAGGCCGCCTGCCAGATCCGGTCGGCCATGTCGTCATCCGTCGGGCAGGGGTTCGCGGGATCGTACTTGATTTCGTACTTCTTGATGAGCTTTTTCAGCGTGGGCGTAAAAAGCCGCGGCAGGAAATCATCCTCGTCCATAAAGGGGCCGGTCTGGGAACGCTCCAGAATTTCCCAGTGCCTGTAGGCTGTGGTCATGTTACATCTCCTTGTAATAATTCTCGGTCAATGTCACGAGATCTGATATTATCCTTTTTCATACTTTGACAAAAAAAGGACCCAAGGGATCAAGGGGCCGAGGGAAAAAAGGTCATAGCTTATAGCTGATAGCATACTATGAGCTATGATCTGTCAGCTAAAAGCTAATTTCTATTTCACTCGAATCCTTGAATCCTTAGTGAAGTAGATTCACCAGCAATTCCGGTATATCCTTTGCCTCGCGGCAATAGAGATCCGCGCCGATCTGATCGGCCCACATTTGGGAGGTGGGTGCGCCGCCGATAACGACCTTGAATCGGTCCCTGATTCCTTTGGCTTCCATGATCTCGATGATCTCCTTTTGACGCGGCATGGTGGTGGTCATCAGGGAAGACGCGCCGATGACATCGGCACCCATGGCTTCTGCTTCCTTGATGAAGGTAAGCGGATCGACATTGTAGCCCAGGTCCTTGACCTCGAAGCCGCTGGTTTCCAGAATCAGCTTGGCAATGTTTTTGCCGATCTCATGCAGGTCACCCTTGACCACACCGATCACGATCTTGCCCTTGACTTCCTGGCCGCCCACCGCTTCAAGATAGGGGGACAGGACTTCGACCACACCGGTCAGCGCCTCTCCGGCCAGCATGATTTCGGGTAAAAAAATCTCCAGTTTGGAAAAAAGGTCCCCCACATGGGCCATGGTCCGGGTCATTTCGGCAATCATTTCAAGCGGATCCGTACCATCCGCCAGCAGTTTCCCTGCCAGTTCCTGTGCTGTCTCGGTTTCACCGTCTTCCACCAGCTTGCTCAATTCCTCCAACGACATTGGCTGCCTCCTTTAGATTATCCCAAGTTGAGCGATCGGTGCAACGTAAGCATGACAACCACTATTAACCCAAATTTTTTCAGGTACGTCTGATTGTCGATGGCATTTGAATCCGACCATAAACTTGTATATACAAGTTGACGCTTTTGCCTGTCAAGCCGTAACTTTTGCATTACAAAGCAGCGGCCACCCGCCGATCGCTGCTAATCACAGGTGCCTGCCTATTCGGCGGTGCGCCTTTCGAGAAAATGTCGCGGTTCTAGAAAAAATCCGCTGGGTCGAACTGAGGTGAAAAGGTGTCCCTGAAGGCCATTTCACCCCGCATGGTGTATTCCACATAGGTAACCGGATCGTCGCCAGAGTAGGTCGTGCGCTTGATGTGGAATGCCGGATAGCCGGCATCCACTTGAAAAAGGGCGGCGGTCTCTCTGGAAAGGACAATCGCCTCCATGCTCTGGCTGATCCGGGTCAGGGGCAGCTTGTACTTGTTGATGAGAATGCTGTGGATCGATGCATTTTCCAAATCTTCGAAAAGAATCCCGGCACAAATATCCGGAAGCAGATAGCGGATTTCATAACGAACCGGTTTTTTATCAAAATACCACAACCGGCGCATGATGATCACCTGACCGTCCGACTGCAGTTTTTCGGCCACATGCGCCGGCGGTTCGACCACCCCGGCCTCCAGGACGTCGGTGGTAAGTTCCACATTGAGATCGTCGGCCCACCTTTGAAACGGCCGCACCTTGAAAAAACCGGTGGTGTAATGCTGCCTTTTTTTTACGAAAGTGCCCTTGCCCGGACTGCGCTCCACAAAGCCTTCGCGTTCGAGGGCGTCAATGGCCTTGCGCGCTGTCATGCGGCTGACGCCGAACCGCCGGGCCAGCTGATTTTCGGAAGGAACGGCTTCGGTAAAATGGCGCGCCTTGATGCCCTTGACCACATAGTCCTTGATCTGTTCATATTTGGGATATCGTTTTGCCATCGCCACCCGCTTCCATCTGCAGCCAATCAATATGAGCGTTCCACATTTTAAGAATGATCTAAATAAACATGTTTTCCAACTTTCTTTCCCACCCTCAACATTGTAACGATGAGAATAAATTCGTGTTGACAACCCCGGGGGATTGATGAAACATACAGCTTGTATATACAAGTCTCGGCGTTCCAAGATCAAGATCATTTTTATGGCTGCAGGAATAACGCCATAAAATGAAGCCGGAAGGCCGGCTGTAATTGAATTTTTAAAAGGATCATACTATAGCCTAAATTGAGTAGGTATAGGACACATCAACCCCACAGTTGCAACCCTGGGGTCAGCGTTCTCCGAACGATTATCGAAGACAGACCGGTTCCTGATGGAGGTGTTCCCATGACCATGCCAGCCGACGACGATAACGTGACCCGGTTCCAACTCGCTCCTGTCCTGCCCGAGCACCCCGAATTTGCCCCGGGCATCCGCCGGGCGCCGGATCGCGGATTCCGCCTGAGCCAGGCCCAAACGGAGACGGCGCTCAAGAACGCCCTGCGGTACATCCCCCCCCACCTGCACGAAAAATTAGCCCCTGAATTTATGAAGGAACTGACCACCCGGGGAAGGGTCTACGGTTACCGCTTCCGGCCCGCCGGCCCGGTCAAGGCCAAACCCATCGACCAGTACCGGGGCCGGTGTCTGGCCGCCAAGGCCTTCCAGGTAATGATCGACAACAATCTGGATTTCGACGTGGCCCTCTACCCCTACGAGTTGGTCACCTACGGCGAAACCGGCAGCGTTTGTCAGAACTGGATGCAGTATCGCCTGATAAAGATGTACCTGGAAGCAATGACCGAAGACCAGACCCTGGTGATGGCTTCCGGGCATCCCTTGGGCCTCTTCGAATCGCGCCCGTCCAACCCGCGGGTGATCATTACCAACGGCCTCATGGTGGGCATTTATGACAACCTCGACGACTGGGAAGTCGCCGCCCAGATGGGCGTGGCCAGCTATGGGCAGATGACCGCCGGCGGATGGATGTACATCGGCCCCCAGGGAATCGTCCACGGTACCTACAACACCCTGTTGAATGCCGGTAGAATCAGGTTCGGCCTGGGCAGAGAAGCCAGCCTCAAGGGGCGACTGTTCGTTTCTTCCGGCTTGGGGGGGATGAGCGGGGCACAGCCCAAGGCTGCGGAAATTGCCGGCGCCGTTTCCATCATCGCCGAAGTGGATGCGTCCAGAATTCAGACACGTCATTCCCAGGGTTGGGTCGGCCACGTTACCACAGACCTTGCCGAAGCGTTTGCCACGGCCCGCAAGGCATTGCGGTCAGACCGTCCCGCATCCATCGCCTTTCACGGCAACATCGTCGACCTTTTAGCCTACGCCGTGGACAACAACGAAAAGATCGACCTTCTATCGGACCAGACCTCCTGCCATGTCGCCCACCATGGGGGATACTGCCCCCAGGGCATCTCTTTCGAAGAAAGAACGCGGCTGTTGGCTGAAGACCGTGACACCTTCTGCAAGCTGGTGGATAAAAGCCTGTGCCGCCATATCGACCTGATCGAAACCCTGACAGAACGGGGCGCCTTCTTTTTCGATTACGGCAATGCCTTCCTCAAAGCCGTCTTCGATGCCGGCGTCACCCGCATCTCCAAAAACGGTGTGGATGAAAAAGACGGCTTCATCTTCCCGTCTTACTTCGAGGACATCATGGGGCCCCGCATCTTTGACTTCGGCTACGGCCCTTTTCGCTGGGTATGCCTGAGCGGCAGGCACGACGATCTCGTCAAGACCGACAAGGCCGCCCTGGCGTGCATCGATCCCGACCGCAGATTTCAGGACCGCGACAACTGGGTCTGGATCCGGGATGCCGAGAAGAACCGCCTGGTTGTGGGAACCCAGGCGCGCATCCTCTACCAGGATGCCGAAGGGAGAATCAACATCGCCCTGAAATTCAACGCAATGGTGAGAAGGGGCGACGTGGGGCCCATCATGATCGGAAGAGACCACCATGATCCGGGCGGGACGGACGCCCCTTTCCGTGAAACTGCCAACATCAGGGACGGCAGCAATGTCATGGCCGACATGGCCACCCACTGTTTTGCCGGCAACTGCGCGAGGGGGATGTCCATGGTGGCGCTGCACAACGGCGGCGGTACGGGAATCGGCAACGCCATCAACGGCGGTTTCGGTCTGGTGCTGGACGGCAGCCAGCGGGTGGACGACACCATCCGATCCGCCATCTCCTGGGATGTTATGGGCGGCGTGGCCCGGCGTAGCTGGGCCAGGAACGCCAATGCCATGGAAGTCAGCAAGGCTTTCAACCGGTCGAACCGGGGGGTGGGCCACATCACCGTCCCTTTTGTTGCACGGGACGATCTGGTCGAACGCCTGGTGGATGAAAGCTTTAACAGGAAATGAGCGCAGAACACTGAAAAAAGACAGAGGTCGGTTATAGTGTTTGTCCGAATAAGGCTCCGTATGCCCTAAGCGGGTGGCGGGTTCATTTTTCAAAACACCATATCAAACCGAGGCGTGGCCTGTGCCCGCCGGATTCTGGTCAAAGAAAATTTGGGGTGTCATATGAAACCCGTCATCATCGACAAGCAAAAGCTGACCCTCGACGACGTCGTCGCCATTGCCCGCTTCGGATGCCCGGTGAAAGCCTCTTCCAAAGGGGGGCAGCGCGTTGAGCGTACCCGCCGGCTGATCGACGGGTGGATCAGGGAAAAGAAGGCGATCTACGGCATCACCACCGGATTCGGCGCCTTGTGCAATGTCCCTATTTCCGCATCCGACACGCGCCGGCTGCAGCACAAGGTCATTATGAGCCACGCCGCCGGCATCGGAGCACCCCTGCCGCAGGATGTGGTGAGGGCCGTCATGGCCGTGCGCCTCCACGACCTGTTCATGGGGTATTCGGGCTGCTCCTTGAAAACCCTGCAATACCTGATGGCTTTCTTAAATGATGACGTGACGCCCGTGGTCCCGGAAAAGGGATCCGTGGGAGCCAGCGGCGACCTGGCGCCCATGGCCCACCTGGGGCTGGTCCTCCTCGGCAAAGGGGAAGCCTTTCATGGTGATGAGCGCATGGACGGCGCAAAGGCATTGGCAAGCATCGGCCTGGAACCGCTGGATCTGGCTGCCGGTGAAGGCCTGGCCCTGATCAACGGCACCCAGGTGATGACCGGGATTGCCAGCCTGGTGGTGCATGATGCCATCCGCCTGGCCAAACTGGCCGATATCGCCTGTGCCATGAGCCTGGAAGTGCTCATGGGCAGCAACTCGGAGTTCGATCCGCGCATCCATGAGATCCGCCCGCACCCCGGCCAGGTGGCCTCGGCCGACAACCTGCTGCGACTGACCGCTGAAAGCGAAATTATCCTCTCCCACGCGGGGTGTGCCCGTGTGCAGGACGCCTATACCCTGCGATGCTCTCCCCAGATCCACGGCGCCAGCAAGGATGCGGTCGTGCATGCCCGCCATGTTGTGGACATCGAAATCAATGCCACCACCACCAACCCCCTGGTTTTTGCCGACACACGGGAAATCCGCCTGGGAGGCAACTTTCACGGACAGCCCATCGCCATGGCGGCCGACTACCTCTCCATGGGCATCGCCGAACTCGGCAATGTGTCCGAACGGCGCACCGAGCGCATGGTCAATCCGCAACTGAGCGAACTGCCGGCCTTCCTCGTCAAAAACGGCGGTCTCAACTCCGGATTTATGATCGCCCAGTACACCGCTGCAGCGCTGGTTTCGGAAAACAAAGTGCTGGCCCATCCCGCCTGCGTGGACTCCATCCCCACCTCCGCCAACAAAGAGGACCACGTCAGCATGGGCACCATCGCCATCAGGCAGTGCCGGGAAATCCTGGACAATGTCGAGCATGTCATTGCCGTAGAAATGCTCTGCGCGGCCCAGGCCTACGACCTCCTGACGGAAAAGAAAAAACTCGTCTGGGGCAGAGGAACCCGGGAAGCCTACCGGATCATCCGGGAACACGTGTCTTATCTTGACAAAGACCGCGAACTGGGGCAGGACATCGATAAAATGGTTGCCCTGATCCGCACCGGGGAAATCATCGAGACGGTGGAAAAAGCCGTGGGCAACCTCGAGCTTGTATCGTTTTTCAATAGGTAGATCCAAACCGGATGATTTCGGATAGAAGCGCTATATGAAAATTGTAACCGTAGACCTCGACAGGTGCATTGCCTGCTTGAACTGTGAGCAGGCCTGTCGGTTTCATCGAAGCGAACGGCACGCCGGCGAAACGGCCAATATCTTTGTCAGTGTGGATATGCAGCAACGACGCATCTTCGCCGGCACCTGTCTGCAGTGTGCCAACGCCCTTTGCCTGGCCGTGTGCCCGGTGGATGCGCTGTCCCGCGATCCGCTGACGTCGGCCGTCCTCGTCGACCGCAGCGTGTGTATTGCCTGTGGCATGTGCACCGTCGCCTGTCCCTTCGGATATATGGATCTGGATACCGTTTCCCGCCGGGCCACCAAGTGCGACCTCTGCGGGGGCGATCCCAGGTGTGTTCAGGTGTGCATGGCCGGGGCCCTCCATTTTGACAGTCTGCAATCAATTGCGGAACGCAGGAAGAACCATCCCGAGGTGCACCTGGGGCTTCGCGCGATTCCCGACGATGGGGATGCCCTGCCGTGACCCACAGCGCCGTGATCGAAAAAGGGACCCTTCCGACCCTCTGCAGAATGTGCAGCAACCGCTGCAGCATCGTCCTTCATGTCGAAAAAGGGGAACTGGTGGACGTGCGTCCCATGGAAGGCAACCCTGTCAACAAGGGCAAAATGTGCCCCCGCGGAAAGGCGGCCCTGGACATGTTTTATCATCCCAAGCGCCTCCTGAAGCCCTTGAAGCGGCAGCCCGACGGATCATTTGCCCCCATCGACCGGGAACGGGCCCTGGATGAAATCGCCGCAAAAACCCTGCAGATCAAGAATCGTTTCGGCGCCCGCAGCATGGGGGTATGGAAAGGCGAGGCCGTCGGTTTTCTGCAGCAGGAAGAATACGTCCGAAGATTTGCCCACGCCTTCGGCACACCCAACTACTTTTCCAATGACTCGGCCTGTTACAACGGCCGTTTTCTCGGGCATCACCTGGTCGTCGGCTTCTGGAATCCCTTCCCATATTATGCCGAGGCGGACCTGATTCTGCTGTTCGGCACCAATCCGCCGGTGTGCCACACACCATTTATGGGTGAGTTTACCGATGCCAGGGCCAGGGGCGCCAAACTGGTGATGATCGACCCGCGGCTCAACCCCATCGCCTGCTATGCCGATGTTTTTGCCCAGCCTATTCCCGGCACCGACGGCGCCCTGGCCTGGGGACTGATCCGAATCCTCATCAATGCCGGAGCCTACGACCACGAGTTGGTCGAGACATACAGCACCGGGTTTGAAGCCATTGCCCGATACGCCCAGAAATTCACACCCGACCTGGTGGAGCGTGAAACCGGCGTCTATGCCGATGTGGTCGAACGCATCGGTAACCTGGTCATCGACACCCGCCCCAAAATCAGCCTTTACATGGGGGCCGGCTTGGAACACCACGACAACGGCGTGAACAACGCCCGCGCCCTGGCCATTCTGGCCTGTCTCACCGGAGCTTTGGACATCCCCTGCGGTCTCATCTGGCCCGAGGAGATGCCCAGAAACCGGCTCACCCTGTACGATGAAAAGCCCCTTGACCATGAAATGCCTATCGGGAAGGACCGCTTTCCCATCCTCTATGAACTGCGCAGGGAGTGCCACACCATGACGGCCATGGATGCCATGCTCGGGCACGGAAAATATCCGCTGAAAGGCCTCATTCTGACCGGCGCCAATCCGGCAGTGACCAACCCCAACACCACCAAGGTGGAAAGCGCCCTGAAACGTCTGGACCTGCTGGTGGTCAACGACCTTTTCATGACCAAAACCGCCCAGCTGGCCCACTACATCCTGCCGGCAGCGACGTTCCTGGAACGGTCGGAAGTGCACATCGATCCCAAATACCAACGCGTCTATCTGACCAGAAAGGTCGCCCAAATACCGGGCATCGAGGATGAATACACTCTCTGGAGGGACCTGGCCTTCCGTCTGGGCTTCGGGGAGCGGTATTTTCCCTGGGAGGATGAAACCCGGGTGAACGCCCATATCCTGGAACCTTCGGGCATCTCCCTGGAAGAGCTCCAGAACCATCCGGAAGGCATTCAGTACCGCCCCCTGACCTTTAAAAAGCACCTGTCCCGCCCCCTGCCCACACCGTCCGGTAAAATAGAATTTGTCTCCGCCTACCTTCAGGAAAAAGGCCATGCCGGTATTCCCGAATATGTGCGGCCCTATCACCTGCGCCACCCCTCCAAAAACTACCCGCTCCTGCTGACCACAGGCGCCCGCAAAACCCTGCTTTACCATTCGCGGCATCAGAACCTTAAACACTTTCGCAGGGTCCACCCGCTCGCCGAAGTGGAGATCCACCCCGAAGACGCGTCCGATTTGGGCATCGAAAACGGCGATCAGGTGCGCATTGTCTCTAAAATAGGCGCGCTGTTGGTTCCGGCCAAAATCGTTCAGGCGGGGGAGCTTCGAAAAGGCGTCGTCGAAATGTATCATGGCTGGGAAGAATGGCGGATCAATTTTACGACCATGGACATGGTCAATGACCCCATCAGCGGCTTCCCTCTGTTGAAAGCGGTGCCGGTGAGAATCGAGAAAGCAGGAAGTTAAAAATGGAACCGACCCTGAAAACGACTTTTCAACAACAGCTCATGGAGGCCGTTTACCGGCCGCACATGACCGGCGCACACGACCGGCGCGTTCGACCACATCGAGGAAGGAACCCCCTTTGTCCGTTATCGATCTACTTAATCATCGCTGGAAACGGTCCCAGGGCTATCGCCAGGTCCTGGCGATCAGCCTGCCACTGATCGCCTCCATGGGCACCATCACCCTGATGCAGTTTACCGATCGGATTTTTCTGGCCAACTACAGGGTGGAGGCCATCAGCGCCGCCCTGCCGGCCGGCATTCTTTCGTTTACCCTGATCTCTTTCTTCATGGGGGTGGCCAGCTACACCAATGCCTTTGTCGCCCAGTACACCGGAGCAAAAAGGCTGGAACGCGTTGGTGCGGCCATATGGCAGGGGGGGTATTTCGCACTCATATCGGCATGCATCCTGGCCTCGTTTTACTTTCTTTCAAGGCCGCTATTCGCTTTAATCGGGCACTCGCCCCCTGTTCGGGAACTGGAGATCGCCTATTTCAACATATTGACTCTGGGTGCCGGACTGGTCGTGTTAAGCTCTGCCTTGTCCTGCTTTTACACCGGTCGGGGCCTGACCTGGGCGGTCATGTGGGTTCATCTGGCCGGGGCCGCGCTGAATATCCCGTTAGACTACTGCCTGATCTACGGCGTGGGGCCCTTTCCCGTCCTCGGCATCGTCGGGGCGGCCATCGCCACGGTCTCGGCATCCGCCCTCATCAACATTATCTTTATCCTGCTGATCTTCAACCGTCATAACCGCAGCCAGTTTGGAACGTGGAGAAACAGACGCTGGGACGGGGACCTTTTCGCCAGGTTGATGCGCTACGGACTGCCCAGCGGCGGACAATTCTTCCTGGAGATATTCGGTTTCGCCTTTTTCATTCAGATGCTGGGGCGCTTGGGCGACCTCGAGCTTGCCGCCAGCAACATCGTGCTTTCCATCGAATCGCTGGCCTTTCTGCCCATGTTCGGCGTTCATATCGCCACGACGACGCTGGTCGGGCAGGCCATCGGCAGCGGACAGCCGGATGACGCCGTGATCGCCACCACCAGCTCGCTGCACATTGCCATAACCTACATGGTCCTCATGGTGGCCATTTTTACGCTTGTCCCCGAGCCGTTGCTCGCCCTATTCGAAAACAACCATGTCGATCCGGCCCTTTCCGGCCGGATCTCGAAACTGGGCATCGTCCTGCTCCGATTTGTGGCCCTGTTCTGCCTGTTCGATGCCATGAACCTGGTTTTCTCGGGAGCCTTGAAGGGGGCCGGCGACACGCAGTTTATCCTGGGGACCATTGCG
>Ga0316576_10001143_pt1 | contig 13925 bp, 8 predicted proteins | sample S0NA_FD_203075 | JGI IMG/M metagenome (GOLD analysis project Ga0316576, IMG submission 203075) | Rhizosphere microbial communities from salt marsh grasses in Alabama, United States - S0-2_050615r3r5 | ecosystem: Host-associated > Plants > Roots > Rhizosphere | place: USA: Alabama | collected... | reverse complement strand
GGCGGTCGTCGATTTCTTGGTCGTGCTCTTCTTGGAGGCCGCCTGCTCCTGCGTGCGGATCGCCCGCTTGATCAGGTCGATGATCTCATCCTTGCGAAGGCGACTCAGATTGGTCAATCCGAGACGCCGGGCGACACCCAGCAGCTCGCCCTTTAGCATCTCGGTGTAGCTCTTGTTGGAACCGGTCATCGGCTATCCCCTTTTGCCCGCTGTCGCCCCTGGGCCGGACAGGTTTCGATCTCCAGGAACTGGCGTCCGGGATCCTGTCCCACGTTTCCAGCGTCGACCGATCCACACGGAGCCGACGACGCTCCAGAAGACACAGGGGGCGGTGTCCTGGATGATCTGGACGATCCCGAGCATCCCACAACCGCCAACACAACCAGGATCAACCAGATGGCCTTCACAGCCACACATCCTCCTTGACTACAACCCCTTCCCTCGCCAACCTCCTCCCCCCTGGCCGAATCAGGGCCTCAACGGACCTCCAGGGCCCGCGAGCCCCACAGCGATATCACGGCGTGTAGGACAGGTCAATCGGGTTAACCTGCTGTTACGCAACGCGTTAACGCGCAACTTCCGGCTCGCCGACCCGATAACCCCAACATGATGCGAGTGATAATCTGCCGGGCGGGCCCGGACCGCCCGGGACCGACAAACCATTTGGTTTCACAAGTGGGTCAGGCCCTGCTCGATCTGGTTCTGCCCCAATGCTGCGCCGGGTGTGGGGCACGGGACACCGGCGGCCCCTTCTGTGCAGCCTGCCTCCCATCCCTCATCGCGCCTCCACAGCTGCCCAAGATGCAAGGCAGAACCATCCAAAGCGTCCTGGCACCCCTGATCTACGGCGGGCAGGTGGCCGAGGCAATCCAGCGGCTCAAGCACCGCGGCGCCTCGCACCTGGCCCGACCCCTGGGTCGGCTGATGCGGCCCCTGGTCCCCGTTGACCTGGACGTGGCCTTGCCCGTGCCGTTGCACCCCCGCCGGCTCCGGGCACGTGGCTACAACCAGTCCGCTCTGCTCGCCCGGGTCGCCTGTCGCCGGCTTCTCCCGCTACGCCATGATTTGCTGGACAGGATCCGTGACACGCCGGCCCAGAAGGATCTCGGCCCGCGCCAGCGCTGGGCCAACGTGCAGGGGGCCTTTGGGGCCGGCAGGGCGGCGCGTGGGCTGAGGCTGCTCCTCGTGGATGACGTGACCACCACCGGGGCGACGGCGGCGGCCTGCGCCGCCGCGCTCCTCGACGCCGGAGCCCTCGAGGTGCATCTCTTGACCCTCGCCCGCGCCGTGCCATAGTGGGCCGGTGGCGACCAAGGGCCAGGGCAAGCAATCGGACCGCAAGACCATCTGCCGCAACAAGCGGGCGTTTCGGGACTACTTCATCTCCGATCGGGTCGAGGCCGGGCTGGTCCTCGTGGGCAGCGAGGTCAAGTCGTTGCGAGAGGGCCGGGCGAGCCTGGGCGAGGCCTGCTACGCCGAGGTCCGCGACGGCGAGATGTTCCTCGTCGGCTGCCACATCGCCGAGTACCCCTGGGCCAACCTGTTCAACCACGATCCCCTCCGGACGCGGAAGCTCCTGCTCCGGCGCTCGGAGATCCGCAAGCTGTCGGTGAAGCTCGTGGAGCGGGGCTTCACGCTCGTGCCGCTCGAGCTCTACTTCAGGCGGGGGAAGGTCAAGGTCGAGCTCGGCCTGGCCAAGGGCAAGCGCCAGTACGACAAGCGGGACAGCGTGCGGAAGCGGGACCTCGAGCGCGACCTCGACGTGGAGAGCTCGCGCCGCAGGTGATGCGCGCGCGCCGGCGTGGTGGCGAGCGCAAGGCGGCAGGGGAGAGGGGCAGGGGGCGCGAGCCGCGCACGCCGTGCTGCGCGCGCCAATCACAGCGCGCGCCGGCGTGGTGGCGAGCGCAAGGCGGCAGGGGAGAGGGGCAGGGGGCGCGAGCCGCGCACGCCGTGCTGCGCGCGCCTCGAACCGTCACCAACCGAAGAGCCAGGCGACCACTTCCTCCGGGCGGTCCTGGCGCCGGGACAGGGCGAGGGCCAGGTTGGCGGCCATGCGCAGCGCGACGGGGCTCTTCAGGTTGACCTTGGCGCCCAGGGTGCCCCTCAGCTTGTCCGCGCCGTGGAGCCGGCCGCTCCAGGCCAGGGCCGAGCAGGCCAGGTTGCGCTGCAGGGCGTTGCGCTCCGACCTGAGCAACATCCCCACCAGCTCGTCGGTCGGGCTGTGCCGCCCGAGGTACTCGCCCAGCACGGCCTGGGCCTCGGTCCGCACGTCCACCGCCGGGTCCAGCGCCCCGTCGACCAGGGCCTGGGCCGCGGCCTTGGCTCGCGGCGCCAGCGCGCCCAGCGAGCGCATCGCGAGACGCCGTCGCTCCTCGCTGCGGTCCGCGGCGGCCTTGGTCAGCACGCGCACCGCGGCCGGGACCGCCGGACCGTTGACCTTGCCCAGCGCCTCGAAGGCCGCCCAGCGCTCGGCCGGGGACCCGGCGTGTGTGCCACGCACCAGGAGGTCGACGGCGGGCTCGCCGAGGCGGGCGCTCTGGCGCGCGATGGCGTCGAGCGCGGCCAGGCGCAGGGCCTGCTCCGGGTCGCGCAGCGCCGACTCGAGGACTGCCAGCGACTGCTTGGGCTCGGCCCGGCGCGCGAGCAGGGCGACCGCGGCGGCGCGAACGTCGGGCTCGGGGTGCACCGCCGCGCGCTCGATCGGTCCGCTGAGCCCCAGGCGACGGGCCAGCCCCAGGGCGGCGATGGCGTCGCGGGAGCGGGCGGCGGCGACGACCCGGGCGAGCGGCTTGTCCAGCCGGGCCAGGTGGGCCCCGTGCTTGAGCCGGCCGGCGGCGTTGGTGGCGGCCTGCACCACCTCCTGCTCGGGGTCTCCCAGCAGCTTGACGAGGGCCTTGGTCGCCATCGTCTGATCAGGCGCGACGGCGACGAGCAGCGGAGCGGTCGCCGCGCGGACCTTCGGGTCCCGGTGGTCGGTGAGCTTGGCCACCTCCCGAAACAGCCAGCCGGCGGCCGCCGGCGATGTCTGTGACATCGCCTCCAGCACCGCCACCACGATGGTGGCGTCCTTTTGCCGCAGGTAGAAGTAGGACAGCGTCTGGACCCGCTGGCCGTAGCGGTTGACCGCGAGAGCCACGGCGTCGGCGGCGGCGCGGCGGACCTCCGGGTTCGTGTCCAGGCGCGCCTGGTCGGCGAGCCACAGGCTGAGGCGTGGGTTGGCCGCGGCGAGCTTCCGCGCGCAACCCAGCGCGCGGCCTCGCACCTCCGGTCGCTTGATCTTCCACGTCGTGGCGAGGATCGTCGTGGCCACGCGACGATCCGGCTCCGCGTCCTGGCAGATCGTGCGCAGCGCCTCCAGGGCTACATCCCGGTGCCCCTGCTTGATCCCCTTGACCAGGTCCTGCAGGCCCGGGGCCCCGAGCTTCACCAGCGACTCGATGGCCGCCGCCCGCACCGAGGGCTCCCGGTCGCCCATCAGCCGCGCGAGCAGCTTGACGCGGTCCTTGTCCGGTCGCCCCTGCAGCAGCCCCAGCCCCGCGGCCGCGGCGCGGCGCATCTGCGTCCCCTCGCGGCCGGTGGTGTGGGCCAGGTGGTCGAGCTGCTCGCCGACCTCGTCCGGGTTGCCAAAGCGGGCCTGCAACGGGATCGCGGCCGCGCGGACCTGGGCGTTCTTGCTGTTGACGAGCCGACCGACCACCGTCAACACGCGCGCGGTGTCCAGGTAGCCCGAGAGCCCCCGCAGCCGGCGCAGCGCCTCGATGCGGGTCTCGTTGCTCGGGCCCGACTCGATGAGCTTCATCAAGTGGCCGGCGACCTTCTTGGGCGCCTTCTGCTGCACCCGGTGCAGCAGCCGCTCGAGGGCGCTCTCCAGCGCCTCGGAGCGTCGCTGCCGCCCCTTGGCCAGAGCGCGGCGGACAGCCTCGAAGACGCGCACTGGCTCGCCCTCGCTCGCCCGTCGGAGCTGGTCCAGCGCCTCCTGCTGCACGCGCAGGTCAGCGTCGCCCAGGCCGAGGCCAAGCAGGTCGAGGACCGGGGCCGTGTCAACGGGGAGGCCGTCGAGCGCCTTGACCGCGGCGAGGCGGATCTGGTTGTCCGTGTCCCGGATCGCGAGGGAGAGCACCGCCAGCGCGCGCTCGGGGCCGAGTCGCCGGGCCTCGGTGACCGCCATCCGCCGGATCTCGGGCCGCGTGTCGCGCATGCAGGAGAGCAGCGCGGCCTGGGTTGCCGGGCTGTCGCCGGAGAGCAGGGCCAGCGCGCGGGTCGCCCGCTGCCGCTGGCTCTCGGCGGCCAGGGCCTGTTGCAGGAGCTTGCTGCCGGTGCCGTCGCCGGCGAGGAGCTGCAGCGCGCCGCGGCGCACCGGCGGGAGGGGCTCCCACAACGCGCGGAGCCAGTAGGGGATCGCCCCCGGCGTCTCCTCCTCGCTGCGATCGCCGACGATCTCGCCCTCCATCACCCTCCGCTGCAGGTCCGGCGGCAGCGACGAGCTCACCAGCCCCGTGTCCACCAGCACCTCACCGAACGGGTTCGAGGTAATGTTGAAGGCGAAGCTCAGAGACGGGCGGCCGCTGCGGACGACCACCCGGCGGACGCCGTTCTGGGCGACATCGGTGTCCACGAAGGTGGAGCTGGCCAGCACGGCGTAGATCACGAGGCAGATCACCAGCGGGATCGAGACCAGACCGGCGGCGATGAGGGACCAGATCTTCACGCCGCGCCTGAGCTGCTCGGCCTCGGGGCCGCTGACCGACGAGCCGAGGTAGCGCCAGACCCGCAGCATCTCGTCGGGGCGCAGCACACCTCGCTCGTGGAGCCGCCGCCGGAGGGAGAGGCGGGCGTGGGCCCGTCCCCGCAGCACCGGGGCCACGGTGTCGCGAATCGACTGGAGCAGGTAGGGGTGGACGATGGCGTAGCAGGGCTCGCGCCGGATCGCCAGGGGATCGTCCCGCCTGACGACGAGCCCCTCGCGCTCGAGCGCCTCGAGCGTCGTCCCCGTCACGCCCCGGGCCAGCCCGCAGCCCTGGGCGATGTCGGCGAGGAAGCGCCCCTCCCTCGGGTTGGTCTGCTCGGCGAGCATCGCCAGCACCCGACGCGCCCGCCAGCCACCTGCCCGGGCCACCAGCCGCTCGACGTAGAGCGCGCGCAGGGCCTGCGCGCCGCCTGCTCGGCTGTAGCGGCGGGCCCGCGTCGCTCCGGTGAGGAGCGCGGCGTGCCCCGCCACCTGGAGCTCGGCCGGGAGCACGGGCCCCTCGGCGGCGACCTCCTCGGCGATGAGCTCGGGGAGCCCGGCCTCCATGTAGCCGCCCCCGCCCAGGACGGTCTGCTCCATCACCTTGCCGGCGATCGCCCGCTCCATGCGGTGGAGCTGGATCCGCTGAGACTCGGGGATCCTGCCCACGTGAGACAGGCGCTCCAGGGCGTGGATGTTGCCGCGGTCGACGACGAGCACCAGCTTGCCGCCCCGCTCGAGCACCCGGTCGATGAGCCCGACGATCTGGGCCGCCTCGTCGCCCTCGAGCCACAGCAGCTGCTCCAGGTGGTCGAGGACCAGGAGGAAGCGCTTGGCCCCGGCGACGACCTCGCTCAGCGGATCGCTCAGCGGCTCGTCGAGGTTGACCGGGCGCTGGAGCCGCGTGGACAGGACCGCGCTCAGAGCCTGGCGCCAGTCGGGGCCGCACTCGAGGTAGACCGGTGACCACTCTCCCTGGGGCAGCTGGGGCAGCAGGCCGGCCCGGACGAGCGAGGTCTTGCCGACCCCCATCTCTCCGGTGACGAGGATGACCGCGCAGCCCGGGTCGAGGACCTTCTCCTTCAGGGCGCGGCGCTCGGCGTCGCGCCCGAAAAAGAGGCTCGCGTCCTCCTCGGTGTAGGGCAAGAGCCCACGAAACGGCCCGATCCTCAACCTGCTCCTCCCGTTGACCGGCGCATCATAACACGCCGCGCGGTTGTTGTTGCCCGCCCCCGTTTGTTTGCTGGGTCCGCCCCAATTTTGTGCTCCCCCAATCTGGCCTGGCCGGACTACAATACCCCGGCGATGAGCGAGACCCCCTCCAAGATCCTCCCCCTCACGCAACGCTGGCGGCTGCTGCTCAACCAGGGCAGCCGGGCGCTCGACGATGGAGACTACCACGGCGCTGGCGAGCTTTTCGAGCAGGCGCTGGAGCTCGCCCCCGACGAGCCCCAGGTATTGCTGGCCGCCGGTCGCGAGCGGATGCGGCAGGGACGCTACGACGACGCCGAGCCGCTGCTCAGGCGGGCCGTCGCCGCGCTGCCCAAGAGCACCACCGCCGCGGCCGCGCTCGCGCGGCTGCTCGGGCTGCACCAGGGAAAGCCCACCGAGGCCTATCAGGTGCTCCACGCCGCCCTGGAGCGTGTCGAGGGGCGGGCGCCGTTGCACGTGATCCGCGGTGAGCTCCTGCTCGAGGAGGGGGCGTTCTCGGACGCCCGCGCGGCGTTCGGGCAAGCGCTGGACGACCCGGCGGCGACAGAGGCCGCCCGCATCGGGCTCGCCCGGACGTACAACATCGAGGGCATCACGCTCAGCGAGCAGGGGCAGTCCGAGCCGGCGCTGTTCGCCTTCAAGCGCGCGGCGGACCTGGAGCCCGGCTGGTCCGGGCCCTACGTGAACCTCGGGGTCGTGCTCGGTCGCCTGGGAAAGCGGGCGAAGGCGATGGATGCCTACTCGGCCGCCCTGGAGCGCGACCCGACCAACCCTGTCGCCCTGTTCAACCTGGGTACGGCGCAGCACGAGGCCGGTCTGCTCGGCGAGGCGATCCGAACCTACGAGGAGCTGTTGATGCTGGCCCCGGACTACCCGCACGTTCGCGGAGCGATGGCCAACGTCCTCGGTGAGATGAAGGACTTCGATCGGTCCATCGCGTTGCTCCTCGAGGAGCTGGAGATCGATCCGCGCTGCGTGAGCTGCTGGACCAGCCTCGGCCTGGCCTATGTCTGCACCGGGAATGTGGAGCGCGGTGAGCAGTGCCTGCGTCGGGCGCTGGAGCTCGACCCGCGCTACTTCAACGCGATCCACAACCTGGCCGCGCTGTTTGTCACCCAGCGCCGCTACGACGACGCCGAGCGCGTTCTGCGCGAGGCCTTTCGTCTTGACCCGAAGCGGACCTCCCAGCTCCTGGCGAGCGACACGCAGCTGTCGAGCATCCGCACCATGGAGCGCTTCCGCTTCCTCGAGTAGCGCGCCGTCAGCTTTTTTGCGGGCCCAAGGGGGTCGGTCTAGGCTGAGCGAATGGGCAAGCACACCGACACGATCCTACATGGCCTGGATCGACTGGACGCCAGTCTGCTTCTCGAGGGGGGGCGGGTCAGGCTGCTTTGGCGCTGGCTTCACAGCCATGCCTCCCGTTTGGATGACCTGTCGAGTCGGATCGACGCGAGCCTCGAGCGGATCGACACGTTGCTCGGGACCCGAGCTTCAAAATAAATTAATATTAGTGGTTTAAGCTCAGCCCCCGCCGGTACCCCCTGTACCACCCCCCACTCAGTACCCCCAGTACGATTACGGGTAGCGCAATTCGAGCAAACCAGATAATGTAGGCGCCCGTTGACCCGTGGAGTGGCAAACAGCGGGCTCCAACCCAGGACCAGTGGCTTAGACAAGACCCGCAACGACGGAGGACGAGATGGCCAAGACCCCCTGCGCAATCGGTCGCAAGGAATTCAAGGACAACGCCCAGTCAGTGACGTTCGAGCTCGCCGGGACGCCGGTGTCGGCCGAGCCCCGTGAGTTCTCCACCGGTTCGTTCGGCTGGTACTACACCGGGAAGGTGAACATCGTGGTCAACGGCAAGACCCTCCCCGTGCAGGTTGGCTGCAACCTGACGGTGGTCGGCAGCAAGGACGTCAAAGACTAGGCGAGACGCTTCCCACCATCTGTCGTCTCCCGCGTGACCCCGGGGTCCGACACGAGGTCCGGCTAGGGTGGTGTCCGTCAACGCGGGGACCGAGGACCCCATGGACTGTTTTGTGCTGGGCAGCGGGGGCATGATGCCGATGCCCGGCCGTCGTCTGGCGTCGGTCGCCCTGCGCGCCGGGGGTCAGGTCTACCTCTTCGACTGCGGAGAGGGGACCCAGGTGCCCTACAAGGAGCTCCACGTCGGCCTCCGCGCCCTCCGGGTGGTGGCGGTGACGCATTTGCACGCGGACCACTGCCTCGGCTTGCCGGGGATGCTCATGCTCCGGGCCCAGATGCCGGCGCCGGAGCCCCTGACGCTGGTCGGCCCCCCGGGGCTGCGTCGGTTCGTGGACCACGTCCGCGCGGACCTCGCGATGTACATCAACTACGAGGTGCTGATCAAAGAGTGGGACGGTGGGCCCGAGGCCTACCGCGACGAGCTGGTCCGCCTCCTCTGGCAGCCGGTGGACCACACGACCTTCTGCCTCGGTTACCGCCTCGAGGAGCACCCGCGTCCGGGCCGGTTCGATCCGGAGCAGGCGATTCGGCTCGGCGTGCCCCGCGGGCCCCTGTGGGGCCAGCTCCAGCGCGGCGACGCGGTGGAGGTCGCCGGCGTCAGCGTGAGCCCGGACCAGGTGGTCGGTCCACCCCGCCGCGGCCGGCACGTGGCATTCGTCACCGACACCACCGAGTGCCCGGCGCTACCCTCCCTGCTGCGCGAGGTGGACATCGCGTTTGTGGAGAGCATGTTTCTCGAGGAGCACGCCCAGGAGGCGCGTGAGAAGAAGCACATGACCGCGGCCCAGGCGGCGCGGATCGCCCGGGACGCGGGGGCCGCGCGGCTCGTGCTGGTTCACGTCAGCCCGCGCTACGAGGAGTCCGAGCTGAGACGATTCACGAACGAGGCCAGTGAGGTGCACCGGGCCGCGCGCGTCGCCAGAGACGGCGAGCGGATCACCGTGCCGCTGCCGGATGGGCCCGATGCGTGACCGGCTGCTCCGCGGTCTCGCGCGCCGCGTTCTCTCCCGGCCGCGCACGGTCATCGCCATCATCGTCGTGCTCCTCGGCGCGGCGGGGCTCGCGCTCCCCGGCCTGCGCGTCGAGGCCGGCCACTCGAGCCTGGTCGACCCCAGCGATCCGCATCAGAAGCGGTTCCACGACTTCCTCAGCCGCTTCGGATCGCCCAACCTGCTCATCGCCGTGGTCGAGGGCGGCAGCGAGCCGCTGCGCAGGCGGGCCGTGGACGCGCTGCTCGAGCGTCTGCCCCGCGCCGAGGCCCGCGACGGCACGCCGCCCCGCCCGTGCCGGGCCGACGACGGTCCGCGGAGCGCGGGCTGCGTGCGCGACGTGGTCGGGCGGATCGATCTCGAGCGGATCAAGTCCCGGGCGCTGCTCTACGCCACGCCAGGGCAGGTGCGCCAGCTCGTCGACGCGCTGAAGGGCGAGGAGCTCGGCCTGAGCCGCATCCTCTCGCTCGACTCCCTCGCCGCGCTGTTCTCCGCGGCGGCCGAGCAGGTCGAGAAGCAGGCCGGCAGCGCCGGCCCGTTGAAGAAGGACGAGCGCGCACAGGCCGAGCAGGTGATGGAGATCGTCGCGCGGTTCCTCCGTCTGGTGGAGCGGCAGGCCCGGGGCACGCGCCCGGCGAAGGAGTCGCTCGAGGAGGCCCTGTTCCAGCAGTCGGTCCGCGAGGGCATCGACAGTCGGGGCTACCTCTCCTCGGCGGACGGCAAGCTGAAGCTCTGCCTGATCCGCCCCGTGAGCGACTCCGACGCGCCCGCGGTGGTCGTCCCCTTCGTGGGCTACGTCCGCGAGATCGCGCGCCAGGCGGCGCGAGAGCTCGGGAGCGCCTGCCGCGCGTCCAGGGCCTGCCCCGGCGGGCCACTGACCATCAAGGTCACCGGTCTGCCCGCCATCGTCGCCGACGAGACCCACATCGTCAGCCGCGACGTGGCGGTCACCTCGCTCGTGGCCACGGTGGGCATCCTCGCCCTGTTCATCTTCGGCTTCCGCTCGGTGCGCCAGACGGTGCTCGGGCTCCCCCCGCTGCTGATCGGCCTGGCCCTGACCCTGGCCTTCGTCCGGCTGGCCTTTGGCTCGCTCAACCTCGTCACCGCGGCCTTCATCGCCACGCTGCTCGGCCTGGGTATCGACTTCGCCGTGCACCTGCTCTCGCGCTACAACGAGCTGCGCCGCAAGGGCGCCGAGGTGGGCGAGGCGGCGGAGCAGGCGATCATGGGCGCCGGCCCGGGCATCCTCACCGGCGCCCTGACCACCTCTGGCGCCTTCATCGCCCTGGCCCTCAACGACTTCCTCGCCTTCTCCCAGCTCGGCATCATCACCGGCGTGGGGCTGATCTTCGTCCTCGGCACCACGCTGACCCTGATGCCGGCGATGCTGGTCCTGCCGCGCCTGCGTGGGCTCCAGGGCAAGGGAGCGGCCGGGCCCCACCGCGGCGCGCCGAGGTTCGATCTTCCCGGGCTGGTGGTGCGCCACCCCTGGGTCTTCGTCGTCGCCGGCGTCGCGGTGGCCGGCTTCCTGCTCCTGCGCGCCCAGCGGATCCCGTGGTCCTACGACTACATCAAGCTCATGCCCCAGGGGTTGACCTCGGTCCGGACCCTCGAGCTGGTCACGGACAGGACCGACTACTCCGCCGGCGTGGCCGCCGTGGAGGCCCGCTCGCTGGAGGAGGCGCGGCAAATGGCGGTCCGCTTGCGGGCCCGGCCCACCGTCCGCCGCGTCGACTCGGTGACCGCCTACATCCCGGACCACCAGCGGGAGAAGCTCGCCGCGCTGCACGAGCTGCGGCCGATCCTGGACCGGGCGCCGTCGCGCCCCGCGCCCAGCCCGGTGGACCTCGCCGCGCTGAGCGCCGCGCTGACCGAGCTGTCCGACGCGCTGGAGGACGCGCGCTTCGAGGCCCAGCGGGGGGGCGCCAAGGCCGAGGCCAAGCTGCTCGCGCCCCCCCTCGCGGCCCTGGGCCGCCTGCGCCAGGCGCTCAAGCAGGTCCCCGCGGCCGCCGCGGCGCCGCGGCTCACCGCGCTCCAGGCCGAGCTGTTCAAGGGCCTGGACGAGGGGGTGCGCATCCTGCGCGAGAACGTCGAGGCCAAGCCGGTCACCGTTGAGCGGCTCCTGGCCCAGCTCCCGGTCGGGCTCCGCGACCGCCTCTACCACCGCGGGGGGCACTACGCGGTCTACGCCTATCCGGCGCGGTCCATCGGCGACAAGGACTTCCTCGAACGCTTCGTCAGCGACGTCCGCGCGGTCTCGGCCAGCGCCACCGGCTTTCCGGTGACCCACTGGGAGAGCAGCCGGGCGATCGAGAAGGGCTTCCGCGACGCCTCCATCGCCGCCTCCATCGCCCTCGTGCTGCTGCTGCTCATCGACTTCCGCAGCCTGCGCTACACCCTGCTCGCCGTCGCGCCCCTGGTCATCGGCATCTCCTGGATGTGGGGCAGCATGAGCCTGATGGGCATGGAGTACACCTACGTCAATATCATCGCTTTCCCGCTGATCATCGGCATCGGCGTGGCCTCCGGAGTGCACATCCTCCACCGCTTCCGCCAGGAGGGCACCGGGGACGTCGCGCCGGTGGTCCGCTTCACCGGCATGGCGGTGTTTCTCTCCGCGGCGACGACGATGGTCGGGTTCGGCTCTCTCGCCCTGGCCCAGCACCAGGGGGCCGCGGGGCTCGGCGTCCTGCTGCTGGTCGGGGTCGGCTCCTGTCTGCTCTCGGCGACCCTGTTTCTTCCTGCCCTGCTCCAGCTGCTGCGCCGCTGGGTGTAGGCGGGAATTGGCGCTCGACGGCCACCGCCGCGCTTGAATAGAATGGTCGGGCCGGGGGTCCAACCATCGTCCCTCGCGGAGGAACACACATGCTCAACCGGTCGCTTCCACTCCTTGTCCTGCTCGCACTCTCGCCCGCCGCGGCCCGCGCCGAGGCCCTGGTGATCTGCCACGTCGGCGGCCCGGGGAGCACGTCCCAGGCCCGCCCCGTGGCGGAGAAGTTCATGCGCCACGTGGAGCAGGCGGGGGGCCTGGCCAAGGGATCGATGACCGGCGAGTACCACACCACCCTCGCCGGCTGCCTGGGCTACATCAAGTCCGCCCGGCCCCTGTTCGGCGTGTTCGATCTGCCGACCTACCTGTCCCAGGCAAAGGAGCTCAAGCTCAAGCCGCTCGCCTGCATGGGAAGCCCCACGGGACAGCGCTACCACCTGCTGGTGCGCGAGGGAGGGGCCAAGGACCTCGCCGCTCTGAAGGGCAAGACGCTCTACGTCACCATCGACGACGCGGCGTTCCTCTCGCGGGTTGTCTTCGACGGCAAGCTGGACGTGGCCCAGCTCAAGCTCAAGACCAGCAAGCGTCCGCTCAAGGGGCTGCGCAAGGTGGCCCGGGGCAAGGCCGACGCCGCGCTGGTGGACGCGATGGCCTACGAGCACCTCGACGAGCTCAAGCTACCGGCGAAGCTCGAGTCGATCTACCGCTCGCCCGGCCTGCCCGGCCTGACCCTCGCCGTGCTGGGCACGGCCAAGCCGGCCCCCGCCGTGGTGAAGAAGGTCAGCGCCGCCCTGCCCAAGCTCTGCTCCGGCGAGGGCGAGAAGATGTGCAAGACCGTTCAGGTCAGGGCCTTCACCAGGGTCAAGCCGGCGACCTACGCCAAGCTGCTCAAGAAGTACGCCCGCTAAGCCCTGCCGACGCCAGGGCCGAAAGCGCGTCAGAAGCTGAAGCGGGCGCGGGTGAAGATCTGGTGCCCGCCGGTGGCCGGGTCGCCGAACTTGGTGTGGTCCTGCCCGAGCATCAGCAGGGCGCCGGCGTGGAGCTCGAAGCCGCCGCCGAAGTTGTACTGCACCTCGGGGTAGATCACGGCGGAGAAGCCCTTCTCGCTGAACATGGAGTGGTGCTCCCGCACGCGCTTCTGGGCCGGCTCGTCCCAGCGCTCCTCGTAGACGCCGATCAGGTCCCAGATCGTGAACAGGCGCAGCAGCATCTTCTGGGACAGCACGTGCACGTCGACGCCGAGCACCAGGTAGTCGCCGAGGCGCGGCCTCAGGATCTCGGTGGCCAGCTTGTTGCCGACCTGCGCCAGGCAGGTCTGGGCGTCCGGCTGCAGCATGCAGGCGAAGGCCGGAGAGAGGTCCTCGGCCGTGCTGCCCTTGCGTACGCTGTAGCCCTCGTGGAAGAAGTCTCCGGCGCCGAACTCGTCGGGGAAGCCGTGGACCCACTGCACGTTGGCGTAGAGGTGCTCGCCCACGGTGTAGTCCAGGCCGAGGACCCACTTGGCGAAGGGGGTGTCCTCGACCACCGTCGGCCGCGGGAAGCGTGGATTCGCCGAGTTGATGTGGTAGCGGTACTCGCCGGCGGGCTGGTTCGCCGCGGCGAAGCCGAAGTCCAGCGCCTCCTGGTAGAGGATGATCCCCGCCTCCTGGGGGAAGAAGACGCCGACCTCCATCCGGTAGCCCAGCGGCTGGATCTTGCTCGAGAGCCAGCCCAGCAGGTTGACCTGGCCCGCCATGTTGAAGCCCGCGACCTGCATCCGCGGGTAGCCCAGGTGGGTCTCGGTCTCCAGCAGTCCGTTGATGCACTGGCTCTCGTCCAGCGGGTTGCAGCGCTGCTCGCCCTTGAGCCGGGTGACATTCAGGTAGGCCTGGGGCAGATCGGTGCGGCCGTAGTAGTAGCTCAGGGCGACGTCCTGCTCGCCGATCACACCGGCCACGCGCAGCGCCCACTGCATGTTCTCCAGCGAGCGCTCGGGCAGGTCGGGGACGGCGCGGCCGACCACCGTCGGCACCTTGAACAGCTCCTGGGTGAACGCCTTCTCGGCGAGCAGGCGCCAGCGCAGCGCCTCGTCCACCATGGGCAGCCGGTCGGAGGCGCCGATGCCGATGAAGGCCGAGTCGGGCAGCAGCGCCGGCTTGAAGATCGGCACCAGCACGCCGGTGATGGTCCAGTCGGGCAGCGGGGTGTAGTCCAGCTTGACCATCAGGTTGGCCACCTGCTCGCCGAAGAGCAGCGGGTC
>Ga0316576_10001141_pt1 | contig 13947 bp, 14 predicted proteins | sample S0NA_FD_203075 | JGI IMG/M metagenome (GOLD analysis project Ga0316576, IMG submission 203075) | Rhizosphere microbial communities from salt marsh grasses in Alabama, United States - S0-2_050615r3r5 | ecosystem: Host-associated > Plants > Roots > Rhizosphere | place: USA: Alabama | collected... | reverse complement strand
GCGAGACCGACGACGGCCGCAGCGAGCGGGTTGGATTCTCGAGGGTCTACGGCGAGCGCGCGACCTTCGTCGGCACGACGGCGGACCACGTCACCCTGTACGGCGACCATGCCACCCGCTACGACGCGCCGAACTTCTTCGGCGAGATGCGCGACCGCGACGAGGAGTAGCCCCGGGGCCGGGACAGCAGCCAGCGACAGCGATCCACGTCTCCGGGACGCGCGGGCAGAGCGCCTCCCCCGGGACGTGCAGGTTCCTCATTGTGCCAGCACCCTATGGCCTCGAGACCGCGCGGGCTCGGTGCCAGGCACGCAACATTGTTCGCGGCGAACAATGTTGCGTGCCTGGCATCCGCTCCATCGCGCCCCAGGACGCCTCCGCCCCCGCAACGAGGCAGGCCACCGCTCGCCCCGCCGGTGGCGACCCGGAAGGCCGGTGCCCGGGGACCGCTGAACGCCACCGCACGGAATGTCCGTCCAGCCCCACCGCGTTGACCAACTGCACGTTGCGCGGCGTTTCGCCATTCGCCGCCGGAGGGTTACCACCATGCATCGACTCGCCACCGCACTGCTCGTCACCGCCATTGCCGCGGCTGCGACCCCGGCTGCCGCCGCCGACCCGCCTCGCTTCATCCTCGAGCTCGAGGCCGGACCGGTGTGGCAGAGCTCCAACGACGTCCAGATCCCCAACGACGAAACCGGGACTCGCTTCTCGCTCGAGGAGCTCGCGGCCTCCGGTCCGTGGCCTTCTGGGCGACTGTACTTCACATGGAACATCAACCAGAAGCACGGCGTCCGAGTGCTGCTGGCTCCTTTGAGCTACACCGAAACAGGTCTCCTCGACGGTCCGGTCGACTTCGCCGGCGCGTCGTACCAGGCCGGCGTGCCCACCGAGGCGAGCTACCGCTTCAACTCGTGGCGGCTCACCTGGCGCTACCACCTCAAGGACGGCGAGCGCTGGCAGCTTCACATCGGCGCCACCGCCAAGATCCGCGACGCCGAGATCAAGCTCCGCCAGGGCGACACCACGAGCTCGGACGACGACCTCGGCTTCGTGCCGCTGCTCCACCTCGCGGCGGAGTACCGGCTCGCCGACCGCTGGCGCCTCATCGGCGATCTTGACGCCCTCGCCGGCGGCCCCGGCCGCGCCATCGACCTCGCTCTCAAGCTCGGCTACGACGTCAACGACCGCTGGTCGGTCACCGCCGGCTACCGCACCGTCGAGGGCGGCGCCGACGTCGACGAAGTCTACAACTTCGCCTGGTTCAACGCCGCCGTCGTTTCCGCCGTCGTGAGGTTCTGAGGCCCTTATCGAGTAGGTGCTCGCGCCCGAGCGCGATGTCTTTGCTGCCGGTTCACGTTGTCGTGTCTTCGTTATTGCGACGCTGCGATGCCTTCGCGGTTCAACCCCCCGCTACGCCTCGGCTACCACCGCGGCCTCGTCGTAGCGCTGCAGCACCGTGGGCTTGAAGCGCTGCTTGTCGAAGCCGAGCTGGTCGTAGGGGATCCCCTGGGCGAGGGCGAGGAGCTGGAAGTAGTACACCGGCGGGGTGTGGTAGTCCTCCTCGAAGAGCTTGGCGATCTTCATCTGGCCGTGGTCGAACTGGCCGAAGCAGGTCGGGCAGATCATGCCCAGGATGTCGGCGGACTCGTCGTGCACGGCGCCCAGCAGGTCGTGCATCATGTTGTTGGGGATGTCCTCGACCTGGCAGGCCTTGCCGCAGCACAGGTACCAGTTGCGATGGCGTACCGGCTCCGCGCCGATGGCTCGGACTAGGTTCTCGAGGACCTGCGGGTCGTCGGGGTTGTCGACGTTCATGATCCGCGACGGCTTGAGCAGGTGGCAGCCGTAGTGGATGGCGACCTTGAGACCCTCCAGGGGGCGGGTCACCGAGGCCTTGATCGTGTCGTAGCCGGCCTCGTCACGGGCGACGGTCGCGATGTGGCGGATCCTCGACGTGCCCTTGTAGGTTCTGCCGATCTTCGCCAGCCGCCGGTTGACCTTGTCCTTGAGCTCCGGGTCCTCGTGGAGCAGGTGCCAGGTCTCCGACAGGGTCGCCGTGCAGCCCGAGCAGTTGGTCACCACGTCGACGCCGAGGTCCTCGGCGAGGCTCAGGTTGCGGGCTGCAATCGCGAGCCACGACAGCTTGTCCTTGGACTTGAAGTAGATCGGGTCCGGGCAGCAGGAGGCGCCCTCGAGGTCGACGAGCTCGATGCCGAGCCTGGGCAGGGTGACGCGGATGGCGAACTCCATGCCCGGGTGGCGGGCCGGGATCAGGCACCCGGGGAAAAAGGCGAAGCGCTTCATGTCACCTCCCCCTCCGCCGGCTCGAGCAGGGCCTGAATCTCCTCCACCGGCACTGGGCTGAGCGGCGGCAGACCGAACTTGGCGCGCTGCTTGTCGATGGCCGGGCTGTAGGGCACGGTCCGGCCGGTCTCCTCGAAGGTCTTGGTCACCTTGGCGACCACGTCGGGGATGCGGCCGCGGGCGGCGAGCATGTTCTTCAGCGAGATGATGATCTCGACCGGCTTGACCTGCTGCGGGCAGCGCTCGTGGCAGGCGTAGCAGTTGGTGCACTCCCAGATTACCGAGTCCTCTCCAAGCAGCTCGTCCTCGAGGCCGTAGAGCACCTTGAGCATGATCTCGCGCGGGTTGAAATCGTCGGAGTAGGTCGCCGCCGGACAGTCGCCGACGCAGGCGCCGCACTGGTAGCAGAAGTTCGCGAGGTCGCCCTCTACTGTCTGGGCCAAGAGCCTTTTGAAGGCAAAGTCGACTTTAACGATGTCGTTGTCGTCGTTCGTCATCGTGTCCACTCCTTCAATCCTCGGTCGTGGTTTTTCCCTCGAGGAGCCCGGAAGCCCGCATCGCGTCGCGGGAAAGACCCCGGCCGAGAATCGAAAACGGCGTGTGCATTCTCATTTCTTGGGAGCTTTGAGATGCCGGATGGAGTTGGAGCGGCACCTGGGGCAGGAGCGCTCGACGTCCTCGCCCTGCACCACCTTCTCCGTGTACTCGTGGCCGCACATCATGCAGCGGAAATATCCCAAGGTTACGGTTGCCATGCTTCCTCCCGTACCCGTGCCCGTGCCCGACGTGTCACGCTCTCGCCTCCACGGCCTGTGCTGGCTCCTTCTTGGCGTCCCGCAACTTCTTCTTCTTTGGTTTAAGGGCTTCCTTGGCCTGCTCGATCTCCTCGGGAGTCACCAACGCCCGCTTCTCCTCCATCTGCCGCATGACCTTGGCGAACTTCTGGCCCTCGGCGGCGGAGATCCACTCGAGCTGGAGCCGCTCGGGGCGGACCCCGGCCTTCTCGAGCTTGTTCCACAGCTTCTGGACCCGCTGGACGGTCTGGCGGTTGGCGTTGATGTAGTGGCAGTCGGCGTAGTGGCAGCCCGAGACCAGGACGACGGGGGCGCCGCAGCGGAAGGCCTCGAGGACCATCTCCTCGGACACCCGGGCCGAGCACATGGTGCGGATGACCCGGTTCGAGGACGGGTACCTGATGCGCGAGATCCCGGCCATGTCGCCGCCGGCGTACGAGCACCAGTTGCAGGCGAAGACGAACACCTTGTCCTCGGGCTTCTCGGCGAGGGTCGCGCGGACCTGGGCGAGGAGCTGGTCGTCGGTGAAGTGGCGCATGGTGATCGCGCCGAAGGTGCAGGTCGCGCCACAGGAGCCGCAGCCGGCGCAGGCCGCCTCCACCACAGCGGCCACCTCGCCCTTCCTCCAGGTGATCGCTCCGTAGGGGCAGACCGAGGCGCACAGCCCGCACTTGGAGCAGACCTCAGGGTCGATGACGCTGGTGATGGCCTCGATCGTGATCCTGCCCGCGTTGAGCAGGGCACCGGCCCGGGACGCCGCCGCCCCGGCCTGGCACACCGAGTCCTTGATGTCCTTGGGCGACTCGCAGAAGCCGGCGAAGTAGACGCCGCGGGTCGGGGCGTCCACCGGCTTCAGCTTGGGGTGCGACTCCATGTAGAAGCCGTCCGAGGTCTTCGACAGGGTCAGCAGCCCGGCGAGCTTGTCCCGGTCCTTGGCCGGGACCACGCCGATCGACAGCACCACCATGTCGAGCTCGTGACGCTCGAGCCTGCCCGAGGTCGTGTTCTCCACCGTGAGCACCAGGTTGCGGGTTTGGGGGTCCTCCTCGATGTCGCCCGGCAACCCGCGGATGTACCGGGTGCCGGCCTCCTTGGAGCGCTGGAACATGTCCTCGAAGCTCTTGCCGAAGGCGCGGATGTCCTGGTAGAAGACGAAGTTCCGGGTGTCGGGGTAGTGGTCGGCCAGGAGCAGGGTGTCCTTGACCGTGTTCATGCAGCAGATGTTCGAGCAGTAGGGCCGGCCGATCTTCGGGTTGCGCGAGCCCACGCACTGGATGAAGCCGATCCGCGTCGGGCGCTGCTGGTCCGACGGGCGGACGAAGTGGCCCGCGGTCGGGCCGCCAGCGCAGATCAGGCGCTCGAACTCCATCGACGTGATGACGTTGTCGAACCGGGTGTAGCCGTACTCGTCCATCTCGGTGGGGTCGTAGACGTCGAGGCCGATGGCGACGATGATCGCCCCCACCTCCCGGGTCACCAGCTCGTCCGAGTCGTCGAAGTCGATGGCCTGCTTTTCGCATGCATCGGCGCACTTGCCGCACGCGATGGGGTTGTTGCCGAGGCAGGTGTCCATGTCGAGGATGTACGAGCACGGCACCGCCTGCGGGAAGGGGATGTAGATCGCCTTGCGCGACGACAGCCCCATCTGGTACTCATCCGGGGCCACCTGCGGGCAGACCTTGGCGCACTCGCCGCAGGAGTTGCAGGACTCGAGGTCGACGTAGCGCGCCTTCTTGCGAATGGTCACCGTGAAGTTGCCGACGTAGCCGGTAACCCCCTCCACCTCGGAGTAGGTCAGAAGCTCGATATTTGGATGCCGACCGGCATCAATGGCCTTCGGGCCCAGGATTCATATCGAGCAGTCCATGGTGGGATAGGTCTTGTCGAGCTGCGCCATGATCCCGCCGATGGACGGCTGCTTCTCGACCAGGGTCACCTTGTGGCCCTGCTCGGCGAGCTCCAACGCGGCCTCGATGCCGGCAACGCCGCCTCCGATGACCAGCGCCCGCTTGGTCACCGGCACCGACATCTCCTCCTGTGGCTGGAGGAAACGGGCACGCGCCACCGCGCTCGCCACCAGGTCCTTGGCCTTCTCGGTGGCCCCGTCCCAGTCGCCTGGATGGACCCACGAGCAGTGCTCCCGGAGGTTGGCCATCTCCATCAGGTAGGGGTTGAGGCCGGCCTCGAGGACGCACTGGCGGAAGGTCGGTTCGTGCTGCCGCGGCGTGCATGAGGCCACCACCACCCGGTTGAGGCGGTGCTCGCGGACCGCGTTCTTGATCTCGTTCTGCCCCGGGTCGGCGCAGGTGTACTTGTTGCGGACCGCGCACACCACGTCCGGAAGGGTCTCGGCGTAGGCGCTCACCGCCGCGCAGTCGACCGCGCCGGCGATGTTGAGGCCGCAGTCGCAGACGAAGACCCCGATCCGAAGCTCTTCCATCTCAGCCATCGTCAACTCCTCGTTTCCTGCGATCCCGGGCCGTCGACTCGCCGACGAGCCGTCGGCTCGGAACCGCGACTGGAGATCGCACCTTCATCACGTCAGTGCCTCCGCCATGACCTCGGCAATGTCCTTCATCTCGATCGCGATCTCGGGCCCCAGGTTGGGGTCCTTCATGGCACAGGCGAGGTGGACCTGGCACTTGGGGCAGGCGGTCACCAGCACCTCGGCGCCGGTGGCCCGGGCCTCGCGCAGCCGCGCCACCTGGATCTGCTTGGCGAAGCGGTCGCAGTTGGACCAGGTGCCCCCGGCACAGCAGGTTGCCCGGCGGCCGCTGTGCGCCATCTCGGCGAGCTCGAGCCCCGGCACCCGGCCGAGCAGCTGCCGTGGCGCGTCGACCACCCCGAGGTGGCGGCCGAGGCGGCACGGGTCCTGGTAGGTCGCCCGGATCGCGTGTCCGTTGTGGAGCTCGAGGTCGTCGGCCCGTTCCGCCAGGTACTCCGTGAGGTGCTGGACCCGGAGCTTGGAGCCTTCCAGGTACGGCTCGTAGTCGAGCCGCCAGGTTCTGGCGCACTCGGCACAGGGCGTCACCACCAGCTCGGCGCCGCTGGCCTCGACCAGCGCGACATTGTGTCGGGCCAGCGATGAGAAGCTCGCCCGGTCGCCGTTCCACAGCAGGTCGTGGCCGCAGCACCGCTCGTCGGGCGACACCACCGGCGTCACGCCGAGGGCGTTGAGGAGCCGGACCGCGGCCCGTGTCCCGTCCACGGTGGCGAGCCCGAGCTCCGGGAAGAAGGCGTCGTAGTAGACCGTGCAGCCGGTCCACAGGAAGACCTCGCCCTGACCCGGCGAGGTCTCGAGGTCGTCGCCCAGCCAGGTCAGGCGGTTCTGTGTCGTGCCCCCCTTGGCCATCATCCGCATCACCGACTGGAGCGCCCCGCCGTGTGGGCACTCGGGCTGGACGGCGGCCGTGAAGGCCTGTTCCCGCAGCTTCTGGACGAGGGTCGTGTAGGCGACCTCGGCCGGGCAGCGCGAGTCGCACAGGCTGCAGGTCAGGCAGGCGTAGAGGCTCGGGTCGGCATCGACCTCGCCCTCGCCGCCGAGGTTGGCGGCCAGCACGTGGCGCCGCGGCGAGTAGTCGGCGCCGGCCCGTGCGATCGGGCAGGTCGAGGTGCACTTGCCGCAGTCGTAGCAGGCCCACGCGTTGGTGTCCTTCGCCACCTGTTGCATCAGTCCCCTCCCGCGCCCGATGGCTCATGCTCACCGGTCAGACAGGCTCCACCCTCCCCCACCTCGATCTCCCCGATCGCATCCTCCCGGGCGAAGGGGCTCGGGCCGAGCGCCCGCACCTGGTCGGTAAACTCGTCGATAACCTCTGCGAAGCGCACGCCCTCGGCGGCCGAGATCCACTCGAGCCGGAGCCGGCCCGGCTCGATGCCGAGCAGCTTGACCACGCTCATGGTCTTGTCGAACTGCTCGACCGCCCGCTCGTTGCCGAAGATGTAGTGGCAGTCGCCGAAATGGCAGCCCGAAACCAGCACCCCGTCGGCGCCCTTCTCGAAGGCGCGCAGCACCCAGGCCGGCTGGACCCGGCCCGAGCACATGACCCGGATGACCCGGAAGTGGGGCTGGTACTGGATCCGCGACACCCCCGCCGTGTCCGCCCCGGCGTAGGAGCACCAGTTGCACGCGAAGACCACGATCCGCGGGTCGAAGGCGGTGGGCGGGACCGCGCCGGTCGACTTCGCTGGGGTCGAGGTGGGCCGGGTCATGACATCACTCCAGACCTGGTGGTTTCTCGGGAACGATGATCCGCTCCGGGAGGCACGATGAAACCGCCAAGACGCGAAGCCCGCCAAGAGGCCGCGAAGCATCGCATTGAGTGACCCGGCTCCTCCCGGACCTGCGCGCGACACCGGCACCGGTAGCTTGCGATGGCTCGAACCAGAGCTTGGCGGAGCCTTTGCGTCCTTTGCGTCTTTGCGGTTTCATCGTGCGCACCGCCTCGGAGCGCCCGTTCGGGAGCGGGACCGGGAACGGGATCGGGAACGGGATCGGGATCGTAGACTTCATGGCCGGGCCTCGCCGAAGAAGGCGTCGAGCTGGGCGAGGATCTGGCGGTCGGTGAAGTGGCGGGCGGTGATGGCGCCGGAGGGGCACCAGCTGGCGCAGGTGCCGCAGCCCTTGCACAGCGAGGGGTTGATCTCGCAGGCGAACACCCCCGGCGCGGTCTCGACCAGCGCCGGCGCCTGGAACTGGCAGATGTCGACGCAGTCGCCGCAGCCCCGGCAGAGCTCGGGGTCGACCACCGACACCGCCGGGTCGAGCCGGACCTTGTCGTGGGCCAGGAAGACCGCCGCCTTGGCCGCCGACGCCGACGCCTGGGCCACCGAGTCGACGATGTCCTTCGGTCCCTGGACGGTACCGGCCAGCAGCACGCCCTCGACGGCGGTCTCCACCGGGGCGAGCTCCGGGTGGCGCTCGAGGAAGAAGCCGTCGAGACCCACCGGCGTCTTGAGCATCTCGTGGAAGTGGTCCATCTCGGGCTGGCGCGGCCGCATCCCCACCGACAGCACCACCAGGTCGGCCGGCACCTCGAGCTGGCGCGCCAGCAGGTCGTCCCAGCACCGGACCGCCTCGGCTCGACCGTCGCCCATCACCTCGGGCGTGCGCCCGGGCGGCACCCGGACGAAGAGCACGCCCTTGCCCCGCGCCTCGCGGTACATCTCCTCGGCGCCGGTGGAGACGGTGCGGATGTCGCGGTAGAAAACCGTGGTGTCGATGCCCCGCTCGTTGAGCTTCGCCGCCTGCTTGATGGCGGTCGGGCAGCAGTATCGCGAGCAGCCGGTGAAGCCCTCACGCTCGCGGGAGCCGACACACAGGATGAAGGCCGCGGAACGCGGGGGATCGCCCCCGAAACCGAGGTCCTCGCCCGCACAGAACGCCCGCTCGAGCTGCTCGGAGGTCACCACGTTGGCGAGCTCCGAGAACCGAAACGCGCGGCCGGGGTCATAAAGCGCGGCGCCGGTGGCGAGGATCACCGCCCCCACCGGCAGGGTCTCCTCAACCGCACCGGTCAGGGTCGCCTCGAAGCTGCCGACGAAGCCGGTGATCGTGGCGACCTCGGTCTCGAGCAGCACTCTCGCCCCGCTCGCCTCGAGCCGGGCCAGCTTCTCGGCCAGGACCTCGCTCGCCGGCCGCATGGTCGGGTACAGGAGCTTGAGGTTGGGCCATGCGAGGCGGCCGCCGAGGCGGTCGCTCTTCTCGACCAGGGTCACCGGGAAGCCCTGGACGGCGAGATCGGTGGCGGCCTGGACGCCGGCGATGCCGCCGCCGACCACCAGGGCGGCCCGGGTCATGGCCGCCTCGCCCTCATGGAGTGGCTCGAGGTGGCGGGCGCGGGCGACCCCCATCCGGATCAAGGCCCGGGCCTTGGCCTGAGCGGCCTCGGGAGCTCCGGCGTGGACCCACGAGCACTGGTCGCGGATGTTGACCATCTCGAGCAGGTAGGGGTTGAAACCGATCCGGGCCAGGGCCTCGCGGAACACCGGCTCGTGGGTGCGCGGGGTGCAGGCTGCGACCACTACCCGGTTGAGGCGGTGCTCTCGGATGGTCTCGACGAGCTCGTCCTGGCCGGTGGAGGAGCAGGCGAAGAGATCGGTGCGGGCAACCACCACGTCGGGCAGGAGCTCGGCCTCGCCGGCCAGCCGCTCGACGTCGAGCACGCCGGCGATGTTGAGCCCGCAGTGGCAGACCATGACGCCGACCCGAGGGCGCCCCGACAGGTCCATGGGCTCCGGCGGCACCGCCGTCTCCTCGTGCCGCGACCCGGTGAGGAAGAGCTGGGCCCGAGCGGCGGTCGCCGACGCCTGGGCGACGCAGTCGGGGATGACTTGCGGCCCGACCGCGCTGCCGCACACGAAGATCCCGTCTCGACTGGTCTCCACCGCCGACACTGCCGGGTCGCGGCGGGCAATGAAGCCGTTGTGGTCGGTGTCGATGCCGAGGATTTCGGCGAGCCGGACTGCGCCCTCGTTGGGCGCCGCCGCCACCGACAGCACCACCAGGTCGGCCGGGATCCGCCGTTGCTCGTGGCCGAGGGTGTCCTCGACGAAGACCTGGAGAGTGTCGTCGGCCGGGTCGTGGAAGACCTTGGCCGGCCGGCCTCGGACGTACTCCGCCGAGGCCGTGTCCCGAGACCGGGCGACGAAGTCGTCGAAACCCTTGCCGAAGGCCCGGAGGTCGGTGTAGAGGATGGTGATCTCCTCGACCTCGGGGTGGTGCTGGCGGATCAGCATGGAGTCCTTGACGGCGTTCATGCAGCAGAAGCGGCTGCAGTAGGGCCGACCGCCCTCGCCACGGGCGCCGACGCACTGGATGAAGACGACCCGCTTCGGGGTGGCGAGGTCGGACGGCCGCACCACGTGGCCCCGGGTGACCCCCGAGGCGTTGAGCATGCGCTCGAGCTCGAGACTGGTGACCACGTTGGGCAGGCGGCCGTAGCCATAGGCGCCGAGGGCGCGGGCGTCGAACTCCTGGAACCCCACCGCGACCAGGATCGAGCCGACGTCGAGGGTGATCTCCTCGGGCAGCTGGTCGAAGTCGATGGCGTCGACCTCGCAGGCGTCGGTGCAGTGGCCGCAGACCAGGATGTTGGGCGGGTAGCTGGGATCGACCGTGCGCTTGTACTTGGTGATCTTGGCCAGCCGTCGTTTCTGCCGTTCGTCGAGGTGGGGCATGAAGTTGAGGCAGGCGGTGGGATCGATGACGTAGGTCGCGGGCACCGACTGGGGAAAGGGCCGGTAGATGGCCTTGCGGGCCTTCAGTCCGAGGTCGAACTCGTTGCCGCCGACCTGCGGGCAGCGGTCGACGCACAGCCCACAGGCGACGCACGCATCCTCCCGGACGTAGCGCGGGTTCTTGCGGACGGTGACGGTGAACTCGCCCGGCTCGCCCTCACACCCGGTTACCTGCGCGTTCGTGATGACCTCGATGAGCGGATGCCGACCGGCATCCATGGCCTTGGGCCCGAGGATTCAAATCGCGCAGTCCATGGTCGGGAAGGTCTTGTCGAGCTGGGCCATGCGGCCGCCCAGCGTCGGCGAGAGCTCGACGATGGTCACCGGGATCCGGGCGTTGGCGAGGTCGAGGGCCGCCTGAATGCCGGCGATCCCGCCGCCGATCACCAGCGCCCGCCTCCGCGTCGCCGCGGTGTCCGTGGAGTCGATCAGCTCGTCCATCCGATTACCTCGGTTCCTCATTCCTCACGTCCACTCCTGTCATCCCGAGCGAGCGAAGCGAGTCGAGGGACCCCCCGACGCTCGGTGGGGCGCTGGGGCAAGACACGACCCGCCCACCAGTCGGGGATCCCCCGGCTGGTCCGCTTCGCTCCCTCGCTCGGGATGACAGGAACCAGCATGGCTCACGCACCGACCTCCACCTCCTCCCCCTTCCTCGCAGCGTCGCCGTAGGCCTCCTCGAAGGCTGCGCAACCAGCGTCGAAGGCGCGCAGGTTGAGCTCCTGGGTGCCTTCGGGCACCGACTCCGCCACCGCCTTGCGCATGGCGTCGACCGGCACCAGCCCGGTGGCCGCTGCGAAGAAGCCGAGCATGACGATGTTCTGGACGATGGTCCGACCCAGGCCCTCGGCAATCCGGGTCGACGACACCCCGAATGACGGCTGGCCGTCCTTGAGCGTCGCCCTGACCAGGTCCCGCTCGTAGATCAGCGTGCCCCCGTCCTTGAGCTCGTCCCGGTACTTGTCGTAGCCCTCGGCCGACATGACCACGAAGACGTCGGGCCGGCCGATGTAGGGGTACAGCACCTCGGTGTCGGAAACCGCCAGGGTCGTCGAGCAGGCGGAGCCCCGCGCCTCGGGGCCGAAGCTCTGGATCATGGTGGCGTGCTTGCCGGCGTGGACCGCACAGGCGCGGCCGATGATGTACCCGGAAAGGACCACGCCCTGACCGCCGAAGCCGGTGATGCGGATCTCGGTGCGACCGGACTTCGTGTCACTCATGGATCCAGCCCCCTTCCGGCGGCATCGGCACGTAGCGGTCGCCGAGCACCTTCTCGTAGTGATCGTGCATCGCTTCGAGGAAGGTCGGACGCTCCTCGTCGACGAAGTTGCCGCAGACGATGGTGTCCTGGTAGCCGATGTCGACCTCGCGGGTGTCGGCGCCGTGCTTGATGACCGCGTTGTCGTGGTAGAAGCGCATGAGCTCGAGGCCGCCGCCGAGCCGGTTGAGCCGGGCGTACAGGGTGGCGCACGGCGCGATCACCTCGATGAAACGGAAGCCCTTGTGCCTGAGCGCCATCCGCATGCACTTCGTCAACCGGCGGATGTGGAGGCAGGTCCAGCGCGAAACGAAGGTGGCGCCGCAGCTCGCTGCCAGGTGCGGCAGGTTGAAGGGACGCTCGAAGTTGCCGAAGGGCATCGTCGAGGACTTCGCGGTGATCGGCGTGGTGGGCGCGTTCTGGCCGCCGGTCATGCCGTAGATGAAGTTGTTGACCAGGATGACGAGCAGGTCCATGTTGCGGCGAGCGGCGTGGATGAAGTGGTTGCCGCCGATCCCGGCCAGGTCGCCGTCGCCCGAGAACACCACGACGTCGAGCTCGGGTCGACCGAGCTTGAGGCCGGTGGCAAAGGGGATCGCCCGGCCGTGGGTGGTGTGGAACGCGTCGAGCTTCATGTAGCCCGCGACCCGTCCCGTGCAGCCGATACCCGAGCAGATGGCGATCTTGTCGAGGTCGACGTCGGCCTCCTCGAGGGCGGTGGCGAAGCACTTGACGACGGTGCCGATGCCGCAGGTGGGACACCAGATGTGGGGCATCCGGTCCATTCGCAGGTATGGCGCGATGGGATGCTCGTCCATGCGTGGCGGTGCTGTCACGGCGCTCATCGGGCAGCCTCCACGATTGCCTTGGAGATGGCTTCGGGGTCGTGCACGCCGCCGCCGGCGTGGGGCACGTGGACCGCCGGCACCTTCCCGGCGGCGATCCGCTCGACCTCGAGCACCATCTGGCCCAGGTTGATCTCCGGCACCACGAAGGCCTTGACCTGCCCGGCGAGCTCGCGGATCCGTCTCTCGGGAAACGGCCACACGACCACCGGACGCAGGAAGCCGACCTTGACTCCCTGACGCCGCGCGAGCTCGATGCCCATGCGCGCCACCCGGGCGGTGATGCCGTAGGCCACCACCACCACCTCGGCGCCGTCCATCGCCTCCTCGTCGAAGCGGACGATGTCGTCGGTGTGGCGGTCGATCTTGTCGACGATCCGCTGCACGTTGAGCTGCTGGCACTCGGCCGACATAACCGGGTAACCGCGCTCGTCGTGGGTCAGTCCGGTGGTGTGGAAGCGGTAGCCGTCGCCGGCCCGGACCATCTCGGGGACCGGCCGGCCGTTGACCTTGTACGGCAGGTACTCCCCGGGCGCGGCGGAGCTCAGGGTCCGAGGGACGATGTCGATCTCTTCGGCCGGCGGGATCACCACCTTCTCGGTCATGTGGCCGACGCACTCGTCCATCATGAACATCACCGGCACCCGGTAGGACTCGGCCAGGTTGAAGGCGTCGATGGTGAGGTCGAAGGCCTCCTGGGGCGACTGCGGCGACAGGGCGATGATCCGATAGTCGCCGTGCGAGCCCCAGCGGGCCTGCATCATGTCCGCCTGGCCGACCATGGTAGGCAGCCCGGTCGAGGGCCCGCCGCGTTGCACGTTGACCACCACGCACGGGGTCTCCATCATCGCGGCGAGCCCGATGTTCTCCATCATGAGGCTGAAGCCCGGACCCGATGTCACCGTCATCGACTTGGTGCCGGTCCAGGCGGCGCCCGCCACGGCCGCCATGGAGGCGAGCTCGTCCTCCATCTGGATGAAGGTCCCGCCCATGACCGGAAAGCGCCTGGAGATCCGCTCCACCACCTCGGTGGACGGTGTGATGGGGTAGCCGGCGACGAAGCGGCAACCCGCCGCCATCGCCCCTTCACCGCAGGCGTAGTCCCCGTCGAGGTAGTGGACGCCCGTCAGCACGCCTTTGGGATCGCTTTTCAATTGAGCGCCTCCTCTTCCGCGGCCGCGTCCTCGTCGGCGGCGATGGTGCGGACCGCCGCGACCGCCGCCTCGTCCCCGGCCGGGACGCAGAAGATGGCGAAGTCGGGGCAGATCATCTCGCACAGGTTGCAGTTGACGCACTCACCCTCGACCACCACCTCCGGCGGGTGGTAGCCCTTGGCGTTGAAGGCCTCAGACATGACAAGCACGTCCTTGGGACAGTACTCGACGCAGAATCCACAGCCCTTGCAGCGGTCGGCGACGACCACCACCCGGCCGTGCGGCACCGTCACCTGTTCGAAGTCGAGCGGCTTGCGCCAATATCTCATTTCCAGCTCCTCCACTCGCTT
>Ga0316576_10001140_pt1 | contig 13950 bp, 14 predicted proteins | sample S0NA_FD_203075 | JGI IMG/M metagenome (GOLD analysis project Ga0316576, IMG submission 203075) | Rhizosphere microbial communities from salt marsh grasses in Alabama, United States - S0-2_050615r3r5 | ecosystem: Host-associated > Plants > Roots > Rhizosphere | place: USA: Alabama | collected... | reverse complement strand
GCGAGACGACTCCAGTGACGGGCGGCCAGTCGCAGGGCTTCCTGCTGCTCCGGCTGGCCGCGCAGAGACGGGTGCAGGTACAGTCCGGTGAAGTGGCGCACCACGCTGCCGGCAACCCGGGCCGACCGCTGGTGGACGTAGCGGCGAATCAGGCAAGCCAGCCGTGCCTGCAGGGTCTCCGCAGACAGCTTGCAGCAGGGGTCATCGATAAGGATCTCGACGTCGAGGTCGTTCGGTGTCGGTTTGCACATTCCGGGTTGCTCCTATGGCGAGGGGAACTGGACTGAGATACCCGGCTGGCTGCCCGGCAACGGGCCGAGGCGATGGCTGGCGGGAAGGCCGGCGGTACCGGCCTTCGGCGTGACATGATAGTCAAATACGAACGATTTGCAATAGCACTTCCCTTTGGCGATCGCCTCGGTGGGGGGAGGCCCGGAACGCCGCTGAGGACTCCAATGGCCCTGTGGCAAGCGGCCCCGGTGGCGCGCTAATCGCCCGCTTCCATCCAGAAAGCGTCGAGGACCGCAGCCGTCTCGGCGAGCCTCTCCCAGTGCGGAAGACCCAGGTTGGGCGCGACCCGCGACCGCGACCAGTTGGGGTGTCGGGCGACGAACCCGTCGAGCCGGTCGAAATCGATATAAGGATCGCGATCCGCGATGACCAGCACCGGCAGATCGGTCAGCCTGGAGTAGAGGTCACCGATCGCATCGGGCGTGAATAGCTGCATCGAGAGAAACACCAGGGGCGCGTGCCTGGCCCCGGGCTGGTGCGAGGTGGCATAGGCATAGTCCAGGAGCTCCTGCGGAGGCTCGGCGACGAAGGAGCGGCCCAGGTAGTAGCGGATACTGCGCCTGGACGCCACCAGGTCGAAAAGGGCCTGGCTCAGGACCGGCACCGTCAGCACCCGATGGGCGATCCGACCCATACCCGGGGCGGGCGGTACGCGTCGACTGAAGCCGGTCGGGGCGATCAGCACCAAGGAGTTGGCCGATCCGGGGCTCGAGCCAATCGCACGGGCGATGAGCTCGGCGCCGAGGGACAGCGCGATCACATCTGCCGGCTGCTCGACCACTCGCTCGAGAAAATCCGACAGCACCTTGGCGAACAGCTCCGGTGTGTAGCCTTGCGGCCGACGTTCGGAGTGGCCGAAGCCGGGCAGATCCAGGCTGTAGACCGGACGCCGCCCGCGGTAATGCTCGAACAACGGCTTCACCTCGAAGCTGCTCGGCGCCGCGTTGATGCTGTGGACCAGCACCAGGGGACGACCGGTCGCGGAGCGGTCGGCATAATAGGCGACACGCCAGCCCTCCTCGACCACGAGATCGGAGCGGGGCGCGTCGATTGCCTCACCGAGCGTGACCCCTGGCCGAGCGCGAGGGGAAGCCCCCTCGGCTGCAAGGGTCGCAACCCGCGGATCGCTGCGCAGACCCGGATCTGCGGCCGGGGCGTTCCCGGTTGATTCATGCATAGGTCGAGTCATCGGCAAGTCTCCCGCCCGGGAACCATCGGTCTTGACGCAGGGTGCGGCACCCGGTTCCGCTGCGAATGAAGCGACAGTATACGCCGAGCGCGGCACGCCCTCGCGGATCACGCCGAATGCCGGACACGCTGTTTCGCGGTCTCGATGGGATGCGCGAGGGCGCAATCGCGCGGAAAATCCATCCGTGCTGGGTATACTTGATTGGATGCGAACCTCGACACCCAGGTGCCCCATGCCCCAGTACCGTTCCCGCACCACCACCCACGGCCGCAACATGGCCGGCGCGCGCGCACTCTGGCGCGCCACGGGGATGACGGACGCCGACTTCGACAAGCCGATCATCGCCGTTGCCAACTCGTTCACCCAGTTCGTCCCAGGCCATGTCCACCTCAAGGAGCTCGGCCAGTTGGTCGCGCGCGAGATCGAGGCAGCAGGGGGAGTCGCGAAGGAGTTCAACACCATCGCGGTGGACGATGGGATCGCCATGGGTCACGGCGGGATGCTCTACTCCCTGCCGTCGCGCGAGGTGATCGCCGACTCGGTCGAGTATATGGTCAATGCGCACTGTGCCGACGCCCTGGTCTGCATCTCCAACTGCGACAAGATCACCCCCGGCATGCTGATGGCCGCCCTTCGTCTCAACATCCCGGCGGTGTTCGTGTCCGGGGGCCCGATGGAGGCCGGCAAGGTCCTGCGGGACGGCGTGGAGCGGCATCTCGATCTGGTCGACGCAATGGTTGCCGCGGGGGACCCGAGCCAGAGTGACGAGGCGGTCGCCGAGATGGAGCGCTCGGCCTGCCCGACCTGCGGGTCATGCTCCGGGATGTTCACCGCGAACTCGATGAACTGTCTGACCGAGGCCCTCGGGCTCAGCCTGCCGGGCAACGGGTCGCTGCTCGCGACCCATGCCGCGCGCAGGGACCTGTTCCTCGAGGCCGGGAGGCTGATCGTCGCCCTCGCCCGCCGCTATTACGAGGAGGACGACGCTCACGTGCTGCCGCGGTCGATCGCCAGCTTCGAGGCCTTCGAGAACGCCATGAGTCTCGACATCGCGATGGGCGGATCGACCAACACCGTGCTGCATCTGCTGGCAGCCGCCCACGAGGGCGGCGTGCCCTTCAGCATGTCGGACATCGACCGGCTCAGCCGGCGGGTGCCCAACCTGTGCAAGGTCGCTCCCTCGACCCAGATGTACCATATGGAGGACGTCCACCGCGCCGGTGGAGTGATCGGCATCCTGGGCGAGCTGGACCGTGCCGGGCTGATCCATCGCGATGTGCCCACCGTTCACAGCACCACGCTCGCCGAGGCTCTCCGGCGCTGGGACGTTGCGGGCACGGCGGACGAGGAGGCGCGGCGGCGTTACCTCGCCGCGCCGGGGGGGGTCCCGACCCAGGTCGCCTTCAGCCAGGCGAGCCTCTGGCCGGATCTGGATCTCGACCGCGCAGGGGGCTGCATCCGTGATCTGGAGCACGCCTACAGCCGCGATGGGGGGCTCGCGGTGCTGTTCGGCAACCTCGCCGAGGACGGCTGCATCGTCAAGACCGCGGGCGTCGACGCCAGCATGCTCGAGGTCGAGGAGCTGCGCTACACGACCAGCGTGCCCACCTCCGTGATCCGCGCATTCGTCGGCCCCGCGCGGGTCTACGAGAGCCAGGAGGATGCCGTCAGCGCCATCCTCAACGACGAGGTCCAGGCGGGCGACGTGGTGGTCATCCGCTACGAGGGTCCCAAGGGCGGGCCCGGCATGCAGGAGATGCTCTATCCGACGAGCTATCTGAAATCCAGGGGGCTCGGCAAATACTGTGCGCTGGTCACGGACGGCCGCTTTTCCGGCGGCACCTCCGGACTATCGATCGGACACGTCTCACCGGAAGCGGCCGAGGGCGGTCTGATCGCCCTTGTCGAGGACGGCGACCCGATCGAGATCCACATCGCAAGCCGGCGCATCCACCTGGTGGTGGACGATCAGGCCCTCGCCGCCCGCCGCAAGGCCATGGAGGCCCGCGGATCCGCGGCCTGGAAGCCGCTCGACCGCCAGCGCGAGGTCTCGACGGCACTTAAGGCGTACGCCCTCCTCACCACGAGTGCCGCCCACGGCGCCGTGCGGGACCTGTCGCGGCTCGCGTGAGGCCGCCGCTCTCTGAGTCCACGCGAAACGGGTCCGCAGCCGGCGCGGGCGTGCCGAGAGCAGGCTGTCGGCCCTTGGAAGGGCAGCCAAGACCCTCGAGCTGGTAGCATAGAAAATATGACCGCCTCGATCGATGCCGCCTACGCGCTGCTGCGAAGCTCGGTGATGCACTACCAGGGCCACCCGGTGGGCACGGTGGCCGCCAGTGATCCTTCGGGACCCGTTGCGGCCAACTATCACGACTGCTTCGTGCGCGACTTCATCCCCTCCGCCCTGGTGTTCCTGGCGGACGGCGACCACGAGATCGTCCGCAACTTCCTCACCACGGTGATGGACCTGCGCAGCCAGCACAAGGCGGTGCAGGGACACGAGCTGGAGCCGGCGGTGCTGCCGGCGAGTTTCCGTGTGATCGACACACCGGACGGCAGTCAGCAGATCCGGGCGGACTTCGGCGACCACGCCATCGGCCGGGTCGCTCCGGTGGACGCCATGATGTGGTGGGTCATCCTCCTCGGCATCTACCAGCGCGAGAGCGGCGACACGGAGCTGCCCCGGGAGCGGCGGATCCAGCGTGCGATCAAGGGTATCCTGGAGCTCAGCCTCCGGGAAGGTTTCGAGGTCTTCCCCACGCTGCTGGTGCCGGACGGCTCTTTCATGATCGACCGCCGCATGGGCGTCTACGGTCACCCGCTTGAGATCCAGGCGCTCTTTTACGGCATGCTCGTCACCGCCATCGACCTGCTAACGGTCACGGAGGCGACCGCCGGGATCGTCAAGATGGCCATCAAGCGCGCCAACATGCTGCGCAGCTATATGCGCCTCTTCTATTGGCTCGACCTCAAGCAGCTCAACGAGATCCACCGCTACCGGACCGAAGAGTTCGGTAGCGGCACCGTCAACATGCTCAACATCTATCCGGAATCCATCCCGGACTGGGTGGTGGACTGGCTCCCGCACCGGGCCGGGTTCCTGGTCGGAAACCTCGGGCCCGGGCGGATGGACTTTCGCTATTTTGCCCTGGGCAATCTGCTGTCGATCCTCTTTGGCATCACCACGCGGGAGGAATCGAGCCGCATCATGTTCCTCTACAGCGATCGCTGGGCCGACCTCATCGGCGAGATGCCCTGCAAGATCGTCTACCCTGCCATGTCCGGGAAGGAATGGATGTTCATGACCGGCAGCGATCCCAAGAACGTACCCTGGTCCTACCACAACGGCGGCAACTGGCCCGTCCTACTCTGGGCCTTCGTGGCGGCCGCCCTCAAGACCGGGCGGGGCGACCTCGCGCAGCTCGCCATCGAGATCGCCGACAGGTCGTTGCCGGAGAACCAGTGGCCCGAGTACTTCGACGGCCGCGGCGGTCACCTGATCGGCAGGCGGGCTCACCTGAATCAGCTCTGGACGGTGACCGGTTACATCCTCTCCCACAAGCTGCTCGACGAGGAGCGGCTCTTGTCCTTCTTCCCCGCGCGAGGAGAGGAGCTTGGGTAGCCCTGGCCCGCAAGGGCTCGAGGCGCGCCGGACACGGCGCCGCTTGCAGCGAAAACAGGGTTAAGAGCCAAGGTCGGATGCGCTGGTGAGCAGGCGCCGGTCGACGGCCAGATCGGTCTCCGAGAAGCAGCAGAAGAGCACCTCCCGCATGGCGGGGAACCCGCCGAGCACGGCATGGACGGTTGCGACCATGACCCTGCGCCGCCAGGTCGACCGGGTACCCGTAGATCCGCCTGCTGATGCCGGGGAAGGCGATGCGCGAGACACCGTGCGCGGCCCCAACCTCGATGGCGCGGCGGTCAAGCGGCCTTCGTCGAGGGGTCGGGGGCCAGCCCGGACGGTCAGTCGCGAAGGCCACTGCGGTCATCAGGCGCGCTGGCATCGCTCGTTTCCTGCTCGGCAGCCTTGCGGGCCTCGTCCTCACGTTTCATCTTCCGCAGCACTCGGAGCTGCCAGAGCAGAAAGCCCATGATGGCACCCGCAGTCAAGAGCGCCTTACCGAGCATCAGGGTCCCCGTGCTGATCATTGTCGTGCCTCCAAGCGGTGTGTCAAAGAGCCCATGCAATCCGTACCGAGTCGCGAAGCGTCGGCTCTGTCCCGCTCCCAGGGAGCTTGCGCTCAACCAGGGAGATTGGGGGGATCGAGATCTTCAGGGACCCTGGTCGCGACCCCACGCTCGCCTCTGATCCAGGTGAGGATCAGCTCGACCCGCTCGCGCCGCTCCTCGGCCATCTCAGCGGCCAGGACACGTACACCGGCGGCCGGCGACTCGCTCGCGACGAGGACATAGAATTCACGCCCGAGGGTCTCCTTGTCCAGGCAGACCTCCAATGCCTGCAATGGGGTCATGAGATAGCTGATCTCCACATGATCACAGTCGATCTGGGGGCTACCCGCGGCGGGCCATTTGAAGTCCCAGGGCGCGATCTCGGGCAGGCTGACACCCTCGGCGCGCGCCATGACCGCCGAGGCACGGGCGTCGCTCATGTCAGCGAGGAGTCCGAACAGGGCCGCCGCCGCATGGTTGTGGTGGACGGCCAGGGCCTGTGCGAGCTGACGATAGCACTCCGCGGATTGATGCTCGAGCTCGAGTGCATGGACCAGGAGCTCGGCGACCGACTCGATGCGCTGGCTCAATCGGTCGCTCATACGACGAACGCCCCCTCGAGGTCAGCGGTTGTGGCGGTCGCCCGGTTGTCAGGCTGCCAGACCGGCAGCCGACGGGCGTACAGGAGACCCAGCGTCATGCCGTCGTCGGCTTGGATGGAGTGCGCCGCCTCGGCCGGATCGTCGGTCGGCCCCTTGTCGCTGCGGTGGACCTGATGTTTCCAATCGCTCTGCTCGGGCCGAAAGGTCCGGCATGGGCTCAGGACATGGAGAAATCCGAACCCCGGATGCTCGATCGCCTCCACGATCAGCCTGGTGAGGCCGCCGGGATCGCCGGAATAACCGCGGGCGATGAAGCTGGCCCCGGCCGCGAGTGCGATCGCTGCGGGCTGGAAGGGTCGGATGCCGGTGCCGTGCGGGGTGAGCTTGCTCTTGGCCCAATCAGGCCGGGTGGTCGGCGAGGCCTGACCCTTGGTCATGCCGTAGACCTCGTTGTCCATGACGATATAGGCCATGTCCATGTTTCGGCGACAGGCATGCAGGAAATGGTTGCCTCCGATCGAGAAACCGTCGCCGTCGCCGCCGGCGACCAGCACGGTCAGATCCGGCCGTGCCGCCTTGAGACCGGCGGCGAGCGGCAGTGCGCGACCGTGGACACCGTGGAAACCATAGGCACCGACATAGGCAGGGAGCCGTGCGGAGCAGCCGATTCCCGAGATCAGGGCGACGCGCTCCTTGGGGAGCTTCAGATAGGCAAGCGCCTTGGTCACGGCCGAGAGGACGCCGAAGTGGCCGCAGCCCGGGCACCAGACGGGCACCACGTCGGATTTGTAGTCTTTGGCACGCAGGGTAGGTATGACGCTTGCCGCATCCATCTCAGGCCTCCTCTTCGAGCGCACGCAGGATCTCGGCGGGTCGCAGCGGCAAAGGCCCGGGACGGGCATAGGACCGGGCGTGCGGCGGCAGTACCCGCTGGGCATGCAGGTAGCAGAACAATTGTGCACCCTGATTCTGCTCGACCACCAGGATCGGCCCGACCGAACCCAGTTCAGTCAGCAGCGCCTGCCGCTGCAATGGGGCGATCAGGCGCAGCGCAATGGCGCGTGTGGGACGGCCGGAGGCGCTCAGTCGCTCGGCCGCCTCGAACACCGGCCCCGCGGAAGAGCCCCAGGTCAATAGGAGACAGTCGCCCTTACCGCGGATCTCGGCCCACTCTCCACCATAGTCGAACGCGGTCAGCTTGCGCAGCCGTTTGTCGAGCTGCTCGGCATGATCGACGGCTCGGCTCGAGGGCACGCCATTGGCGCCGTGCTCCAGCCCATCGGCCGTGTACATCCCGCCCGGGACCCCCGGCAGGGTCATGGACGAGAGGCCTGAGTCGCTGGGTCGGTAACGCTGATAGTCCGGGCCGGGCGAGTCGGCGATCATGCGCGTCGGCGGTTGTCGATCGCTCCGGACCACGGCCGGATCGGCCGGCGGATCCAGGATCGCCCGCGACTGGCCGAGCGCCTGATCAGACAGGACGATGGCCGCGGTCTGCAGCTGCTCGGCGAGCCCCACCGCCCACTGGACGGTGAAGGCGCAATCGGCGATTCCCGTCGGCGCCAGGACCAGATGCGGGGCGTCCCCGTGGAGGCCGTAGACGGCCAGATTGAGGTCCGACTGCTCGGACTTGGTCGGGATGCCGGTCGAAGGGCCACCGCGCTGGACATCGACCACGACCACCGGTGTCTCACTTGCCACGGCCAGTCCGATCCCTTCCACCATCAGGCTCAAACCCGGACCCGAGGTCGCGGTCAGGGCGGGCACACCCCCGAAAGAGCTGCCGATCAGCATATTGATGGAGGCCAGCTCGTCCTCCGCTTGGAGCAAGGACCCGCCCAGCCGCTCCAGCCGCGGCGCGAGCCATTCAAGCATCTCGCTCGCGGGCGTGATGGGATAGGCGGCGACGAATCGCACCCCGCCGCGCAGCGCGCCCAGCCCGGCTGCCTCGTTGCCGCTGATGTTCCAGCGCGCAGGGGGCGTTGGCATTCCAACGGGCGGCGCCTGTGACCCGCCGATGCTCGCGTGGCCCACCCGGATGCAAGCGACCGAGGTCTCGATGATGCGGTCGTCTTTGTCCGCGAGTATCACGCGGGCGCCAGACTCGAGCGCTGCCAAGGGCAGGCCCAGGAGCGCGCCGACCGCGCCGATGGCGATCATGTTGACCCGACCATCCGGCTGAGCCTCGGCCAACACCTTAAGGGGGAGGCTCCGTACCCGCGCGCCCGACCGGGCGAGGATTTCGGGGACCGGTACGGCCTGGTCATCGGTGAGGATCAGACTGGTCTCATCCAGCGGCAGCTCGTCCGAGAACCGGCCGACATTCTCCCAGTCCAGCCCGACCAAGAGATCGAGGCGATCGCCCATGCACTCCACCGGCCGGGGCGCGAAACGCAGCATGGCTACGGACTCTCCGCCTCGGATCTGCGGACCGGCCGAGCGACCCATCAGTGCGTAGTGCCCCGCACGACCGACCGCGGCGAGCAGGATCAGGCCCGCGGTGACCGCCCCGCTGCCGCCGGCTCCCGTGATGGCGAGGGCGGCGCCCCCGGTGAGGCTGGGTCGATGACACATCCCTAGGCGCCAGTCGGTGCAAATCGCGGTACGGCAATTGAAACCGCAAAGACGCAAGGAGCGCAAAGATTTTCGAGCGGCCTCCCGCGCGCGCCGAGGTCGGTGCGAAGGGCCACGGTCCGGGTACCTCGCGTCTGCCTCCGTCGCAACCCCGGTCACGGGGGGCATGCCAACTCCGGGCGCGTCGTGGATTCTGCGACGGCAGCTCCGGCACATGTCTGTCGCAAATCCGTCAAACCATCGGCCGAAGCCACGTAACCCCTTGATGGATTTATTCAGAAAGCGTGGCCCGCCTTTTGCGTTGACATCGTCCAACACCACCTCGGAGCCGGCCATGGAATTGCATCAGGTCACGATCAACGATACCACCCTGCGCGACGGCGAGCAGTCCGCCGGCGTCGCCTTCTCCATCGAGGAGAAGCTGGCGATCGCGTCCGGACTCGATGCCCTTGGCGTCTGCGAGCTGGAGGTCGGCATCCCGGCGATGGGGGAGGAGGAGCGCGAGTCCATCCGCTCGGTGGTCGCACTCGGTCTCGACGCGCGACTGATGGTCTGGACCCGGATGCACCCGGACGACATCGCGCAATGCCGGGGGCTGGGCGTGGACATGGTGGATCTGTCCATCCCGGTGTCGGACCAGCAGATCGCCCGCAAGCTCGGTCGCGACCGCGACTGGGTGCTGGGGCAGATCCGTCGCCAGGTGGGGGTTGCGCAAGAGATGGGATTGGAGGTCTGCGTCGGTGCAGAGGACGCCTCGCGGGCCGACCCGGAATTCGTCTGGCTCGCTGCCGAGACCGCCCAGGCCGCAGGTGCCAGACGCTTTCGCTTCGCCGACACGCTCGGCCTGATGGACCCCTTCGCCGTATACGAGCGCATACGAGACCTGCGGGCCATCCTCGACCTGGAGATCGAGATCCACGCCCACGACGACCTGGGACTCGCCACCGCCAACACTCTGGCGGCGGTACGCGGTGGCGCGACCCACGTCAACACGACGGTGCACGGCATCGGCGAGCGCGCCGGCAATGCGGCACTGGAGGAGGTCGTCATGGGCCTAAGGCATCTGCACGGGATCGACAGTGGCATCGATCTGCACGAGTTCGCGGCGCTCTCATGCCTCGTGACCCAGGCCTCCGGCCGACCGGTCGCCTGGCACAAGAGCCTGGTCGGCGACGGGGCCTTCACCCATGAGGCCGGCATCCACGTCGACGGTCTGATCAAGGACCCGCTCAACTACCAGGGCGTCGACCCGGCCGACATCGGGCGGAAACATCATCTCGTGCTGGGCAAACACTCCGGGCGTCAGGCGGTGCGGCGGGCCTACGCTGAGCTTCTGCGCTTCGATCTGGATCTCGATCAGGCCGGGCGCCTACTGCCCCTGGTTCGCCGCTTCGCGACCGAGACCAAGCGCTCACCGGACACGCTGGAGCTCATCCGTTTCCTGGCCGAGATCGGCCACCCGCAAGCCGCTCGCGTCCAATAGCACCCGGGGGCCGGAATCGTCATGGATCTGCTGGATTTCGACGGCGAGCCGATGTACTTCGATGAGCCCTTGACCCCGGAGGTAGACGGCCTCCTCAGCGAAGCGGCAGGGTGTTACGGCGAGGAGGTCGCCGAGCAGCGACTCCTCCTCGCCTACTTTATCCAGCCCGAGCATCTGACGGTGCTGGTCGCGCTGTATCGCTATTTCTACTATCGCCACCGTTACCGCGAGGCCCTCATCACGGCGGATCGGGCGATCGCACTGACGGCGGCCCGGCTCGACCTCCCGACCGACTGGAAGGCGCTTCGCGAGGCGGACCTCGGCCGGTCGGTCCTGGTCTCCATGAGTCTGACCCGCTTCCTGTTGTTGGCGCTCAAGGGATCGGCCTACCTGCTGTTTCGACTCGGCGACCCCGCGGGTGCTCTGCAGCGCTTCGAGAAGATCGCCGAGCTCGACACCAGCGACCGACTGGGCATTGGCGAGCTCCACGCCATGGCCCGTGCCGCGGTGGCCCGCTCCGCGTTCGAGCGCGCCGGCGGCAACGTGCGATTCATCAAGACCCGGTAGCCTGATCCCGTTGACTCGTGCAAGGCCTAGGAGCCTGTCGGACTGAGGGGGATCGAAGTGAGGAAGTGGGAGAGCGACGCCATTGCGTTCCGGTTTTGAGGCGCATAGTGGGGGCTATGTCACGAAAAAGCGGGGCGAAATGGACCGTTGTCCCGCTTCCGTAGCCGATTCATCCTAAGTCCGACAGGCTCCTAGGGCCATCCCGAAAACGTGTATGTCACTCGCAACGCCGTTTGATCTCAGACCACCCAAACCACAGTCACGGAGGCCAGCATGACCGACGACGAGCTCGACCGCGACCTCGAAGAGCTCTCCAGCGCAGAGGACTTTCTCGATTACTTCGGGATCGACTTCGACCCGGCAATCGTCCAGGTCAGCCGTCTGCACATTTTGCAGCGATTCCACGATTACCTCGAGCAGGTCGAGGAGATGCCCGATTCGGCCATCGCGCGCCGGATCCTCCATGCGGATCTCCTGCGATCCGCTTACCGGGACTTCGTCCTCTCCAACGCCGCGACCGAGAAGGTGTTCCGTGTCTTTCGGACGAACGAGCCCCGAACCGTCCAGGTCGCGCTCCGCGACCTGACGGAGCAGATGCCCGATGCGTCCGGCCTTTGAGCACGGCGAGGAGGTCCGTCTGGTGCGCAATGTGCGCAACGACGGCACCTTTCCAGGCCGCCCGACCGGTGCCCTCTTGATCAGGCGGGGCAGCACGGGTTTCGTGCGCGACGTGGGGACCTTTCTCCAGGACCAGCTCATCTACTCGGTCCATTTTCCAGACCCGGACCTACTTGTCGGCTGCCGGGGGGAAGAGCTCCAGGCGGCAGCGGCACCCTGGACACCGAGCCGTTTCGAGTCACGCGACAAGGTGGCCGCGAGGATGCATCTGGGCATCCGGGGGCGGATCCTGGTGGCACAGGGTGAGGTTGGCGAGGTCCTGCGCGTTCTCCGGGACGAGCCCGCCGGGGTCGCCTACCAGGTCCACTTCGACGACCGACCGACCCTGCAGGTGCCTGAATCGGCCTTGGTCGAGGTGGAGGCAGCGCAAGCGCAGGCTCCGCACCTAGAGGACCCACGCGCATGAGTCTCGTGACGCGTGGCCGGGCACCCCGGGACACGGACGCTCGCGGCGAATATCGCTATCACCTCCTGCGGGCGGCGATGGAGCGATTTCGTTGTGATCTCGTCGCCTTGAGCGAACACCAGCGCAGCGAGGTCGAGAGCCAGGCCCGAAGGACCTTCGATCTGGAGAGCCTGGTCCTGTCTTCATGCGAAGCAGGCGATGTGGTCATCCCGGACGAGCGCCTTACCGCCGCTGTTCATGAGCTGCGCCGCCGCTACCCGGATGCGGACGCCTTCGAGGAGGACCTCTCGCGCAACGGGCTCGATGAGGATCTGCTACGCCGTGCGCTCCGCCGCGAGCTCACCTTCGACGCCGTGATGCGGCGGGTCGGGACCTACGCCCCACCCCTCACCGAGGTTGAGGAGCGGCTCTTCTACGAGCTGCATCGCGAGCGCTTGAGCTCCGGGGAACGGCGCGCCGCCCGCCATATCCTGATCACGATCAACGACGACTACCCCGAGAACCGACGGGATGCGGCGCTCGCGCGCATCGCAGGGATCGCGAGCGCCCTCAGGGAAACGCCCGGCAGATTCCCCAAGCTCGCACGCCGGCATTCCGAGTGCCCGACCGCGATGCAGGACGGCAGTCTCGGACTGGTATCGCGCGGACAGCTCTACCCGACGCTGGACGATGCGCTGTTCAAGCTTCACGAGGGCCGAATCAGCGGGGTCCTTGAATCCAGGCTCGGCTTCCATCTCCTGCTATGCGAGCGGATCGAGCCGGCCAGGCCCGTGACCTTCGAGCAGGCCCGGGCAAAGATCCGATCAGCACTCGAGCGACGCCGCGTCCGGGACGCCCAGAAGGAGTGGATCGCTTCGCTGCGGCGAGGTTAAGGTCGCCGGCTCAGGCCACCTGCTTGCCTTCCCCTTCCAGCTTGCGGATCAGCGGGTAGAGATGCTCCGTCTCGCGCTGGATCCGATCCATCACCAAGGCGAACATTTGCTCGGTGTCCTGGAGGAACGAGGGATGATCGTCGATGGTCAAGGAGTGGCGCTTCTGCGAGCACCATTGCTTCACATAGGCGTTGAAGATCCGCTTGATCTCGGTGGATCCCGAGAGGAAGCGATTGGCGGTGTTCTTCACCCGTTGATCCGGATGAGAGATGAGCTTCCCGCAGAGCTCCCGATCGACCAACTCCATGTGCTCCTTCACCCGATTGGTGAGATCGAAGAAGACGTCGCAGGCAACCTCCGTATCGCACATGGAGCGATCCCGAACGAGATAGAGAAAGACGTTCGAGAGCTCTGTGATCTTGTGATTCTGCGCGTGTAGCTGGGCGAAGGCGACCATGGCAAAACTCCTCCGGTCGGTAAGGTGGCAAGCTTGGGTGGCTCACGGCGTCGCGGCCGTCAACTCGGCCTCTTCTGTGGTGACCCATGGCGCGGGCCACGTTCTGGGGGCGGCTCCGCTAAACCATAGCGCTAGTGGTAGCTTACGCGAAATCGCAACCTAAGAGTAGACTGCGCCGGATCAAAGAAATCGGACGCGGGCACCCAGACGCCTCGCCCGATCTCGGCGACCGGAACCTGGTCGTGGCGCGCTCACCCGCTGACGACGGGGAAGGTGACCGCCACCGCGCAAGCGAGCGCGGCGGCGGTTGCAACCGCGCCAACGGCCGGGTGACGTGTCCGGCGGTACGCCCATCCGCTGAGCAGCCCGTAGACCAGGAACAGGAGCAGCATCGCCGGCACGATGATGATGAGAAAGAACAGCTCGTTAAGGTTCAGGGCGACCGCGCACAGGAGTGACACCAGGAAGAGCAGCTTGGTGAACCAATAGCCCCCGAACGCCGCGCCCGGACCTCGAGTCGCCCATTCATCCGCGAGGAAGTAGATCAGGGTCCCGCCAAAGATGGCAAGGACCAACGGGAGTCGCTCCCAGCCCGGGAGCAGTGCAGTCACGTACCGATCCGTCGGCAGCGCAAGGCCCAGGGTCGCATAGGCGGAAGCGG
>Ga0316576_10001139_pt1 | contig 13952 bp, 13 predicted proteins | sample S0NA_FD_203075 | JGI IMG/M metagenome (GOLD analysis project Ga0316576, IMG submission 203075) | Rhizosphere microbial communities from salt marsh grasses in Alabama, United States - S0-2_050615r3r5 | ecosystem: Host-associated > Plants > Roots > Rhizosphere | place: USA: Alabama | collected... | reverse complement strand
GATCTTCTGGGCCGCCTTGACGAACCCGGGCTTCTTGAACGTGGCGTAGTGCTCGCCCACCTTGAGGCCGAAGGCCACGGTGGGTGTGACCCCCATGAATCGACCGTCGACGTAGGCCTTGGCTCCAGGAGGGTCGGTGCTCAGCTCCACGGAACCCCGGGGATTGCGCTTCACCACCGCGCGGGCCTTCTCGAACAGCGGGAGGTGCCGGGGGGAAAACGTGTCGGTGTCGTAGCGCAGGTGAGGGCGCCAGGTGAGCAGTCGGATGAAGCTCGCGCGGGCCTGCTTCTTCATCCCGGCCTCGGACTGAGCCACCGCCAGCGCCATCAACGCCCGGGCCACCTCCACCTTCTTGACGAAGGCGAGCACCTGCTCGTAGGCGGTGAAGGCGACCTCGAGGCTTTGAACGGCGCCCGCGGCGTCCCCGTTCTTGAGCTGCTGGATCCCCTCCTTGCGCATCCGCTTGGCCTCCGCGATCTCGTTGCGGGGCACCTCTCCCGCGTACTGCACGAGGAGCTTGTCAGAGTCCTCCATGTCGAGGTTGGGGTTCTGGCGCAGAGCCTTCGACATGGCCCGCGTGACCTTGGCCAGGGTCTGGGCCTTGAACCCCTTGGCGGGCACGAGAAACACGGTGACCTTCGTCCGCGCCGGGCTCTGGCCGTGGGCCGCCCCGGTGGCCGTGAGCAGCAAGAGAAAGCCAAGGAGCGTGGCCCGCGCGATCAATCGTCGTCCCCCCCGCCGAGCTGTCTGATCTTCTCCGCGAGCGCTGGATCCTCGGCCAGGAAACGCCGCAGGGCGGCGCGCATTCGCTCCTTGATCGCCGGCACTGCCTCGCCGACCCGCTGGCGCACGACCGCGTCGACCAGCTGCTCCACCGCCTCGGCGCCCGTGATCTCGCCAGCCCGCAGGCGGGCGGCCACGTCCTCCACCGGGCTCGGCCTGGCCCCCGGGGCCGCCGGCGCCCTGTCGGCGAGGACCTCCTTGAAGGTCGGTCCCTCTGCCTTGCCCGGCTCCTTGTCCCCGCCCGGCACCGTGGGTGGCGCCGGACCAGGCCCCTTTGGCCCGCTGATCTTCATCTCGACACTCTAGCTTTCTAGCTTTCGTACCATGATCACGGGACGCTCGCCAGTCCGGGGCTAGGAGCGGAGGTTCGAGATCGCGGCCTTCGCGGTGTCGTGCCGCGCCTTCATCACGTTCGAAACCATTGCGATCTGCCGGTTGTTGCGCTGGATCTGGTCCTGCAGCGCGAGCAGCTTCAGGTCCTCGCTCATTCCCTGGCTCTGGTTTGTGAACGCGCTCAGCGGGTCGTCCTGCCCGGCGTTGCCCCCCACCGCCGGGGCGCCGTTGGCGATGGAGCCGCCGTTGGCGCCGGGGAGCGCGCCGGCGCCCGCCCCCGCGACGGGGGTGCCGGCCGTGACCGCCGCCGAGAGAAACGGACCGCCCACGATGCGGGTGGCCACGCGCGCGCCGGCGGCGAGGACCTGCGCTCCACCTTCCATCACCTTGCGGAAGGTGACCCGTGGCGGGGGCGTCTCGCGCTTGCGCGAGGGGGCGATGACGAGCGCGCTGTTGTTTTGACCGATCTTGAGGCTCATGGTGCTCTCCTTTGGCTCTGGTGTCTCTCACCCAGGGTTTTCGGCTCGCCGCTACCGGGGTTGCGTGTTTTTTTTCGTCGGCGCGGCGCGCCGCGAAATCCCTGGAAGTGGGCGTCCAAAGTTGCAAAGATGACGGGCATGACCGAGCAGCAAGGGCCTCGCGAGACGAGGGATCCGCGGGAGGGGGGCGTGCTGACCCGCTTCGGACGCGGGGCGGGCTACCTCGCCCAGGGGTTCGGGTTTGTCTTTTCCCGGCATCCCTCCCTGATCAAGTACTGCCTGCTCCCGCTGCTGATCAACCTGTTGGTCTTCGTCGGCGTGGGCGTCGGCCTGTACTTCTACTACGGCGACATCGTGAGCTGGATCTGGGCCCGGCCCGACTCCTGGCTGATGCGGATCCTGTGGTACCTGCTCTACGTCTTCATCTTCCTCGTGGTGATCCTGCTCTCGTACCTGACCTTCTTCGTGCTCCAGGCCATCCTCTCCGCGCCCTTCAACGACCTCCTGTCGGAGCGGACGGAGAAGCTCGCCTTTGGCCACGAGCCCCCACCCTTCAGCGTCGGGTTCCTGCTCAAGGGGCTGGGCAAGACCGTGGCCCACGAGGTGGCCAAGATGGGCCTGTACGTGGCGGTGATGGTGCCGCTCCTGCTTCTCAGCGTGCTGGCCACCGTGCTGAGCCCGGTGGTCTCGGTCGTCGGCTTCTACTTCACCGCCATCTTCTTCGCCTACGACTTCATGGACTTCAGCATGGGGCGCCGCCTCTGGTCCTTCAGCCGCAAGTGGGGGGCGCTGAAGAAGAACCGCGCCCTGACCTTCGGCTTCGGCGCGGCGCTCGCCGGAGCCCTGCTGATCCCCGTCTTCGGGCTCCTCTGCCTGCCGATGGCCGCGGTGGGCGGGACCCTCCTGTTTTGCGACCTCGACAGCGTGGGGGCCTTCGACGAGGCGCCGAAGGCCCAACAGAGCGGTGCACCCGGTTAGTGTGCTATAAGGGGCGCGATGTCCGAGCCGCTCATCCAGCTCAGGGAGGTGAACAAGACCTACAGCACCGGCCGCGTGGAGGCGCACGTGCTCAGGGACGTGGAGCTGGAGGTCGGCCCGGGCGAGCTGGTGGCCATCGTCGGAACGAGCGGATCGGGCAAGTCGACCCTGCTCAACGTCGTCGGCGGCCTGGACCGGGACTACACCGGGCAGGCGCTGGTCACCGGTCAGGACCTCGCGCGGCTCTCGGACGGCCAGCTGAGCCGGTTCCGCAACAGCAAGGTGGGGTTCGTCTTCCAGCAGTTCAACCTCCTCGAGCACCTGAGCTGCGCGGAGAACGTCGCCCTTCCGGCGATGTTCTCGGAGGTCGCGGTGCCCGACGCGCGGGAGCGTGCGGTGGCGGCGCTGACCCGGGTGGGCATCCCCGAGAAAGTGGACGAGCTGCCGGCCAACCTCTCCGGCGGGCAGAAGCAGCGGGTGGCCATCGCCCGGGCCCTGTTCAACCGGCCTCCGCTCCTGCTGTGTGACGAGCCGACAGGGAACCTGGACAGCCGGACGGGGCAGCAGATCATCGATCTGTTCGTCTCCCTGAACACCGACGACGGGATCACCCTGCTCATCGTGACACACGAGGCGCGCGTATCGACCGCCGCGCACCGGGTCGTCCGGCTCGAGGACGGCCGGGTCTCGGACCAGCCCGAGTTGCCCGTCGGCGTCGGGGAAGCCGCCAGCGGCGAGGGGGGCGAGGAGGCGGAGCAGGAGCGGCAGGCCGACGACGGGGAGGAGACGCAGGGAGCCGGCGACGGTCAGGCGGTGGAGGGCTGACATGCAGCGCCCGATGCTCCGGCTGATCAAGCAGAACCTGCGGCGCAACCTGAAGCACAACCTGCTCTCCGCCATCGGGATCGTGGTGGGGATCGCGGCCTTCGCGTTCTTCCTCGCGCTGTCTGGCGGGGTGCGGCGAGTCGTGCTCGGTGAGATCTTCCCGGTTGACCGGCTGGAGGTGATCCCGCCCAAGTCGACCCTGTTCGGCTCGGCCAGGGAGCTCAACGACGCGGTGGTCAAGAACCTGCGCGACCCGCCGGCCGAGGTCGGGGCGCGGCCCAAGGCTGTCTACGCCAAGATGCGGCTCGCCTTCCCGGCACGGGGCTGGGGCGGCAAGAACATCCTCAAGCGCGACCGCGACTTCTATTTCGAGCTGAGCGGGTTCCTCGACGGCGTTGACACCGAGATCGTCGCCGACGACGTGCAGCGCCCCTTTGTCTTCAAGGACTGGCTCGGGACCCACAAGCCGGAGAAGTGCCGCAAGGGCAATGTCTGCCCCGAGGGGTACTACTGCGCATGGGACGTCTACGAGTGCCACAGGCCGGTGCCGGTCGTGATCTCGCGCCACATGATCGAGCTGTACAACGCCTCCATCGCTCCGACCCACCCCGGGCTGCCCAAGATCCCGGACTTCGTGACCAGCGTGTTTCGGGGGAAGATGTTCACCGTCGAGCTTGGGCGCTCCTACCTCGGCAGCAAGGCCAAGCAGGGAGGCGACCCGATCCAGCGCCGGTTGCAGCTCGTCGGTATCAGCGACAAGGCCGTCCCTCTGGGGATCACGGTGCCCATCGGCTACGTCAAGCGCTGGAACAAGCGCTACGCCGGAGAGCAGGAGGCGACCAACTACTCGAGCGTGGTCCTGATCGTGAAGTCGAAGAGCGACATCACGGCTCTCGCTGCCCACGTGAAGAGCATGGGGTTCGAGCTTGCGGAGAGCGAGGGGGAGAAGGTCGGCCTGTTCATCACGCTGGCCACCGTTCTCTTCACGCTGATCAGCGTGATGATCGTGCTCATCGCGGCGATCAACATCTCCCACACGTTCATGATGTTGATCTCGGAGCGGCGCTGGGAGATCGGGGTGCTCCGGGCGGTGGGGGCAACCCGCAACCACATCCGGGCCGTGATCCTCGGGGAGAGCGGCGTGGTGGGCCTGGTCGGGGGTGTGCTCGGGCTCCTGCTGGCGTACGTGGCGGCGTGGACCTGCGACTGGTACTCGGCCACCTACGTCCCGGACTTCCCCTTCAAGCCAGAGACATATTTTGTCTTCTCGCCGGGGCTGGTGGTCGCGGCGGTCGGTTTCGCGGTGCTTTTTTGTCTGCTGGGCGCATTTATCCCCGCAAACCGCGCGGCACGGATGGAGCCCGCGGCCGCGTTGACCATGCGCTGATCGGGCAACTTTCCATAAATCTCCTTGACTTAGGCCAGGGCCTACTGTAACGTCTAGGTCACGGCGCGGCCTGCCCCCCGCCAGACGGTATAGGACTGTCGAGACGGTGAAGAAGCCCCTCCCTTTTGGCAAGTACTACCTCCTCGAACGTATCAATGTCGGGGGGATGGCCGAGGTCTTCAAGGCCAAGACCTACGGGGTGGAGGGGTTCGAGCGTCTCCTCGCCGTGAAGCGGATCCTGCCGAACATCGCTGAGGACGAAGAGTTCATCACGATGTTCATCGACGAGGCGAAGATCGCGGTTCAGCTCAACCACGCGAACATCGCCCAGATATTCGACCTCGGCAAGGTTGACGACAGCTACTTCATCGCGCTGGAGTACGTCCACGGCAAGGATCTCAGAGCGATCTTCGATCGCTGTCGGGCGATCAGCGAGGCGATGCCGATTCCTCAGGCCTGCTTCATCACGATGAAGGTCTGCGAGGGGCTGGACTACGCCCACAACAAGCGGGACTCCACCGGTCGCGAGATGCACCTCGTCCACCGGGACGTGAGCCCGCAGAACATCCTGATCTCGTACGAGGGGGAGGTGAAGCTCGTCGACTTCGGCATCGCCAAGGCGGCGGGCAAGGCGTCCAAGACCGAGGCCGGAATCCTCAAGGGCAAGTTCGGGTACATGTCCCCTGAGCAGGTGCGGGGGCTGCCCCTCGACCGCCGCTCGGACATCTTCTCGGTTGGTATCGTGCTCTACGAGCTGCTCACCGGCGAGCGGCTGTTCCTCGGAGAGAGTGACTTCTCCACGCTCGAGAAGGTCCGCAACGTCGAGATCCTGCCGCCAAGCACCTACAACCGGAAGGTCGCCGAGGAGCTCGAGCAGATCGTGCTCAAGGCTCTGGCGAAGGACGTCGAGGATCGGTACCAGAACGCCATCGACCTGCACGATGACCTGCAGGCGTACATGTACACCTCCGGCGAGTTCTACTCGCGCAAGGACCTCGCCGGGTGGATGAAGCGGACGTGGACCCGCGAGATCGAGGAGGAGGGGCGGAAGCTCGAGGAGTACCGGCACCTGCCGCCACCGACCCAGTCGCCGCCCCCGGTGCCGGGCATGCGCTCGCCCATGACTCCGGGCGGCAACGGCAAGCGGATGCCGACGGGGTCAATGCCATCGGTGCCGGCCCAGCGCCCCCCGCCCATGCCGTCACCCCTGACAGCCGAGGGACACGGGGGACGGAGCACACCGGACGGCCTGATGGTCTCGCAGCGCCCCGCGCAGCCGGTCCCGGCCCTGTCCTGGGACGACGAGGAGGTGGAGACCCAGATCTACGACAAGCCAGGTGTGTCGTCTCCGGATCTGGGCCCGGCCGCCGTCGAGGCGGTGGCCGAGGTCGCGGTCGCCCCCGCGCTGCCTCCGCTGGACACGCCGCCCGTCGTCGAGCGGACGGGGCGGGGCTCCCAGCGGGGCCCGACCCAGCAGGTCGCCCCGGCACCCGCCGTGGTGCCCCGGTCCCCCGCGCCGGAGCGGCGGGGGCACCTCGGGCTGTGGCTCACCGTGGCGCTGGTCGCGGTGCTGGCCTGCGGCGGTGCGCTGTACTACTTCCTGGTCCTGGGCATGAAGCCCGGGAACATCTCCATCGTCTCCATCCCCAGCGACGTAGAGGTCTACCTCGACGGCAAGGCGCAGCCGGGAAGCGGCACCCCGCTGACCATCCGCAGCCTGAAGCCAGGGCCCTACATCGTCTCGGTGTTCAAGTCCGGCTACGAGAGGTGGACCAAGACCGTCGACGTCAAGGCAGGCGAAACGGTGCGGCTGACGCCCCAGCTGGAGGCCCTGGCGACCGCGACCATCGAGCTGCGGACCACGCCGTCCAAGGGGGAGGCCTACCTCGACGGTCGGAAGCTCGAGGGGACGACACCGATGAAGATCACCCAGGTCACGCCGGGCAAGCACCGCCTGGAGGTGCGCAAGCCCCCCTACCAGCCCTGGGTGCACGAGTTCGAGGCGCGGCCCGAGGAGGTGTTGCGCCTGGCCGGCAAGCTGCTGCCCTCCGAGGTGGCGGTGGTGGTCAAGACCAGCCCGCGGTCCGAGGTGTTTCTGGTCCGCGACGGGAAGCGCGAGAGCATGGGGCTCTCTCCGGTCACCATGCGGCTCGATCCGAAGTTCACCTACCTGGTCCAGGTGGAGAAGGAAGGCTACAAGCCGTGGAGCCGCCCGGTGAGCTTCGAGGGCGACGAGCCAATCGAGATGCAGGCCGTCCTGGCGAAGGAGGCCGTCGAGGAGCCGACGCCGCGACCGCACCGGCCCAAGCCACCCAAGCCGCGGATCCAGCCGCCACGTCCCCAGCCGCCGCGGCCCCAGCCGCCGCGCCCGCAGCCGCCCCGGCCGCCCAAGCCTGCCGGGATGGGCACCCTGCTGATCAACTCGAACCCCTGGACGCGGATCACCATCGACGGCAAGGACACGGGCCTGACCACGCCGCAGCGGTCGATCCCGCTCACCGCGGGCCGGCACATCATCACGCTTCGCAACGCGAAGTTCAACATCGAGGTCAGCTTCCCGGTGGTGATTCAGGCCAACCAGCAGACCAAGGTGATCAAGCGCAACCTGACCGGTGGGTAGGGCTACTCGCCCTGCCCGTCGCGCTCTTCGAGGATCTCTCCGGTGTCCATCGGCTGGGTCTTGGACGTCGCGATGTTCATCGTGTCGCCGAGCTCCATCTGCGAGCGTTCGTGATCGACGAGCCGACGGGTCACGGCGCAGAGATCATCGATGACCTGCTCGAGCGATCCGACCTGCTCTGGCTGGGGCTCGGGCGCGTCGACCCCGGCTTCCATGGCCCGGCGCAGCAGGTAGGGGCGGAGGTTGGACCGGAGCCGCAGGCCGAGCTGGATTCCCTGCCGCCGCGCGCGGGCGGAGAGCGCCAGGGTCGCGACGAGCGCGACGACCCACCCCACGACCGCCAGTGTGGTCAGCAGCCAGATCACGATACGCTCCTTAGCACCACCGACGTGTTGTTACCGCCGAAGGCGAACGAGTTGGACAGCACCACGTCCAGCCGGGCCTCGCGTGGCGTCAGCGGCACGAGGTCCACTCCGGCGCAGCCGGGATCGATCTGATCGAGGCGCAGCGTCGGCGGGAGCAGCGATTCTCGGATCGCCGTGGCGCAGATCGCGGTCTCCACCGCGCCGGCCGCGCCCAGCGTGTGCCCGGTCATCGCCTTGGTCGAGCTGACCGCCAGGCCGGAGCGCGCGTGGTCACCGAAGACCTGCCGGACCGCCGCGATCTCCACCGGGTCGTTGTGGATCGTCGCGGTCCCGTGGGCGTTGATGTACTGGACACCCTCCGGCGAGACGCCGGCGTCGCGCAGCGCGGCGCGCATGGCGGCGATGGCCCCCCGGCCGTCGGGGTCCGGTGCGGTCATGTGATGTGCGTCCGCCGAGACGCCGTAACCGGCCAGCTCGGCGTAGGGTTGCACGCCCCGCCGGCGAGCGAGCCCGGCCTCCTCGAGCACGAGGATCGCCGCGCCGTCACCCAGGGTGAGCCCCTTGCGGTCGGCGTGGAACGGGCGGCAGGGCTGCCGGTCCATGGCGCGGAGCGCGCTGAAGCCGGCGTAGGTCATGGGGCAGAGCGCCTCGGCGCCTCCGGCGATTACCCGTTGCGATCGACCGAGGCGGATCAGGTCAAGGCCAATGCCCAGGGCCGTGGCGCTCGAGGAGCAGGCGGTCATCAGGGTGATGCGCGGGCCCTGACACCCTAGCCGCGCGCCGATCAGGTCGGCGGTGTTCGCGGGCTGATGGGGAACCAGCCAGGCGGCCGGCGTCCTCCGCTCGCCGCGGCGTTTAAGGTGCTCGAGGTAGGCAGAGGTCCGCTCGGCGCCGCCCGCGCCGGTGCCAATGATCACCGCGGCCCGGGCGAGCTCCTCCCCCTGAAGCCCGGCGTCGTCGAGCGCCTCGGCTGCGGCCTGGAGCCCTAGCAGATCCGCCCGGGAGCAACGCCGAAACGGGCCGAGCACGGCCGGCGGAGCAGGCGTCGGCGCCTGTCCAGCCCAGGGAGACCGGTAGGGGGAGGCATCGAACAGGGTGAGCTCGGTGAGCCCGTTCCTGCCGGCTTTGAGCGCGTCGGTGAGCGAGCGGTGGTTCGGGCCCAGGGCGGAGATGATACCGACGCCGGTGACCCAGACCCGGCGAAGCTCGCTCACGCGCGCTCCTGACCGGCACCGGCCGGAGGCTGGTCGGCCTTGGCCTCCTCGGGGCCGGCGGCCTTGGCCTGCGCCTCGGCCTCCTCCTTGGCCTTCTTCTCGGCCTCGGCCTTGGCCTTCTTCTCGGCCTCCTCCTTGGCCTTCTTCTCGGCCTCGGCCTTGGCCTTCTTCTCGGCCTCCTCGAGGGCCTCGACGTAGCGCTGGGCGGCGGCCTCGCGGTAGGAGGGGACCTCGGAGGAGTAGTCGGCGGCCTCCTCGCGGACCACGGCCGGCCCGATGGGCCGGGTGTGGACCTCGACGTCGCCCAGGATCCGGACCTGACACGCCAGGCGCTGCTTGCCCTGGATCCGGTGGAATCTTTCGCGCGCAGAGCGATGCGAGACGCTCGAGTCGGTCATGATCCAGACCTTGCATCGGCCGCAGATGCCGTTCCCCAGGCAGTTGATGTGGGTCCACATCCCGCGGTAGATCTCGATTCCGTGCTTGATCGCCACCTCTCGCAGCGTGGCGCCCTGCGGAACCTCGACGGTGAGCAGCTCGTTTACGAAATGGACCTTGGGCACGGCTCTCTCCTCGCGCTCTCTGAAAGCGAAAGCAACGGGACTCTAATACTCCGGGCTGGGCCAGGCAAGGGGCGGGGTGTTCTTGCCGCGCGCAGCACGGGCTTGTGCGGCTCGCGGCCGCTGCCACCCCCCACCGTGCGCGCGCGGGGAACTGCCGTCAGTGTCGCGCGCGCCGACGGAAGAAGAGCAGCCCGAGCAGCGCCAGGGCGAGGAACGGGGGCCCGCTCGTCGGGGTCGACCCGACGGCGCAGCCCCCGCCCCACACGGTCCCGGCGGTGAGGGACTGGCCGGTCGACGGCACGCCGGGGGAGTAGTCGGGGGGGGCCGAGGTCGGCGCACAAAACCCCCCGACGCAGACCGCGCCGTTGGGACAGGGCGCCGCGCTGGAGCAGGGCTGGGTGCAGATCTGGTAGCCCGCCACCTGCCGGCACATTCCTCCCGCGCACTCGGTGTCCGAGGTGCACTTGTAGCTGAAGGGCAGCTTCTCGCCGGTTGTCGCCCCCGTCGGACCTCCCTTGGTGGCGGTCAGCGCGGCGGCGGCATCGATCAGCCCCGCCCCGCAGCCCTCCTTGCACTGGAACGCCGCGTTGGCGCTCTTCTTGAGCAGGGCGATCGTCTCCTTGGAGTTGAGGGTCGGGTTGATCTTCAGCATCAGGGAGACGACGCCGGCGACCAGCGGCGAGGCCTGGGAGGTCCCCTCGAAGGGCATGTAGATGTACTTCTTGTCGCTCGCCGAGTAGAGCGTGCCGAGGACGCCGGCGTACCAGTCCTTGTTCTGGTACTGGAACGGGAGCTTCTGGAGCATGTTCCCGCCCGGCGCCATGATGTCCACCTCGGACCCGTAGTTGGAGTAGGGCGCCCGCTTGTTGTTGAGGTCGGTCGCGCCCACGGTGACCACGTCCGGGACCACGGCGGGGTAGATGTTCTCGACGCTGCCCCCATGGTTGCCGGCCGCCGCGACGACGATAGCACCCTTCTGCTGCGCGTCGCGGATCGCGTCGGAGAGCAGGTAGCTCGCACCGGGGCCGCCAAAGGAGAGGTTGATCACCCGGGCCGGCGTGGGGTTCTGCGGGGCGTTGGGCACGGCGACCCCGGCCGCCCAGCGGATCGCGGCGGCAATGTCGGCGTCCTTGCCCTTGCCCTGCTGGATCCCCAGGGCGCGCACGGGCTGGATCTTGCAAGCCCAGTCCACCCCGACGATTCCCATTTTGTTGTTGCTCGCGGCCCCGATAATGCCTGCCACGTGCGTGCCGTGGAACGCCGAGCTGGCCAGGGTGTCGTTGCCCTCGTCCTTGGGGTCCGCGTCCCAGCCGTTGTTGTCGCCGGCGTTGGCCGGATCCGAGATGAAGTCGTAGCCCTGGACGGTCCTGTTGGCGAGGTCGGGGTGCCCCGGGTAGAGGCCCGTGTCCACGACGGCGACCACCACGTTCGGATTGCCGGTGAGCTGGTCCCAGGCCTGCTCGAGCCGCGCTGCTCTGATGTTCCACTGGAGCTTGTAGTGCGTGTCGTCAGGGACGCGGAACGGTCGCCGGATGAAGTTCGGCTCCGCGAGGGCGACCCGGGGGTCCTGGCTCAGGGCTGCGATGGCCTGGCGGGTGGCGCGGCGCGTGCGCACGGCCAGCCGCAACAGGCTGGCCCGCGGGGTGAGCTCCCGTTGCTCCTGAACCGGCAGGGAGCCGACACGCGACTCGGACGAGCGGGGTCCCCCGCTTTTCCAGTGGATGACCACATCTCCCGGCTCGAGCTCGGGCTCGAGTGGCCGGGCTTCGGCGGTGGCGCTCATGACCAGCAGAAGGAGGAGCAGACGGTGGATCATCGCATCACTGCTTTGCAACACCTGTACCGACCTCTACCGTTGGATCTTGGCCGAAATCGTTCATGTATTCAACCGGGGTGGGGGTGGTGGGGCCCACCGGGCTGGGACTTGTGGCCCCAGCGTGGCCACCGTGGGTACCACGCATGGTCACCGTCCCTGGAACCAGCGCTGGATGACCCTCGCCGCGGGCTTCCCCCGTGGTGTGTAGCGGGTGTCCTTGGGCCCCCCGTCGCCGTACCAGTCCCAGAAGATGACCCCCAGCAGCTCCCGGGTCCCATTCCAGGCGTTGACGAAGGCGCTGAAAGCCCGTCGTTGCTCCTCCAGGTCCACAGGAGCATCCAGCGTGTAGTCCCAGGGCTGCACGGCGCACCCGTCCATGCTCGGATAGCCCACCTCTGTGAAAAGAAATGGTTTTTTTATCTTTCTCGACCACTGGACAAGCTTCTTTCGGACCGCCATCCACGCCGTGGTCATCTCTTTCTCGGCTGCTTGCTTGTTCTTGGTCAGCTGGTAGTAGGCGGTCAACCCGGCGATGTCGACCAGGTCCCAGAAGCACACGGGCTGGTAGTGGTCCCAGTTGGCCGAGTAGACCAGCTTGCCCCGGTAGAGGCGGCGCACCTCCCCGATCAGGGTGGACCACCGTTCCCTCATCGTCTCGGTGGTCACGAGCTCGGAGCCCACGCAGAGCATTTCCACGCCGGTACGGGCGGCGATCCGGGCGTAGTGGCCCATGAACCGGTGGTATGCCCGCCACCACTCGTCCCAGCTCTTTGGCTTCATCGTGCCCCGCCACTCGAGGGGCTTGCGGCGGCGCACGTCCAGGATCGGGAAGAGGAACACCTTGAGGCCCCGCGCGTGCGCGGCCTTGATCATACGTTCCAGCACGGGATCCGGCGTCGTGCTCCCTTTGCGCGGGGCGATCGAGGTGGAGCGTACATCCGGAGTCGACCACGACACCACCAGCGATACATGCGTCGCGCCGAGGGACTTGACCTCGTCGAGCTTCTCCTCGAGCTTCGCCTGGCGGATGTCGGAGTAGCTGCCCAGCGCCATGCCGCGTATCGCGAGCGGCCGCTCCGCGGAGGCGTCCGCCGGCGCGAGACCCAGCAGCGTGGTGAGCAGGGCGAGAGGCGCTAGGCGGGTCACGGGCGCTCCAGGCTCAGCGCGCTCGCCGCGAACGCCGTCGCTTGCCCTTTTTCGTGCCGCCGCCGAGCTTGGCGACCGAGCGATCCACCGCCTGGCGGATGGCCTCGGTCAATGCCTCGTATGTCAGCTGCACCCGCTCCTTCTCCTTGACGCGGCTGACCTCGGTTCCGACCTGGGACGTGCCCTCGCCGGCCAGGGCCATCTGCCCTGACGGGATCTTCTCGGCGTCGATGGCGACCGAGACCTCCACCATCAAGACCCTGTACACCTTGCCCTTGGGCGGCGGGTTGAGCGAGTGTGAGGCCTTGGTGACCCGGAGGACGAGCCCATAGCCGGTTAGGCGCTTCGCCTTGAGCGCCTTTGCCAGGGCCGGACCGCTCGGGGGGGGATCGCCGAGCTCGGTCACCACCTGTGGGTGTTTCTTCAGCTCGGAGAGGAAGATCGCCTTGCCCCGCTCCTTGAGGGACGGGGTCGTCTTCGGCGGCTCCTTGACGGCGCGGACCTCCATGTAGAACCGGGGACGCCCCTCGGAGATCGCCGCTGTGCCGACAACCACCAGCCCACACGCCAACATCACAGATCGCTTCAGGTTCATGGTGCGCCTCATGCTCGATTCCTACCATCGCCCGCCCTGCAGCGTCAAACCTCGCCGGCGACAAGACATCGGACGGATGACCGATGGTGGGGATTCATGTTCAGCTGCTATCATTTGGACAGGACATGGAGGCAATGATGTCGAGCAAGAGCCGTCTCGCCCGGTTTCTCCGCAGGCTCCGACGCGGGGAGAAGGGGCAGGGCATGACCGAGTACATCATCATCGTCGCCCTCATCGCCATTGCGGCGATCGGCGTGGTGACGATCTTCGGCGACAATATCCGTGATCTTTTCGCCGGGGCAACCAACGCGCTGGCCGGTGAGACCCAGGTGAAGGTGGGCACCGAGAAGGCCCGCACGACCCACACCCAGACGAAGACCCTGAAGACGTTCGCCGAGGACAACAAGGGCTCCGTCCGCTGAGCTTGGGCACTTTCGCGCTCCAACCCTGGCAGCGCCCAGAGCTCCTCGTTCCGGACCTACTCTGTGTGCTGATCTGTGCGGTGGCGGTGGTCACCGACCTGCGGGCCCGTCGCATCCCCAACTGGCTGACCTTCCCTGCGATCCTGGCCGGTCTGGTGATCAACACCGCGCTGCCGCCGATCTTCCTCGACGGCGTGGGGTGGACGGCAGGCCTGTTCTCCTCGCTGGCCGGGTGCCTGCTGCTCCTGCTGATCTTCGGGTTCCTTGGATTCATCAACTTCGTTGGGATGGGGGACGTCAAGCTCATGGCGGCGGTGGGAGCCCTGCTACGCTGGCCCGTGGCCCTCTGGGCCCTGGCCTACGTCGCCCTGGCCGGGGGGGTGGTGGCCGTGCTGTACAGCGTGATGGGGGGGAAGCTGGGGGCGG
>Ga0316576_10001138_pt1 | contig 13960 bp, 10 predicted proteins | sample S0NA_FD_203075 | JGI IMG/M metagenome (GOLD analysis project Ga0316576, IMG submission 203075) | Rhizosphere microbial communities from salt marsh grasses in Alabama, United States - S0-2_050615r3r5 | ecosystem: Host-associated > Plants > Roots > Rhizosphere | place: USA: Alabama | collected... | reverse complement strand
GCCCGGGTGCGCCGTGGAGACGCGGGCGTGGAGGTCGAAACGGCCACCGGTGAGCGTCTGAGCTTCGATGCGGTCGTGCTCGGCTGCCACGCCGATGAGGCCCTATCGCTCATCGACTCACCCAGCGCGAACGAGCGTGATATCCTTGGAAGCTTCCGTTACCAGGCAAATCAGGTGTTTTTGCATACGGACGCGACGCTCATGCCGAAACGCCGGCGCGTCTGGTCATCCTGGAATTATCTTCAACAGCCTGGCGACAATCCCGGACGTCCGGTGACCGTTACCTACTGGATGAACAGCCTGCAGGATCTGCCGGGCGGGCGGGATGTCTTTGTCAGCCTGAATCCGCAGGTCCTGCCGCGCCGTGACGCGATCCTGGCGGAGCTGACCTACCATCATCCGATGTTCGATGCCCGTGCGACAGAGGCCCAGCGCCGCTTCTCCGAGATCCAAGGCCGAGACCGGATCTGGTTCAGTGGCGCCTATCTCGGGTACGGGTTCCATGAGGACGGTCTTCGCGCCGCGCTGGCGGTCGCCCGCGACCTCGATGTCCACCCGCCTTGGGAGTCGCGGTCGGCCTCTGTGACCCCAAGACCGGTCGACGTGTCGCGTCGCATCGAGACGGTGGTCTCGTGAGTGCCGCGGCGGGTCGAGTCATCTTCGGCGATGTCATGCACCGGCGCCTCTTTCCGGTCCGCTACCGGTTCGTCTATCGGGTCTTTAGTCTGTTGCTTGACGTTGAGCGGGTCGGCGAGGTCGCGCGGGATTGCCGGTGGTTTTCGTATAATCGATTCAATCTGTTTTCCTTCTACGAGCGTGATCACGGCCCGCGCGATGGGCGTCCACTCCGGCCGTGGCTGCTCGAGCGGCTGCGCGACCTGGGGCAGGACATCGACATCGCCCGCATTGAGCTGCAATGCTTTCCACGCGTCCTCGGGTTTGTATTCAATCCGCTTAGCGTCTGGACGTGTTTCGACCGCTCCGAGCAGCCGGTCGCCGTCTTGTGCGAAGTCAACAACACCTTCGGTGAGACTCACAGCTATCTGTTGCACCGCGACGGCGCGCCAATGAGCTGGCCGATTCGCCATGGGCATCGAAAAGACTTTCACGTCTCGCCCTTCGTCGCCATGAACGCCGACTATCATTTTCGGTTCTCGCGGCAAGGGGAGCGTCACGCGATCGTCATCCGAGAGTATCAGGACGAACTCCTGATGTTGGTCGCGGTTCAACAGGGAATCGCCGAGGAGGTCACGGACGCCAGGCTGTTGCACGCGGCGGTCGCCTACCCGCTTTTGACGTTGAAGGTCGTCGTGATGATCCATTGGCAGGCATTGAAGATCTGGCTCAAGGGAGGGAGCTACTATCCCAAACCGGCCCCGCCGAAAGAGGAGGTGTCCTGATGTCCGCAGAGGAGTTGGTCGAGGAATCCGCCTGGCGCTGGTCGGGTTGGTCGAGCCGCCTGATCGGTGGGTTCTGTCGCCATCTGGCCTTCGGCCAGCTCTTGATTCGTTTCCCCGACGGCAGCGCCTCCCTGCATCGCGGTCGATTCGGTGGCGCGAGCGGCGCGCTCGAGATCCGGTCGCCATTGCAGATGGCGGCGCGATTGCTGACGCGCGGCGAAGTGGGGTTCGGCGAATCCTATGTCGAAGGCCACTGGACGACCCCCGATCTCGCGTCATTGCTTGAGGTCCTTTACGACAATATGGAGCACCTCGGGGCGGGTCCGAGAGGGATGCGCTGGTCCCGTCTCTGGGATCGGCTGGCCCATCGTCTGCGCGACAACCATCCCACCAACAGTCGTAGGAACATCGCCCACCACTACGACCTTGGAAATGAGTTCTATCGGCTCTGGCTCGACCCGAGCATGACCTATTCCTCTGCGCTCTTCGCCGACCCGGCTCGCGACAACATGGAAACGGCCCAAGAGCGCAAGTATCAGCGGCTGTTGGACAAGCTGAACGCAGCGCCAGGCGATCATATCCTGGAGATTGGGTGTGGCTGGGGCGGTTTCGCCGAGCTGGCGGCGCGTCGTGGTCTGCGCGTGACGGGTGTGACTCTGTCGCGTGAGCAACTTGCTTACGGGCGCCGGCGTCTCGCTGCGGCAGGTCTGGCCGGTCAGGTGGATCTGAGATTGCAGGACTACCGGGACATCGAGGGGCACTTCGATCACGCGGTCTCGATCGAGATGATGGAAGCGGTCGGCGAGGCATTCTGGCCGACTTACTACCAGACGTTGCGGCGGGTGGTCCGCCCGGGTGGGCGAATCGCTCTGCAGGTCATCACGATGAACGAAGACGATTTTCCGATCTACCGAAAACAGCCCGACTTCGTGCAGCTCTACATCTTCCCCGGTGGGATGCTCCCGACCCCAGAGCGTATGATCCGCGAGGCGCAGGATGCGGATCTGTTGATTCGCGAGACGGCATGGTTCGGCCGGGACTATGCGGAGACCCTGCGACGCTGGCGCTTGGCGTTTCGTGCGGCGGGGGAAGAGATCGCGCGGCTTGGCTACGGTGCACGCTTTCGCCGGATGTGGGATTACTATCTCGCCTACTGCGAGACTGGATTCAAGACAGGCTGTATTGACCTGACTCAAACGGTGCTTGAAGTTCCAGTGCGATGAGCGAGATCGTCCTCATCAATGTCGCGGGCGAGGATCGGCCCGGTATCACCGCTGCCTTGACACAGATCCTCGCACGTTACCGAGTGCCGATCCTTGATATCGGCCAGTCGACGATCCACAACGCGTTGGCGCTGGGCCTGCTGGTCGAGCTGTCGGCGGACAGCGCCTCCTGCCCGGTCTTTCGTGACCTCCTGTTCACCGCGCACGGCATGGGACTCGACCTGCGCTTCACGCCGATCGACCCCGAAGCCTACGAGGCTTGGGTCAACGAGCAAGGTCAGCCCCGGCATATCCTCACTTTGCTCGGGCGCGAGATCGATTCGGAGCATATCGCCCGCGTTGCCGCGGTGGTCGCCGACTACCGGCTCAATGTCGATCGAATCTCGAGACTCACCGGTCGCATTTCACGGCGCGCGCCGGGCCGCCATCCACTCGCCTGCGTGGAGCTCTCGGTGCGGGGTGCGGTGGCCGATCTCTCCGACCTGCATGCGGCTCTGCTCGCGCTCGGTCAGGTCCTCGACGTCGATGTCGCGGTGCAGGAAGACGATATCTTTCGGCGCAACCGCCGTCTGGTCTGTTTCGACATGGACTCCACCCTGATACAGGCGGAGGTCATCGATGAATTGGCCGCGGCCGCCGGCGTCGGTCCAGAGGTGTCGGACATCACCGCGGCCACGATGCGAGGTGAGCTCGACTTCAAGGACAGCTTTCGGCATCGAGTTGCGCTGCTCAAGGGACTCGATGAGTCGGTCTTGGTCAGGATCGCCGAGCGGCTGCCCATCACCGAGGGCGCCGATCGGCTGATCAAGAGCCTGAGGCTACTCGGCTATCGCATCGCCATTCTCTCCGGCGGTTTCACCTATTTTGCCGATCATCTCAAGCGGCGGTTCGGCATCGACTACGTCTTCGCAAACCGGCTGGAAGTCCGCGATGGCAAGCTGACCGGGACGGTCTCCGGCGAGATCGTCGACGGACCCCGCAAGGCGGAGTTGTTGCGCGAGATTGCCGCCCGCGAGGGGATTCGCCTGGAGCAGGTGATTGCCGTGGGCGATGGGGCGAATGATCTTCCGATGCTCGCGATCGCCGGACTCGGTATCGCCTTCCACGCCAAGCCGATCGTCACCAGGCAAGCGCGTCACTCCATCGCCAACGTGGGGCTCGACGGTATCCTCTATCTGCTCGGAATGCGCGACCGCGACCTCGATGTGCTCGCCAGGGTAGGGCAGCAGCGCCCCTAAACCGAAGGTGTCGCCACAGGATCATGCGCCACGCCCCTTTGCAGCCGCGCTGATGCCTTTTCAGGCTCGTTTCATGGGTGGCTCTTCTCCGCCAAAGAGGGGTGGATAAAGCCCACTGTCAGATGCTCCTCGAGTGCCCGGGGCTCCATCGGCGGCGCCAGCAGGATCCCTTGGGCGCAACGGCATCCGATCGCGAGCAAACGCTCGGCCTGATCTCGGGTCTCCACCCCCTCGGCAACCGTATCGAGGTCGAGTGCATCCGCGACGGCCAACAGGGCCAAGACGGTTTCGGCTGCTTCGGGATCCTGATTCATTCTCGCGACGAACTGGCGATCGATCTTAAGTGTGCTGACCGCAGAGCGGCGCAGATAGGTCAGGGAGGAAAATCCCGTGCCGAAATCGTCGAGGGTCAGGCGCACCCCGCAGTCCTTCAGGACGGCGATCTGGGTCCGATAGTGCTCACCGTATTCCATCAGAGCCGTTTCGGTGAACTCGAGCTCCAGAGCTCCGGGATCAATCCCGGATTCCTGCGCCGTTGCGATGACATCATCGGCCAGACTGCCTGAGCGGATCTGCTGAGGAGACACATTGATGCTCATGCGCCCGAATCGGAGCCCGCGGTCGATCCAGCTGCGGGCCTGCCGGGCTGCGGTGCTCAGCACCCAACTGCCCAGGAGATGAAAGAGCCCACGGCGCTCCGCGAGGTGAACGAAATCCCCCGGCGGAAGGATCCCTTCGACGGGGTGGCGCCAGCGCACGAGCGCCTCCACCGCGATGATTCGGCCGTCGGAGAGCTCCACTTGGGGCTGGTAATGGAGAAAGAGCTCGCCGTTGTGCACGGCTTGGTCGATCCGATCCGTCAGCGCAGCATCTCGGCGAACCTGTCGGGTCATGGCGTCCGTATGGAAGGCATAAGTCCCGCGGCCATTTTTCTTCGCCTTATAGAGCGCGACATCGGCGCGTCCCAGCAGGGTTTCCATGTCCACTCGGTCCGGTTTGGGTACATCGACAACGCCGACGCTTGCCCCGCACATGATCAGGTGGCCATCGATTGAATAGGGCTGAGCAAGATGCTCGACGATCTTTCCTGCCAGGATCGCCGCATCCGTTGTGCTCTGGACATCGAGCTGGATCACCGCGAACTCATCGCCTCCGAACCTGGCCACCGTATCCATGCCTCGAACCAGACCTGATAGACGCTGTCCGACCTCTTTGAGGAGCTGATCACCAGCCGGATGGCCTAAGGTGTCGTTGACCTCTTTGAAGCGGTCGAGGTCCAGGAAATGGAGCGCAAAGCCACGGTCGGCACGCCGTGTCGAGGTCAACCGCTTGGCGAGCTGGGCTTTGAACAGACTGCGATTCGGAAGCCCTGTCAGGCTATCGTAGTAGGCCAGTCGGTGGATGTGCTCCTCGCTGCGCTTGCGTTCTGTGACGTCGTGGAAGGTCACGACCACGCCCATGGCGGATCCGCCGACGCGGATCGGGGTCGCGCGATACTCGACTGGGACGGAGGTCTCACCATCGCGTCGGCGAAAGGCGTCGTCGCTCACAACGATGTCCTGGCCGGTCTGCATCACCGTGAGCATGGGGCATGACTCGGCGTCGATGTCGCCGCCGTCGGCGCCGGGGTGGGTCACCGCAACGCAGGGTTTGCCCACGAGCTCAGCGGGCTCATAGCCGAGCATGCGTGAGCCCGTGGGATTGATAAAGGTGATGACTCCTTCGGCATTCAGCCCGAAGACACCCTCGTTGGTCGATTCCAGGATCAGTCGCGCACGTTCTTCTGCCGCCAGTCGTGCGGCACGATCGCGTGCCTGTTGCAGTGCGACCGCGACCAACGCGGCGCCGTGGGCGATATAGATCAGCTGCTGCTCATCGGGTTTGCCCGCCGCCCTGGAGTAGACATCGAGGGCACCCAGCACCTCGCCATTCGCATCGCGGATCGGCTCGGACCAACAGCCGCGCACACCGGCGTCCTCGGTTGCGCCCGAGAGGGACTGCCAGTAAGGATGATAGAGGACGTCAGTGATGACAAGCCGCTCGCCCACCGGGTGGACGTTCTCGGCTCCGGCAGGTTGGCCCGTGAGTCGGTCGATCGCTTCGACGAGTCGACGCGGGAGACTCGGCGCGGTGCCGACACGCAGGCGATGTGTATCACTGTCCATCAATAGAATCGAGCACATCAGGCTCTGGTCGAGGGCCTCGATTGACATGGCGATCGCGTCCAAGGCCTCCTGAACCGGGGCACCTGCGGCGATCAGGCCCATGATGCGCATTCGGTCTTCGTGAAGCATCCAGGCACGTTGGACCTCGGTCACATCTTGCACCGTGCCCCGGATGCGTACGGCGTGACCCTCGACTCGGTCGACGATCGCATGCTCGTGAAGGAAGCGGACCTCGCCTTCCGGCAGAACGATTCGATGCTTGAGGTCGAGGACACTCATGCCCTCAAGAGCTTTCTGGACCGACTGCTCGACGTGAGTGCGGTCGTCGGGATGAACGCAGTCAAGAAGGCTCTGATAGGCGTCATCGAAGCCTTCTGTTGGGATGGCGAAGATGCGGTGGGCCTCTGCGGACATCCTCAGGCGGTTGTCATTCGCATCCCATTCCCAGGTTCCAAGATGGCCGAGACGTTGGGTTTCTTCGATGACGCGTTCCCTTTCGCGTAAGCCGTCTTCGATCTTGGCCCTCTCGCTGTGCCATTGTGCGACCTGCCTGTCGAGTGCGCGGCGGACTTGCTGGTAGCGCCACGCGAGTCCCCCAACCGCAAGGACAAGAACAGTCCCCATGAGGATAAGGCCGAGACCGCCGGGCCAGGCGACCGGGGGTTCATGCGGGTACGCCCAGCCGGGAGCCGGCATCCAGAGCATCAGTAGAGTCCAGGCCCAAGGCGCATTGGGCCTGTGAGGGTTCGGGGTCTCGCTCCGAGTCTGCATCCGGGATTCTATCCGATGGTCATTGTTGGTCGGGGAAATCCGGATCGTTGTCAGCCGCACCCCGGATACCTGGATTCTCGCTCTTTGGAGGAGCGTGGCCAACCCTGCACCGAGGGAACTGACCCGGTTGCCATGAACTTTTCGTAGCTGACCGGGCAGTCAGCCCGAGATCGGCTTTCGGTCTGATCGATCCACCCATCCGACGATCGAGCTGTCTATCCCGCAACCGTGGCCTAGGCCACGGTTGCGGCAGTATCGGCATTGCTTGCGCAGTGGGATAATGGTGCCGCGATGATTCAGGACGCAGTGCCCAACGGGCCGAGACCAGACGATGCATGACCCAGAGCGGACCTATCGGATTGGCCCCATCCATTTGGCGCCGAACATCCTCCCTCGGCATGGTTGGACCTTCCTCCTGGGAGCCTTCCTTTCCATTGGCTTGATGACGTTCATCTCGATCGGTCAAGCATATGTGCTGAATGAGCACCTTGGGGTACCCACCTCTGAGCAAGGCACAATCAGCGGAAACTTGGTCTTCTGGACTGAGCTCGTTGCGCTCGCGTTCTTCATACCAGCCGGGATACTCATCGACCGAGTCGGCCGTCGTCCCATCTATACGGCGGGTTTTCTCCTGCTGGCCATGACCTATGCTCTGTATCCCTTGGCGACCTCGGTTGAAGATCTCTACGCCTACCGGGTGATCTATGCACTGGGCGTGGTCGCAGTCGCCGGCGCATTGTCGACCGTGCTTGTCGATTATCCGGCGGAGCGTTCCCGTGGGAAGTTGGTTGCGCTCGTCGGCATGTTGAGCGGATTGGGTATCGTCTTTACGAATCAATTCTTCGGTGCCTTGCCCAATCTGCTGAGCGACGCCGGATTCAGTGGAACCGAGGCAGGTCTCTTGACCCATTACGCGATCGCGTCGCTCGCCGTCCTGGCCGGCGTGGTATTACTGCTGGGACTGAAGAGTGGGACGCCTGTCAGCAAGGAAGAGCGTCCCGGCATCAGGGACCTCTTAATGAGTGGCTTTCATCATGCGAGGAACCCACGCATCTTGCTGTCTTATTCAGCCGCATTTATCGCGAGGGGAGACCAATCGATCAATGCCACCTTTCTGGTGCTATGGGGCACGACTGCCGGCATCGCGACGGGTATGGACACCGCTGAGGCGGTCAAGAAAGGCACCATCATCTTTGTGATCGCCCAGATTTCGGCACTTTTTTGGGCGCCGGTGCTCGGCTCGGTGCTGGACAGAATGGACAGAGTGACCGCCCTGGCCATCTGCATGCTGCTTGCCGCAATCGGCAATCTGTCTGTCATCCTACTCGATAATCCGCTGGCGTCTTACGGAATCGTCATCTTTGTTCTCTTGGGTATCGGCCAGATCAGCGTGTATCTGGGAGGTCAGTCGCTGATAGGCCAAGAGGCGCCCAAGGCGAAACGGGGTTCCGTCCTCGGTGCCTTCAACATCTCCGGCGCGATCGGCATCCTCCTGATCACCTCATCCGGCGGCCGCCTATTCGACACCATTGATCCGCGCGCGCCGTTCGTGGTCGTGGGAGTCATCAACGTTCTGTTGTTTGTTGCGAGTTTGTATGTACGCCTACGCTATCCAGCCAAGCCGATTACGAAAGCCATGAACGACGCACGCTAAGCGGACGTGGCGCGAAGATCGTGTGTGTCGGATTCGACTGCTCGCAACGGAGTGGTCGGGGTGACTGGATTCGAACCAGCGACTTCTGCCTCCCGAAGACAGCGCTCTACCAAGCTGAGCTACACCCCGAGTTCGGACACAACGTCAATGAGTACGGTTGACCGAGAAATCGGCCAGGCTCTCCAATGCCGCAGTTGCGGGGCAGGGGGGGAATGCGGCCAGCGCAAGCTTGGCGCGGTTCGCGTAGCCTTCCGCAAGCCGGGTAGTGTAGGGGATGGCATCTGTTGACGCAATCGCCTCGATGACCAGATCGATCTGGTCGCGTCCACCCTGCTCGATGGCCTGCCGCAGCAGCGCCCGCTGGTGCGGCGATCCCACTGCCATGGCTCGGATCACCGGGAGGGTCGGCTTGCCCTCGTCGAGGTCGTCTCCCACGTTCTTGCCCAGCTCCCCGTTTTCCTTGCTGTAGTCAAGTGCGTCATCGATGAGCTGGAAGGCGATCCCCAGGTTCAGGCCATAATTTGCCGCAGCCTCCTCGACGCTGGTGGTCGATTCGGCGAGCACGGCTCCGAGTCTGACCCCGGCTTCAAACAAGGTTGCGGTCTTGCGGGTTATGACCTCCATGTAACGGGTCTCGTCGGTATCCGGATCCCGTGTGTTCAGGAGCTGCAGTACTTCCCCCTCGGCGATGCGATTGGTTGCATGTGACAGGATATCCATGACCTTCATGCGGCCGACGTCGACCATCATCTCGAAGGCGCGCGAGTAGAGAAAGTCACCGACCAGGACGCTGGCTTCGTTGCCCCAGACGACATTAGCCGTCTCCCGGTTCCGTCGCAGCTCGGATGCGTCGACGACGTCGTCGTGCAACAGGGTGGCCGTGTGGATAAATTCGACCACGGCCGCAAGATCGATGTGCCGCTGCCCGTTGTAGCCGCAGGCGCGCGCGGCCAACAGGACGGATAGGGGGCGAAGCCGCTTGCCTCCGCTGTTGACGATATAGCTGCCGATCTGGCTGATCAGCACCACGTCCGAACGGAGTCGCCGCAGGATCAAGGCATCCACGGCCTTCACGTCCTCGGCGACTGGCTGACGAAGCGTGGAGATATCCATGAGGTGTCGACGGGCTGGCGATAGTGGGCGCGGATGCTAGGTCTGGGGTCATGGCCTGTCAAGTCGTCCGCGGGATGCCGGAGATCGACGCACCGGCTGGCACGCCTGCGCTGTTCGGACTCTCGCCGGGCGAGACGCCGAGTTTAGCATGCGCCGCCGGCCTTGACGCCATTTTCCTTCTTGGGTATCATCCCCGCTCTTTATTTCGGCGCATGTCGCCGTGCAGTGCCGGATGGTTTTTGGGGATTTCTAGCCATGTATGCGGTCATTCAAACCGGTGGCAAACAATACCGGGTTTCCGAAGGCGACACCGTCAAAGTGGAAAAGATCGTCGCTGAAGAAGGCGCGAACGTCGACTTCGGCGAGGTGCTCCTCGTGGCTGACGGAGACGATGTCAAGTTGGGTAAGCCCTTCGTCGAAGGCGGAAAAGTGAGCGCAACCGTGCAGGGGCACGGACGGGCGAAGAAGGTCACGATCGTGAAGTTCCGGCGGCGCAAACATTATCTGAAACGCCAAGGCCACCGTCAGTCGTTCACGGCACTCAAGATCACCGCCATCAGCACCGGCTGAAGAGGGTAAGCCAATGGCACACAAAAAGGCGGGCGGTAGCTCGCGCAACGGGCGCGATTCCGAGTCCAAGCGGCTCGGTGTCAAGGTGTTCGGGGGGCAGAAGGTCAAAGCCGGCGCCATCATCGTGCGCCAGCGTGGCACACGGTTCCACGGCGGGGTCAATGTTGGTTGCGGCCGTGATCATACGCTGTTCGCTCTCCGTGACGGCGTCGTGTCGTTCGTCGTGCGCGGCCCGAAGAACCGGAAATTCGTCACGGTGGCCGAGAGTTCGACGGCTGAATCAAGCTCCGGCTGATCGCGCCGGGTGCCGGTCAGCCCGCAGGTTGCGCGAGCCTCGCCGATCCGGCGGGGCTCGTTTCGTTTTGCGGTAAGGTCCGTGAGCCATGAAGTTCGTCGATGAGGCTTTCATCCGGGTCGAGGCAGGTGATGGCGGGAGCGGCTGCGTCAGTTTTCGCCGGGAGAAGTATATCCCGAAGGGTGGGCCCAATGGGGGTGATGGCGGTGATGGGGGGAGCGTCTATCTCGTCGCGGATACCAATCTAAACACCTTGGTGGATCTCCGTTATCAGCGTGTCCATCGGGCCGAGCGGGGCCAAGACGGCAGGGGCCGAGACATGCGAGGTCGCGCGGGTGCCGATCTGAGGATTCGCGTGCCGGTGGGAACCCGCGTCCTTGAGCGCGAAACCGGCGAAGCAATCGGTGAGCTGATCGAGCCGGGGCAGCGATTGCGAGTCGCGCAGGGGGGGGTTCACGGGATCGGAAACGCTCGCTTCAAATCGAGCATCAACCGCAGTCCTCGTCAGTTTACCCCGGGGACGCCTGGAGAGTGCCGGGATCTGCGGCTCGAGCTGATCCTCCTCGCGGATGTCGGTCTGGTGGGGTTCCCGAACGTAGGAAAGTCTTCGTTCATCCGTCAAGTCTCGAGTGCCCGGCCCAAGGTCGCCGACTATCCATTCACGACCCTTTATCCCCATCTCGGCGTGGTCCGCCTTGGGCGTGATCGTAGCTTCGTGATCGCGGACATTCCCGGTGTGATCGAGGGCGCAGCCGAGGGGGCAGGGCTGGGAAGCCATTTCCTCAAACATCTTGCGCGTACACGACTGCTCTTGCATCTGGTCGACGTTGCGCCGTTGGACGACAGTCAGGATCGGGTCGAGCAGGTCAGGAAGATCGAAGCGGAGATGGCGTCCTTCGGGGAAGGACTGTTGCACAAAGAGCGATGGCTGGTGCTCAACAAGATCGATCGTATCGCCCCAGAGGACTATCGGGAGCGGCGCGACGAGATCCTGGATCGGCTCGACTGGTCTGCTCCCGTCTATGGAATCTCGGCGCTGACCGGTCAAGGGACAGCAGAGCTGACGACCGATCTGATGCGGCGTTTAGAGGTGCTGGCCAAGCAAACCGGCGCGACCGAGCAAGCCGTTCCGGATCGCGATGCCGATCACGCGCAGCCCGCCAGCGGCGCCGGTTGGCATCCGCTCGATTGAGGAGACAGGATCAAGGCCATGATCTCGCGCGAGATAATCCCGTTCACGCGTCGCTGGGTCGTGAAGATCGGCAGCGCCTTGTTGACGCGGGATGGGGAAGGGCTCGAGCGCAACATGCTGGCTCCTTGGGTCGAGCAGATGGCAACGCGCCGGTTGGCCGGCAATGAGGTCGTACTGGTGTCCTCCGGTGCAGTTGCCGAGGGTATGGCACGCATGGGGTGGCGCCTGCGCCCGAAGGCATTGCACGCGTTGCAGGCGGCGGCGGCCATCGGCCAGATGGGCTTGGTGCGTGCCTATGAAGACTGCTTCCGGACGCGCGGCCTGCATACCGCTCAGATCCTTTTGACACGTGATGATCTCGCCGATCGGGCGCGCTACCTGAACGCTCGCAGCACCTTACGCACCTTGCTCAGGCTGGGCGTGGTTCCGGTAGTCAACGAAAATGATACAGTCGCGACCGACGAGTTGCGCTTTGGGGACAATGACACCCTTGCGGCCCTAGTCGCCAATCTGATCGAGGCCGATCTCTTGATCCTGCTCACCGATCAGGATGGGTTGTTTGACAGGGATCCTCGGCGCCATGTCGATGCGCGGCTGATTACCGAGACCCGTGTTGACGACTCGCTGCTCGACCGCGTCGCTGGCGGCAGCGCCAACGGGCTGGGAACAGGCGGGATGGTCACCAAGGTGAGAGCTGCTCGCCTCGCCGCACGCTCCGGCACACCCACTGTCATCGCGCCGGGAAGAGGCGAGCAGATCCTGAACCGGATCGCCCGCGGAGAGGCTGTGGGAACACTGCTGACGCCCTTTCAAGGACCTCAGGCGGCCCGCAAACAGTGGCTGGCTGGCCATCTCCAGGTCCGGGGTCGCCTCACCCTGGATCAAGGTGCGGTCAGTGCGATTCGTGAGAAGGGGACGAGCTTACTTGCAGTCGGGGTCAAAGAGGTGTTGGGCGCCTTTAATCGCGGTGAGGTCGTCGCCTGTGTCGACGAGGCAGGTTGCGAGGTCGCGCGTGGTCTGGTCAATTATGACGTCCAGGAGGTCGCTCGAATCAAAGGGCAGCCTTCGAGCCGGTTCGAGTCGATTCTCGGTTACCTCGACGAAGAAGAACTGATCCACCGAGATAATCTCGTCCTGCTGTAAAGAGGCTGCGCCATCTTTTCTTGTTCAGTCCGCTCGCTCCGCGCGCCTGGGTTGGCAAGGCACGGGCCCGTGATCGGGGCTGATGACCGTCCCCGCCGGATCGCGGATTCACCAAGCTCGTCGATTCTGATCGGGCGTCAGCCCGGTCGATCTGGCGACGGCATCCGCAATGCGCAGCTGCTCGGCGTCCGATAGGTAAGGGTGCATTGGCAAGCTGATGACCCGCTTTGCGATTCTCGCGCTGACCGGCGTCGCGGCCCGATCCAGGCTCGGCTGAAAGACGGGCTGATCGTTCAGCGGGACGGGGTAATGGACGGATGTCGGGATTCCTTCAGACGCAAGCGCCTGTCCGACCTGATCACGAGCGGGGACTTGAATGGTGTATTGGGCATAGACCGAGCCATGGGTCGGCGGCACGAAAGGTGTCAGAACGGATCCGTACCCGTCCGCAGTCGAGGCCGCCCCCCGCTCTTGAAGCAGCTCGGTGTAGCGTGCCCCCAGACGTGCCCGGGCTTCGATTTCCTGAGGGAACAGCGACAGCTTTGCCAGAAGGACCGCGGCCTGAATCGTGTCCAATCGTGCGTTCAAGCCAAGATGTGGGTGGTGGTAACGTCTGTCCTGGCCGTGGTTGCGGATCTCTCTTAACCTCCCTGCAAGCCCCTCGTCACTCGTAAAGCAAGCCCCCGCATCCCCGTAAGCGCCGAGCGGCTTCGCAGGAAAGAAGGAGGTACAGCCGATCCGAGACAGCGCGCAGGAGTGCCGTCCTTTGTAGGTGGCGCCGAAGCTCTGAGCAGCATCTTCGATCACGGGCAGCTGATGGCGGTCGGCGATCTCGTTTATCGCGTCCATGTCCGCGCATTGACCGTACAGAGACACTGGCATGATCGCACGGGTCCGGCCCGTGATGGCGTCCTCAATGCGCCGGGGATCGATGTTGTAGGAGACCGGGTCGATGTCGACGAAGACAGGGCGTATGCCAAGCAAGGCAACCATCTCACCGGTGGCGATGAAGGTGAAAGGCGTGGTGATGACCTCGTCGCCTCGGCCGATCTCCAGCGCCATCATCGCCGCCAGTAATGCATCGGTGCCGCTGGAGAGTCCAATGCAGTGCGCGACGCCGACGAACGCCGCGAGCGCCTCTTCTAGCTCCTGGATCTCCGGACCCATAATGTACTGACCGTGATTGAGTACAGCGT
>Ga0316576_10001137_pt1 | contig 13966 bp, 11 predicted proteins | sample S0NA_FD_203075 | JGI IMG/M metagenome (GOLD analysis project Ga0316576, IMG submission 203075) | Rhizosphere microbial communities from salt marsh grasses in Alabama, United States - S0-2_050615r3r5 | ecosystem: Host-associated > Plants > Roots > Rhizosphere | place: USA: Alabama | collected... | reverse complement strand
CGGGTCTCCTCGGTGTTCTTGTTGACGACGTCGACTGCCCGCACGCGACCGTCGGAGCCCCCGTGGATCTCCTCCGGCACGTAGGGGGTGAGCACCTCGACCTTGGACGCCAGGAGCTGGGCCACCGAGCCCTCGTGGGCGCGGAACTGGTCCCGCCGATGGATGAGGGTGACCGAGGCGGCCCGCTCTGCGAGCACCAGCGCCCAGTCCACGGCGCTGTCGCCGCCGCCGACGATGAGCACCCGCTTGTCGTCCAGCGTCGACAGGTCGGTGACGACGTAGCGCAGGCCCTTGCCCTCGAACACGTCGCCGCCGGGCAGGGTCCGCGGGGTGAACGTCCCGATGCCGGCGGTCACCAGCACGGCCTTGGCGTGCACCTCGGTGGAGTCGTCGAGCCCCACCACGAGCGTCCCGTCCTCGGTGCGGACGAGGCTCTCCGCTCGGCGACCCAGCAGGTAGGTGGGGTCGGCCGAGGATGCCTGCTGCACGAGCTGGGTGGCCAGGTCACGGGCGAGCACCGACGGGAAGCCGGCCACGTCGTAGATCGGCTTCTCCGGGTACAGGGCCATGAGCTGGCCGCCCGGCTCGGTCAGGGAGTCCACGAGCGCCACGCTCATCCCCCGGAAGCCCGCGTAGTAGGCCGCGTACAGCCCGGTCGGGCCCGCGCCGATGATGAGCAGGTCGACCTCACTGGCCATGTGCACCCCCAAGTGCGTGGTCGAGCAGGTAGGAACTCAACGTACGGATGTACTGGGCCCGTTCATAGCTGGCCCGGTCCGGCGCGGTGCGGTAGGACACGCTGCCGCGCATCTGACGCACCGACGAGTACTCGTGCTCGCTCATCCAGGCCACCAGCTCGGCCTCCACCTGCCCGACGTGCGCGGGCCCGTTCCGCAGCAGCGCGGAGGTCATCATGGCCACGTCCGCGCCGGCCAGCAGCACCTTCACGACCTCGGTACCCGTGTGCACCCCGGACGTCGCCGCCAACGACATCCCCGGCAGGAGCGGACGCAGGATGCCGATCCACCGCAGCGGCAGCCGCACCTCGCTGGGGTGCGACAGCGCGACCGACGCCGACACCCCGAGCGTGTCGAGGTCGATGTCGGGCTGGTAGAAGCGGTTGAACAGGACGAGGCCGTCGGCGCCCTCCTCGGCGATGCGGCAGGCCAGCGCGGGCAGCGCCGAGTAGAACGGCGAGATCTTCACCGCCAGCGGCACCGAGAGCTCCGAGCGCACCGCCCGGACGGCGGCGTTGACCCGGTCCTCGACGGCGTCGGCGTCCTCGTCCGGGTCGGTGACGACGTCGTAGAGGTTGAGCTCGATCGCGTCGGCGCCGGCGTCGGCGAGCATCCGGGCGTAGCGCACCCAGGCCCCCGCGGAGCGGGCGTTGACGCTGGCGATCACCGGCACCTCGAGCGCGCTCTTGGCGTCCTCGACCAGCCTGAGGTGGACCCCGGGCCCGAGGTCGTCGAAGTCGAGGTCGGGGAAGAACCCCGTGTCCCCGGTGGCCTCGGCGAACGTCCCCACGCCGGTGTCGAGCCGGTCCGACAGCCGCAGCGGGTCTTCCTCGACCTCCTCCTCGAACAGCGAGGGCAGCACGACGGCGGCGACGCCGGCGTCCTGGAGCGCCTGCAGGGTCTCCACCCGGCCCGTGAGCGGCCCCGCCGAGGCCACCAGCGGGCTCCGTAGCGCCAGCCCGAGGTACTGCGTGGTCAGGTCCGGTCCCATCACTCCACCTCCTCGTCGGCGGACTCGGGCAGCTCGTCCGGGTCGGCGACCGTGTGCGCCATCGTCCGCTGCACCGCAGCGAGCTGCTCGTAGTAGCGCCGCCGCTCGGACACGTCCTGCTGGGCCAGGGAGAACAGCGCGCGCGCCCGCGTCGGGTCCGAGCGGGCCAGGGCCGAGAACCGGGTCTCTGCCAGCAGGAAGTCCCGCAGCGGCTGAGTCGGCGCCTTGGAGTCCAGGTGGAACGGCACGGTGTGCTCCCCCTCGGCCGGGTGGTAGCGGTAGAGCTCCCAGTACCCGGAGGCCACCGCGTCCTTCTGGTGCGTCATCGACGTGGCCATGTCGATGCCGTGGGCGATGCACGTCGAGTAGGCGATGACCAGTGACGGGCCGCGCCAGGCGTCGGCCTCGACCAGCGCCCGCACGGTCTGGATCTCGTTGGCCCCGAGGGCGACCTGCGCGACGTAGACGTTGCCGTAGGCCCGGGCGAAGGCGCCGAGGTCCTTCTTGGCGCTCGACTTGCCCGCGACCGCGAACTTGGCGGTCGCGCCCCGCGGGGTGGCCTTGGACGCCTGTCCCCCCGTGTTGGAGTAGACCTCGGTGTCCATGACCAGCACGTTGATGTCGGCGCCGCTGGAGAGCACCTGGTCGAGGCCGCCGAAGCCGATGTCGTAGGCCCAGCCGTCGCCACCCATCGCCCACACGCTGCGCCGGACCAGGTTGTCGGCGAGCAGGGCCAGCCGGGGCAGCCTCTCGTCGGAGTCGCCCTCGTCGACCAGCCTGGCGATGCGCTGCCGGAGGGCCTCGATGCGTACCCGCTGCCGCGCGATCTCGGCCTCGTCCTGCTGATCGGAGAGCAGCAGCGCCGAGACGAGCTCGTCGCCCAGCCACGGCCCCAGCTCGGAGAGCAGCCTCCGGGCCTGGTCGGTGTGGGCGTCGATGCCGAGCCGCAGCCCGAGCCCGAACTCCGCGTTGTCCTCGAACAGCGAGTTGCTCCACGCCGGGCCGCGCCCGTCCGCGCCCGGTGCCCACGGCGTGGTGGGCAGGTTGCCGCCGTAGATGGACGAGCAGCCGGTGGCGTTGGCCACCACCATCCGGTCGCCGAACAGCTGGCTGACCAGCTTGACGTAGGGCGTCTCGCCGCACCCGCTGCACGCGCCGGAGAACTCGAACAGCGGCTGGAGCAGCTGCGAACCCTTGACGGTCTCACGCCGCACCGCGGCCCGGTCCACCTCGGGCCGGGACAGGAAGAAGTCCCATCTCGGCCTCTCGACGTCGCGGCGCTCGCCGGCGGGGACGAGGTCGAGGGCCTTGTGGGAGGCGTCCTCCTTGCTGCGCGCCGGGCACACGTCGACGCAGATCCCGCACCCGGTGCAGTCGTCCGGGGCGACCTGGACGGTGAGCACGTGGTCGACCAGCGTCCGGTCCCGGTACGGCTTGGACTGGTAGCCCTCGGGTGCCCCGGCGAGCAGGTCGGACTCGAACACCTTCGTGCGGATGGCGGCGTGCGGGCAGACGATGGCGCACTTGCCGCAGTCGATGCAGATGGACGGGTCCCACATCGGCAGGTCCCGGGCCAGGGCCCGCTTCTCCAGCCGGGCCGTCCCGGTGGGGTAGGTGCCGTCGGCGGGCAGCAGGCTGACCGGCAGCCCGGCCCCCTGCCCGGCGATGAGCGGCACGGTGACATCGGTGAGGAACGCCGCAGCATCGGCCGGCACCGTGAGGCGTGGCCTCGGTCCGCCGGTGACCTCGGTCGGGACGCTGACGTGCCGGAGCTGCTCCAGCGAGGCGTCGATGGCGGCGAGGTTGCGCTCCACCACCGACGGCCCGCGCTTGGCGTAGCGCGACCGCACCGCGTCCTTGAGCGCCTCGAGGGCCGCCTGCTCCGGCAGCACGCTGGACAGGGCGAAGAAGCAGGGCTGCATGACGGTGTTGATGCGCGCCCCCAGCCCCAGCCGGCGGGCCACCCGGTGCGCGTCGATGACCCACAGGTCGAGGCTCTTGTCGAGCACCTGCTGCTGGACCTCGGCCGGGAGGTGGTCCCACACCTCGTCCGCGGGGTACGGGGAGTTCAGCAGGAAGGTGGCCCTGGGCCTGGCCGCCGCCAGCACGTCGATGCGCTCGAGCAGGCTGAACTGGTGGCAGGCCACGAAGTCGGCGGTGTCGTCCTCGACGAGGTAGGTCGAGCGGATGGGGTCGGGTCCGAACCGCAGGTGCGAGACGGTCACCGAGCCGGCCTTCTTGGAGTCGTAGACGAAGTAGCCCTGCGCGTAGAGGTCGGTCTGCTCGCCGATGATCGTGATCGCGGTCTTGTTCGCGCCGACGGTCCCGTCGCTGCCGAGCCCGTAGAACACGGCCTGCACGGCCCGGGACGGCACCCGGAAGGAGTCGTCGACCGGCAGGGACGTGCCGGAGAGGTCATCGGTGATCCCCAGCGTCACCGACCCGGCGCGGTGGGGAGCGCCGAGGTGGTCGAGCAGGGCCTTGACGTCGCGTGGCCGCAGCTCGGCGCTGCCCAGCCCGTAGCGGGCGCCGACGAGCGGCAGGTCGCTGCGACCCGCGGCGTGCAGTGCCGACAGCACGTCGAGGTACAGCGGCTCAGCGGGCGCCCCCGGCTCCTTCGTGCGGTCCATGACGGCGACCGCGCGGGCCGTGGACGGGATGGCCGCCGCCACCTCGTCCGACGGGAACGGGCGGAACAGCCGCACCACGACCGCCCCGACCTTCTCCCCGTCCGCCCTGAGCGCGTCCACCACCTCGGTGACCGCACCGACGGCCGAGCCCATGAGCACCACGACCCGCTCCGCCTCCGGGTCTCCGACGTACTCCACCAGCCGGTAACGCCGGCCGACCAGCACGGCGAGCTCGTCCATGACCTCCGTGACGACCCCTGGCACGGCCGCGTAGAAGGGGTTGGCGCCCTCGCGGGAGGCGAAGAACACGTCCGGGTTCTGCGCCGTCCCACGCACGACCGGGTGCTCCGGGCTGAGCCCTCGGTCGCGGTGGGCCGTGACGTCCTGCTCACGGACCAGTGCCCGCAGGTGCTCCGGCTCGAGCACAGTGATCTTGCCTATCTCGTGCGAGGTCCGGAAGCCGTCGAAGAAGTGCAGGAAGGGCACCCGGCAGCGCAGGGTGGCGGCGTGCGACACCAGGGCCAGGTCGTGCGCCTCCTGGACCGAGCTGCTCGCGAGCATCGCGAAGCCGGTGCTGCGGGTGGACATGACGTCGGAGTGGTCGCCGAAGATGGACAGCGCATGGGTGGCGACGGCGCGGGCGGCGACGTGGATGACCGTGGGGGTGAGCTCCCCGGCGATCTTGAACATGTTCGGGACCATGAGGAGCAGCCCCTGGCTCGCCGTGAACGTGGAGCCGAGGGCTCCGGCCTGGATGGCGCCGTGCAGAGCCCCAGCGGCGCCGGCCTCGGACTGCATCTCCACGACCGTCGGCACCTCGCCCCAGAGGTTCGGTCGATCGGTCCCGCTCCAGGCGTCCACCGCCTCGCCCATCGGGGACGCCGGCGTGATCGGGTAGATCGCCAGCACCTCGGACAGGGAGTACGCGACACGTGCGGCCGCATCGTTGCCGTCCAGGCATACCCAGGTCATGACCGCGACGCTAGGCCCTGGTCAGTGGTCGGCCGACAGACCCGAAAGTCCCGACCGCGCGCTCAGGCGTCCGGCCCCTCGGAGGGGGGACGCCGGGCATTGTGCATGCGTTCGGCATCGGACTCGCCGGTGTCGTCGAAGTCGATGCGCCGGAGCTGCTTGCGCATGCTGCGCAGCAGGAGCACGAGCGCGGCGCCGAGCAGCACCACCATGAGGAACGCGCCGGGTCCTGCCCCCAGCCCCCAGCTCTCGGAGGTCTGGGCCAGGACGCTCTGCCCGTCGGTCACCCGAGCATTGTGTCCTACTCGCCCGGCACCGACAGCGGTGGGCCGTCCGCGACCAGCGGCCGGACCCCGGCGAACAGGTCGTCCTCGGGGACAGGCGCGGGGACGACGCTGTGCACGAGCTCGTAGTCCTCGGTCGGCCAGGCCGCCTCGTGCACCTCGCGCGGGCAGGCGAACCAGGCGCCGTGCGGGTCGATCTGGGTCTCGTGCGCCAGCAGGGCGGCGTCCCGGGTGGCGAAGTGGTCGGCACACCGCACCCGGGTGGTGATCCGTCGGTCGTGCCCGGGGTCCGGCGGCCACTGGGCCAGCCGCTCGGTGTAGGGGGACTCCAGCCCTCGACGCAGCATCTCCTCGTGCAGCGCGACGGTGCGCTGCCGGTGGAAGGCGTGGTGGTAGTAGAGCTTGAGCACCTGCCACGGCTCGCCGTCAGCCCGACGGTAGCCGGGGTCGGCTGCAGCGGGGACAGCCGCCACCGTCACCTCGTGGCAGCGGACGTGGTCCGGGTGCGGGTAGCCGCCGTTCTCGTCGTAGGTCGTCACCACGTGCGGGCGGAAGCTCCTGATCAGCGCGGAGAGGCGGGCGACCGGCTCCTCGAGCGGGACGACGGCGAAGCACCCGTCCGGCAGTGGCGGCGGGGGGTCACCCTCGGGGAACCCCGAGTCGACGAAGCCCAGCCATTCCTGGCGGATCCCGAGGATCTCCCGCGCCCGGTCCATCTCCGCCCGACGGATGGCCGTGATGTCCGCCCACACCTCGGGGCGGTCCATGGCCGGGTTGAGCACCGACCCGCGCTCGCCGCCGGTCAGCGTGACGACGAGCACGTCGACCCCCTCGGAGACGTACCTCGCGGTGGAGGCGGCCCCCTTGCTGGACTCGTCGTCGGGGTGGGCGTGCACGTGCAGCAGACGCAGGGGGGAGGAGGCGGGCACAGGGGGCACGACGGATGATTGTGCCGTGCCCACCCCTCCCCCGCTGCCGTCCGACCGCCCCGACCTGGCCGAGCGGTATGGCGTGAGTCGCCGGTCCTGGTCCTCCTCGCTGCCCCTCGTGGTCGTCGCGCTCGTACTCGTCGGGATGCTCGGGGTGACGGCGTGGGGGCTGGCGCAGCGGTCCACCGGCGTACGGGCCGGCGTGCTCGGCTTCGGTGACATCACCGAGGCGTCCATCACGATCACCCTCGAGGTGGACCGGCCACCGGACCAGCCCGTCGTCTGCGACGTCGCGGCCATCGGCGACCTGCAGGTCGACGTGGGAGCGGCCCGCATCGAGGTGCCCACCGGGGGCGAGCAGCGGGTGGTCGTCTCCGGCGTGATCGAGACCGCGGGCCCGCCCAAGGCGGCTCGCCTGCTGGGGTGCCGTCCGGTGGGCTGACGCCCGCGTCCGGTCTACCCTGGATGGCCTTGCCCGCGCCGACCTCAGGAGAGATGCCCGTGACCTCGACCAGCGACCACGTCGCCTGGCTCACGCAGGAGGCGTTCGACCAGGCCAAGGCCGAGCTCGAGCACCTGTCGACCGCCGGGAGGAGCGAGATCGCCAAGCGGATCGAGGCGGCTCGGGCTGAGGGCGACCTGTCGGAGAACGCCGGCTACCACGCCGCCAAGGAGGAGCAGGGCAAGCAGGAGGCCCGCATCCGGCAGCTGCAGGACCTGCTGCACCGGGCGAGGGTGGGCGAGCGCCCGGCCGACGACGGCACCGTCGCGCCGGGCATGGTCGTGACGATCCGGTACGTGGGCGACGACGAGACCGAGACGTTCCTGCTCGGGTCCCGGGAGATGGCGAGCCTGGACGCGGGGGTCGAGCACGAGGTGTTCTCCCCGAAGTCGCCGCTCGGATCCGCGATTTCCGGGCGCAGCGTCGGAGCGGTCGTCTCCTACACGACCCCCAACGGCCGGGTGCTCGAGGTGGAGATCGTCTCGGCGACCCCGCTGGGCTGAGCCCGGCGGCGGCCTAGCGGTTGGCGCGGTTGTAGGTGCGCACCCCGAGCGGCGCGAACAGCGCGATGAGCACGACGATCCAGATCGCCGAGAGCAGGTAGGGGTTCTCGCTCGGCCACGACCCGGTGGACGCGACGGGGTTGCCGAACAGCTGCCGCACCGACTGCGTGATCGCGCTGAACGGGTTCCACTCGGCGATCGGCTGCAGCCAGTCGGGCAGCGAGTCCAGCGGCACGAAGACGTTGGAGATGAACGACAGCGGGAAGATGGTGATGAAGCCCATCTGCTGCACCACCTCGACGGTGGGCGCCCGCATCCCCAGCCACACCCCGACCCAGGTCATGGCGAACGTGAAGGCCCCGAGCAGCAGCACCGCGGCGACGAACTCCCCGAGCGTGCCGTTGACGCGCCAGCCGACGGCCAGCCCACTGAGCATGAGGACGACGAGGATGATCGCGTTGTAGAGCACGTCAGCGACCACGCGACCGCCGACCACCGCCGATCGGGCCATCGGCAGCGAGCGGAACCGGTCGATGAGGCCCTTGCTCATGTCGTCGTTCATCCCCACCGCGGTGGTGATGGCTGCGAACCCGAGGGTCTGCACGAAGATCCCCGGCATCAGGTAGTTGCGGTAGACCTCGGCGCCGCCCTCGCCGACGGGGATGGCACCGCCGAAGACGAACGCGAACAGCAGCACGAACATGATCGACTGCAGCACGGCGAAGATCGCCAGCTCGGGGATCCGGGTGATGCGCTTGAGGTTGCGCCAGACGATGACGCGTCCGTCGGCCAAGGCCCCGGGCAACCCGGACGACGTGCCGGTGCGCACCTCGTCGGGCGCGGTGATCGTGGTCATGAGCTGCTCCTCGCGGCCGCGGTGGCGTCCTCGGGCTCCGACGATGTCTCGGCCGCGTGGCCGGTCAGGGAGAGGAACACGTCGTCGAGGGTGGGGCGACGCAGCCCGATGTCGTCGACCTCCACCCCGGCGTCGGCGAGCCGGCGGACGACCTCCACGAGGTGGGTCGCGCCGCCGACCGATGGCACCGTGACGCGCCGGGTGTGCTCGTCCACCTCGAGCGGCCCGACGGCCTCCAGCCGGAGCAGGTCCGCGGTGGACGCCAGCATCTGTGGGTCGTGCACGACCACCTCGATCCTCTCGCCTCCGACCTCGGACTTCAGCTCGTCCGCGGTGCCTCGCGCGATGATGCGGCCCTGGTCGACCACGGCGATGGTGTCGGCGAGCTCGTCGGCCTCCTCGAGGTACTGGGTGGTGAGCAGCAGCGTCGCCCCCTCCCGGACGAGGCCGCGGATCACCTCCCACATCCCGAGCCGGCTGCGCGGGTCCAGCCCGGTGGTGGGCTCGTCGAGGAACAGCAGCCGCGGGTGGCCGATGAGCGCGGAGGCGAGGTCGAGGCGGCGGCGCATCCCGCCCGAGTAGGTCTTGGCGACCCGGTCGGCGGCGTCGCTGAGCGAGAACTGCTCGAGCAGCTCGTCGGCCCTGGCGCGAGCCGTCGGACGCGGCATCTGGTAGAGACGGCCGAACATCGTCAGGTTCTCTCGGCCGGTGAGGTTCTCGTCGACCGCCGCGTACTGCCCGGACAGGCCGATGGACCGACGCACCTGCTGCGGCTCGTGGACCACGTCGTGGCCGGCGACGGTCGCCCGCCCGGCGTCCGGCTGCAGCAGCGTGGCCAGGATGCGCACCGTCGTGGTCTTCCCGGCTCCGTTCGGCCCGAGCAGGCCCAGGACGCTGCCCTCGGTCACCTCGAGGTCGACGCCGTCGAGCGCGCGCACCTCCCCCGCACCTCGGCTGTGGTAGGTCTTGACCAGGCCCTCGGCCCAGATCGCCGCACTCGTCACGAGCGGCATCGTTCACGGCTCGACGCGGACCCGCCACCCGATATCGGCGTCTCGCACCGCGAGCAGCACGGCGTCGCGGTGCTCCGGACCACGCGTCTCCACGACGACCCACACGTCGACCTCGTCCACCTGCAACGAGGCCCGGGTTCGCTCGTGCACGACGTCGAGCACGTTGGCGCCGACCTGCGCGAGCGTGGCCAGCAGCGTGGCCAGCGCCCCGGGCGTGTCGGGGATCGCCACCCGGAAGGAGAGGAAGCGACCGTCGGCGGCCATGCCGTGCCGGACCACGCGCTGCAGCAGCAGCGGGTCGATGTTCCCGCCCGAGACGGTGGCGACCACCGGGGGTCGGAACGCCCCGGGACGCTCCATGAGGGCGGCCACCGCGACGGCTCCGGCCGGCTCGACGAGCAGCTTGTTGCGCTCCAGCAGGCGCACGAGGGCGCGGGAGATGGCGTCCTCGTCCACCGTGACGATCTCGTCGACGAGGGCGCGGACCATGGCGAACGGCACGTCGCCGGGTCGCCCGACGGCGATGCCGTCGGCCATCGTCGACATGGAGTCCAGGGCGACCGGGTGCCCGGCCCAGAGGGACGGCGGGTAGGCGGCCGCGCCGTCGGCCTGCACCCCGACGATGCGGGCGTCGGGCCGGCCGGAGCGCACCGCGCAGCCGACGCCCGCCAGCAGGCCGCCCCCGCCGGTGCAGACCACGACGGTGGCCAGGTCGGGCACCTGCTCGAGCACCTCCAGCCCGAGGCTGCCCTGGCCGGCCACGATGTCCGGGTGGTCGAAGGGGTGGACGAAGACCGCCCCGGTGGCCTCGGCATGCTGCCGGGCGGCGACGACGGCCTCGTCCACGCTGGTGCCGACGAGGCGCACGGTGGCCCCGTAGCCGCGGGTCGCCCGCTCCTTGACCAGGGACGCGCCCTCGGGCATGAACACCGTCGCCGGTGAACCGAGCAGGGACGCGGCCAGGGCCACGCCCTGGGCGTGGTTGCCGGCACTGGCCGCCACGACCCCGCGTCCCCGCTCCTCCGCGGTCAGGCGAGCGATCCGCGTGTACGCCCCGCGGATCTTGAACGAACCGGCGCGCTGCAGGTTCTCGCACTTCAGCCACACCGGCCCGCCGACCATCTCGGCCAGCCAGCGAGCCGGCTCCATCGGGGTGCGCCGAGCCACTCCCTGCAGGGCGTCGGCCGCGACCCGCACGTCGTCGACACTCACCGGCAGCGGATCGGTCACGTCGCGCAGTCTGCCTCGGTGGCCAGCGGAGATGCGGGACGTCCGCCCATCCCATATGGTTGCATGGTGCAAGCAACGAGCGTCTGCCCCGCCCTCGGCAGTGCCACCCTGGTCCCCGACCTCTACCGGATCGCCCGAAGGCTGCGCCGGCTCAGCGGGTCGCCGCAGCTGGACGTGGCCACCCTCATGCTGCTGCACCGCCTCGGGTGCGAGGGGGCCACCCGGCCGTCCGACCTGGCCGGCGAGCTGGGCCTGGACGCCTCAACGGTCAGCCGCCACGCGCGCACGCTGCTGGAGGCGGGGCTCGTCGAGCGGCAGCCCGACCCGGACGACGGCCGGTCCTTCCGGCTCAGCCTGACCCTGGACGGGGAGCGCGCGATGGCGGAGGCGTTCCAGCGCCGGGAGGACGCGGTCGCCGCGGCCACCGCGTCCTGGGACCCGGGCGACGTCGCCGACCTCCGCCGACTCCTCGGCCGGCTCGCGGACGACCTCGAGCAGACCGACCCCGACCCGACGCCCCGCGTCCCCCAGGAGATTCGATGAGCGAGACACCAGCCACACCGACGCCCCCTGCGACGGGCGACCAGGCAGCCGAGCCATCCGGCCTGATGACCCATCGGGAGGTCCTGACGGTCATCGGCGGCCTCATGATCGGGCTGTTCCTCGCCGCCCTCGACCAGACGATCGTGGCGACCGCGCTGCCGACGATCGTGGGCGAGCTCGGCGGGTTCTCCGAGTACTCGTGGACGGTGACGGCGTACCTGCTGACCGCGACCGCGTCCACGCCGCTGTACGGCAAGATCGGCGACCTCTACGGACGCAAGCGCATCTTCCAGGCCGCGATCGTCATCTTCGTGCTCGGCTCCCTGGTGTCCGGCGCGGCCACGTCCATGTCCACGCTCATCGCGGGACGAGCCATCCAGGGACTGGGTGCCGGCGGCCTCATCGCGCTGACGCTCGCCATCGTCGGCGACATCGTCAGCCCCCGGGAGCGCGGCCGCTACCAGGGCCTGTTCGGGGCCGTGTTCGGCATCGCCAGCGTCCTCGGGCCGCTGCTGGGCGGCCTGTTCACCGAGCACCTGTCGTGGCGCTGGGTGTTCTGGATCAACGTGCCGCTCGGGCTGGCCGCCATGCTCACGATCCAGCGCACGCTGCACCTGCCGACCAAGCGGGTCAGCCACAGCATCGACTACGTCGGGGCCGCTCTCATCGTCGCGGCGGTGTCGTCCGTCCTCCTCGTGACCGTGTGGGGAGGCCAGCAGTACGCCTGGGACGACCCGCTCATCGTCGGCCTGGCCGTGGCCGGCGCCGTGCTGCTCGTGCTGTTCGTGCTGTGGGAGCTGCGGGTCCCCGAGCCACTGCTGCCCATGCGCCTGTTCCGCAACCCCGTGTTCACCAACACCAGCGCCGTGAGCTTCCTGTTCGGCTTCGCGTTCTTCGGAGCGATCATCTACCTGCCCGTGTACCTGCAGGTGATCAAGGGCTACAGCCCGACCGCCTCAGGCCTGCTGCTGCTCCCGCTCGTCCTCGGCATCTTCCTCACCTCGACCGGGTCCGGGCAGGCGATCACCCGCACCGGGCGCTACAAGATCTTCCCCCTCGTCGGGCTCGTCATCATCCCGCTGGCGCTGCTGTGGCTGTCCACCCTCCAGGTCGGCACCCCCATCTGGAGCCTCTCGATCCGGGTGTTCGTGCTCGGCCTCGGCCTGGGCCTGGTGATCCAGACGCTGGTCGTGGCCGTCCAGAACGCGGTCGAGCCGCGTGACCTGGGCGTGGCCACCAGCAGCAACACCTTCTTCCGGTCGATGGGCGGCGCGATCGGGACGGCCGTCTTCGGCTCGGTCCTCACCTCCACCCTGAACAGCCGGCTGGCATCGGCCTTCCCGGGCGGACCTCCGCCCGGCGTCAACGCATCAGAGCTGCAGGGCACCCCGGAGGCCATCCAGGCGCTGCCGGACGCCGTCCGCGAGCCGCTGCTGACAGCCTTCACCGAGGCGATCGACCAGGTGTTCCTGGTCGGAGTCCCGGTGATCGTCGTGGCTCTGGTGTTCATCGTGTTCCTCCGCGAGATCCCGCTGCGCGAGACCTCGGGGCTGCAGGAGGCGGCCCGCGAGCCGACGGTGTGACACCGCGTCGCCGGCTGCTCGGCGCCCTCCCGGCGGAGGTCGCCGTCCTCACGGCGATCGCGTTCTCCGTGGCGGTCGGTTTCGGCATCGTCACGCCTGTCATCGCGCTCTACGCCCGCGAGTTCGGTGTCGGCGAGGTCGCCGCCGGCGCAGTCGTGTCGGTGTTCGCCGGAATGCGCCTGGCCTCCGCGCTGCTGGGCGGACGCCTCGTCGACAGGTTCGACGAGCGGTCGGTGCTGGCCGCCGGACTCGCCATCGTCGCCGCATCCAGCCTGGCCGCCGGCACCGCGCAGAGCTACGGTCAGCTGCTGCTCATGCGGGGGGCCGGCGGGATCGGCTCGGCGATGTTCACGGTGTCGGCCTTCGCGCTCATGTACCGCGTCGTGCCCGCGGACCACCGCGGGCGCGCGGCGGGGATGATCCAGGGGGGGTTCCTGCTCGGCGGGATCACCGGACCCGCGATCGGCGGCCTCCTCGCCGAGATCTCGCTGCGCGCGCCGTTCTTCGTCTATGCCGGGACGTTGGCGGTCGCCACCGGCATCGCCTGGCTCGCCCTCGCCCCGGCGAGCCAGGCCCGACGCGCCCGCGACGGGACCGAGTTCCCACGCCCTCCGGTCACGTCGCTGCGCGCAGCGCTGCGGTCACGCGCCTACCAGGCCGCCCTCGTCGCCAACCTCGGCACCGGCTGGGCCCTGTTCGGCATCCGGTCCTCCCTCGTGCCGCTCTACGTGGCCGACGCCCTCGGGCTCGGCACCAGCTGGGTGGGGGTCGGCTTCGTCGTCAGCGCGGCGGTCCAGGCCCTGCTGCTCCTCCCGGCCGGGAGGTTCACCGACACCGTCGGGCGCAAGCCGGCGATGGTCGCCGGGGGAGCCGTCGCGGCCGCATCGCTCGGGCTGCTGGCCCTCTGGCCCTCGCTGGCGGGCTTCCTGGTGGCGATGGCCGCCTACGGGGTCGGGGCGGCGCTGCTCGGGACCGCTCCTGCAGCCGTGGTGGGGGACGTCGTGGGGACCAGGGGCGGACGGGTCGTCGCCGTCTCGCAGATGGCCTCGGACGCCGGGGCGATCGTCGGACCGCTCGTAGCCGGGCTGCTCGTCCAGACCGGGTCCTACGGGCTGGCGTTCGGGGTCACCGCGGCTGTCGTCGGAGCGGGTGCGGTGATGGCCACGACCATGCCGGAGACCCGCCGGACCGCA
>Ga0316576_10001136_pt1 | contig 13969 bp, 12 predicted proteins | sample S0NA_FD_203075 | JGI IMG/M metagenome (GOLD analysis project Ga0316576, IMG submission 203075) | Rhizosphere microbial communities from salt marsh grasses in Alabama, United States - S0-2_050615r3r5 | ecosystem: Host-associated > Plants > Roots > Rhizosphere | place: USA: Alabama | collected... | reverse complement strand
AGGGCTTCAGCGACGGGGCCTCGATGACGCTCTACATGGGGCTGACCCACGGCGCGCTGTTCAACGTCGCGATGGCCAACTCGCCGGGCGGCATGGGGAAGAACTACGGGCTCCCCGACAAGCCGGCGATCTACATCACCCACGGCGACGCCGACACCGTGCTGCCGGTGACCAACGCGCGCTGGATGAAGGACACGCTGATCGCCGCGGGCTACAAGGTCGAGTACCACGAGTTCCCCGGCGTGGGGCACGTCTTCCCCACCGACCACAAGCTCCCGATGCTGCGCTACCTGGAGTCGAACTGATATGGAACGACCCCTCTGTCAATGGCAGTGCGGCCGTGGTTCGCGGTTTTTCAGCCTCCAACGTCGACGGGAGCTACAGGGGACGGACCAAGCAGGGCGCTTCGACGACGAGTCACTCTGATATCCGCGGATTGCCCGGGCCAAGGACCGGGCAGAGCCTGCATGACCGTTCTTCGTCGGGAGGAGCAGCCGTCTAGGGTCGCGAGTCCCGGGACGAGATAGTCCCTGTCGCATAGTTCGTACGCGCATCCTCCTTTTCGTGCCTGTCTGCATCCGTCCTCTGTAGCTTCCGTCTTTCCCCCGATTACCTCAGCCCCGTCTCCGCTGGCCGGTCTTGGTGCCCCGGCATCTTGGTCTTGAGGGCTGTTGCTCCTGCGCCTCCTGGGTCGCGGCATGCCGCTGGTAGAGCAGAGCCCAGATGAAGCCCACGAGCTCGCGGGCCACTGCCGTGACAGCTTTGTTGTGGGGCTTGCCCTTCATCACCAGCGACCAGTACCGGCGGCTCAGCCGTTCTTGAGCCCGGTCGGCGATGGCGATTACCCAGCCGGGCTGGCCCTTGCGCCGTTTGCGTAGCGTCACCCCCACCGCCGGCTTGCACCGATAGCTCCACGACGCCTCCACCAGCATCCGCCGCACATGCGTGTTGCCCGCCTTTGTGATCGCCCCACGGTTTGCGCCGTCACCCGTCGAGTGCTCGCTGGGAACCAGCCCCAGGTACGACATCAACGGCCGCGGCGACGTGAAACGGCGGAAGTCATGCAGCTCCGCTACGATCGTCATCGCCGTCACCGTGTCGATGCCCCGGAAGCAGCGAAGCCACGCCACCGGCTCTCGGTAGGGCTCCGTCTGGCTCACCTCCTCCAGCCTGCTCACCAGCCCCTGCAGCCGTTCCTCCAGGTGCTCCACCTGCCGCAGGTAGTCTTCGAATACCGCCTGCTGCGCCACGTGCTCGAAGGTCAGGCCACGAAGCCACACTCGGTGCTTCTGTGTCCACGCTCTTCCCGGGCCGTAGTGGACCCCACATCGCAAAAGCAGCTTGGACAGCCGGTGCCTCGCCCGCGTCAGGTCCTGGCGCGCATCTTCGCGGCAACGACACAGATCCCGCACTGCTTCCTCCGCCTCCGTCGGGGGATGAACCTCGGTCAGATCGCCGGCCCGCAGATGGTGCGCCAGCTTCTTCGCGTCACGCCGGTTGGTCTTGATCCGTTCTCCCGGCTTCACCGGCACCAGCGACGGCGCCACCACGATGCACGGGATCCCAGCCGCCACGAATTGTCGTTGAAGGCCGTAACCGCAAGGCCCCGCCTCGTAGCAGACGCTCAGCTGCCCGGGCGCCTCTCGCTGCAGTCGCTTGATCAGCCGCTTCGTCCCCTTGGCAGTGTTCTCGGCCTGGAACACGACGGCCTCTTCCTTCCTGCGCCCCGGCAGCAGCATCGCCACCACGTTGTGATTCTTCGCTGAGTCGATCCCTACGTACGTGATACCCTTGTCCATGACCGGCCTCCTTCGTATGCGGCTCTGCCGCTTCGGCGGTAACCCGCGGCAACGCAGGCCACACACCTGCACTCCACGGGACTCCTCGAGAGCACCCCGATGGTACGATCGGGGCCGGTCGTTCCATACAGTCTAGGAAGAAACGTGGGAGGCGAGCCGTCGCCTCTGGCGAATCTCCCGCGCTAGCGCCGGCCGGCGGCCCGGGCGTTCCAGGCCCGCCCGGCGGCGCGCGCGGCGCGCTGCTGCTGCCAGAAGGCCGGCCGCTGCGTGGCCCCCGCCGGCCCGTAGGTCCGGGTGGGCTTGCGGGAGCGCACCCGGGGCTGCTTCGGGCCACGCGACTCGCCCAGCTTCACGGTGCGCAGGTCGAAGGGGGTGCCGATCTTGCGCTGGTGTACCTGTCGCGGCTTGCTGACCGGGCGGCCCTGCTCCTGACGGAAGAGGGCCTCGCTGTAGCTCTGCAGCTGGCGGCGCAGGCCGGGGCGGGTCTGCCCGCGGCGGCGCGCCTCCACCCCAAGGGCGACATCCACGTTGGCCGAGCCCAGCACCGGGCGGATGTCGCGGCCGAAGTTGAGGCTGGCGTTGTTCCACCACCGGCCCTGGTTGCCCTGGTCGAAGAACGCGGCCTGGATCTCGGCGGGGCGCTTGCCGGTCACCTCGACATCGAAGACCACCGTTCCGTTGCCGGTCACCTTGGCCGGCGCGACGTCCTGCCACTTGCCAGCCCCGGTGGTCAGGCGCATGCGGTACTGCTTGAGGTCGCCCAGCGTCAGCGGGTTGCCGCCCACCTTGACCTGGACGAAGTCCCGCTTGCCGTCGGACATCTCCATGATCGCGACGCCGTTCTCCACGTGGCGGCTGAGCACCAGCCGCTTGCCCTGCCGCGGCGCCGTGCCCGAGAGCACGCTCTGGGCGGCGTGCACCGCGGTGCCCGGCCCGGAGACCAGGTTGCGGCGGCGGAAGGCGTTGATCTGGGCGCGGACGCGGTCCATCTCCTCGGGGCGGCGGGCGTTGACGACATCGCGCTCGATGAGGCCGGCGTAGGCGCGCAGGGACTTGCGGACCATCTCGTCGGCGAAGCGGTTGCGCCCGGTGGCGTTGGCTCGCATGGCGCGGGCCAGGCCGAATCGTTCGCTGCGGGACTTGAGGCGGGAGAAAACGGGGGAGGAGACCTTGTCGAAGGCGGCGAGCAGCTCGCGGGCCGCGCCGAGGGTCTGGTCGTCCACCGTCTGCCCCTCGGGCCGCAGCACCTGGGCCAGGGCCCGCGCCCGACGCTCGGCGTCGCGCACGCCGACCTGCAGCACGGAGAGCTTGGAGAGCGCGGCGAACACGTCGTAGCGCGCCGGGTTGCTCACCGTGACCTGGTCGTGGGGGCCCTTCATCACGTGCTGGCCGCTGGTGGTCTGGTTGGCGAGCTTCCACACCACCCGCTCGAAGGCGCTGGTCTCGCCCCGGTGCCGCCGCAGCAGCCGGGACGCGTCCTGCTCGGAGAAGCCGGAGTGCAGCAGGAAGTTACGGGCCATGCGGCGCTGGAACATGGCGTCGAGCATCTTGCCCTTGTTGAGCCTGTCCAGCGCCTGGGCGTCCTTGCCGCTGGCCACCTGGCGCAGCAGCCCGGCGAGGTTCGACGAGTACATCGCCATCACCTGGGCCGCCTCGCGGCCGTAGCCCTGGGAGCACTTGAAGAAGGTGTAGTCCCGGTGGGTCCGGTCCACAGTGGACGCCGTGCCGTGGTCCATGTTCTCCATCAGGCCGATGTTGTCGAAGGTCACCGAGCCGTGGACCGAGCGCAGGGAGTAGAGGTCGGCGAGCTCGTGGGCCTTGCGCTGACAGAGCACCTTGTAGAGGCCGGTGACGGAGAGCTTGCGCCGCCGGCCCATCTCGACGCTGACCTGGCGGTTGGCGAAGTCCACCAGCTCGGAGAGCGCCTTGGTGTCGTGGCGCAGGTGCTGCATGTGCGCCATGCGCAGGAAGTTGCCGCCGCGCACCAGCAGGCCGGCGCGCTCCTTGCCGCCGTCCGGGTAGTTGATGTACTGGCCCGTGTCGATCACGGCGAGCCAGTCGTTGCTGCGGTTGCGCATGCCGTTCCGGCTGAGGTAGTCCGAGTAGAGCGCGTCCTCCAGCGCCTGGCGCAGCGCCTCCTTGCCGTGGGTGTGATCGAAGCCCCAGGTCTTGGGCGACAGCCCGGTGCCGATGCCCTTGATCTGGATGTCGAAGATCCCGGTCACCCGCCCGCGGCGGTCCCGCACCAGCACGTCGCCGGTGAGCACCGCCCGGCCGTCGCCGCGCACGCCGCCGGAGTTGACGCCAATCAGGTCCTGGTAGTAGGTGGCGATGCCGGTGTGGGTGTAGGCCCCGCGGGCGATCTCGTCCTGGGTCGCCGGCCGGAAGGCGAAGGCCTTGACCAGGCCGCCCTCGTAGCTTGCGTTGTATTGCCCGCGCTCGCTGCGCTTGATGCCCAGGTGCTTGAGCAGCCCGAGATCTTCCATCCGCTCGTGGTTGGCCATCACCACGCGCGCCCCCTCCATGGCGACGAGCGGCACCTCCTTGGTCAGCTTGCCCGAGAGATCGGAGGAGAAGGCTCTGGCGAACGATGTCGGGCTGGGCTGGGCCGCGGCGCGCTGGCCGGGGCCGACGAGCCCGAGGACCAGGAGCCAGAGCAGGGGTTGGAGGAGCCACAGCCGCATGCGATGGGTCTCTGCAAGCTCCGATCCACGCCCCTGGGCCTATATAATCTTGTAATTATTGGTATTTTGTCGGTACAGCGCACTGGTGTACCGACCACCCGAGCAGCCAGTGAGGGGTCGGCAGGCCCCTGGCCCGGCCACCCGTCACTCGAGGGAGAAGGGGTAGCTCATCATCAGCGAGCGGCTCGAGGCCGGGAAGCGCAACGAGGCCACCAGCGGGTGGACACAGTCGTAGAGGCCCTCGCGCAGGAGCAGCGCCGGCGCGCTGACCTTGACCCGCTTCACCTGTCCGGAGCGCTCGATGCGGAAGGCGACGAGCACCCGGCCCCGGCTCACGTCCCAGCCCTGCCGGGCGCGGTCGATGCAGGCCACGATCCGGCCGTCGAGCTTGCGGAAGCGTGTGTTGACGTCGGCCTCGTCGAGCTCGCGGCCCTCGGCGCCCCCCTTGGACATGTCGATGTAGTCGGCCCCCTGCAGCGACTGCCCCTTGGTCACGGGCTTGAGGTCCGCGGCGCTTGGCTTTTTGAGCGTGGGCTCCTCGATGCTGCCCTCCACCTGTCGTCGCCGCCGTCGGCCGTGGCGCCGCCCCCTTCTTCGTCGCCCCTTGGGGCGGACCTTGGCCTGCGGCTCCTCGACCAGGCAGACGCCCTCGACGCAGACCGTGCCCGTGCCGCAGTGCTCGAGGCAGGGATCGTTGTGCAGGCCGTAGAGCTGGAAGCTGAGGTATCCGCCGACCCCGACCACCAACCCCACCAGCAGTCCCGCGACAAAGCGCATGATTTCGGACCATACCAGGGTTGGGCCGCGGGATCGAGGGGCCCACGGGGTTCGATCGTGTGATGTGTCGCGTCGCGCGTTTTTCCGGGCACCGTGACGCCTGATCCGCCGATCGTAGCCACCGGTTTCGGCCGCGGCCCTCAATTGACAGGCCGCGGGCGCTGTGTTCAAGTCCTCCCCCAATTTGGAGGGCCCTTTGGACGGTAGTGGGGCCAACGAAAATCGCGTACTGGTCGTCGACCTGCGCGAGGCGGAGCAGCTCGGACCCCGTTGCGGGCCGCTGGCCCGCGTCTGCGGCATGGCGGCGCTCGAGCGCACCATCCTCGTGCTCGCCCGCCGGGGCTACCGTCAGGTGAAGCTGGCGATCCGCCCGGCCGACCGCGAGGTGCTCACCTCGAACCTGCAGCGGGTGATCGACGCCGGCCTGCGCCTGGGGTGGATCGAAGCCGGCACGGATCGGCACTTCTGGCCCATCCTCGAGGCGCTGACCGCGGACGACGATCCACCGGACGAGGTGCTCTACTGGCCCGCGCCGCTGACCTTCGGGCGCCTGCTCCCCGACCTGCTCGAGCGATCGGCCCCGCGGGACGGGATGCTGATGGGCGTGCGCGGCGAGCAGAGCGTCGGGCCCGCGCTGATCCACCTCGGGGCGCTCCAGGGCAACCCCGAGCTGGGGCTCGGGGAGCTCGAGCGGCGGCTCGCCGGCGAGGGCAAGCTGCAAGGCGAGTCCCTCGACATCGAGCCGGTGCTGCTGACGGAGCCCGCGGACACCCGCCGCGCCGAGCGGCAGCTGCTCGCCTCGCTGCGCAAGGACGCGGACGGGATCGTGGCGCGCCTGGACCGCCACGTCTCGCTCTCCATCAGCCGCCTGCTGATGAAGCTGCCGGTGCACCCGAACGCGGTGACGGTCGTCGCCGCGCTCACCGGCATCGCCTGCGGCCTGATCGCGGCCCGTGGCGGCTACTGGTGGATGCTCGTCGGCGCGATCCTGTTTCAGCTCAACTCGATCCTCGACGGGATCGACGGGGAGATCGCCAGGGCGAAGCTGCTCGAGTCGCACACCGGTCAGTGGCTGGACACGGTGAGCGACGATCTTTGCAACGTGGCCTTCGTCGCCGGGGCGGCGGTTGGCTGCTACCGGACCTGGGGCTCCGGGCTGTACCTCGCCCTGGGGGGCGTCGCCGTCGCCGGGTTCATCGTCACCGCGGTGATCATGTACCACTACCTGATCACCGTGGCCCACTCGGGCGACCTGAACGCCTACCGCCTGCCCTGGGCCACCTCCTCGCGGGTCGACCGATCCGCGCCGTCGACGGGGCTGGCCGCGCGGCTCGAGCCGCTGCTGCGACGTGACTTCTTCGTGCTGCTGACCACCGTCGTCGCGCTGGTCGGGCAGCTCCGCTTCATGATGTGGCTTTACGCCGCGGGGGCCAGCTCGGTCTGGATCGGCATCGTCGGCTACCAGGTGCTCCACCCTCCCCGACGGGAGACGGAGCCATGAGCCGCGCGCTGCTCCTCGACTTCGGCGGCACGCTGGACAGCGACGGTCTGCACTGGTCGACCCAGTTCGCCCGGGCCTTCGCGGCCGCCGACCTCCGCGTCGAGCGGGAGGAGCTGGACCGGGCGTTCCTCGCCGCGGACCGCGAGCTCTGCGCGCAGCCGGACATCGCCGAGCTCGGCCTCGAGGAGCACGTGGGTCGTCAGGCCGGGCTGATGCTCGAACGGCTCGGGCTGGACGCCGGCCAGCGCGACGCCGTCGCCCGGGCCTTCGTGGAGCGCTCCCGCGAGCACCTGCGCCGGAGCCGGGAGCTGCTCCTCGCGCGGAGCGGAACCTGCCGCTTCGGCCTGGTCTCGAACTTCACGCCCAACCTCCACCGCATCGTGGAAGAGGAGGGCCTCGGCGAGCTGCTCGAGGTCGTGGCCTGCTCCGAGACGGAGGGGGTGAGCAAGCCCGACGCGGAGCTGTTTCGCCGCGCCCTCTCTCGGCTCGGCGCCCGGGCGGATCGCGCGGCGATGGTGGGCGACTCCCTGGCCAGTGACATCGCCCCGGCCCACGACCTGGGGCTGCGCACCTGCTGGATCCGCGGCGATCGCGTGTTCGTCGCCGCCGACGAGGGGAGCGCCGACCACGTGGTCTCGTCTCTGGCCGGGGCGCTCCAGGCCCTGGCCGGCGCGGGCTTCTTCGAGGGGGACGCATGAGGGCCGGGATCATCGCGGCGGGCGAGGGGTCGCGGCTGGGGAGCTTCGGCTTGCCCAAGCCCCTCGTCCGCGTCGGGGGCATGACCCTGATCGAGCGCACCCTGCGCAACCTGGTCTCCTGCGGGGTCGAGGAGGTGGCGCTCATCGCCCGGGACCGGGAGGTGATCGAGCACGCTGCGGGGCTCGGGCTGCCGGTGCCCCTGCGCACGCAGGTCAAGGCGACGCCGAGCTCGCTGCACAGCCTCCACGAGCTCGGCGCCCACCTCGCGGGGGAGCGCTTCCTGCTCTGCACCGTGGACTCCATCGTGCGCCCCGCCGAGATGCTGGGCTTCGCCCGGCGGTTCGAGGCGCGCCGTGATCTCGAGCTGCTGCTTTCCTACACCGACTTCGTCGACGACGAGAAGCCCCTGCGCATCGCCGTGGATCCGGCCACGGAGGGGGTCACGGCCCTGGGGGAGCGGGCCGCCAAATCGCCCTTCGTCACCGTGGGCCTCTACGGGGTGGGGCCCGGAGCCAGCGCCCTGCTCGGAAGCGCGGTTCAAGGGGGGATGGAAAAGTTGAGGAATTTTCTCGGCCATGTGTTAATAAGTCGCCTCCCGGCGGCGGGCTTCCGCCTCTCGAAGGCGATAGACGTGGACCGCCCCCAGGATGTCGAGGTGGCCGAAGCGTTCCTGGAAGAAGGTTAAGATGCTCCGATTGCTTGGAATACTCAGGTCGCAGACCTTCTCGCCCGCCCAGCACGCAAAGAACGACCGCCTGATCCTCGAGCTCACCGCAGAGGAGCTGCGCCGCGCGGGCTGCTCCGTCGAGCTCTGCACGGAGGAGGAGGTGGCCCAGGGCCGCACCATCGACGCCCCGGTGGTCTTCTCCATGTGCCAGGGGGTCCGCGCGAACGAGGCCCTGCTCGAGGTGGAGCGCCGGGGCGTGCTGATCATCAACAGCCCGCGCGCGGTGCTCGGCTGCCACCGCCAGAGCCTCGGGCGGCTGAACGGGCGGGGAGGCGATCTCCTCGCGCCCCTCTCCCTGGTCTCCGTCGGTGAGGACCGGCTGCTGCCCAGTCTGTCCGGCAGCTGGTGGGTCAAGCGCGGCGATGTCCACTCCACCGGTCCGGGCGACGTGGTGCGGGTCGAGTCCGTCGAGGAGCTGGCCGGCGCCCTGCACGAGCTGCGTCTGCGCGAGGTGAAGTGGGCCGTGGTCCAGCCCCACATCGAAGGGACGGTGGTCAAGTTCTACGGCGTGGCGGGCACACCGTTCTTTCGCTACTACACCGAGGAAGATTTTCAGGTCGCGCCGCTGGCGATGGAGGCCCACCGGGCGGGCATCGAGCGGCTGGCGCGCCGCGTGGGGCTGGTGGTCTACGGCGGGGACGCGGTCCTCGACGCCGACGGCCGGGTCCAGGTCATCGACCTCAACGACTGGCCCTCCTTCGCCTACTTCCGCACCGCCGCGGCCAGGGTCATCGGCCAGCGCATCCTCGCCGCGGCCCTCGCGCACGTCGGCGAGCAGCGGCAGGCGCGGCCCGCCGTGGGTCCCGGCTCGACGGTCTCCTCTTGAGCGCCTACTGTTTCTTGACCACCAGGGTCACGCTGGCCGTGGGCGTCTGGCTGCTCGCGTCGGCGTAGCACTGCATCGTGACCTGGCCCGCGGCGAGCGCGGCCGCGTCGATCGACACCTCGCAGGTCCCCACGGCCTGGTCCGGGCCGTAGTCCGAGTCCCAGAGCGTCCCCTTGAGCACGGATCCGATCAGGTCGGGCTCGTCCTCCTCGAGCAGCAGCTCCGGCGGGCTCCAGGTCGCGCTGTTCTGGTCGGTCACCGTCGAGCTCTGGGCCTTCTTGCCGCCGAGAGAGGCCTCGAGGTACAGGTCGCAGGCGTTCTCGAAGCAGACCGGCCAGGCGCCGCCGGTGATGGACGCGGCGGCGAGCAGGATCTGGTAGGTCGCCGGGGCCTTGGCGACGCACTGCCCGCCCTGGCAGGTGTGGTCGTCACCGCAGAAGGTGCAGCTCTGTCCGTTGTCGCCGCAGGCGGCGTTGCTCGTCCCCTTGAGGCACGTGCCCCCCGCCGCGCAGCAGCCGCTGCAGGTCGCCGGCCCGCAGGCCGGGGTCGAGTCCGGCGCCACGGTGTCCGGTGCGGACGCCCCGTCCAGCACCAGGGGTTGACGGCCGCTGTCCGGCACCGGCCAGCCATCGACCAACTCCGGGCCGTCCGCAGTCGGCGGCGATGTGCCCGGGAAGCCAGGGTTGGGCTCCAGGCACCCGGCAAGCGCAAGGGCCAGGATGAGCGCGGCGATCTTCATTCCACCGCTCGGCAGAAGCATGCCCCGTACCAGCGCGCATCCACGCGGGATCGCTCGTGTCGGCCTCCAGCGCCGCCCTCCAGAAACGAGAGGGCTGCCCGGTAACCGGTCAGGTCTCAGGGCGCGGCGAGCCATTCCTTTTCGAGGTTGCGAAGGAGCGAGGGCTGTTGCATGTACCCTGGACCATCGACTCGCGCGGAGGGGAAGACGATGAGCACGGCGTTGATCACGGGGGCGAACCGGGGGATCGGGCTCGAGCTGTGCCGGCAGCTCAAGGACCGCGGCTGGGAGGTCATCGCCGCCTGCCGCCAGCGCGCGCCCGAGCTCGACGCGCTCGGCGTGCGGGTGGAGGCCGGGCTGGAGGTGACCGACCCGGCCGCCGTCGCCGACGTGGCCCGGCGCCTCGAGGGGGTACCCCTCGACCTTCTGGTGAACAACGCCGGCCTGCTGACCCGCGAGTCCCTGGACGACCTGGACTTCGAGCGCATGCGCCGCCAGTACGAGGTCAACGCCCTGGGGCCGCTGCGGGTGACCCACGCCCTGCTCGGCAACCTGCGGCGCGGGGCGAAGCTGATCCTGGTCACCAGCCGCATGGGCTCCATCGGCGACAACACCTCGGGAGGGCGCTACGGCTACCGGATGTCCAAGGCCGCGCTCAACATGGCCGGGGTCTCCCTGGCCCACGACCTGAGGGATCGCGGGATCGCCGTGGCCATCCTGCACCCCGGCTTCGTGCGCACCAAGATGACCGGCCACGAGGGGCTGATCGATGCCCCCGAGGCGGCCGCGGGCCTGATCGCCCGCATCGAGGAGCTGACCCTGGAGCAGAGCGGCGGCTTCTGGCACCAGAACGGCGAGCGCCTGCCCTGGTAAGCGCGCGCTGTTTGAGACATGTTACAATGAAGCTGTGCCGCGATTCGTCGAGGTGAAGCGGCCCCGCCGCCTGACGATCCAGACCCGTGACGGCTGGCGCCTGGCCGTCTACCGCTACTGGAAGGGCGAGGGGACCTCTGGCTGGGGGCCGGTGGTGCTGTGCCACGGCCTCGGCGCCAACCGCTACGACCTGGACGCGCCGGACCACGAGATCAGCGTCGCGCGCTACCTGCACGCCAGGGGGCACGACGTGTGGGTCGTGGAGCTGCGCGGCGCGGGCCGCTCGCGCCCGCCGGGCTGGCCCCTGCGCCAGCGCAAGCCCTTCGACTTCGACGAGTACGTGCACCGCGACGTCCCGGCGATCCTGCGCCACGTCCTCGACGCCACCGGAGGGGCGGCGCTGCACTGGGTCGGGCACAGCATGGGCGGGATGCTGGCCTACGCCGCCCTGGAGCACTTCGACAACCGGCTGTTCCGCTCGGTGACCACCATCGGCTCGCCGGCCTTCACGGCGGTCAAGCACCCGATGGTGGACAAGCTCTACCACCTGCGCTTCATGCTCGAGCTCGTGCGCTGGGTGCCGATGCGGCGGCTCGGTCTGCTCGGCGCGCTGTTCCCGGGGATCACGATCTACACCGTGGGCAGGTTGCTCGCCAACACCGAGCACATGGAGCCGCGCCACGTGCGCAAGCTGGCCCGCCTCGCGCTCTACGACCTGCCCGCGCCGCTGCTGCGGCAGTTCGCCGAGTGGTACGGCGGGCCGGCGGGCTTCTCCCGCGCCGACCGGCTGCTGGGCTACTACGAGCACCTCGACCGCGTGGAGGCGCCGATGCTGATCATCGCCGGCGCCGGGGATGTGCTCACCCCGGTGGAGGACCTCGCGGCGGTGTACGAGGCGATCAGCTCCCCCGACAAGACGCTGCTGGTCTGCGGCGCAGACCAGGGGTTCAGCCTGGACTACGGGCACATCGACCTCGTGCTCGGCGTCCGGGCCCGTGACGAGGTCTATCCCCACATCGCGCGCTGGATCGAGTCGCACCGATGAACCCGCGCGCGCTCCGCGGCGTGATCGCGGCGGCGGCGACGCCGCTCGGGGCGGACCTGGCGCCCGACGTCGCCGGCCTCGTGCGCCACTGCCGCGACCTGCTCCGGCGGGGCTGCGACGCCGTGCTATGCCTCGGCACCACGGGCGAGGCCTGCTCGTTCAGCGTCGAGGAGCGGCTGGCTCTGGTCCGCGGGCTCGGCGAGGCGGGCCTCGGGCCGTCGCTGATGCTGGGGATCGGCAGCTGCGCCGTGCCCGACGCCGTGCGCCTGGCCCGGGCCGCGCTCGAGGTCGGGGCGGCGCACCTGCTCTGCCTGCCGCCCTTCTACTACAAGAAGGTCAGCGACGAGGGGCTCCGCGCCGCGTTCAGCGCGGTGGTCGAGGAGGTCGGCGATCCGCGCCTGCGGCTCTACCTCTACCACATCCCCCAGACGAGCGGCGTGCCGCTGAGCCGCGGCCTGATCGAGCGGCTGCACGCGGCGCACCCGGGCGCGGTGGTCGGGGTCAAGGACAGCGCCGGGGACTGGTCGCACACCGCGGCGCTGCTGCGCGAGCCGGGCGCGCTCTCGGTGTTCAGCGGGACCGAGGAGCACCTGCTCGGCAGCCTGCGCCTGGGCGGGCCGGGCTGCATCTCGGCGGCGTTCAACATCTACCCCGAGCTCGGGGCCGAGCTGCTCGCGGGCTGGCAGGCGCCCGGGGCCGAGGAGCGCCAGGCGGCGCTCACCGGCCTGCGGCGGATCCTCGGTCGTCAGCCGATGGTCCCCGCGATCAAGGCGCTGCTCGCCCGGCGGGATGGCGCCCCGGGCTGGGCCCGGGTGCGCCCGCCGCTCGTGGCGCTCGAGGCCGACAGGGTGGAGGGGCTGGTGCGGGAGCTGGGGCAGGCGGGCTGGAGCGTGGGGCGGCAGGCTCAACGCACGCGGTCGGCGGGGGGCGGCTGGGCGTAGCCGCGGTCGACGGGGAACGGATCCGCGCTCTCGCGGCGCTGGATCTCGTCGGTGGTCCACTCCGATCCGAGCTCGCCGAAGAAGGCCACGCCGATCACGCCGACGTTGCGGTCGCCGCTGGTCCGCGCGGCGTAGGAGTCCTGCACCCGGCCGAAACGGAACGCGGCCACCGAGTGGTCGCTGCGCCGGAAGCCGTCGATGACCAGCTTGCCGTGGGGCGGCAGCAGGTAGCCGCGCTTGCTGATCGACGCGGGGCGGCCGTCGATCACGTCGAGGCCGTCCACCGACGCGACGACCTCGAAGCGGCCGCCGGTGTTGTTGCGGATGACGATGTTGTAACGGTGGCCCTCGGTGCCGACGACGTAGGTCCGGCCGTTGGCGCGGCGGCCGTGGAGCACGCGGCCGTCCGACCCCTCGAGGGCGACGGTGATGTTTCCGTTGGGCGTGCGTGCGTAGAAGGGCGAGATCCCCTCGCCGCCGCGGTAGGCCATCTGGGCCGCGATGCCCTCGGCGTCGTTGTAGAAGACCGAGAGCTGGGCGAAGGGCGCGGAGCTCGCCCGGTCGAAGCTGCGGTGCCGGACGTGGGAGGTGTGCGTCTCGCCCCAGGTGGTGCCCAGGCCGGGGCGCTGCTTCGGCGAGGGACGGGACTCCTCGCGGCGGGCGAGGCTGTCGCCACCCGAGTAGGCCGGGGGCTCGGCCGCCGGCGCGCTGTCGTACGACTCGGCCCCCGCCGATGCGGACCGCTGCGGCGCCGGCGCAGCGGGGGCGTCCCCGCCGCCGGTGGCTGTGGTGTAGGCCGGCTGTCCACCGTAGGCCGGCGAGCCGGACTTGCCGCTGCTGGCGCAACCGGCGACGAGAGCGGCGCTGATCAGGGCGACCACGACGAGGCTGATTCGATGCTGGCTCATGGGCTTCCTCCTGGCGTCTGGTTCTGAAACGGGGGAGGAGGAAGGGCCTTACAGGTTTTTTTCGGCGGCCGGTGGCCGGGTCAGATGACTTTTGGTTCCGGCTGCTTGGCTTCCCCAGTCGAGGATGGGCCAGCGGTTGAGGCGGGCGGTGAGCCTCAGCCGCAGGTCGGGCCGTACGACCCGGGGGTGGCCGACGCGTCGCAGCATGGGGATGTCGCTGAAGCTGTCGGTGTAGAATGTGCTCTCTGCGAGGTCCAGGCCATGCTCTTCGGCGTAGCGCTCGGCGTGGGCCACCTTGCCCGCGCCGTAGCACAGGGGCCGGACGATGTCGCCGGTGAACAGGCCGTCCCGCACCTCGTAGCGCGTGCAGAGGAAGTCGTCGAGCCCGAAGAAGTCGGTCGCTGCCTCGGACTCGTAGCGCGAGGCCGAGGTGAGCAGGACGAGCCGGTC
>Ga0316576_10001135_pt1 | contig 13976 bp, 10 predicted proteins | sample S0NA_FD_203075 | JGI IMG/M metagenome (GOLD analysis project Ga0316576, IMG submission 203075) | Rhizosphere microbial communities from salt marsh grasses in Alabama, United States - S0-2_050615r3r5 | ecosystem: Host-associated > Plants > Roots > Rhizosphere | place: USA: Alabama | collected... | reverse complement strand
CCCATCAGCGGGAACAAGACAAAGATGGTCACGGCGACTGCCAGGAGGAACTGGGCCCCCAGAATCGTGAAGATGGGGCCGGCAAGGTCGATCAGTGTCCAGAGCTGCATGCTCATCAGGGACATGGCGAGGAAGGTGCCGAGCGAGATATCGGCGATCAGCGCGATCGCCGCGCTGCGGGTGGGCCAGGGCTTCCCTGTCAGGCTCGGCAGCTTGCGCGGCACCAGATTGGTGATCAGGATGCCGGCAAAGAGACAGGTGACGAACAGCGGCAGCTTGAGACCGAGCCCGGCGATCAGGTCGTTCAGGAAGAAGCCGACGATGATGCAGATGTGGATGGCCAGGACGGCTCCCAGGAAGTCCAGGTGGTCGATCCCCTCTGCCCGTTGCTTCTGAGTCAGACCCACCTCTTGAATCTCCTCGATCGCCTGCGGCGCGGGGGCGAGGTGGTGACGCGTGATCAGGAACCTCGCGATCGGCCCCCCCATGAGGCTCGCCAGGATCAGGCCGAAGGTCGCGCTGGCGATGCCGATCTCCATCGCATTCGTGATGCCGTAATGCTCGGCGATGGAGGGCGCCCAGGCGATTGTGGTGCCGTGACCGCCGATCAGCGAGACGGTCCCCCCGACCACGCCCACGGCGGTGGGCAGTTCGAACAGCGAGGCCACACCGATTCCGGTGAGGTTCTGTGCGAGCATGAAACCGATGGTGATGGCCAGGAGAATCAGGAGGGGTCGACCGCCGGCCAGCAGATCGCGCGCGCTCGCATTGATCCCGATCGTGGTGAAGAAGTAGACGAGCAGGATGTCGCGTGCGCGCAGCTCGAACTCGATCGCGTGGCCGGAGGCGAGATAGAGCAGGCCGAAAAGCACCGAGAAGAGGAGTCCACCGGTGACCGGCTCGGGGATGCTCAACTCGCGCAGGACGCGAATCTTCTCGTTCAGTCGCTTACCGACGAACAGAACGACGATGCCAATGGTGACGGCGAGAAACGAATCGATTCGGACGATCCCGTCGAGCAGCTCCATGTCAGGCCCTCTTGGTTGCTGTGATCAAAGGCACCCTGCGTCGCAACGGCACAAAGGGTGCGGAGAATCGCAGTCGGCATGCTGACCTGTGGTCGGCATACGCCGCCTGCTCCGCGGGCCGTTGACTCAATCGGGGAGGGTCTCCAGCTCCGTGATGTCGCCGCTGTTCTTCGCCTCGACCTTGGCGTAGAGGTCGTATAGTGCCGCCTGCAGCGCCTCCTCGATGACCGGATGATAGAAGGGCAGGCGCAGCAGCCGGCCGACGCTCAGCCCCTGCTCGATCGCCCAGCACAACAGATGGGCGAGGTTCTCGCCCTTGGGTGCGATCATCTCGCTGCCGAGGAGGCGCCCAGTGGCCCTGTCGGCATAGACGCGGATGATCCCTTTGTTCTTGCCCATGATGAGCGCCCGTCCCACCGGCGCCAGCTTGACCTGGCCGACCGCGGTGGTGTCGGGGTCCAGCTCGTTCCACCGCGCTCCCACAGCGCAGATGTTGGGGTCGCAGAAATTGATGAAGAGCGGGACCTTGCGACGGAAGCGGGCGGGTCTCCTGCCGTCGGCGACGCGCGCCGCGTTGTAGCCCGCGATCTTGCCCTCGTCGCCGGCCTCGTGGAGGATGGGTCGGTAGGCCGACGCGTCGCCCGCGATGAAGACCGGCAGGTCCCCGACCTGCATGCTGTTGGCATCGAAGGGGGGCATGCCGCGTGGACCCAGCGGCAGACCGAGTCGCTCCAGCCCGAGGCCGGCCACGTTGGGTCCCCGCCCGATGCTGCATAGGACCTTGTCGACGAGGACACCGTGCGCGCCCGCCGTGACACGCAGGCGATCGCCTTCCTCGCTGATCTCGGCAGCCGAACCCAGATGGATCGGGAATTCCTTGCTGAGAAGATCGATCGCGGCCTGGTTGACCTCCGGATCCTGGATGCCGGCGATGCGATCGACTTGGTCGAATCCCGTCATCGCCACCCCGAGCCGGGAGAGGCTCTGACCGAGCTCCAGTCCGATGGTGCCGAGACCGATCACGGCCATGCTGGCGGGCAGATCCTCTAGCTCGAAGATCTCGTCGGTGGTGATGATGCGATCGCCGAATTGCCGCCAGGGCTCGGGCACCCGCGGTCGCGAGCCGGTGGCGATCACCACCGCCTTGGCGCGGATCCGCTGTCCGGCGACCTCGACCAGTGCGGGCTCGATGAGGCGGGCATAGTCCTGAATGAAGAGGTCCGGCGGCATGTCGTCGGTACTGCTGCCCAAGACGCGATCCACAAAGGTGTCGCGGAGATCCTGGACGTGCTCCAGTGCCTCTGGGACATCCAGGGTGAGGCCCTCATGCCCGTCGATACCGTAAGTCCCTAGGTGGGTGCGGCGATGGTAGTCCTCGGCGATCTGGATCATGGCCTTGGACGGCATGCAGCCGACCCGCGCGCAGGTCGTCCCCGGCTCGCCCCCGTTGATCAGCACGAAGGTCTTGCCGGCGCGCCTGACCCGACCCATGGCATTCAGACCGGCAGTCCCGGAGCCGATGATGGCGACGTCGACGTAGCGCTCTCTCACTTGGGTCTCCCCGGTTGTGTTCGACCTCTTGCCTATTCTACCGGTGTCAGTCCGGGGTCACCATGGAGTGATTCACCTGGCAGTTGAAGAGGCACAGCGGTCGGCTATAGCCGTCACATCTGGATGTTCCACCGCGATGCACGCCTCTCGCCCCCGATCGCTGCGTCGCGACTCCCCACGCTAGGGCCCCCTATTCCTCGTCGCCGCGCCGCATTGGGGCCCGGTTCCGCGCGTCGCCTAGCCCTGCCAAAGGATCCAGGGCGCCTCCAGCGGCACGGATGCCTCGGCGTGGAAGGGCACGACCCGCGCGGTGAAATGCTCGGGGGGGCGGTCAGTGTCGACCGTAGCGGCATAGAGAAAGCCCTGGACCGGCCCTGGCAGAGGACCCAAGCGCTCCATGGGGATGCGCTGCGGCGTGTCACCGTCCTTCAAGGGCTCGGCATAGAGCTCCAATCGAATCGCGGTCGCAGGGAGATCGTCGAGGCAGACCTCCACCGCGAAGCGAAGCTCGGATCCAGACCGGCTTGAGGACCGCTCCGCGAGCCTCAGGCTGGGCCAGCCCTCCGCGAGCCGGCGCTGCCAGGCGGCGATCTCCGCGCCCAGCCGACCTAGCGCCGCGCACCGTCGGCGCTGGGCGGCCGCGGCGGGCAGGTAATAGAGCTCGGTGTATTCCCGCACCATGCGGTTGGAGGAGAATCTCGGTGTGAGCCGCGCCATGCTCTCGCGCATCCGGGCGACCCAGGAGGTGGGCACACCGCTGGCGTCCCGGTCGTAGAAGCTGGGAATCACTTCCTGCTCCAGCAGAGCGCAGAGTCCGCTCGCTTCCGCCTCGTCCCAGGCCGGGTCATCGCCATGCTCGCGCCCGTCGCCCAGGGCCCAGCCCACATCGGGCGACCAGGCCTCGGCCCACCAGCCGTCGAGCTCGGACAGGTTCAGGCCGCCGTTGACCAGCAGCTTCATGCCGCTGGTGCCACTGGCTTCCCAGGGCCGGCGCGGCGTGTTGATCCAGAGGTCGACGCCCTGGACCAGATCAGCCGCCATGGCCAGGTCATAATCGGCGAGAAACACCACGCGACCCCGCAGCTCCGGGCGGCAGGCGAAATCGCTCCAGCGGCGGATCATCTGGCGGCCGACTTGGTCCTGCGGGTGTGCCTTGCCGGCGATCACAAGCTGCACGGGGCGGCGTGGATCGGTGATCAGTCTCAGGAGTCGTGCGGGATCGCGCAGGAGCAGGTCGGGGCGCTTGTAGGCGGCGAAGCGGCGGGCGAAGCCGAGGGTGAGGATGTCCGGGTCGAGCGGCTCCGGGACGGCCACGCTGACCTGGCCGCTGGTGGCCAGCTGCCGTTCCTGGCGGGCCCGGACCGCGTCTACCAGCGACTGCCGCTCGGTCGTGCGGAAGCGCCACAGGGCCTCGTCGGTCAAGGCCCGTACCGCGTCCTCGTGCGCCTCCAGGGCGCCTAGCCAGCGACCCTTTCCGCAGGCCTTGGTCCAAAGGTCGTCGGCGGCGGCCGAGTCCCAGGATGGCACATGGACACCATTGGTGACGTGACCGATGGGCACCTCCCCGGTTGGCCAGCGCGGGAACAGTGGCTCGAAGATCCGCCGAGAGACAACGCCGTGGAGTCGGCTGACGCCGTTGACCGCCCCGCTACCGCGCACCGCCAGGTAGGCCATGTTAAAGGGCTCCGTCGCGTCTTTGGGATCGGCTCGACCCAGGGCCAGGAGCTCCGGCCGCGAGAGGCCGAGCGATTGGGCATAGCTGCCCAGGTACCGGGCGATCAGATCGGGGGCAAAGCGATCGAATCCGGCCGCCACCGGGGTGTGGGTGGTGAACAGGTTGCCGGCGCGGGTGGCACTCAGCGCCGCGCGGAAGCCCCGTTGCGTGCGGTTCATGAAGCTCCGCGCCCGTTCCAGCACGGCGAGGGCGGCGTGTCCCTCGTTCAAGTGGCAGAGGTCAGGGGCGATGCCCAGCGCCTCGAGGAGGCGCCAGCCGCCTACTCCCAAGACCAGCTCCTGCTGGAGCCGCAGCTCCGGACCGCCGCCATAGAGCTCGCTGGTGATCCCGCGGTCGCCAGGGGTGTTGAGCAGGTCGTTGCTGTCGAGGAGGTAGAGTCGCACCCGCCCGATCCGGGCCTCCCAGCCGCGCAGCCGCAGGGTCCGGCCAGGCAGCTCCAGGTCGATGCGCAGCCAGCCGCCAGCCGTGTCCCGCAGGGGCAGCACCGGGAGCATGGAGGGATTGTTGTAGGGGAAGAGCTCCAGCTGCTCGCCCTGGGCGTCGAGGGTCTGGCGAAAGTAGCCCTGCTGATAGAGCAGGCCGACGCCGACCAGGGGGACGCCCAGGTCGCTCGCTGTCTTCAGGTGGTCCCCCGCGAGCACGCCGAGCCCGCCGGAATAGATAGGCAGGGCCTCGCTCAGCCCATACTCCATGCTGAAATAGGCCACGGTGCCCAGATCACCGGCGTCGGGGAGCGAGTCGAACCAGGTCTGCTGCTTGAGCTGATTCTCGCGGCTCGCGACCTGTTCGGCCAGGTCGCGCAGGAAGCGGGGGTCGGCGGCCAGCTCATCGAGGCGGTTCTGGGAGACGCTCTCCAGGATCAACCACGGGTCCCCCGTGGCGTCCCAAAGCTCCGCATCGACGCACCGCCAGAGCGCGTCGGCACAGTGGCTCCAGCTCCAGCGCAGGTCGACCGCCAGATCCACCAGGCCGGCCAGGGCATCGGGGACCGGGCGGGGTAGATAGCGAAGGGGTTGCATACGGGTCTCCTAAGTTTCCAACGGGTCGAAGGACTGCCAACGCGGCCTGCCGGTGAGTCCCGGCCCGAGGCGAAGCCAACGAGCGGGAGATCGCGAGCCGGGCAATGCGCGCCGGTCTCGGCGGCGGGCGGTGCCGGGGTCAACGCCATGTCTGGGAGATCGATCCTGGCGGCCCGGGGACAGAGAGTGCCGGGGGGCGGCAGAACCTCCACCGCGGCCTCGCGGCCTCGATTGGGCTGCGAGGCGCCGCTCCCGCCCGCGGGAATCGCGCACGAACACGCCGGGCCGCGATGGATTTGGGTGAAAGGAGCCCCTATGGTAGCGCGAGTGCCGCCTGCGTGGAGGTGGTGCCTGCTCATGATCCCGGAAGCGGCTGCCGGGATCCGACGCGTGCCCAGCCGGAAGGTGGCGGCTGCACCCATGTGGCAAGGCATCAGGAACGGGTGCGGCGCATTGATATCCGGATCTTGCATGACGCCCGAGGCTGTCACCCCCTGTTTCCCGGAGCGTCCGGTCGACGGGACTCGACGCCCGAATGTCCGGGCGCAGATCGTTGGCTAGAGCGCGCGCATCGGAGGCTCATTACAGACCATGGCGACCCTTCTTGCATCCGCCACACGGGTCCTCTGGCGCATCCTGGAACGCAACGGCGTCGACCCGGGAATGGTCTTCCGCAAGGCCGGTCTCGACCCCTCGGTGCTCGACGAGCCGCGCGCCCGATACCAGATCGAGCATGCGCGCGCGGCGTGGGGCGAGGCTGCCCGGCGAATCGCGGACCCCTGCTTTGGCCTGCAGGCGGCAGAGGAGTGGCGGCCCACCGACTTCCACGCCTTGGGCTACGCATTCGTGGCCAGCCGCACGCTGCATACGGCCCTCAGACGGCTCATCCGCTACAACGCCGTGGTGGACCAGGCGGTGGAGTTCAGCGAGGAGGCGACTCAGGCGGAGCTGCGGCTCACCTATCAGATCGCACGCCCTGACCTGCCCGACATACCTGCCTTGGAGGATGCGCGCTGGGCGGTGGTGCTCGGCATGTGCCGGGGCGCCTGCGGCGCGAGCCTCGACCCTCTCGAGATCGCCTTGACCCATCCCGCCCCACGCTCGATCGGGGCCTACTTCGGGCTCTTCCGCTGCCCCGTCCGTTTCAACGCGCCGACCACGCGTCTGGTCTTTGCCTTGGATCAGGCGGAGATGCCGCTGCCCGCGCGCAACCGCGAGCTCGCCAAGGCCAATGATGCGGTGCTCTCCGCCTACTGGGCCCAGCTGACCGGGCAGGACATCGCGGCGCGCGTCAAGGGGGCCATCCTCGATCGCCTGCCCTCCGGGGCGCCGAGCGCGGAGGACGTCGCCGGGGACCTCCACATGAGCCCGCGCACCCTCCAGCGCCGCCTGACATGCCAGGGCACCACGTTCAAGTGGTTGCTGGAATCGGTCCGGCGAGAGCTTGCGGCCCAGTACCTGGCCGATCCCGGGCGCTCCCTGGCTGAGATCACCTTTCTGCTGGGTTTCTCCGAGCTGTCCAGCTTCTCCCGCGCTTACAGGCGCTGGACCGGTCGATCCCCGAGCCGGTTTCGCGAGGCTGCCTGCCCCTGAGCAGCGGGGCTGCCCCAGGCTGCTGCTGACGAATGGCGCCCCGAGTCAACGACATTGGCGCGGGATGTCAAGCGGGCTAGTCCGGATGAGGTTTATTGTTGATTTAACAAAAATAATCTGCCCGCCCGGGTCCCGTCGTGTACGCCTTGCGCGCCATGGCCTTCGACCGGCACCGAGCAGGGCGTCAGCGCGGGGCCGTCGCGTCCCCGACGTGTTGCAGCGAGATCCGCTCCGGTCGCTCCGCCGAACGTCGGTGACTGGAGCCGATCTCTAGGACAATCGCGGCGTGCGGGTTACCGTCAGCCCTAACGTAACGGACCACCGTCATGCTATCGCTCCACGCAGGACCGGCCGACATCCTGGCCCGCCCGCCTTCAGCGGGAATGCCCCAGGGCTACTTCACCTTCCGCCGCGTCGCCGGTCCTGACGGCATCCGCGAGAGCTGCCGGCTCCGTTACCAGGTCTTCTGCATCGAGCGCGGCTTCCTGAGCCCCAAGGACTATCCGGACCAGGAAGAGAGCGACTGCTACGACGCCCACGCCCTGCATTTTCTGGCGCGCCATATCGACGGCGAGCCGGCGGGGACGGCGCGCCTCGTCTTCAACGGCCCTCTGGGGCTGCCCTTCCAGCCGCATTGCAAGCTGGATCCCCGGTACCAATTCCTGTCCGACCCCCAGTATCCGTCGCGGCGGCGCTATGCGGAGATCTCGCGCCTGGCTGTACCCCGCTGTTTTCGGCGCCGCGCCGGAGACGGCGTCTACGGGGGCCCCCCCCGCGCCGATCGGTCAAGCTTCGACCGTTCCCCCACCCCGGTGTTGCCGCCCCTGGCGGACGCACCGGAAATGGTGGCCGGGATCTTTCGGCTGATCTACCAAGAAAGCAAACGCCGCGGCATCACCCACTGGGTGGTGGCGATGGAACGCGGTCTCCATGTCATGCTGAAACGGCGTGGGTTTGTCTTTACCCCCATCGGGCCGGAGGTGGACTACCATGGCCCGGTCCGGCCCTATGTCGCGGAGATCGCCGCTCTGGAGTGCATCGCCAGCCGTCAGCGTCGCCGAACCTTCGAATTCATGACCTCGGCGCTCGAGTTTCAGCTCAGGCCCGATGGTCCGCTCGATTCCTGACCATAACAGGTAGAACGGCGGGTCGCCGAGAACGATCCGCAGCCGACCAGCCCGCCCGTGCAGACAGCTCGACCGCGTCGACTAGAGATCCGTGAAACTGCGATGGTGTGCTTCGTCGATCGATGAACCCAATTGGCCGGTCGGCGCAGCCTGGCGCACAATGGCCGCGCGGACCGGCATTGCCGGGTCCGCCCCCGGCCCCCTCGCCGGAAAGGCCCCGAGGGTCGCCGCGCGCCACTCGGACCCTCTGACACTGCTGCAGCGCGGCGGGCGTCGCAGGAGCCCCTGATCCCCGCTGGTTCAGCTCGACGGAGGCTCGCCCCAATGACCTATTGCGTCGGACTCTGCCTCGACGGGGGCCTCGTGATGGCCGCCGACTCCCGCACCAATGCGGGCGTCGATTACATCTCCTCATACAGCAAACTGCATCTCTTTCGCCCGGCGCCGGACCGCATGTTCATCCTGCTCGCTGCCGGCAATCTCGCGACGACGCAGGAGGTGCTGAACCGTATTCGGCGCGACTTGGACCAGGCGACGAACCCAAGTCCCGTCCAGCCTGCACCCGCCGTCACGCTCGCGAGCGTGAGCTACCTGTTCGAGGCGGCGAGCTATGTCGGCCAGGTCAATCTCGCGGTTCAGAACGAGTACGGGCCGGCGTTGCGGCAGGCCGGCGCGAGTGTGGAGGCCACCTTCATCCTGGGCGGGCAGATCGCCGGCCAACCGCACGGCCTCTTCATGGTCTATCCGCAAGGCAATGCCATCGCGGCAACACCCGAGACCCCGTTCCTGCAGATCGGCGAGAGCAAGTACGGGAAGCCGCCCCTCGATCAGATCGTCTACCCTGGACTGTCGCTCGACGACGGCGCGCGGGTCTGCCTGGTCTCACTCCTCGCGACAGCTCGCTCCAACCTGACCGTGGGTCCGCCCTTCGAGGTCGCGATCTGCCCACGCGATACCCTGACCACGTCTCAGCGGCTCCGACTGGACGCGGACTCCCCCGAGCTGGACGCCATTACAAGGAGCTGGGCCGACAGCCTTCGCCAGGCCTTCTACAAGCTGCCCCGGTTTCCCTGGGAGCAGCCCGACGGACCCACGCAAGGTGAGGGCGCCCGGCCGAAACAGAAGCGGGTCTAGGAGCCTGTCGGACTTAGGATGAATCGGCTGCGGAAGCGGGACAAGGGTCCATGTCGCCCCGCTTTTTCGTTCTGTCGCCCTCACTCTGCGCCTCACAAACGGAACGCAATGACCTCGCTCTCCCACTCCCTCGCTTCGATCCCACTCAGTCCGACAGGCTCGTGCGCCGATTTTGATGGTGTCAGCGAGGCGAGGACCAGCCGTCCGGCGTCTCGACCGACCATGGACCGCCGATAGGCTCTCCGGCAGCTGGAAGCTGCCGGATGCGATGCCCACCGAGCCGGCCCGATGCGCGATCCTCCGCCCCGTCGACGACGTGGCGCCCATCACCGATCGCGATTGGGTCCCGGAATGCCGGTGACACCCGATCCCCTCAAGCGCCTCCGGGGCCGCGCGCCGTCTGGCGCTCCAGGCGCGCGCGCTCGGCGTAGTGCGCGCTGATGCGCGCCCAGGCATCCTCCGCACGTTCGACAAAACTGAAGAGCTCGAGATCGCTCTCGCTGATCACGCCCTCCTCGACCATCGCCTGGAAGTCGATCACGCGCTCCCAGAAGGCCCGGCCGAACAGCATGACGGGCATCGGCCTGATCTTCTGCGTCTGGATCAGACAGAGCGTCTCGAAGAGCTCGTCGAAGGTGCCGAAGCCGCCGGGGAACACGACGAGCGCCCTGGCGCGCATCAAGAAGTGCATCTTGCGCAGGGCGAAATAGTGAAACTGGAACGACAGCTCCGGGGAGATATAGGGATTGGGAACCTGCTCATGCGGCAGCGTGATGTTCAGGCCGATCGAGACGGCGTCGGCGTCGGCGGCACCCCGGTTGGCCGCTTCCATGATGCCGGGGCCCCCGCCTGTGACGATCACGAAGCGGCGCGCCAGATCGTCCTGCTCCTGCTCGGAGACGATCCGCGCGAAGCGGCGCGCCTCCTCGTAGTAGCACGAGCGCTCGAGCGCGTGACGCCAGCGCCGCACCGCCCGGCGGGCGTCCGGATCCTGAGGTGCCGCGACCAGCGCCCGCTCGGCCTCGGCCAGTCTCCTCGATGCGGTCGCGGGATCCGGGATCCGCGCACTGCCGAACACCACGATCGTGGACTCGATCCCCTGGTCCTGCAGCTCCAGCTCGGGCTTCAGGAGCTCGAGCTGCAGGCGCACGGGCCGGGCCTCGTCGCGCATCAGGAAGTCGACGTCGGTGTAGGCCAGACGATAGGCCGCCGAACGGGTCTGGGGCGTCGAGCGGGCCTCGGCGGCGCGCTCGGCATCCTCGCGTGCGGTCGGTAGGTTGACGTGCTCCTCGTCGCTTGGCGTGCGCATGCCTCTCTCCGCGGCGGACATCGAGCTGGACCGAATGCATGTCGACTCCCGGCGTGTCCGTGCGACTCCGCAGAGATCGCCCCACCGCCACGACCGGCACACGGTTGGGCCGGCTCAGGACGGGTTACCTGTGCCTCGGGATTTCAGCCCCGGAGCACGGCGGCGAGCAGTGTCCCGTCTCTCCAAGCCGCGTACAAGACCCGTCAGGTGCCCATCGCTGCGGGCCCTGCGAGCGCTGATGGCGCGCCCAAACCCCGACATTTTTGGAGTCGATCGAGCCCAATCGATATGCAATGATAGCGGCGCTGATGCGTGCAGCCCAGTGCGAGCACCAGTGATCCGGGAGCCAGCCATGTTGAGCGGTATCCGTCGCTTCTTCGATGAATTCATGACAACCGACCCGGCGGCCGCCGCCGCGCCCGGGCATGCGGTCCAGTGCGCGGCGGCGGCCCTGCTGTTGGAAATGGCCCACATGGACGAGACGCTGAAGCCGGAGGAGCACGACGCGGTGTTGAGGGCAGTCCACGAGCGCTTCGAGCTATCGCCGGAGGAGGCCGACGGGCTGATCGACTGCGCGGAGGCCGAGCGGCTGGAGGCGACCGACTACCACCAGTTCACCTCGCTGATCAAGGCGCATTTCGGCGCGGCCGAACGGATCGCTCTGGTCGAGCAGCTCTGGCGTGTCGCCTACGCCGACGAGCGCCTGTGCAAGCACGAGGAGTATCTGGTGCGTAAGGTCGCGGATCTCCTCCATGTGCCTCACAGCGCGTTCATCTCCGCGAAGCATCGGGTGCAGAGGGAGGCGGAGGGCTGAGACGGTGGGGCGCGGCGGACGCCGGCACTGCGAGGCACCGGCGGTGGGCTTGGTCGTTCAGGCTCCGGATGCATGTCACGCGGCCGCGCTCCCCAGGCGAAGAGGCGAGAGGGCACCCAGGGCCGGCGACCACAAACGCCTTGCGACAGTCCAGCGGCACGGCTATCCTTTGCCCGCGCCGCTTGAGCGGTTTTACCCTGAGCTGGACCTCAGATCTTTAGGGTCCTTCGGAACGCCGCCACGGATGGTCTTCGGTCATGGGCGAGCAGAAAGCTCGCGGCGCGATCTCGTCCGGTCCATCCCCGGCGCCGCCGGGCCTCGTTGCTCCCGGCTCCCCTTCAGGGGTGCGATCGAGCCCCGTCCTGTCTTGCGGCTCCCGCTCCTCCCGACCGCCGGCCCGTGGGTCTTCGAACGCCAACCCCAGCCTGTTAAGGAGTGAATGACCATGCTGAAAGAAATGATCGAGAAGCTTCGGACACTGCCGCGCTTCAGTCTCGCCGGCTCCTTCAAACGCCTGGGGTGGACGGGGTTCTGGATCCAGGTCATGGTGGGTGCGCTGCCGGTCGTGCTGATGGGCTACCTGATCGTGTTCGCGCAGTCCCCGAGCGGCCCGCGCATGGGCCTGCCGATCGTCGAGTATCTGACTTTCGCCGATCTGCTGCTGATGGTCTTCACCACCTTCTGGTTCTACCGCTACACCCGCATCGGACAACGCATCGCCGACCCGGCGCTGCGCCCCGCCGAAACACAGCTCACACGCGCCGTCTGGATCGGCGTTGTCGCCAGCAGCCTGGCGATCCTGTTCACGATCATCGTGATGTTCGTGGAGCTGGGACATCTGCTCTTCTATTTCCTTTCGGCCCCGCAGGCGGGTGTGCCGGTCATCCAGACCACGGGTTTGGGACCCTCAAGCTGGGTCTCGGCCGTCGATATGATCAGCCTGTTGTCGCTGGTCTTCACGCTGACGGCTGAGGTGTTTGTCTTGATTTTCAGCCTTTGGCTGCTGTTCCGGGTCATGGAAGGCTCACCCGAGTACGGTGGCGCCCAAGTCCAAGCCTAGGAGCAGCCTGTCGGACTTGAGACTGATCGACTGCCCCGTCGGTAGAGCGCCCCAGATCGGCCCGATTTCGCGTCACATAGGCCCACTATGCGCCTCAACATCGGTCGAATCTGTCCTCGCTCTCCCACTCGGCTCGCGACGATCGCTCAAGTCAGGCAGCCGCCGCTTAGAAACAGCGTTAACGGCCCGCTTGCGGGCCTTTTCCGCGGTGATAGAGGCGATGCGTTCCAAGAGCGGGCATGCGTTCGCCTTGTGGGACGCCATGCTGGTGCAGGCGGCTCGAGCCGCCGGAGTGATCCGACTCCTTATCGAGGACATGCAGCACGGCCGGACGGTCGGCACGTTGCGTCTGGAGAATCCCTTCAAGGCGGGCTTCGGTCTCGATCCGGATTGGCACGGCTCAGCCAACGGCTGACGCACCCATGCCCGAGCACGCCCGTCTTCGATGAGTCGTTGTTCCATCCACGCATCGGGGAGCAGCCTATCGATCCCGCCCTTGCGCTCTAACTGGATATCGAACATCAACGGTCGCTAAGCGGAGCAATGCTCCGCCCGCGCGCGTCAGTCGAGCAGCTCGGCCGGGATATTGCCGCCGTTGTCCGCGATCTTCTGCAATACCGTTTTGTGCAGCCACATGTTCATCTGGGCGGAATCGCTCATGAGCTCCGTGGGGCAGCTGAGCTCAGTCGCCAGCTCCTTGCGCGCCGCGTAGCTGCTATCGATATCGAGCAGCTTCAACAAGTCGACGATCGAGCGCTTCCAGTTCAGCTCCTGCGGGTTGGCCGCGGCGAGCTCCTCCAGCTGCGCCTTCACGTCCACCACCGACACCTGGGCCGGTGACGGCTTGGCCGGCGCCTCGGATTCGGACGCTGGCGGGGCCGCTGCGCCGGGCGTCGCAGCGGCAGGCGTCTCGTGCCCGGCGACGGGCGCGGCTTCAGCTTCCGACAACCCGAGCTTGTCGAGAATCTTTCCGAAAAAACTCATATTTTGTCTCCTGTTTCTCTACCACCTGTTTCTCTTCCAAGAGCCCCGCAGCTATCCGGCACTCGACGCCCGCGAGATCGAGGGCCCGGTTGCAGGGGCCCGGCAACCGCTGTTCTATTGCGCCTCGGCCGAGCGCTCCCGCGGCGGTGTCGCGACCGCTTGCGCCTCCGCCTTGCTGCCCGGCTCGAAGAAGGAGTGCATCGAGTCGTCGGTGAAGTGCCGCCAGAACTGCTCTTCGAAGAACTTGTCGTGGATCTCGAAGTCGCCGGAGGCCTGCCGCTCCTCGAGGTACTGGCGGTAGGCGTCAAGCGGCTCGGGGCCGAGCTGCTGAAAGATGATGCGGCGGCCGTATTGCTCTTAGAGCGCTCGGTTCAGCTTCCACTGACGAATCATGGCGCGGCCCATCTGCTCGACCTGGGCGGCCTCCTCCGGCGGCAGCTCGTCCTCCGCGGTCAGGCCCTTGGCGCGCATGCCGCGCTGCATGGCCTCGACATGAGTCTCGATCTCCGCGTCGCTGACCTCGACGCCGTGCAGCTCGGCGTAGCGGTCGAACAGCTCGGTCAACACGATCTGCTGCATTTCGCCGGCGTCGCCAGTGCGCACCTCCTCGCCCAGCACGGTC
>Ga0316576_10001134_pt1 | contig 13977 bp, 13 predicted proteins | sample S0NA_FD_203075 | JGI IMG/M metagenome (GOLD analysis project Ga0316576, IMG submission 203075) | Rhizosphere microbial communities from salt marsh grasses in Alabama, United States - S0-2_050615r3r5 | ecosystem: Host-associated > Plants > Roots > Rhizosphere | place: USA: Alabama | collected... | reverse complement strand
GGCGGTTAGCTGACCGCCGCCTCGATCTCCTCCGCCGCCCGGACTCCCGACTCGAGTGCGCCGTCCATCGAGGTCGAGAGACGGGAGGTGTGCTCGCCCGCGAAGTGGATCCGGCCCTCGGGCCGGGCGATGATCGGAAGGAACGCGAAGATCTGGCCGGGCGCGAACGAGGCGTAGCCGCCCCGGGCCCACCGGTTCTCGGTCCACGTCCACGACGAGCCGCCCTGCAGATGTTCGCCGAGGCCGGGGTGAAACGCTTCGAGCTCGCGGGCCGCGAAGGCGATCCGCTCCTCCTCCGACAGGGCTGCCAGCCGTGATCCGGTCGTCTTCCCGGCGTGCGCCTCGAGCACGGCGCCCGTCGTGCGTCGGCCCATCGGGTGGACCAGCACGCGCGGAGCGGGCCCATCCGTCCAGCCGGAGCCGTTCAGTCCCCCGTTTTCCCAGTAACGACGGTCCACCTCGAGATAGATCCGGGTGATGGTCGAGTACGGCAGCTCGTCGACCGCCCGCCGCTTGTCTTCGGGAAGCGCCGGCGAGATCTCGAGCCGGCGGAGGACCGGGAAGGGAAGTGTGCACACGAGCCGGTCGCCCGCGAGGACCTCTTCGCTTCCTCCCCGACGGCAGACGACCCGCACCCCGTCCGCGTCCTGCTCGAAGCGGACGGCCTCGGTGCTGAACCGGATCCGGTCCACGAGTTGATCCGCCATCGCTTCGGGAAGCCGATCGGAGCCGCCCGGGATCACGCCGCCGACCGTTCCCGGCTCCATGTATCGCCGCGCCGCCCAGTCCCGCAGGAAGGCGAGCGCCGAGACCGACTCGAAACCCTGTCCGTACATGTCCAGGACGTCGAGGCGGAGCAGCGAGATCGCGGCGGGCGAAGCACCCCGGACGGCCAGGTACTCCGCGAACGACATGTCGTCGTATTTCCGCAGCTCTTCGTCCGGCCAGGCGGGGTCGAGCGGATTCCCGATCTCGGGAACGGCTCCCATCACGTACTCGCCCCACATCCCGTCAAGCCCCATGGCGCGTTCGCCGTCGGTGAGCGCCAGCGGCCAGTCGGGCTCGGGTTCCTCAGCGCCGCGCGGCATCGGAAATCGTTCGCCCCGGACGACGTACAGGTACTTGCCCGTTCCGTCGGAGCCGGTGCCGGGAGACACGAACTCGATCCCGAACTCCTCGGCGAACCGCGCCACGTGCGGACCGCCGGCGAACATCGCCCCGGCCTCCGCGTACAGGCCATCCGTGAACGGGTCGCGGATCGTGTGAACGCGTCCCCCGGGTCGGCTCTGCGCTTCGACGACCGTCACGTCATGCCCCGCCCGGGTGAGTTCATACGCGGCCGCGAGACCTGCCAGGCCGGCGCCCACGACGATCACCCGCTGGGATCGCGCGCCCGGGCGGCGGGCCGGCAGCGGCCGGCGCAGATACTCCCGGGGAAGCGGAAGCCACGGAAGACACGCGGCGGCGCCGGTGGCCATGGCTCCAGTCTCCAGAAACTCCCGGCGCGTGAGGGCAGGACGGCGACGTTCGCGGGGCATGGTCACGATTCGAACTCCCTCTGCGGGATCGGGATCGACGATCCCTGCAGTGTCGCATCGACCGGCGACGGATGACCAGTCCCGGCTTGCCATCGCGGAGAATGGGCGCGACTGGCGCCGGCCGGTCGCCGAACAGACATTTCTCCGATCGAGGCGCGGCATTCGACCGCCCCGCGGCACGGCCGGCGCGCACGGCGCGGAATCGGGACGTACTTCAAGGTCCGAACAGGGAGCCCGCAGGTGACGCAGAAGCCAGCCACCGCATCGACACGAACGAGTCGCTCCGCCCGCTCGATCGCTCTTCGACTCGCGGCCGTCGCGCTACTTCTCTCGGTGCTGTTCGTGACTCTCATCGGTCCTCCGGCCCCGAGCGAGATCACGATCTACACGGGGCCCGAGGGGAGCATGTTCTCCGAAGGCGGACCTGACTACGCGGAGGCACTGGCCAGAAACGGGATCGAGGCACGACTCGTCGAGACGCAGGGTTCGCTGGAGAACCTGGACAGCCTCGTCCACGGAGACGGTCCGCGCGTCGGGTTCGCGGAGTCTGCCCTGATCCGGAGCTATCAGAGGGCGTTCGCCGACTCCGTGACGGCAGAGAATGAGGGAGAAGTGGAGCCGGGTCCGGGCGAGGCCGAGGGAGACTTCGGGGGCTCGTCCACGGTTGCGGTCGCCGACGGGGATCCCGAACTCAAGGTTGAGGAGGCGGAACTCGGGCTCAAAAGCCTCGGCGCGCTGTACCTGGAGCCGTTCTGGGTCTTCGTACCCGCCGGACGCGCCGTCGAGGATGAGCGGGAGCTCGAAGGGCTCCTGGTGTTCGGGGGCCGCGAAGGGAGCGGCACGCGGGTCCTGGCCGAGGCGCTCCTGCGAGTCAACGGCCTCGACAGCGTTCAGATCTACGAGGTATCCGCCGAACAGTCGGAGGAGGACATCGCCGACATGTTCCGGCGGGGCGACGTGGAGGCGCTGTTCACGATGGGCAGTCCGCGGTCCCCGGTCATTCAACAGCTCCTTCTCGATCCGCGGATTCGGCCCTTGTCGTTCGATCGCGCCGAGGCGTACGACCGGCGATTCGACTTCGTCACGGCCGTCTCTCTTCCCGAGGGAACCATCGATTTCGAAGCGAACATTCCGCCGGAGGAGCTGAAGCTGCTCGCGTCCAGCATCCAGCTCGTCGCGCCCGACGACCTCAACCCGGTTCTCGTCGACGCCCTGCTCGACGCGGCGAGCGAGGTCCACAAGGGATCGACGCTGTTCTCGGCGCGTGGCTCCTATCCCAACGGAGACCCGGCCTCGCTACCGCTGGATCCGACGGCCGAGCGCTTCTACAGCGAGGGCTTCGCGAAGTGGCGGAGCTACGTTCCATTCTGGCTCGCCACCTGGGTGGACCGGTTTGCCGTCGCCGTCGGCGCACTGGCCGCAGCGGGGTTTTTCCTGAGTGTTCTGCCCCGGGTCGTGGCGTGGCCGTTCGGTCTGCTGCTCAACCGGATGACGCGCCGCATCATCGGAGTGGAGCAGGAGCTCTCCGGGACACGCCCGAAGCAGGAGCTGCTTGCCGAGCTCGAGGCCGTAGATGCGGAAAGCGCGCATCTGTGGGTGCCGCCGACCGAACGGGTCGCCTACCTCGAATTCCGTCAGCTGATCGACGACACACGGTCGCGAGTGGAAGAACTTCCCGACTCGCGTTCCGGGAGCACGGACTGAACGGACTATTACTGGAGCGGACTGCAATGACTGATCCGGCCTTCCTGCTGCGTCTGCTCCAGCTCTGCGTCACCGCCCTGATCCTGGCGATCGGCATGCAGTCCACGGTTGGAGACTTCACCTACCTGTGGCGGCGGCCGCGTCTGCTGCTGAAGTCGATGACGGCCATGTACGTTCTCGTGCCCCTGGTCGCCGTCGGGCTCGCCCGACTGCTGCCGGTCTCGCTCGGGCTCAAGGTGGCGCTGGTGGTGGTGGCGATCTCGGCCGGAGCGCCCCTGGTGCCGCGAAAGCTGATGCCGCTCTCGAACGACGCCTACGTGTTCAGTCTCATCGCGACATCGTCGCTCCTCGCGATCTTCACCGTGCCGCTGTGGCTCATGGCGCTGAGCACCCTGTCCGGCGCGACGCCACAGATCACGCCAGGCGAGGTTGCTCGATTGATCGGCAGGGCATTCCTTCTACCACTGACGGTCGGAATGGGGATCCGGATGCTTCTTCCCGGTCTCGCGGAGACTCTCTCGGACATCCTGCTCAAGGTCGGGGGCGTTCTGCTCACTCTCGGCGGTCTCGCCCTTCTGGTGCTCGGCTGGCCACTGCTCCGCGAGGCAGGCTGGACATCACTTCTGGCGCTGGGGCTTCTCACGGCGCTGTCTCTCGCGATCGGGCACCTGATGGGAGGTCCCGACGAGGAGAACCGGACGGCCCTCGCGATCGCCTGTGCCACCCGTCACATCGGAGTCGCCGTTCTCGTTGCCGCCGCGGTGCCCGGCGTCCGAACCGGAGTGCTGGTTCTCGCCTACCTGGTCGCCTCGCTCCTCGCGTCGATTCCTTACATCCGCTGGCGGAAGAAGTACCACGCGGCAGCGATGGCGGCGGAGTGAGCGGATGCTCTTCCCCACTCTTCCCGGCGGTGACATCTTGGTCAACTAATGCGCCAATGCACCTGATGCCGGTGCGGGTCGCGCACCACCTCGACGGTGAAGCAACGAGATGCAGGACGAGCCCGACTTACCGGGTTCCGAATCGACCTTTCCGAGCCTCCTCGACGGCGCCGTCGGAGCTCCCGAAGCCGTCACGGAGGACCTCGAAAGCTGCAAGCGGATCGCCGCCGATCCCTCCCGCTCCATCGAGGAACGACTCGAAGCCTATGAGGACCTCATCGCCTCGGAGGTCGGCGACACGCGGCTGAGCCGCGCCCGGAACCTCGAGCGGGAGAACGGGATCCGGCAGTTGTTCCTCAAGTTCGAGGGCGGCAACCCGACCGGCACGCAGAAGGACCGCATCGCCTTCGCCCAGGTGCACGACGCCATGCGCCGGGGCTTCGAAGCGGTCACGGTCGCGACCTGCGGCAACTACGGGGCGGCTGTGGCATTCGCGGCGGGTCTGGCCGGCATGCGGTGCGTCATCCACATCCCCGAGGCCTACACCACCCGGCGCCTGGACGAGATGATCGCGGCCGGGAGCGAGATCATCCGGGTGCCCGGCGACTACGAGGCGGCGGTGGAGGCCTCGAAGAAGGCCGCCGAGAAGCTCGAGCTCTACGATGCGAACCCGGGCGGTGCCAACACGCTGATGCAGCTCGTCGCGTACGGCGAGATCGCGAACGAGATCTACGACGAGCTGCGGGACGCGCCCGCCGCGGTGGCAGTGTCCGTGTCGAACGGAACCACGCTGGCGGGCATCCACCGCGGGTTCGCGACGCTGTATCGGCGCGGAAAGACGTCCCGGATCCCCCGCATCATCGCGGGCTCGTCACACGGCAAGAACCCGATCGTCCAGTCGTACCTGAAGGGGTACGACGAGTGCCGTGACCTGGATCCGGCAGCTGTCAAGGAGACCGAGGTCAACGAACCGCTGATCAACTGGCATTCCTTCGACGGGGACTGGGCGCTCGACGCCATCCGATCCTCCGGCGGCTTCGCGGACAACGCGAGCGATCGGCAGATGCTCAGGCAGGCGCGGATCCTCAAGGAGCGGGAGGGCCTGAGCGTGCTTCCCGCTTCGACGGCCGGGCTCGTGGTCATGCTGGAGCACCATGCGAAGGACCCCATGCCGGGCGATCGGTACGTGGCCGTGCTCACGGGGCGGCGCTGATCCGGCGCCCGCGGCGAGCGGGCGGTCCGCAGAACGCTCCTTCGAAAGCGCAAAGAGAGAGATGAACACCGACACGACCGGACCTCTGGACGGAAACGCCATCGTCTTCTGCGAGGGGGCTTTTACCAATACCTACGGAAAGACCGCGCACGGGCTGGTGCGGCGCACCCGGCGATACCGGGTGACGGCCGTGATCGACTCGACCGTCGCCGGCCGGGATGCCGGCGAGGTGCTCGACGGAAAGCCCAACGGGATCCCTATCGTGGCGGACCTCGATGCCGCGCTGCGGGTCTCCGCCGAGGCGGGGACTCCGGCCACGCACTTCGTGATCGGGATCGCGCCGGACGGCGGCCGGCTGTCTCCACAGATCCGGGACGCGATCGGCGAGGCGATCGATGCCGGACTGAACGTGGATGCCGGCCTCCACGACTTCCTCAAGGAAGACCGGGCGATCTCGCGTCGTGCCGCCGAGAAAGGCGTTCGGCTCCGCGATGTGCGCGCCACCCCTCCCCGCGGAGAGCTGCACGCGTGGACGGGCAAGATCGACGAGGTCTCTTCGTACCGCGTGGCCGTGCTCGGCACCGACTCGGCGATCGGCAAGCGGACCACGGCGTGGGTGCTGGTCGAGGCCCTGGAAGACGCCGGTGTCTCGGCCGAGATGATCGGTACCGGGCAGACGGCCTGGATGCAGGGAGCCCGCTACGGGCTTCTCCTGGATTCACTGATCAGCGACTTCATGGCGGGGGAGATCGAGCACGCCGCGTGGCTCGCCTGGAAGGAGCAGCGACCGGACGTGCTGGTCCTGGAGGGGCAGGGAAGCCTCATGAACCCGGCCTATCCGGGGGGCTACGAGATCCTCGCGGCCGCCCGTCCGCACGCAGTCGTGCTGCAGCACGCCCCGGCGCGGACGGAGTACGACGGATTTCCGGGCTACGCCCTCGACCGGATCGATCGCCAGATCCAGGCGATCGAGTTCGTGTCTGGGCGGCCGGTGATCGCCGTCACCATCAATCACGAGAACATGCGCCGCGACGAAGTGCCGGCCGCCGCCGAACAGATCCAGCGGTTGACCGGTCTGCCCGCCTTCGATGTACTGCTGGAGGGCGGAGCGGGGCTCGCCGGTGTCGTCGTCGAGCACATGCGCGAGATCGGAAAGCAGGCGGAATGAGCGACACGATCGACCCGGCGAATGGTCTCGAACCGCTGATCGTCCTGGATCGACTCGATGTCGGGCCGGTGGAGGCGACCACCCGCGGCCTGAAGATGCCGTATCGGGTCACCCGCGACGGCGTCACGGACGAGATCTCCCTGGACTATCGCTTCGAAGAGGATGTGTTCGATCCCGCCGATCCGGGCGCGATCAACCTGGCTTCGATGATCGGGGCGCAGGTCGCGCTGAACTACGGCCTGTTCTGCCGCGAGCTCGTGTTCCACGGCGCGTTCGATGCGCACGACGAGGCGTTCCTGAAGGAGATGGCCGAGAACACGGCCTGCGAGATCTACGTCAATAAGATCCTCATGCCGAATCCGCTGCTGACGGAAGCGGCCCGGGTGCCTGTCGTCCGGCGCTCGAGCTACCTGCAGGCGGAGATCTCGTTTCCCGACGCCGCGGCGCGTGGCGAAGGCCGGACGGCCCCTCCGGTTCCCGGACGCTGGGACACGAGCCGAAACCGCGTGGCCGTCCTCTCCAGCGGCGGCAAGGAGAGCCTGCTCAGCTACGGTCTGCTCCGCGAGCTCGGATACGAGACCCACTCGCTGTTCGTCAACGAATCCGGCCGCCACTGGTACACGGCGCTGAACGGGTACCGGCACCTGAATGCCACGGATCCCGAGGGCACGGTACGGATCTGGACGAACGCGGACCGGGTGTTCAACTGGATGCTCCGCCGGCTTCCGCTGGTGCGCCAGGACTACCAGAGGATCCGCTCCGACGAGTACCCGATCCGCCTGTGGACGGTCGCCGTCTTCCTGTTCGGAGCGCTGCCGATCCTGCGGAAGCGGGGCATCGCCCGTGTCGTGATCGGGGACGAATTCGATACCACGCGACAGGTGAAATACAAGGGCATCAGCCACTACGACGGGCTGTACGATCAGAGCCGCTTCTTCGACAACGCGCTGTCGATGTACTACCGACGAAAGCAGTGGGGGGTGTCGCAGTTCTCCCTGCTGCGTCCCCTGTCGGAGCTGCTGGTCGAGAAGATCCTGGTCGAGAGGTACCCGGATCTTCAGCGCCACCAGGTCTCGTGCCATGCCGCGTCGGTGAAGGACGAGCGCGTCGTTCCCTGTGGTCGCTGCGAGAAATGCCGTCGGGTCGTGTCGATGCTCGTCGCGATCGGAGGCGATCCGACCCGGTGCGGATACTCGGCCGAGCAGATCGAGCCCTGCCTCGCAGCGGCCGAAGAGCAAGGGCTGCACCAGGAGGAGGAGGCCGAAGAACAGCTGCTGTGGATGTTGCGCGAGCAGGGCCGGTCGCCGCCGCGAGCGGCCGCGGACGCCCCCCGCTCGACGATCCGGGCTCGCGGCGAGTCGATGGGGCCGCACCCCGAGGTGCTGGCGCTCCGTTTCGACGACAAGCGCTCTCCGATCCAGGCCGTGCCGAACGCGCTGCGGAGGCCGCTGTATGGAGTGATGCTGCAGCATGCGAGCGGCGCGGTGCGAAAGTCCGGTCGGGAATGGGTGGCGTTCGACCTCGTCAACGAGCCGTCGCTGGCCAGGCCATATCGGTTCGAGGCGCGGGAGAAGGGGCCGGACACGGAAAGGGCGGGCGCGGCGACGGCCGCGAAGGATTACCTGCTGGCGGAGCTGACCTGGCCGGAGGCCGAGCGTCGCCTGGCGGAAGTGGACATCGCCCTGCTTCCGGTGGGAGCGATCGAGCAGCATGGCTATCACCTGCCGCTGGATACCGATGCCTTCGATGCGGACTACATCTGCCGTGAAGTGGCGCGGCGCTGCCCGGAGCCCCGTCCCCTTGTGCTGCCCCTGATTCCGTACGGCGTCTCGTATCACCACCAGGACTTTCCCGGTACGCTCTCGGTCGGGCCGGACACGCTCGCGCGCTTCGTCTACGAAGTAGGCATGAGCGCCGCGCACAACGGGATCTCGAAACTGGTGATCGTCAACGGCCACGGCGGAAACATGGCCACGCTGCAGTACGCCGCGCAGATGATCAATCGCGACGCGCACATCTTCACCTGCGTGGATACGGGCGAAACGAGCGATGCGGATGTGGCGAAGCTCGCCGAGACGCGGGCGGACGTCCACGCCGGCGAGATCGAGACGAGCACCAGTCTCGCCACGCGTCCGGAGCTGGTGGATGTCACTCGCCTCGAGAAATTCGTACCGCGGTTCTCGAGCCAGTATCTCGACTTCTCCTCCGAGTATGGCGTCGAGTGGTATGCGCACACGTCGCGGATTTCTCCCTCCGGGGTGCTCGGAGACCCGACGAAGGCCTCGGTCGAGAAGGGACGGGCGATGCTGGAGGCGATGATCGTCCACCTCGCCCATTTCGTCGAAGCGCTGAAGCCGCTGTCGCTGGCCGAGATTCACGAGCGACGGATCTGAGGCCCGCCCGTGCCGAGAATCCGCAACGTGGAGGCCTGGCGGGTGGATCTCGCGCTCTCGGAGCCGTACGAGATCGCCTACGAGACAGTGTCCCGCGCGCCGCAGGTGTTCGTGCGGTTCACGACGGACTCGCTGGTCGGGTACGGGTGCGCCGCCCCCGACCCGGAGGTGACGGGCGAAGATGCGGCTTCGGTGCTCCATTTCCTCTCCACCGTCGCCGAACCGGTGCTCAAGGGCGCCGACGCGCTGCGCCCGGCGCGCATTCTCGAGGAACTGCGCGAGCCGGCCGCCGACCACTCCTCCGCGCTCGCCGCGGTGGACATGGCGCTGCACGATCTGATGGGCAAGCGGGCCGGGATTCCCCTGTGGCGACTGCTCGGTGGATACCGCGACCGGATTCGCACCAGCGTCACGGTCGGGATCCTGCCCCTCGAGGAGACCGTCGCGAGGTCCCGGGCCTTCGTGGCGGACGGGTTCCGCTGCCTGAAGCTCAAGGGAGGCAAGGAGCCCGACCTGGACGCCGCCCGCGTGCTCGCGGTGCGGGAGGCCGTCGGCCCGTCGATCGAGCTGCGCTTCGATGCCAACCAGGGGTACTCGGTGGAGGACTCGCAGCGCTTCGTGGAGGCGACGCGACCGGCGAAGCTGGAAGTGTTCGAGCAGCCGACCCCGAGAGGCGAGCCCGACCTGCTGGGACGGGTGACCGAATCCGTGCACTTGCCGGTAATGGCCGACGAGAGCCTGATGACGCTGCGCGACGCGTTCCGGATCGCGCGCCGAGACCTGGCCGACATGGTCAACGTCAAGCTCATGAAGGTCGGCGGCATCTCGGAGGCGCTGGCCGTGAATTCCGTCGCCCGTTCGGCCCGGCTCGAGGTCATGGTGGGCTGCATGGACGAATCCGAACTGGCGATCGCCGCGGGTCTCCACTTCGCGCTGGCCCGGCCGAACGTCGTGTACGCCGACCTCGACGGGCACCTGGATCTGATCGATGATCCCGCCGTGGGGACCATGACCCTGAGGAGCGGGACGCTCTACCCGTCGGACCGGCCGGGCCTGGGCCTGAAGACCGATCTCTGAGGCCCGGGCGGGCGGCCCCGGACGATGACTCGTCATCGGCCCCGTTCGCTTCACTCACCGGAGCCCGCACCGTACATTGGTCCTCCGGCCGGAGCCTTACGCCCGACCCGGAGCCGGGGGCGGCGCGAGAGAGTACGACCGGAAATCCTGGCGCGCAGCGGCCCCGCACGCGGACACGAGCAGGAGGAAGCATGGCGCGGTTCACCGACGAAGAGCTGATGCGGAAGGTGCAGGAGGGTTTCATCGTCGAGTCCGAGGCGGACATGACGGAGACCTACAAGAAGGCCCTGATCAACCAGCTGACCGTCCAGGGCGACACGGAGCTGATGAGCGCGCCGGCCTACTGGATGGCGGCGAAGGACGCGCCTTCCGCGAACACGATGGTCTCGGCGACCGCGATCATCCAGGATGAGCTCGGGCACGCGAACATCGCCTACCGGCTCCTGCAGGACCTCGGCGTGGACACCGACGAGCTGCTGTACGATCGTCCGCCCAACCGTTTCAAGAACCCCTTCGGATTCGACCAGCCGCTCGCGAACTGGGCGGAGCTCGTCACCGCCAACGGACTGTACGACCGTGCCGGGATCACCCTGCTCAGCGACGTGCACAGGCATACGTCGTACGGACCGCTAAAGCGGGCTCTGGTCAAGGTCGGCATGGAGGAGAACTTCCACCTCCGCCACGGCGAAGCGTGGATGAAGAAGCTGTGCGAGGCGGGCGGAGAAGGCCGCGACCTGGTGCAGCGCGCGGTGGACTGGATGTTTCCGATGGGCGTCGAGTGGTTCGGGATGCCGGACGACCGGAAGACGCACAATGCGCAGCTCGACTTCAAGCTCAAGGGCATGACCAACGATCAGCTGCGGAACACGTGGCTGAAGGCGGTCGTGCCGCTGTGCGAGTCGCTCGGCCTGGACGTACCCGCGCACAGCGTGGAGGAGACGGGTGAAGTGGAGCTGGAATACGAGCTTCCGTGCCGCTGGGATGCGGATGAGCGAGTGTGGCTGCTCGACGAGACGATCAGCTGGGACGAAGTGTGGGACCGCTGGCGGCAACGCGGCCCGATGAACGAGGCGTTCGTCGACTCGATCCGGGTGAGCCGGTCGGCCACCGAGAAACTGCTCGCCGCGTGACGAAGCTCGTGCAGCTGGCCCGCCGTTCGAACGCCGATCCGGGGTACGAGTCCGAGATCGAACGAGGAATGGACTTCTCGGCGGTGTTCGCCGAGACGATCGGCCGGAACCCGGACTTTCAGCTCGAGATCCCGGAGTGGGAGGGACCGCCGGCGGACACGCGGGAAGCCGCCTGGCGCGCGCTGCACGAAGTGGCGGACCCGGAGTTTCCGATCTCTCTGCCCGATCTGGGCCTCGTGTACGACGTCGAGGCCGCCGGCAGTTCCGTACGCGTGACGATCAGCTTCACGGCCTCGGCGTGTCCCTGTGTCGAATTTATCAAGTGGGACATTCGCGAGCGGCTGCTCGAGGAGCCGGGCATCGACGAGGTGGTGATCGAAGTGACCTGGGACCCGCCCTGGACGACGAGCCGGATCACGGAGAGGGGCCGCGAGGCACTGCGGAGGGCCGGAGTCTCGATCTGACGGAGGGCCGCCGAGGCCCCGAACGGAGTTCTGACCGGGGAGGCGAGATGGGACACCTGAGCGGCGAGCGCCTGTACGAGATCTTCGCCCGCCAGAAGCGCGAGGACCGGCTCGAGCACATCGGCACCGTGTCGGCCCCCAATCCGGAGCTGGCCCGCGTGTACGCCTGGAAGACCTACGACGAGGCGACCTGGTTCGAGATGGTGGTGGCGCCGCGTGACGCGTTCCGGGCGGTCAACCGGGAGGAGGTCCCGTTCACCCTGCACCCCGCGGAGACAGCATGAATCCGGTACAGACCGGGAGCTTCAAGTCGGCCGCCGATCTCTCCGATCCGCAACGGGAGGCGCTGGCGGGCGTGCTCCTGTCGCTCGCCGACAACAAGCGCATCCTCGGAATGCGCTACGGAGAGTGGATCCTGGGAGCGCCGACACTGGAGTCCGGAATTGCCTGCTCGGCCATGGCCCAGGACGAATGGGGGCACGGTCGCATCCTGTACGCGACGCTCAAGGACCTGGGCCTGGATCCGGGGCACCTGGAGCACGAGCGACCCGCGGGAGAGTACCTGAGCTCGGAGCTCCTCGACCGCCCGGTCCCGCAGTGGCCCGACCTGCTGGCGCTCAACCTGCTCTTCGACGCGTCGCTGTCCGTGCAGGTCCAGGCGCTGACGGACAGCCGGTACGAGCCGATCCATTACAAGACCCGCAAGCTGCTGGAAGAGGAGCGCTTCCACTTCGAGCACGGCCGCGGCTGGGCCCTGCGGCTGAGCGAGACGGAGGCGGGCCGGGAGGCGCTGGCGCAGGCGTTCCGGAAGGCGCTGGTTCCCAGCCTTCGCTGGTTCGGCCGCCCCGACGCGGAGTACGGCGATCTCCTTCACTCCTCAGGAATCATGCTGGGCACTCCCGATGCGCTGCGCGATCGGTGGCTCGCACAGGTCATCCCGGTCCTGGCGGAGGCCGGGTTGAGCGAGCTGGCCGCCGAGGCGGAGTCCGGCACCGAGCTCGACTGGTCCGACTGGAACGCGGACCGACGGAGGCGCGGTGAGGGCGGGCCCGACGCGGGCACGCTGGCCCGGATCCGGGGCGACAAGAATCGCAGCATGTTGATGGACTGACCGTGACCGATTCGAAAGGGAAAGGGGTCCGAAACGCGCTGGACCGTACGCTCCCGAGCGACGTGGTGCCGGAGTCGGTGGTCTGTCCGTTCTGCGGGCGAGACGACACGGAACTGTTCTCGGCGTTCGGGTCGGCCCTGTCGGTCAGCCAGTACTGGTGCCGTCGGTGCCGCACCGTGTTCGAGTGGATGAAGTGGCGCGATGCGGAGACGCGTGCGTGAGGTCGACCCGGGGTCCGGGAATCGGGCTCGCCTTCACGACTTTCGCCCTCACTCTCCGCCTGGCCGGCCCCCTTTCCGCGCAGGACCTCGAGCCGCGGGCCTTCTCCCCGGCGCCCACCGGACTGAACTTCGCCGCCCTCGGCTATGCCTACTCGTACGGGAACGTCGTCCTCGATCCCGCGCTGCCGATCACCGACGGCGAAGCGGATGTACATTCGATGCTGGCGGCCTACCTGAGGACGATCGACTTCTTCGGCCTATCGGGAAAGGTCGATGCGGCGGTTCCGTTCGTGGCGTACGGAACATGGAACGGCCTCGTGGAGGGCGTCCCCGACAGCACGACGCGGAGCGGATTCGGCGATCCGGTTGTCCGACTCTCGGTCAACTTCATCGGCGCTCCGGCGCTGAAGCTCCCCGAGTTCGCCAGGCGCAAGCAGGGCACGGTGGTCGGGGCCAGCATGCAGGTCCGGATGCCACTGGGCGAATACGACGCGACGAAGCTCATCAATCTCGGCACGAACCGGTGGACGTTCAAACCACGGATCGGCATCTCTCAGCCGATCGGCCGGTGGATCGTAGAGGGCCACGGCACCGCCTGGTTTTTCACCGACAACCCGGACAGCCGGGGGAACCGGATCTCGCAGGACCCGCTGTGGGCGCTCGATGCGCACGTTGCGCGACTGTTCGGAAGCGGAATCTGGGCGTCCATCGACCTTGGTTTCATCGTCGGGGGCCGGGCCAGCGCCAACGGGGTGGAGAGCACGGCGAAGCAGGAGAGTCTGCGAGGTGGCGCGACGCTGGCGATCCCGCTTGCCCGCCGCCACTCGATCAAGCTCGGCTACTTCGCCGGCCTCTACACCGAGCTCGGCTCCGACTTCGACAACCTTCTCGTTGTCTACCAGTACCGCTGGGGCAGCGGGATCTGATGTTCATCGCCGGCACGGTCCGCGGGCGCACCGGTGTCTGACGATCGCCGGGAGTCCCTTCCGATCCGGATCTGGAGGTCCATCTTCCGGACGTCCCTTCAGCCCGGGACCGAACGGGAGCGCAAGCGTATCGTCCTGGACCACCTCGTGC
>Ga0316576_10001133_pt1 | contig 13978 bp, 16 predicted proteins | sample S0NA_FD_203075 | JGI IMG/M metagenome (GOLD analysis project Ga0316576, IMG submission 203075) | Rhizosphere microbial communities from salt marsh grasses in Alabama, United States - S0-2_050615r3r5 | ecosystem: Host-associated > Plants > Roots > Rhizosphere | place: USA: Alabama | collected... | reverse complement strand
GCCGCGAAACCGGCAGCCACGCCCGCGCCGAAGCCCGCAGCCGCGCCGGCGGCGAAGAAGGCGGCGCCGGCGAAGAAGGCCACCGCGTCGACAGCGAAGAAGGCGGCGCCGGCGAAGAAGGCCACCACGGCGACAGCGAAGAAGGCGGCCCCGGCGAAGAAGGCGGCGCCGGCGAAGAAGGCCACCGCGTCGACAGCGAAGAAGGCCGCCCCGGCGAAGAAGGCGGCCCCGGCGAAGAAGGCCACCGCGTCGACAGCGAAGAAGGCGGCCCCGGCGAAGAAGGCAGCCCCGGCGAAGAAGGCGGCCCCGGCGCCGGCTCCCGCGGCCCCGGCGGACTCGACGACGTCGTCGAGCTAGAGCGCTGCCCTCGTCGCGGGACCCACTCCCATCCGGCACGCATCCCACAGGTCCACCCACGTGTCGACGTCCCTGCGCACCGTGGGGGCGGTGACCTGCACGATGTCGACGGCAACTCGCCGGTGGGCTGCTCGGGACCGGGGACCGAACCGAGGCTGGACGGCGACACCAGGAGCGGCGGTGAGCATGGTGGTGCCCACGCCCGCGGCGTCGCAGACGAAGGCAGAGCGGTGGTCCGCGCACGCGGTCAGCACCACGGCCAGCTCGTCAGGGCGAAGGGCCGGCAGGTCCGCGGACACCAAGGCCACCGCTGCGTCGGCCCGTGCCCCCCGGGCCACGTCGACCCCATGCAGGAGGGCCGCGTTGAGCCCGGTGCCAGGAGTGTCGGCGACAACGGCGACGTGGGTGGAACGCACCGCCTCGGCCACGACGCTGTCGTCGGTGACCACCAAGACGTCCTCGACGGCCGGGCAACGAGTCAGTGCTCGGACGGTGTCGACGGCGAAAGCCAGGGCGAGACGACGCCGAAGCACCGGGTCTGCCGTGAGGCGCGACTTGGCCACGGCCGTGTGCTTGACAGGCACCACGGCCGTCCACCCGCCACGGTGCGCCACGAGCGATGATCCTGCCAGCCCGGTGACGGCCGACCCCGGTGGTGCGCGCGACGAGCGCAGGAGGTCACGGTGAGCAGCAGCCCGCGCGGTGTGACCTATCGGTCGCTCGTCGTCGCCCTGAAGCCCACCATGACGGCGATCACGCGCCGTGACTGGGACGGGGAGCGCAACCTGCCGCCGGAGGGCGTCGGTTGTGTGGTGGCCGCGAACCACATCAGCGAGGTGGACCCACTCGTCGTCGCGCACTTCGTCAACGACGCCGGACGGGTGCCGCGGTTCATGGCGAAGGCCTCGATCTTCGACGTGCCCATCGCGGGCGACCTGCTGCGACGCGTGGGGCAGATCCCCGTCTACCGGGAGAGCCGACAGGCCTCGCTGTCGCTCGCGGGCGCGCTGGAGGCGGTCGCGGACGGTGGGTGCGTCGTCGTGTACCCGGAGGCGACGTTGACTCGTGACCCAGACCTGTGGCCGATGAGGGGAAAGTCGGGCGCCGCGCGGATCGCGCTCGAGACAGGCTGCCCCGTGATCCCGCTCGCGCACTGGGGCGCCCAGCGGATCCTTCCTCCGTACGGACGAGTGGCGCGGCTCTTCCCACCGACGAAGGTCATCGTGCGCGCCGGGCCGCCGGTCGACCTCGGCGACCTGTCCGGCACGACGTCGGCGCGAGCCCTGAGTGCGGCCACCGACCGGATCATGGCGGCGATCACGGGACAGCTCGCCGACATCCGGGGTGAGGCCGCGCCGGCTGTACGGTTCGACCCGGCAGCCGCCGGGCTGCCCAGCACGGGAAATCCCCGCAAGAAGTAGTCGAGGAGCTCACATGCGCACAGCCGTGTTCGGAACCGGGTCCTGGGGCACCGCGTTCTCGATGGTTCTGACCGACGCCGGGACCGACGTCGTGATGTGGGGCTACGAGGCCGAGGTGTGCGACCTCATCAACCGCACCCACGAGAACCCGCTGTACCACCCGGGGATCGGCCTCGCCGACAGCGTTCGCGCCACGCCTGACCCGGCCGAGGCGCTCGACGGTGCCGAGATGGTCGTGCTGGCCGTCCCGGCCCAGACGCTGCGAGCCAACCTGGAGCACTGGGCCGCGCTGTTCCCTCGCGACGTCATCGTCGTGAGCCTCATGAAGGGCATCGAGCTCGGCACGGCGAAGCGGATGACGCAGGTGGTGGCCGAGGTGGTGGGCACCCCCGACGACCGCCTCGTCGCCGTCTCCGGTCCCAACCTGGCGCGCGAGATCGCCGAGCGGCAGCCGTCGGCCACCACCGTCGCCTGCGCCGACGAGGCGACGGCGGTCCGCGTGCAGAAGGCCTGCCACACGCCCCGGTTCCGTCCGTACACCAACACCGATGTGGTGGGCACCGAGCTGGGTGGCGCCGTGAAGAACGTCATCGCCCTGGCGACCGGCATCGCCGATGGCCTGGACTTCGGGGAGAACTCGAAGGCGGCGGTGATCACCCGAGGGCTGGCCGAGACCTCCCGGCTCGGAGCGGCACTGGGAGCCGTTCCGTCGACGTTCATGGGCTTGGCCGGCCTCGGCGACCTGGTGGCCACGTGCATGTCGCCGTTGTCGCGCAACCGCACGTTCGGTGAGCGGATGGGACGAGGGGAGTCGGTCGAGAGCATCGCCGCCTCGACGCGCCAGGTGGCCGAAGGCGTGAAGTCCTGCGAGTCGATCCTCATGCTGGCCCAGCGCTCCGGCGTCGACATGCCGATCGTCGAGCACGTCGTCCACGTGGTGCATGGCGACATGACGCCGCTGCAGATGATGGACAGCCTGCTGTCCCGCGAGGTCAAGCCGGAGTGAGCGCGGCGGCGAGGTCGTCCCAGAGGTCCTCGACGTCCTCCAGGCCGACCGAGAGCCGGATAAGCGACTCCGGCACCGCAGCGCGCTCGGACGGCCAGCGGCGTCGGCGTTCCAGGGTGGACTCGACCCCGCCGAACGACGTGGCGTGCACCCACAGCCGCGTCGAGGACGTGACCCGGTCGGCCGCCGCCGCCCCGCCGGTGACCTCGACAGACACCAAGCCGCCCCAGCCCGGGTACCGCACCCGGTCCACGTGTGGGTGCGTGCCCAGGCGACGCGCCAGCTCGCCTGCGCTCGCCTGAGCCCGCTCGAGGCGCACCGGGAGCGTGCGCAGGCCGCGCAGGGCCAGCCACGCCTCGAAGGCGCCCGCGATGCTCCCGTGGCGGGCGCGGTGCTCGCGAACCCGGCCGGCCACCTCCGAGTCCGCAGCCGTGACGACGCCAGCCAGCACGTCGGAGTGCCCGGCCACGTACTTAGTCGCCGCGTGCACCACCGCGTCCGCGCCGTCTGCGAGAGGTTGTACGAGAAGGGGTGTCGCGGCGGTCGCGTCGACGGCGCTGCGCACGCCGAGCCGGTGGGCGCACGCCAAGACAGCGGCCAGGTCGGGCACGTCGAGGAGCGGGTTCGTGGGCATCTCGAGCCACACCAGGGCCGCGCCCTCCATCGCTGCGCACACTGCCGCCGTGTCCGCGAGCGGCGTCGGGCGCAGCGGACGACCGGTGCGGGCCAGCACGTCGATGGCGGTGTGGTAGCCGTCGACCGGGATGACGACCGCCCCCGCTCGCGGTGCATCGGCGCAGAGCACGTCGACGGTCGCCGATACCGCGGCCATGCCGGACGCGAACACGACCGCCTCGCCCCCGTCCAGGCTGCCCATCGCCTGCTCGAAGGCCTCCCACGTGGGGTTGCTGTAGCGGCCGTAGCCGCGAGCACCGCCGGCTGCGTACGTCGAGGCGGCAACGATGGGCTCGGACAGGGGCGCATCCGCGGTCGGGGCCGGTCGACCCGCCACCACGGCGCGTGTCGCAGCACGCCAGCCAGCGTCGTTCACCGGTCGGATGGTGCCACGTGACTAGGGTCGGCGGGGTGAGCACCCGACCCCGGGTGGCGGTCGTCTTCGGCGGCCGCTCACCCGAGCACTCGATCTCGTGCCTGACCGCAGCCGGTGTGACCGACGTCATCGACCCCGACCGCTACGCCGTCGCCGTCATCGGGGTCACCCGGGACGGGCGGTGGGTCACTGGCGGCGGCGTCCGCAACCTGACATCGGTCGGGGACGACGGGCTCCCGGTCGTCACGCCCGGGCCCGGGGCCTGCGTGCACACGCCCGGGCAGCCCCCGTCGGAGCTGACCGACGCCGACGTCGTGCTCCCGCTGCTGCACGGCGCCTACGGTGAGGACGGGACGGTGCAGGGCCTGCTCGAGGTCGCCGACGTCCGCTACGTCGGCTCCGGTGTGCTGGCCAGCGCCGTCGCGATGGACAAGGACGTGATGAAAACGCTGCTTGCGGCCGCTGGGCTGCCTGTGTGCCGATGGGTCCGCGTCGCCGCCGACGACTGGGCTGCCGACCCGGCCGACGTCAGCAGACGGGTCGCGGCGCTGGGCTGGCCCGTGTTCGTGAAGCCGGCACGGGCGGGGTCGAGCTTCGGCATCACGAAGGTCGACGCGCCCGAGGCTCTGGGGGCGGCGATCGAGCACGCGACGAGCGTCGACCCGAAGGTGATCGTCGAGGAGGCCGTGCCGGGTCGTGAGGTCGAGTGCGGTGTGCTCCAAGGCGTGGACGGCGGTGCACCGGACGTCAGCGTCGTGGGTGAGGTCATCGTCTCAGGCGGACACGACTTCTACGACTTCGAGGCCAAGTACACCGACGACGAGGCGCTGACCCTGGTGATCCCGGCCGATCTGGCGGACGGCGTGGCCAAGCGCATCCGCTCCCTGGCGGCGGCCGCCTTCGAGGCGCTGGGCTGCGAGGGACTGGCCCGGGCGGACTTCTTTCTCACCGCCGACGGCGAGTCCATCCTCAACGAGGTGAACACGATGCCCGGGTTCACCTCGTCCTCGATGTTCCCGCGTGCATGGGCGGCCACGGGTGTGGACTACCCGGCGCTGGTCGACAGGCTTCTCACGACGGCCCTCCACCGACCCCTGGGCCTGCGGTAGCCGTCACTGCGACGTCGGGACGGTGGCCGACACCGCCGGCGCGAGGTCGATGAGCACGTCGGCCTCGGGGGCGTAGTCGTCGGGAACCGCAACCTCGACGCCGACGACCCGGTCGTCGGCGTAGAAGAAGACGCCCCCCGAGCCCGCAACGCTGGTCCAGCCCACCCCGTCGACCTCGAGCACCGCCATCGTCGGGTCGACCCCCGTCGGCGCGGGCACCCCGCAGCGAAGGATCACCGGCGGCTGCCCCCACGCGGCAGCGCTGTCGGACGCTGGCTCGATGTCGCGTCGCACCGCGTCGTCCACGACGTCCGGCAGAGCAGCGACCAGGTCGGCGCACACCTGCTCCGTACCCGGCACCGGGACGTGGTCGGACACCGCCACCGGCCCGAAGCCGCACCCGGCAGGAGCCGCCCAGACCAGCAGACCGACCGCGGCAGGGGTGCGGCGCCGCCTGCTACAGGTGGACGACAGGGCAGGTCAGCGTCCGCGTGATGCCGGAGACCGACTGGACGTTGGCCACCACCAGCTTCCCCAGCTCGTCGACATCACGAGCCTCGGCCCGGACGATGACGTCGTACGGGCCCGTCACGTCCTCGGCGAGCGCCACCCCGTCCAGGCCCGAGATGATGCGAGCCACCTCGGCGGCCTTGCCGACCTCGGTCTGGATGAGGATGTAGGCCTGCACGGTCACGGTGATGCTCCCTGCATGTCGTCGTCGAGGTGCGCCGGTGGCAGCCACCCTACCCGCAGCACCTAGAGTCCTGACCCGTGACGCCACCCCAGCGACTCGCTGACACGGGCGAGTTCGGCCTGCTGGCGTCGATCCTGCCGACCTTCCCGCAGGGGGAGGCCGTGCTGCTCGGCCCGGGTGACGACGCGGCCGTGCTCGACCTGGCCGGCCACGTGGTGGTCTGCACCGACGTGCTCGTGGAGGGTGTGCACTTTCGCGCTGACTGGTCGACGGCGCACGACGTCGGGCGCAAGGCGGTGGCGGTGAACGCGGCCGACGTGGCCGCGATGGGGGCCTGCACCGTCGCCGTCGTGGTCGGGCTGGCCGCCCCGGCGGACACACCGGTGGCGTGGCTGACCGAGCTGACCGCCGGTCTGCGGGCCGAGTCGGCCACCGTCGGCTGCAGCGTCGTCGGTGGTGACACGGTGGCCGGTCCCGTGGTGACGGTGGCCGTCACCGCGGTCGGCACGCTCCTCGGTGCCCCGGTCACGCGAGCGGGTGCACGTCCGGGCGACGTCGTCGCCGTGTGCGGGCGCCTCGGGTACGCGGCGGCAGGCCTCGCCGTGCTGCGACGCGGGTTCCGGTCCCCGCGGGCGCTGGTCGACGTCCACCGCTGCCCCCTGCCGCCGTACGCCGACGGCCCACGCGCGGCCGCTGCGTCGGCGACGTCCATGATCGACGTCAGCGACGGGCTGCTGGCCGACCTGGGTCACGTCGCCGAGGCCTCCGGCGTCCACATCACTGTGGACGGCGGTCGGCTGGACGTGCCCGAGGAGCTTCGGGCGATGGCCCGGGGTCTCGGTGCAGACCCCCGGTCCTGGGTGCTCGCGGGTGGCGAGGACCACGCACTGGCGGCCACGTTCCCGCCTGGCACCCCGCCTCCGGACGGCTTCGTCCCGATCGGCGAGGTCGGCGAGGGCTCAGGAGTCAGCGTGAGCGGCTGGGACGACCTCGACGTCGCCACCGGCTACGAGCACTTCAGCGGCTGACCTTGCCCGCCTTGAGGCAGGACGTGCACACGTTGACCCGCTTCGGCGTGCCGTCCACGGTGGTGCGCACGCGCTGGATGTTCGGGTTCCAGCGGCGGCGCGTACGACGGTGCGAGTGAGAGATCGAGTTGCCGAACCCCGGCCCCTTGCCGCAGATCTCGCAGGTGGCAGGCACAGCCGTCTCCTTCGTCGCGTGGATGGTGGTGACACGTCACGCCAGCCGGGCGCGGGTCGGACGTATCGCCTGCCTAGGATACGACCGCCCGGCGCGTGCACCAAACCGACCGCTCGTGCGGCCGGTCACTAGGCTGCCCACGTGCACCCCGAGCGAGTCGATGCCGGCATCGTCCGTCGGTGGCTGCTGGAGTCCCGGGACGCCTTGGGACGGCTTCGCGAGGAGATCGACGCCCTCAACGTCTTCCCGGTGCCGGACGGTGACACCGGCACCAACATGTACCTGACTCTCGATGCCGCCGTGCGGGGGGTCGCCGACGCCACCGTCGACACCCTGGCCGAGGTGCTGGCGACGTCCGCACGCGGGGCCTTCCTCGGCGCACGAGGGAACAGCGGTGTCATCTTCAGCCAGATGTACCGAGGCGTGGTCGACGTCCTGCGCCGCGACCCGGACGGGGCGGAAGGTGGCGCGGTCTTCGCCGAGGCCCTGCGAGCCGGAGCCGCTGCCGGGTACGAGGCCGTCGCCGAGCCGGCGGACGGGACGATGCTGACGGTGTTCCAGGCCACCGCCGACGCGGCCACGGACGTGGCCGCTGCCGGTGGCTCGCTCGCGCGTGTCGTGCGGACCGCGGTCAGGGCCGCGGACGAGGCTGTGCTGGCCACGCGCGAGCAGAACGAGAAGAACCGGCGTGCCGGGGTCGTCGACGCAGGTGGACGTGGCATCGCCGTCATCGTGGCCGCCATGGACACGGCCATGACCGGGCGTCGCCCAGCGGCAGCCGAAGGTCTGCGGATCCCGGCCCCCGACGCGGCGACCACGGCGAGCTTCGGCGCGGACCTCGTCGCGGGAGGGCCCGCCTACGAGGTGATGTACCTGCTCGAGGCTCCGGATGCGGCGATCGCCGACCTGCGGTCGTCCCTGGCTGGGCTGGGGGACTCGCTGCTGGTCGTCGGTGGCGACGGGCTCTGGAACGTGCACGTGCACGTCGACGACGTCGGAGCAGCCGTCGAGCGCGGCATCGAGGTCGGTCGTCCGTTCCGCCTGCGGATCACGCACTTCGCCGACCAGGTCAGCGCCGAGCCCCGGCAGGCTCGTCCCGGCCGGGCCGTGGTGGCCGCCGTGGCGGGACCGGGCCTGGAGGATCTGTTCTCGTCGGTCGGCGCGCAGACGGTGTCCGCACGGTCCGGTCGGCTCGCGTCCACCGACGAGATCCTCCAGGCCATCCTCGGTGCAGGGCGGGCCGAGGCTGTCGTCCTGCCCAACCATCGAGAGCTCATCCCGGCCGCCGAGGCCGCCGCGCACGAGGCCGGTGAGCACGGGGTGCACGTCGCGGTCATCCCGACACGCACACAGGTGCAGGGAGTCGCGGCCCTCGCCGTGCACCAGGGCGACCACTCCTTCGACACCGACGTCGTGGCGATGACGACGGCAGCAGCGCACTGCCGCGACGGCGCGGTCACGATCGCCGCGAAGCAGGGGGTGACCAGCGCCGGGATATGCCAGCCCGGTGACGTGCTCGGAGTGGTCGGCGGCGACTTCGTCGAGATCGGCGACGACCCGGAGCGGGTGGCCCGCGCCGTGCTCGACCGCATGCTCGCCAGCGGCGGTGAGCTCGTGACGGTGATCCGTGGTGCGGAGGTGCCGACCGACTTGAGCGAGGCCCTCGTCGAGTGGCTGGACGAGAACCATCCCGCCGTGGACTGCGTCGTCTACAACGGTGGCCAGACCCGCTACCTGCTCCTTCTCGGCGTCGAGTGAGCGCTGTCGACCCGCTGACCACGCCGTTGCCCCGGCTCGTCGGCGCGGCGACGGCTCGGGCGCTGCGCACCCTCGGCCTGGAGACCGCCGGCGACCTGCTGTGGCACGTGCCGCGCCGCTACGCCGAGCGAGGCCGCCTCACCGACCTGGCCGACCTGCGTCCGGGCGAGCAGGTGACCGTGCTGGCACGGGTTGACTCCGTCGAGGTGCGCCCCATGCGTCGCCGACGCGGCCAGATGATGGACGTCGTGGTCACCGACGGACGCCAGCGGCTCACGCTCACCTTCTTCAGCGTGCGTGGACCCCAGCGGCGCCTCGCCGCCGGCCGCGTGGGTCTGTTCGCGGGCACGGTCGAGGAGTACCGGCGCACGCGCCAGCTCGTCCATCCCGACGTCATGCTCCTCGACGAGGACACCGACGCCGACGGCGCCGAGGCGGCGCTCACCTTCGCCGGTGACCTGATCCCCGTCTACCCGGCCACTCGGGCCATCCCGTCGTGGCGGGTCGCCAAGGCGATCGCGACGGTGCTGGGCCCGCTCACCGAGCTACCCGAGCCGGTGCCGCCGTCCGTACGGGACGAGCTCGGACTCATCGGGCGGCTCGAGGCGCTGCGCACGGTGCACGACCCGCCCGACCGAGAACGCGTGCACGCTGCCCTGGCACGGCTGCGGTTCGAGGAGGCCTTCGTCCTGCAGACCGAGCTCGCTCGGCGCCGGGCAGCCAGTCGAGCGCTGCCGTCGACGCCGCGACCGGCGACGCAGGGCGGTCTCCTGGCCCGGTTCGACGCGACCATGCCTTTTTCCCTCACCCCGGCGCAGCGCAGCATCGGGGAGCAGATCGCGTCCGAGCTCGCACGTGACCACCCCATGCACCGTCTCCTCCACGGTGACGTCGGGTCCGGCAAGACCGTGGTCGCGCTGCGGGCGATGCTCGCGGTGATCGACGCAGGCGGCCAGGCCGCTCTTCTGGCGCCGACCGAGGTTCTCGCGACCCAGCACCACCGCACGCTGCGAGCCATGCTCGGTCCCCTCGCCGACGGCGGCCTCCTGGGCGGGGCCGAGGACGGCACCCGTGTCGTGCTGCTCACCGGCTCGTCCTCCACCGCTGCACGACGGCAGGCCCTCGCGGAGGTCGCCGCGGGCACCGCCGGCATCGTGGTCGGCACCCACGCCCTGCTCTCCGAGCAGGTGACGTTCGCCGACCTGGGCCTGGTGGTCGTCGACGAGCAGCACCGGTTCGGCGTCGAGCAACGAGCGTCCCTCGCCGAACGGTCCGGGGCGCCGCACCGGCCTCACCTGCTCGTGCTCACGGCGACGCCCATCCCGCGCACGGTCGCTATGACGGTGTTCGGCGACCTCGACGTCTCTGTCCTCACGGAGTTGCCGCCGGGGCGCGCGCCCGTCGCCACCCACGTGGTGCCCATCAAGGAGAAGCCGCACTACCTCGCCCGCACCTGGGAGCGCGTGCGCGAGGAGGTGGCCGCCGGCAACCGTGTCTTCGTCGTCTGCCCTCGCATCGGCGTCGACGACCAGGACGAGGAGGGCGTGGACGAGCTCGACGACGACATGGCCGAGCAGGGCCCCAGCGCGTCGGTGACGGCGCTCGTCGACGAGCTGAGGTCAGGACCGCTGGCAGACGTTGACGTCGGGGTGCTGCACGGACGGATGGGCCCCGAGGACAAGGACGCGGCGATGGGCGCCTTCGCGGCGGGACGGACCCCGGTGCTCGTCGCCACCACCGTCGTCGAGGTCGGCGTCGACGTCCCCGAGGCCACGATGATGGTCGTCGTCGACGCCGATCGGTTCGGCGTGGCCTCCCTGCACCAGCTGCGCGGACGGGTCGGTCGCGGGACCCGGCCGTCGGTGTGCCTCCTGCTGACCCGCGCAGACGCCGACACGCCGTCGCGGGCGCGCGTCGAGGCCGTCGCGGCCACGACCGACGGGTTCGCCCTGGCCGAGCTGGATCTCGAGCACCGTCGCGAGGGCGACCTGCTGGGGGTCGCGCAGTCCGGGCGACGGTCGAGCCTCCGCCTGCTCTCGCTGCGTCGGGACGGCCCGGTCATCTCCCGCGCAAGGAGCGCAGCGGTGAGCCTCGTCGAGCACGACCCCGACCTGGCCGACCACCCTGCCCTGGCCGACGAGCTGGCGCGGGTTGCCGGCGACCGCGGCGACTACCTGGAGCGCGCGTGACCCGCATCATTGCCGGCCGCGCCGGCGGCCGTCGCCTCACCGTCCCCGAGGGAGAGGTGACCCGGCCGACCTCGGACCGGGTACGCGAGGCGCTCTTCTCAACGCTCGGGTCGCTGACGGACCTGGACGACGCCCGCGTGCTGGACCTCTACGCGGGCAGCGGTGCCCTCGGTCTCGAGGCTCTGTCGCGAGGCGCGGCCCACGTCACGTTCGTCGAGCGTGACCGCCGTGCGCTGACCTGCCTTCGAGCCAACATCGCCGCCACACGCCTGGGGCCGACGACGGTGCGCGCCGACGACGCCGCGCGCGTGCTCGCCCGCGCCCCCGAGCACCCCGTCGACCTCGTGCTCGCCGACCCCCCCTACCTGACACCTGCCGACCGCGTCCGAGCCGTCCTGGACCGCGGACTCGCGTCGGGGTGGCTCGCCGACGGGGGGCTGGTCGTGGTCGAGCGGTCCGCCCGTGCACCGCACCCTCGCTGGCCGGCAGCCCTTCGCGTGCTGCAGCACCGTGAGTACGGCGACACCCGCCTCTGGTACCTTCGCCGCTCAGCCGATGACGCTCCATAGGCCCAGGTGAGGGGGGCACCCATGCGGCGGTGCGCGTGCCCGGGGTCGTTCGACCCGGTCACCAACGGGCACCTCGACGTCCTCGAACGCTCGTGCCTGCTGTTCGACGAGGTCGTCGTCGCCGTGCTGGTGAACCGGTCGAAGAGGGGGCTGTTCAGCGTCGAGGAGCGGATCGACCTGCTCACCGAGGCGACTGCGCACCTCGACAACGTGCGCGTCACGTCGTTCCACGGGCTCCTCGTCGACTTCTGTGCACGGGAGTCGATCCCGGTCGTCGTCAAGGGCCTGCGCGCGGTCACCGACTTCGACTACGAGTTCCAGATGGCACAGATGAACCATCGGTTGTCCGGGCTGGACACCTTGTTCGTCGCTACCAACCCGGAGCACTCCTACCTCTCCTCGAGCCTCGTCCGTGACGTCGCGACGTTCGGCGGAGACATCAGCGGGCTCGTGCCGCCGGTGGTCGCCGAACGGCTCGCAGCCAAGGTGACGGACCGCGACGCCTGAGATGTCGCCCGGCAGCGTCGCGGCGGGTACCCTTTCCTTCCGGCGCCGAACGCACGACATGCGCCGTCCACTGTGCTCACCACCTTCGACGACTGCGATGACGACACTCGACGCCCACGCACCCTTCGTGCTCGACACCCACGAGCTGGGTCGCCGCCCTGGGACATCCCTGCGGGTGCACCGTGTGCTGCCCGCGCCCGACGGGCTGACCGTCGGCCTCGCGTCGGTGCCGCAGACGGTCGAGCTGGACTGCGACCTACAGCTCGAGGCGGTGATGGAGGGGGTCTACGTCGGGCTTGCGACGACTGTCCCCGTCGTCGCGGAGTGCGCTCGCTGCCTCGACCCGATCTCGACCACGGTGACTGTCGACCTGCACGAGCTGTACGTGTACGACGGCTCTGACGCCGACGACGGCACCCGGGAGATGGACGGCGACCTGCTCGACCTGGAGCCCGCCCTGCGCGACGGCATCGCGCTGGCGCTGCCGGCGACCCTCGTGTGCACGCCGGACTGCCCCGGGCTCTGCCCCGAGTGCGGGGCGAGGCTCGCCGACGAACCTGACCACACCCACAGCCAACCCATCGACCCGAGGTGGTCCGCGCTGACCGGCGTGGCCACCGAGGCGACCACGACTGACGAGGAGAGCTAGCCATGGCCGTCCCGAAGCGCAAGATGTCGCGCAGCAACACCCGCCACCGCCGGTCGGCCTGGAAGGCCTCGCTTCCCACGGTCCAGAAGAAGGTCGTGAACGGCCGGGTCACCTGGGTCGTCCCGCACCGCGCGTCGGTCGTCACCGACTCGCAGGGCACGCCGCTGTTCCGCGAGTACAAGAACCGCCGGGTCGCCGACGCCTGACGGGCGTGACGCCGCCACCCCTGGGGGCCCTCACCGGCAGGCTCGGTGTGGACGTCTCGTCACCGCTGCTGACGCTTGCCCTGACCCACCGCTCGTACGCGTTCGAGCAGGGGGGCCTCCCCAGCAACGAGAGGCTCGAGTTTCTCGGTGACGCCGTGCTCGGCCTGGTCGTGACCGACGCGCTCTACCGCCGATTCGCCGATCGACCCGAAGGCCACCTGGCGAAGATCCGCTCGGGTGTCGTCAGCGCGGCGGCCCTGGCCGACGTCGCCCGAGAGCTCGACCTGGGCTCGTTCCTGCTCCTCGGGAACGGCGAGGAGCTGACGGGCGGGCGGGCCAAGGCGTCCATCCTCGCCGACGCGCTCGAGGCGGTCATCGGGGCGGTGTACCTGGAGCACGGGCACGCCGTCGCCGCCGCAGTGGTCATGCGGCTGGTGTCCGACCGTCTCGAGTCCGCTGCCGCCCACCGCATCGGCACCGACTGGAAGACCTGCCTGCAGGAGAGGCTGGCCGAGCTGGGACGGCTCGGTCCGGAGTACCGGGTGACCGGGCGGGGACCGGACCACGCCCGTGAGTACTCGGCCGAGGTGGTGGTGGACACCGAGGTGCTCGGTCGGGGCGGGGGCCCGAGCAAGAAGCAGGCCGAGCAGAACGCCGCCGAGCAGGCCTGCCACGCGCTCGGGGTCGACTGACGGGTGCCCGAGCTGCCCGAGGTCGAGACCGTCCGCCGCGGCCTGCACGCCTACGTGCCCGGCCGACGGGTCGAGTCGGTGCAGGTGCGTCATGCCCGAGCGGTGCGGCGTCACGTCGGTGGTGCGGACGACTTCGCCTCCCGCCTCGTCGGACGCAGGCTCTGCGACGTCCGTCGACGAGGCAAGTACCTGTGGTTCCCGCTCGACGACGGCTCGGCAGTCCTCGCCCATCTCGGGATGAGCGGACAGCTGGTGCTGCCCGACCCGCGCCGGCCCGACTCGGTGCACCTGCGGGTGCGGGTGCGTCTGTCTGGCGCTCCTCGCGAGCTGCACTTCGTCGACCAGCGCACGTTCGGTGGGCTCGCGCTGGACGAGCTCGTGGTCGGTGCCGACGGGGTGGACGTCCCCCGGGTGATCACCCACATCGCACCGGACCCCTTCGAGGCGTCCTTCGACGACGAGCGCTTCGTGCGTCGACTGCGCCGTCGTCGCACCGGCGTGAAGCGCGCGCTCCTCGACCAGACCCTCGTGTCGGGGATCGGGAACATCTACGCGGACGAGGCGCTG
>Ga0316576_10001132_pt1 | contig 13987 bp, 14 predicted proteins | sample S0NA_FD_203075 | JGI IMG/M metagenome (GOLD analysis project Ga0316576, IMG submission 203075) | Rhizosphere microbial communities from salt marsh grasses in Alabama, United States - S0-2_050615r3r5 | ecosystem: Host-associated > Plants > Roots > Rhizosphere | place: USA: Alabama | collected... | reverse complement strand
CTGGCTACAGCGCCTTCACCTCGTCCCTGGTGAGCAGCATCCGGTCGATCGACCTGGCGAGGCCGGTCTCGGGATCGGCCTCCACGACCGCGGCTGCGCAGCGAGGGTCGCCGCTGGCGGTCTCGAAGCGGGTGCGCATGCCGGTGAGGAAGCGCTGCAGGACCGCTTCCTTCTCGACGCCGATGACCGAGTCGTAGGGGCCGGTCATGCCGAGGTCGGTGCAGTAGGCCGTGCCCTTCGGGAGGACCCAGTGGTCGCAGGTGGGGACGTGGGTGTGGGTCCCCAGCACCGCCGTCACCTTTCCGTCGAGGTAGTGGCCCAGGGCCACCTTCTCCGAAGAGGCCTCGCCGTGGACGTCCACGATGACGATCTTCGCCTCGTTGTGCAGCCTCTGGACCGCGTCCAGGCCCTGGCGGAAGGGGTCGTCCAGGGACCCGTGCATGAAGACCCGGCAGCTGAGGTTGAGGGTGGCCACCGGGATCCCCGACCTCTTTCCCCTTCCGACGTGGGTGCCGCGCCCCGGCTGGCCCTGCGGGTAGTTGAGCGGGCGGATGAGCTGGGGGATGAGGTCGATGACACCGATGATCTCCCTCTTGTCCCAGATGTGGTTCCCGGAGGTGAGGCAGTCAACGCCCGCCTCCAGAAGCTCGTCGCAGACGCCCCTGGTGACCCCGAAGCCGCCGGCGGCGTTCTCGGCGTTGGCGATGCAGTAGTCGATGTCGTGCTTTTCGAAGAGGCGCGGGAGCGCCTTCTTCAGGATGCCGCGTCCCGCGCTGCCAACGACGTCACCGATGACCAGGATGTTCACACATTCACCTGACGGCGTGGCCGGGAGCGGTAGGGGCGCGGCCGGCTCTTCCCCGAGGCCGACGCCCTCGCCTTCGCCTTCGGCGCTGGCACCAGCGCGATGTTCAGCACCTCCTCCACGTCCTCCACGAGGTGGAAGGTGATCCCGCGACGGAGCGGCGCGGGTACCTCGTCGAGCTCCTTCTGATTGAGCTTCGGGCAGACGATGGTCTCGATCCCCGCCCGCCGGGCGGCGAGGATCTTTTCCTTGAGGCCGCCGATGGGAAGCACGTGACCGCGCAGGGTGATCTCCCCGGTCATGGCCACCGAGCAACGGACCGGACGGCCGGTGAAGGCGGAGATGAGAGCGGTGGCCATGGTGATGCCGGCCGAAGGACCGTCCTTGGGGATCGACCCCTCCGGCACGTGCACGTGCAGGTCGTTCTCGGCGAAGAACTCGTCGCGAATACCCCATTGCCTTGCCCGACTCCGGGCGTAGGAAAGGGCGGCCTGGGCCGACTCCTTCATGACGTCGCCGAGCTGGCCGGTGAGGGTGAGCCCCCCCTTGCCCTTCATGGTGGTGGCCTCGATGAAGAGCACGTCGCCCCCGGTGGCGGTCCAGGCCAGCCCGGTGGCGATCCCGACCGCGTCCTTCTTGAGCCGCTCCTCGGGGAGGGTCTTCGGCGCCCCGATGTACTTGTGCAGCGAGCCCGGGGCGACGCGGACCTTCCCGGTCTCGCCCTCCGCGACCTTGCGTGCCACCTTGCGGGCGATGGCCGCGATCTCTCGCTCGAGGTTCCTGAGGCCCGCCTCCCGGGTGTAGGAGCTGATCACCACTCGGAGCGCCTTGTCGGTGAAGGCGAGCTGGTCGGCGGTGAGCCCGTGCTCCTCGAGCTGCTTGGGCACGAGGTGGCACTTGGCGATGGCCAGCTTCTCCTCCTCGGTGTAGCCGGGGAGGCGGATCACCTCCATGCGGTCGAGGAACGCGGCCTGGATGGTGTCGGTCAGGTTGGCGGTGGTGATGAACATGACGTTGGACAGGTCGAAAGGCACCCCGAGGTAGTGGTCCCGGAAGGAGTTGTTCTGCTCGGGGTCGAGGACCTCGAGGAGCGCCGAGGACGGATCACCCCGGAAGTCGGCCCCCACCTTGTCCACCTCGTCCATCATGAAGACCGGGTTGTTGGCCCCGGCCTGCTGGATGCCCTGGATGATGCGGCCCGGCAGCGAGCCCACGTAGGTACGCCGGTGCCCCCGGATCTCCGCCTCGTCCTTGACCCCGCCCAGGGACAGCCGGATGAACTTGCGGCCGAGGGCCCGGGCGATGGACCGCCCCAGGCTCGTCTTCCCGACCCCCGGGGGACCCACGAAGCACAGCAGCGGGCCCTTCATCTTGTCCTTCAGCTTTCGCACCGCCAGGTACTCGACGATGCGCTCCTTGATCTTCTCCAGGCCGTAGTGATCCTCGTCGAGGATCTGCTGCGCCGCCTTCAGGTCCAGGTTGTCCTTCGTGGACTTGCTCCAGGGAAGGGTCACCATCCAGTCCAGCCAGTTCCGGAGCGTCGCGGTCTCCGCCGCGTCGGGGTGCATTCGCTCGAGCTTCTTGAGCTGGCGCTCGACCTCCTCGAGAACCTGCTTCGGCATCTTGGCCTTGTGGGCCTTCTCCCCGAGCTGGACGATTTCCTCGGCGAGCTCGTTCCCCTCGCCCAGCTCCGCCTGTATCGCCTTGAGCTGCTGGCGCAGGAAGAACTCCCGCTGCGTGCGGTCCATCTCCCCCTTGGCCTGGGAGGAGATCTCCTGCTGCATGTTGAGGACCTCGAGCTCCTTGGTCATGAGCTCGTAGACCCGCTGGAGCCTCTCCACGGGATCGAGGGCCTCGAGGATGGCCTGGGCCCCATCGACCTTCAGGTCGAGGTTGGAGGCGGTGAGGTCGGCGAGGCGACCCGCCTCCTCCATATTGTTGGCGATGACCACCACCTCCGGGGAGATGGGCTTGCCCAGGTTCTGCGACTGCTCGAGGGCCTCCTTGACGTTGCGCATCAGGGCCTCGACCTCGAGGGATCCCTCCTCGGTGAGCTCGGGGTCGCTGACCGTTTCGATGCTGGCCTGGAGGTGGTCCAGGCCTTCCTCGTAGGCGACGGTGCGGGCCCGCGACAGGCCCTGCACCAGCACGCGAATCCGCCCGTCCGGCAGCTTCAGCATGCGCATGATGAGGGCGGCGGTCCCCACCGGGTGGATGTCGTCGGGGCCCGGGTCGTCCTCGTCCTGGTTCTTCTGGGCCGCGAGGAGGATCATCCGGTTCTCGGCGAGGGCCTGATCCACCGCCTTGATCGACTTGTCCCGGCTCACGTAGAGCGGCACGATCATGAAGGGAAAGATCACGATGTCCCGCAGGGGCAGCACCGGCAGCACCTCGGGGATCGCCGGCTGGTCCTCGTCCTTGCGCTCTTCGTCGGTCATTCGCTCCGCCCTCTCTCGATGGGTATGAGGGTCTCCCCGCCCCTCCGCTCGGGCAGACGGGGCAGGGTCACGGTGAGGAGGCCTTGCTCGAGGCTGGCCCGGGCGCGGGCCACGTCCACGGGTACGTCCAGGGGGAGGACGCGCTCGAAGCGGCCGTGGGGCCGCTCCAGGCACCGGAAGGAGACCCCGGTGCCCGGCCGGCGGGTCCGCCGCTCTCCGGAGACGACCACGCTGTGGCCGCGGATGGCGATCTGCAGAGACTCCGGGGCGAGCCCCGGCACCTCGATGACCAGGACCAGACGGCCGCGTCTCTCGTACACGTCCACCGGTGGGCACCACTCGCTGCCGGGCAGGTGCTCGGAGCGGTCGAGGAGGGTGAGCCGGTGGAAGAGGTCGTTCACCTCCTGCTGGAGGAGGGCGAGTGCCGAAACCGGGGGCCGGCCGGGCCGCTGCTTCACGGCGTCTCCGACAGGCGCCGGAGCACGACCAGCGTCCGGTCGTCCGTGGCCCGGGCCCCGGCCTCGAAGCTCTCGATGTCGCCGAGGATCGCGTCCTGGAGAGCGGCAGCGTCGAGGCCGTGATTCCCCACGGCGAAGGCGCTGAGCTTCTCCTCGCCGTACTCGTCGCCCTCCGGGCTCCAGGTCTCGGTGACACCGTCGGAGTAGGCGAGGAGCGTGTCCCCCGGGCGCATCTCCACCTGCCCCGCCTCGTAGGGCACGCCCTCGAAGAGCCCCAGGACCATCCCGCCCTCGTGCAGGCTCTCCACTTCGCCGTCGGCCCGGATGAGCAGTGGCGGATTGTGCCCGGCGTTAACGTAGGTGAGCCGCCCCGAGGGCGGATCGAGGGTGGACACGAAGAAGGTCACGAACTTGTTGGAGGGGACGTTCTGGCACACCGTCCGGTTGATACGGGCCACCGCGTCCCCGAGCGCGTCCTCGGTCCAGTGCGCCCGCACCGCGGCCCGAAGCACCGTCATGAGCAGCGCCGCCCCCGTGCCCTTCCCCGAGACGTCACCGAGGGCGATCAGCAGGCGACCCTCCTCGGTGGCGAAGTCGTAGTAGTCGCCTCCCACCGTCCGGCAGGGCTGGTTGCAGCCGACGACCTCGTAGCCGGGGACCTCGGGCGCCTCCCGGGGCAGGAGCCCGGTCTGGATTTCCGCCGCCATCCGCATGTCCTCCTCCATGCGGCGCTTCTCGAGGCTCTCCTCGAGGAGACGGACGTTCTCGATCTTGGCCGCGGCCACGTTGGCCAGCGCGGTCAGGACGCGCAGGTCGTCCTCGCCGAAGGAGTGAGAGTGCTGCAGGGAGTCGACGTAGACGAGACCGATGACGGAGTCCTTCCCCTCTCCGGGGGCGGTGAACCACAGCGGTGCGCACATGGCGGACCGGATGCCCGAGGCGAGGATCGAATCCTCGCTCTTGAAGCGGACGTCGTCGAGAACGTTGGGGATGAGCAACGAAACCCTCTCCTCGATCGCCCGCCGGGCAATCGACCGACTGATGCGGGTGAGAGGCTCTCCCTGCCGGCTGGTGGACGCCTTGATGGCCGGTGTCGGTGGGCTGCCCTCCAGCAGGAGGATGGCCCCCCGCTCCGCCGCCACCGCCTCGAACAGGAGGTGAAGCACGAGGTCGAAGAGCTCGTCGAGAGGGCGGTGGACGACGAGCTCGGAGGCAGCCTTGCTCAGGATGGCGAGAACGCGGTTCTGCCGTTGGAGGTCGACGGGGTCGATGGCCGGCCGCGTCGAGATGTCACTGAGCTCGCGGACGGAGAAGACGCGGGTCCCTTCCGGCTCCGGCTCCTCCTCTTCCTCCTCCACCGAGTCCGGGGAGAAGGTGAGGGTGTGCTCGCCCAGGGTGATGATGTCCCCGGGGCGCAGCCGGCGCCACTCCTGCAGCGGCTCCCCGTTCAGCAGGGTCCCGTTCTTGCTGCTCAGGTCGTTGACGAAGTAGCCGTCGGACCGGTGCTCGATGGCCGCGTGGTTGCGCGAGAGCCACTGATCGGGCAGGAAGATGTCGCTCTCGCGGGAGCGCCCGATGGTCACGCGTTCCCGGGTGAGCGGGAAACGCTCCTTCGTTCCGCCGGCGGTCTGGATGGCGATCTCGGGCATGTCTTCGTCGGGAGTCCTCGGCATTCTACATCCGCGCTCTGGTCCCGGGGCCGGGCCGGGTCAGCCCAGAGCCTCGTAGGCGGCCCGCACCGCCTCGTACCCGTGCTCCTCCTCCAGCCGGCGGACGAGGAAGTGGCCCCGGGCCCGCTTCTGGAAATGATCGATGAACACGGTGTTGACGACCGACGCGGTCACCGCCCCGAGGAAGGGGACCGACGCGAGGGCCACCTTCTGCTCGACCACGACCCCGAAGCGGGCCGCGATCGCGGCCACCGCGCGCACCACCGCCGGGGCCCCTTCTCGGCTCAGGCCGTGCCGGGCGATGTGGCGGGCGGCCTCGGCGAGGGTCTGCGAGAGGGCAGCCCGGACGGCGTAGTAGCCCGTCTCGGCCGCCCGCTCGCCACCCCCTCCCCCCAGGGCAAAGACCTCGAGGCAGGCCACACGCGTCTCGGGAAGGGTGATGTCCTGGCCCTCGCTCCGGGCGATGTCGGCGATGGAGCGCAACATCAGGACGGTGGCGACCGGCAGCTCGACGGTCAGGCCCCCCAGTCCGAAGAACCCCCCCACGGCGCCGGTGGCCGCCGCCGCCGCCTTGTGGAGTCGCTCCGACGCGCCCCGGGGCCGCTCGGCCAGGGTCCCGAGGGCGACCCCCAGGGCTCGCTCGAGGGCGGTCTGCGTCACACGCTGGACCGCGTCCCGGGCCGGGGCGGGCAGTCGCTCCAGCCCGGCCTCCAGGGGGCGTCCGAGGGCCTCCGCCACGCGAACGACCAGTCCCCCGCTCTCGAGGAGGGAGCGTGCTCTCTTCAGCTCCTCGATCTCGGCCGAGGAGAGGTGGCTCACCCCGACGCGCCCGACCGCTTGATGTGGAAGTAGCCCTTGCGCACCCGCACCTTGGCGTCGGGGCGGTTCACCTTGAGCTCGATCTCTCGCCAGCTGCCGTCCGCCTCGCGCTTGGGGGTGTAGGCGAGCAGGTAGTGGTTCTTGAGCTCGTCGGAGATCTCGTTGAAGACCTTCACCAGGTCACCGACGTCCCCCGGAGAGAAGAACTGGCCGCCGGTCTCCTTCGCGATCTTCTTGAGGAAGCCCTTGGGGCTGCCCCCCGGGCCCATTCCCTGGAAGCCGATGCAGTACACCGTGGCCTCCACCGCGCGGGCGTAGTCCACGACGTCGCGGTCGCGCAGGCTCGACGTGGTGTCCGCCCCGTCGCTGAAGACGATGACCGCCTTGCGCCCGGGGGCGTCGCGGATGCGGTTCAGCGAGTAGTGAATGGCGTCGTACAGGCTCGTCCCGCCCCACGGCTGCAGGCCTTCCACGATGCGCTCCAGGCGGTCGAGGTCGCCGGTGAACTCGGCGCTCCCCTTCACGCTGTCGTTGAAGCTGACGACCATCGCGGTGTCGACCTCCTCGAGCTTGTAGACGAAGTTGAGCACTGCCTCCTGGAGGAAACGCATGCTCTTGTTCATGCTGCCGCTGGTGTCGAGGACCAGCACCACCGTGAGCGGCACCCGCTCCGCCTCGTCGCTGGAGGCCTCGCGGAAGTAGTCGACGTCCTGGCGGACCCCGTCCTCGTAGAGCTCCACGTCCTCGGTTCCCAGGCCCCGGATGAAGGTACCCTTCTTGTCGAACACCACCGCGGTCACCGAGACGACGTCGACCTCGACCCCGACGGTGAACGGCTTGATCTGGGGAGGATCCTGCGCGGTGACGGGCGCTGACCCGCTCAGGGTGATGACGGGGGCGAGGGTGACGGCAGCGAGGAGGGCGCGGCGGATCATGCCGGGACCTCGGCCTTGCGGCGGCGGAAGAGCCGCACCAGGACGTAGGTGGTGAGGCCCAGGAGGGCGACGACGAGGACCGGGACGAGGACGGCCAGGACGAACGTGATGAGAGAAATCGCGTCCTCGAGGAAGCTCAGGATGGGGTTGGCGAGGCCCCCGGTCAACGTCGTGGAGACCGTTCTGAGCGCGGTCTTGGCGGCATGGGGGACGAGGGCGGACGGGGCACCCACGGCGGTCCCGAGGACGAGGGCGGTCAGGGGGTCGGAGACGGTGCCGAGCACCGACGCGGCGAGCAGCGCCCCCGCCGCGGGGCGGACCGGGGTGCCGATGGCGTCCAGGGCGTGGTCGATTGTCGGCACCTTGTCGCCGACGAGCTCGATCACCGTGGCCACCCCGAACAGCACGAGGGCCTTGTTCGAGGCGAGGAACGAAAAGGAGTCTCCGAGCTCCAGCACCCCCGCCCGGGCCAGTCCTCCGGCGAGGAGGAGGGGCAACCAGGCCCGCAGCCCCGCCGACGCGGCGAGAGCGATGGCGAGGGCCAACGCGGGCAGGAACTCTGAAAGCGTGGCAACGTCCATACTCCCAGCCTAGGGTCCCCGTTCGGGGGGTGTCAAGGTGAGGGCGAGGCCACGTGGGCGAAGACCCGGAACGTCTCCACGTAGTGCATGTAGCGGTCGGTGTATTCCATCCGCCCGCGGTCCTGCTCGAGCATCACACGCTGCGGCTTTCCGGGTTGCAGATCCACGCTGGCTCGGGCCTCGACCACGTCCCGCCATTCCGGATTGGAGGACGTGCCGTCGTTCAGCTGATAGGCGAGGGCCAGCTGCTGCTGGCCTCCCAGGCGCGCGGGGAGCTCGAGCGCGAGCCGGACCCCTCCCTTCCCCGGCTCCGGGGGGTGTGCCTTCACCTGCTCCGCCGGGGCGACCAGCAGCCGCTCCGGGGCGAAGACGAACGAGTTGACCACCGCCCCCGGGAGGTCGTCGGGGTCGAGGTTGACGTCGGTGTAGGTGACGGCCGGTTCCTCGCCCAGGAACACGACCAGCCGGAGGCTGGGATCGGCCGGGGCATCCTTCGGGTTCCACGCCTGCCAGAAGGTGCTCCCGGTGATGACGAGCGCGAGGTCGATCGTGGTGCTGGGAGCGGCGGTCGCCGCCGGAGCGGACACGATCTCCTCCCGGCCGTCCTCCCAGACCAGGCGTTCGATGTCGGTGCGGGGGATCTCCAGGCGCCCGTAGGGCGTCCTCAAGCGGATGCGCCTCGTGCCCGTGGCGACGATGTCGCCGCTGAGGCGGTCGCCGTTCACGAAGACGACGAGATCGGCGGCTGAGCCGGGAGCGGCCAGGAGGAGTGCGAGCAGGAGCGTGGCAAGTGGTCTCATGATCGTCGGAAGATCTTCCTCAGGAATCCGCCCCCGCCTTCGGAGGGCGACGACTCGTTGGGGGTGTCAACCCGGGTGAGCGCCTCGGTGGCCTGGGCATCGTCGGGCTTCAACTCCAGCACCCGGCGAAACATGCTCGTGGCTCGGGTGCGGAGGCCGCGCTCCTCGTACAGCTTCCCGAGGAGGCGATAGGCCTCGGCGTCCCCGGGCTCCTCCTGGACGGCGGCCCGGAGTGTTTCTTCCGCGCGCTTCACCCAGTTGGGGTTCTCGAGGTAGCAGCGGGCGAGGACGAGCCGCCCGCGCAGGCGCGTCTGGCCGGAGAGGCGCTTGAATATCGGCTCGACCAGCTGAATCGCCTCCCAGTACTTCTGCCTGACCGCGGCGTCATTCTCGGCCTCGGCGGCGGCGCTGTACAGGCGCTCGGCCCGTTGCACTGCCTCGGCGCCTCGATCCGCCCCCACCGCCTCGTCCTCTTCCGCCGCCGCTCCGGGCGCGGGCGCCTGGCCCCCGGGTTCGGTCGGCGCCTGCGGTCGCGGTCGCCCGAGTCGCTCCTCGTAGTCGCTGCGCTTGCCCTGGTCGCGCAGGACCTCGTAGGCCTCCCCCAGGCGGATGAACACCGCTTCGAGCTTGTCGCGCAGGTCGCCCAGCGAGGCTTCGTGGTGCACGTCCGGGTGGAAGCGCCGGGCGAAGCTGAAGTAGGCCTTCTTCACATCACCGGCGGAGGCCTTGCGGGTCAATCCCAGAACCTCGAAGTGGTTCTTCGATCGGAGACCTTCCCACGCGTCCTCGATCTCGCGGCGCCGCTCGGCGGTCGCCCCATCGACCACCGGAGCCTCCGGTGGCCCGCCCTCCTTCTCCGCGCCCGGAGCCTGGGCCTGGGCCAGTCCCGCGAAGGCGTCGGCAGGCAGGGGGAGCGGGGGCTCTGCAACCGGGGCGGTGTCCTCCCTCGGTTCGGCTCCCGGGGCTTCGGGGAGCGGCTCGACGGGTCGGGTGTCCGGCTTGGGGGGGCGGGGTGTCCCGGCGGCGGCCCCTTCTGGCGCCTCGTCCCCCTCCGGGGCGGACTCGTACTCCACGACGCCAGTGGACAGCAGACCCAGCAGGCTCCGGCGCACGTCTTCCGCCGGGAGCGGAATCATCCGCTCGATCTCCCTCGCGCTGAGCGTTCCGTCGACCCGCGACAGCACGAAGCCGTCGTTGGGGGAGAGGGGGAGCTGCTGGAAGCGCAGCAGGGGATCCGACGACAGCGTGAGTACCCGCTTCATGTCGCCGAGGGCGTAGCGGACCACGTCGGGGTCGCGGATCGCCCGCACCGCTTCGAGGATCAGCTCGCCGGTGGAGAGCCTGAGGGTCAGCTCGCCGGCGACACTCTCCTCGTCCTCGAAGCTGTAGGTGCCGTCGTCCCAGGTGAACACCTTCGCGAGCATCTCCCGCACCCGGAGCGCGACCGCGTCCTCGAGCCCGGTCTGGTCCAGCAGCCCGAACTCGACGAGCACCTCGCCGAGGCGCCTCTTGTCACGGATCACCACCTCGGTAGCCCGGGCCAGATCCTCCTCGGTGAGGCGTCCGTGACGAACGAGGATCTCCCCGAGCCGATCCTCGAGGACGTTCGTCCGGGCATTGACGATGTGGCCGTGGTGGACGCGGATGCTCTGCTCCTCGGAACCCCTGGAGAAGTGGAGCATCCCGCTGCGCCGGCCGACATACAGCTCCCGCAGCAGGCCGGGAACGACGCCTTCGGCCAGCTCGCCGTTCATGCCGACACCCCGGCTGCTCGCGCCGCTCCCGGGCTCACTTTGCTACCGCCCCCGAGCCGGGGAAGCGGGGGCCAGGTCGTGGGGGTTCAGGGCGTGGAGCAGGGGCAGGTCCTTCACGGTGGCCAGGCCCGGGGGGGCGGCCAGCAACCGCGGGAGGGCGTTGACGAGGATGGCCGCGGCCGCGACCTCCCCGGAGATCCCGCCGGCGACGGTGGCGTCGACCGGAGGGTCGGCGTCGATCAGGATGTGATCCCGTGGCGCCTCCGCCCCCACGTAGACCTGGAGGTCGAGGCTCACCGCGAGCTCGCCTTTTCGGAAGCCGCGGACGGCCTGGCGGATCCCGGCCGCCGCGCCCGCCGGGATACGCAGGTACTCGGTGTCGAGGTCTCGCGGGGCGATAGCGGGTTCCAGGGTCTCGTCCACCCGGTCGAGCTTCCAGCCGAGGGCACTCGCGATCATGTGCGCGGATTCCACGAGACCGACGTGCCGGACCGTGCCCTCGGTGACCGCCCGGCGGAACTGCCCGACGTTCAATCCCGCGCCGACGCGGCGCTGAAGGGGAAGGCGTCTCGTGCTCGCGTCCTGGACGCGGGTCACCGAGACCCGTCGCACCCCCGTGCAGGGAGCGGTCAGGGTCAGGGCGAGGGAGTCCATGGCGAAGCCGGGGTTCAGGCCGGCGGCGAGCACGGCGACCTTCTTCGCCTTCGCCGCCCGGGCGATCTCCCGTGCACCGGCCACGTGCGGGGGCACCGGAAAGGCCAGCTCCTCACAGGTCGTCAGGACCCGGATGCGTCGCGAGACGAGCCCCAGGATCTGGGGCTTGACCTCCTTGAGGAGCGAGGACGTGCAGACGACGGCGGCGTCCGCGGCCAGCTTGCGGACGAAGCGGTCAGGATCGGCGTCGACCTTGACGCGGAGCCGGCGCGGAAGACCGAGTGCGGTCCCGAGATCCTTCCCCGCCGACGAGGGGGCGGGATCGGCCACCCCGACCACCTTCACCGTCGGTGTCTGCAGGAGCAGGCGGGTCACGGCCTGGCCAACCGAGCCAAGGCCCACCACGGCGACCTTCACCGTCCGCGGCATGCCGTTCCTCCTCTCCGAAGCCTTCCCTATCTCAGCGTTCGACCTCGATGGTCTCGACTTCGGCCTCGGGCTTCGCCGCCATGATCACGGTCGTGGCGATGGGAAGGAGGGTCGTGTAGTTGCCCCCCTGGGTGGCCAGGCGGACCTCGTAGTACCCGTCCTTCGACACCCGGACCAGCTTCCCGTTCGCCACCTTGGCTCCCAGCAGCGTGGCCAGCGTCTCGCTGTAGATCCGTATCGCGGCGTCGCTCTCGATCATGTCCCTAAAGCTCCTTGAGGCTCTTGTGGACGATCTCCGGCGGGGTATCCTCCAGTCCGTCGGCGAGGACCTGGCGGGCGAGGATTCGGTGGACGCCGTCGGGGGAGATCGCGGAAAGGGTCGAGGTCGTCATGGCCGGAGCTCCGTTGTGAATCACTCTGTGAACGGGGCACGGGGGGCGCGCCGCTTCCTAGTTCGTTCCCCGGTCGTGTTCCGACAACATCCCTATTTTCAATAGGATAGCCCCTAGCCTGGTCCGAGGCGAGACCACCCGCCGGGCCTCGCGACGGGGATGGTAGCACAGGATCTCCCCGGGGAGGCGAGGGCGGCCCGGGCGCTATAATCATCGGCCTCCCATGACCGGCACGATCGATCCCGCCTTCCTCCGCAACTCCGAGCTGTTCGAGAGCCAGCCCGACGAGGTCATCGGGGCGGTGCTCGCCCAGGGCCGTCTCCTCGAGTTCGGCCCCGGCGAGGTCGTCTTTCGTCAGGGGGACCGGGGCGATCGCCTCTTCGTGGTCAAGAGCGGCGTGCTCGAGGTGCTCTCGACCCCGACCGACGCGACCGAGGAGGTCCCGGTCGCGTACCTCGGCACGGGGGAGGTCCTCGGGGAGCTGGCGCTCCTCACCGGCTCTCCCCGCAGCGCCACCGTCCGTTCCCCGGAGCACGCGGAGGTGTTTGCCGTCGACCGCGCCGTCTTCATCGACCTCATGGACACCTTGCCCGCCTTCTCGCGGAACCTGTGCGTGGTGCTGGCCCGTCGTCTGGAAACGACGACGCTCAAGGTCCCCCGCGCCTCCGGGAAGCAGCTGCAGGGGAGCCTGAAGTACTTCGACCTCGCCACGGTCATCCAGACCCTCATCGGCTCCCACCAGACCGGCAACCTGGTCGTGTCTCGCGAGAAGCGCAAGCTGGCCGAGCTGCTCTTCTTCCGCGGAAACGTGTTTCGGGCGCGCTATCGCCAGCTGGTCGGCGAGGACGCGGTCTTTCAGCTCTTCCAGACCGAGGCCGAGGGCGAGTTCTCCTTCACCGACCGTGACTTTCGGGAGGACGAGGTCAAGGGCGAGGTCTCCATGCCCGCGATCTCCCTGCTGATGGAGTCCGTCCGGCTCCAGGACGAGTTGCCGATGCTCAGGGAGAAGCTCCCCGACCCCGACCGCATCTTCCGGCAACGGGCCGAGCAGCTGAGCTGGGATGATGTCGAGAACGTGGAGCTCGCGGTCTCGGTCTGGGCGCGGCTCAAGAAGGGGGCCTCGATCCGCGACCTCCAGAGGGATGTCCCCCGGTGCTCCCACGCGATCTACAACACCGTGGCCACGCTCCTGGAGGCTGGCCAGATCGAGTGACGACACAGCCCCGGTCGAGCAGGGGCTGGAGCTCAGAGGCGCGTGGCGTCGCGGATCTTCATGCGGAGCTGCCGAGCCTCGGCCTCCGCTTCGGCCAGCTCCTCGGACAGCCGGGCGATCCTCTGACGCTTGGCCAGGAACGCCCAGTTGGCTGCCTCGAGGAGCATGCCGGACACGAGGGCGATCCCGACCGCGTTCAGGAGCAGGTTGAGGCCCAGCGGCTCTCCCTTGAACCCCACCTGGTAGATGGCGAAAGCCACGCCGATCCCGAAGCCGTTGGCGCCAATCCCGAAGCTGGCCCGCGCCTGTGCGAGGTCGGCCTCGATCCGCCGAATGGCGTGCTCGTTCTGGGCCAGGGCGTCGCGGAGCGGACCAGGGTCGGCCACGACCAGACGGACGCGCTCGCCACGCGCGACCTTGTGCTTCGTCCCGCATGTGCCACACGCGATGTGGTCGCCGTGGCTGTACTGATCGGGGACCAGCACTTCCTCCCGGCAGTTCACACAGCGGGCCTTCGAACCCTCGTCGTCGGCCATGCGGGTCCTCCCAGTGCGAAGCGTAGCAAATCGGCACATTTGCCGGCAAGGCATGACACACTTGCCGGGGCTGCCGCGGAGGAGGTGAGATGTCCCGGATCGTCGTGATCGGCGGCGTGGCCGCCGGGATGAGTGCGGCCAGCCAGGCCAAGAGGCGGCAGCCCGACGACGACGTCGTCGTCCTCGAGCGCGGTCCCTACGTCTCCTACGCGGCCTGCGGGATGCCCTACAACATCGAGGATCCCGCCCGGACGTTGGACGACCTCGTGGTTCTGACTCCCGCCGACGTCCGAGAGCGAGGGATCGACCTGCGGCTCCGCCACCGGGCGTCCGGCGTCGACTCCGGTCGCCGGGTGGTCACGGTCCAGGACCTCGAGGTGGGAACGACGGTCGAGGTCGACTACGACGCCCTCGTCCTGGCGACCGGAGCGACCCCGGTCCAGCCGCCGATCCCGGGCCTCGACAAGCGGGGCGTCTTCGTCCTGCGGCAGTTGACCGACGGT
>Ga0316576_10001131_pt1 | contig 13989 bp, 12 predicted proteins | sample S0NA_FD_203075 | JGI IMG/M metagenome (GOLD analysis project Ga0316576, IMG submission 203075) | Rhizosphere microbial communities from salt marsh grasses in Alabama, United States - S0-2_050615r3r5 | ecosystem: Host-associated > Plants > Roots > Rhizosphere | place: USA: Alabama | collected... | reverse complement strand
CTTTAGACGAAAAGCTGACCTATTAACCTTACTATGCAATGCTCTGAGACAACAATCCATAACTTCACTCAAAAAGATGATATGCTATGAGACCTGTAGACAGTACTATCATATGAATTTGTGCATGAAAACATGCTTTAGTTTACCCAAACTAAACAGAAACTGTTTTGGAGACGTTTAGCCCAAACCACTTTTGTTCTATTGCTGCAAGCAGGTAACTATTGTGCATGGGTGTATGCCATGCGTTCTCGCTGATTCAATATATTTTGTGAACTCGAGGCTCTCTTGAGTATGAAAGTGTGGCTGAAGATGCCTTATCTTGTTGAATAAGTTCTCCATGATCTTGATTTCGAGCAGTTTCGCGCCCAACCCAAAAACATCTTCAAGGGCTTCTGTGAAATCTTCGATCCTGTGGGGGATGTCTTGTTTACTGATTTTGTACTCTGTTTCCAAATGGAAATAGATTGTCTGTTTCCCCGATTCTCCTAACCAAGAGAGGCCTTCATCTATTGCATCTAGTAATTCTTTCTCAAAATCATCGTCTGTCCACTTCAATGTTTGTTCTGTTGTGATCTTTTTTTGTCCGTAGTGTCGTCTTGTTGTTTGAGGATGTTGTTCTTCTGAGTTTTCGGAGATTGTTTTGAAGTGTGTTTTGTACAGGTGCCAATTTGTAATAAAAACTCCCAATTTTCTCGCCTCTTGTTTTTTTGTTCTTTTGTTGTTTTGTTTTACTCCAATACATATGATGTCTTGTTACTTAATATACCGTTTATTTCTGGCTGGAACATATATCAAAAACCGAAATATATCAAAAAAATACGCATAAAAGCTTGCAACCACTAAACAACATTATTATCTCATTTTGCTCTTCTGGTACTCAATGACCGAATACTCGTTGCATTCCGAAATCAAAGATTGGTATATGTCTCCAGGAGACCAACTGGAGACCAAAGTAGATGACTTCATAATCGACGTTCTCAGAGACAACCTATTAATCGAAATCCAAACAGGAAACTTTTCTGCCATCAAAAAGAAACTAACAAAACTGCTTCAAAACAACAACCAGGTCAAACTTGTTTATCCCATAGCCAAACTAAAATGGATAGTCCACGTAACGGATTCAGGAGAGTTCGTCAGACGGAGAAAGTCGTCTAAAAAGGGGAAATTAACTGATCTATTCTATGAACTAGTTCATACCCCCAGCCTGATCAAAGACAGGAACTTTTCCCTTGAAGTTTTACTGATTGAAGAAGAGGAAGTAAGATGCAATGATGGAAGAGGAAGCTGGAAAAATAGAGGAGTCAGCGTAAAAGACAGAAAGCTGCTGAATGTATTTGACAAAATTGCTTTTGAAGACCGTCAAGACTTTCTCAAGTTTTTACCACCTGAACTTGATGGGTCTTTCACCAACAAAGTTTTGGCTTCGAAACTGGGAATTTCTGTTACGCTAGCCCAAAAAATCACTTACTGCCTCAGAAAAATGGGTGCAATATCGGTTGCTGGCAAGAGAAGGAATCAGCTGTTGTTCCAAGTATCCTAGAATTCTATTTTATCATATTTGTGCCCGAGAGAACTGGAAGGTGCCTATGACAATCATCAAAATGTCAAAGATAGCAACCACTCCTATGCTGATTAGCAACCCAAATGGACCCAACAACTGTGTTCCTGTACCGAGGAGACACCAACGCAACAGTTCAACACCATAAAACATAGGGTCACACAACATGGCAACCTGAAGAGGCAGAGGCACCACATCAATAGGAAAGAATGCACCTGACAGCATGAACAATGGCCACATCACAAAGGTTGACAGCAACTGAAAGGCATGAAAATCATTCAAAGTCGAACCAATAGCCACCCCAAGACCCACAAAACCTGAAGTGATTAGAAGCATTGCACCAACCCCCGCGACTGCGCCTGCTAGGAATGCAAGTGATGGAGTGAAGGCGCCCAGAAATCCTGCAACGACCATCAAGATTATGCCTTGGATTGTTGCTGTGGTTGCTCCGCCAAGAATTTTACCGATGATGATGCTGGTTCTGCTGACTGGGGCAACTAACATTTCTTTCATGAATCCAAATTGCCTATCGAAGACGACTGAAACGCCAGAGAAGACAGACCCAAAGAGTAGCGCCATGCCAATTACGCCCGGTGCCATGTATGAAATGTAGTCTACGCCTTCAAATCCACCTACGAAGCCTCCAAGTCCCAAACCAAAAATGACAAGAAAGAAAAAGCTTTGGGCTACCGACGAGACAACGCGGGCTTTTGCTCGCCAGTAACGCTTCAGTTCCCGCATCAAAACTACATAAATTGCTTGTCCAGATAGTGGTTGCGCCATTTCATGTTTCACTTTCCATTTCTTTATCCTCTGCCCCCATGTCCGCGGGCTTGCTGCATGATTCGGTGGCGCCGCACCATATCTACAATACTTCCCTCTTCTTCCCGTATGTTACGTCCAGTAACTGTCAGAAAAACGTCGTCAAGGGTGGGTTTACGCAGTTCCACGGACTCCAACACAACACCCGTCTCATCAGCCAACTTAACAATCTCAGGAATTCTATGCCCACCATTGTCGACCAGCAGATTCAAGCATTTCGAACATGTTTCACCCCCAAACTGGGCACCATTATCTGCCACAGGATGTTTTGGATTCTGGTGATCCTGCATCATTCGGCTTATTGCGGCGTAATTATTGCCCGAAGCAACAATGTTAATTCGGCGTATCCATTCTTTGTTTTCCAGAAGGGGACGGAAAGTTACTATTGCCGCTGGGTCCTTGAAGAGTAATGTAACAACATCTCCTTCTAGGCGAGCTTTCAGGTTGTCGGGCGTATCCATAACCACAACCTTGCCAAAATCTATGATGAGTATGCGTTTACAGAGGTAATCGGCTTCCTCTGTGTAATGTGTTGTTAAGATGATGGTGACGCCCTTCTCTTGGTTGAGATGCACAATATGCTCCCAGATGGAACGGCGAGTCTGCGGGTCCAAACCCAATGTGGGCTCATCCAAGAAGAGGACTTTTGGGTGATGCAGCAGTCCTCTGGCGATTTCTAGTCGACGTTTCATGCCGCCACTGTATGTTTTTACGAAATTGTTTGCACGGTCAGTTAATTGAACTATCTCCAGCACTTCCTCTATTCGTTGCTGTCGTGTGTTTCGTTCAAGACCGTATAGGCGTCCATGAAAGTCCAAGTTCTCTCTACCTGTCAAGTCTATGTCTAAGGTGGTGTCCTGAAACACGTAGCCTATGCTGCGGCGGACTGCATCTGGTTCTGTGCGTATGTCATGACCGTTTACTGTGGCTGTGCCGCTTGTTGGTCGTAGTAACGTTGACAGAATGTTCAGTGTTGTGGTTTTGCCTGCTCCGTTTGGTCCCAGAAACCCTAAGATTTCGCCCTCTTTTACAGTGAAGCTTATGTTATCCACTGCCCTGATGTTCTTGTCGAAGATTTTTGTTAGCTCCTTGACTTCGATGGTGTTTATTCTTTACATCCCCGTTAGGTAACTAATAGTTATGAAGATATGAACATGCTTTTCGCGTAAAAATGATTTGTGTTTATGGATCAAAATTAGTCCTGAACCTGAAGTAAAACACAGTTTTGCATCTTATAGACTATAATAAAAAAAGGTTGGAAAAGAAAGGGATTTAGCTTGTTATGGTAAAGAGAGAGGGGGTATAGGAGAATTAGTAAGTTAATATATGAGAAGATGGGTTTGGGGATTAAATTTTGACTTCAAAACAAAAGGAGCTATTTTTCGATTACTTCTTTGACCAAATCCTTGTTGTCCTTCAGCCAGCTGATGATTACTTCCTTATTTTTGTCGAGCATATTCTCTGCCATTCCAGCAATCATGGGCGATAAAGTTTTGCCTATTTCTGTTTTAAGCTTGGAAATCAATTCGTCTTCTGCTTTCATTTTCATAACTCCGTTGCACCCTAAATTTAACTGCACAACATAAACGATTTAGTTATTTTTAGCGTTTTCGGGTAGAGCGGGCTTTTGATTTAAAGTTACCAACCAACCTGCGTCCTGTAGCTGCATCCATGAAAATTGAGCGCTTCTTATTCTTTTTCTTATGTTTTACCTTAAGAGTCCAAACAGGCAAAAGCACAAGCTCAGAGTAGACTGGCTTGACGCCTAGAGTCAACTTCAACTTTGAGTAAATCTTTTTCATCCCAATCTTTACTTTAGGAATCCTCGGCACTTCTATTGGGAGCCTTGGAATAAAGGTGATGTCATCGTCATCATCGAAGTCTTTTAGTTTTTCAGCACTCTTTGTCATTATAGTGTGAAACAGCATTGCACCACGCTCAAGAGAAATAAGGGCACCAGTTACTGCGCTGACATAGTATGTATCAACTTCCTCTTTGCTGAAAAACAGCAGTCGCTTGGTTTCGCGTGTTGCTGAAACCTTCCAAATGGGCATGTGAGAAAATTTTGCATCATAAAATTCTTCTTTCTTGCTGAAGAGACCGCCTTCAAGCAACGATTTTGCGCGGTTGAATGCCTCTACCTGAGTTATTCTTGTGGGAATCGCCAGAACCTCTCCTAAAACGTTTTTGGATGGCTCAAAGCCGAATTTAGACAGCCAATACAGATACTCTTCTTCGCCTCCCGCTCGGCTCCGCTTCACAACCTTTGATTTAACCAGGGAATTAAGGGCTTTTTCAACATCCTTAACAAGGGCACCAAGATTTTCTGCAACATACTCCGCCGAAACACTCTTCCGGACAGAATTCAGGAAGAGTTTGATTCGCTCAGCAAGAGTCTTCTCTGGAGGTGGAGACGCCAAAACCGTTTGTAATGTCTCCTTTTTCTTCTCTTCTGTTACCTGATACTTAGCGAAGAACTGTTTTGCTTCAGGCAACATAGAGGATGGAATGTCTTGCTCATCCAAAGTTAGATGGTCTGACACTAGCCATCGAACCTGAAAATTCACTACATCATCATAAACGTCTGGAGATAGCATAAGGAATTCGCCTGTTCTTAGGCTCGGAAGCTTCTGCAGAACCGTTTCAGCGTGGGTTGGGTCGATTGATTGGATAATCTGCTTTACCCGTGCAATGTCTTGTTGTGTCATCATACGACCTAAACACCATGTGTTGACTTGGGCAAGGGCTTTGTAGTCAATATCAGTTATGTTCTGGGTAGCGGCTACAAGACCAACGCCATATTTTCGTGCCTGTTTGAAAAGAAAGGCATATGCCTCTTTGGGGGGAGGATTCCGTGGGTATGGCGGAATGTATGGTGCAATCTCGTCTACGTAAAAGAGTAGTTGGACGTCTTCTGAGGGATTTTTTAGCATCCAGCAGTAAAGTTCTCTGAGGAGGGTGGCTAGGAAAAACTGTTTGTCGTTTGTGGAGCTGAGAGTGTTTAGGTAGATGATGTTGAGGGGCACTTTTCCGTCGCTTCTGTCCATGAACATGTCCATGTTGATTCGGACGCCCTTCTGAAACATCAAAGATGGTGTTCCTACAGTAAGAAATCTTAGTTTACGGGCTATCTCCTGTGGTTCTTTCCGTGTTACAAAGCTCTGTAGCATCTCGGCGATTTCTTGGGGAGGATTCAGCACCAGTTCAGCCATGTGAGTCATGTCCTTGATTGTTTTTTCTTTTCGCCACAGATTCTCCAGAAGCGTAAACAGGTATGCTTTGGCTCCTCTTCCAGCATCTGAACCTAAGTCGTATCCGAGAAAGCTTGAGAGGGAAGTAGCTGTCAAGTCAAGAGCTAAGATTGCTTCCTCATGGGGTGTGTCCTTTGATGGAAACGAAAGAGGGTTGACGCTGATGGGGATGCCTTTGCTGCTGGCGGGAGTGAATATTGCTATCCTCGCCTTCTCAAAATACTCCTGCTGTATAGTCAGGGGGATTCCGTGGCTTTCTATCTCTTCTGGGTTTCCTTTCAAGGCGAGGGATGAGATGTCACCTTGGGGGTCAACTATGATTACGGGGATGTCGTGGCGAACAGCCTCTTCCATCAAGCATTTGCAGAGAACTGTTTTGCCTGAACCGCTGGCGCCTAATGCCATCAGGTGGCGATGAAGCGCTTCTGCAGGTAATTCAACTGGCGTTTCTGTTCCACGTTCTTTACCCAAGAAAAAAGACAAGTCTGTTATCCTCCCGTAAGGTTACCCTCATCTTTTTTATTTATGTATCTCCGTGTGCTAAAGCAGGTTAAGTGTTGGGTTTGAATTTTTGGGAAATGGTAAGAAGTACAGACAAGTTAAACCAGTGTTTACTCTTTTTGGAATAGCGAAAAAAATCTGAATAACTGTATATACTTTAAGTACCAATTACGCGTATAATAATATGGGGGAATAATGATGTCTGATGGATCATGTTATCAAGATGCCGTGGGCACCCAAAACGAGGAAGATGGCACACGTCGCTGTGAGATAGCAAAGGTCATGAGTTCTGAACTTGTAACCATAACTCCAGAAAATACGTTGTATGACGCTGCCAGAACAATGGGCGAAAAACACATTGGAAGCTTGATAGTAATGAAGTATGATACTGCAGTGGGCATAATCACTGAAAGGGACCTGCTGCAGGTAGTTGTGGACCACGAGATTGATTTTGAGAAAGATTGGCTGGCTGGGGGTGTGAGTATTAAAGAAGAAAAAGTTGAGGCAGTAATGTCCTATCCGCTCATCACAATATCAATTAAGGCTAGCATAAAAGAGGCAGCCCAAAGGATGATCGAGAACAGAATTCGTCGGCTTCCTGTCCGTGAACATGGAAAAGTTGTGGGCATACTAACTGCCGCAGACCTCATTCGCTGTCTCCCTGAATCCTCAGAGAGTATGCAGCCGTGGTTTGAGGTTGATTACTTCATGAGGAAACACGTTATAACAACCGATGAGGAAACGTCAGTCGAAGACGTAGCAAAGATTATGGGTGAAAAGAGTATCGGCAGCGTAGTCATCACAAGAAACGAAGCGCCCATAGGCATATTCACTGAAAGGGACCTGCTCACCAAATTTTTGGCAGAAGACAAATCATTGAAGATAGCCGTGAGTAAAGCCTGTTCATCACCCCTTATCACAGCACCATTGAGCAGTAGTATTCACGATGCCGCCACTATCATGACAACAAAACACATCAAAAGTCTGCCAATCAGCGAAGGCAAAAAACTGATAGGAATCCTTTCAGCACGGGACCTAGTAGAAGCATACGCCAGAGCAAAATAGCCTATTGTTAGAGACGTTTAGTCGCCATTTTTTTCTGATTTGCTTTTTTGGCGTAGCAGCAAGCCTTCTCCGAGAAACAGGGCAAAAGCGATGGCGTTAGTTGCTATTAGGTAAAGGAATGGCAAGATTTGGTGCTTGTTCAGTTGAGAAAAATTGGTCAAAAATGATAATGTTTCTATGACTAGAATACCTAAGAAAAAGTGGGATTAGCTCTACTTTTAGAACAGTTACGTTCTATCCATAGAACCTGAATAACCCCGAAGCACAGATAATGTGATGATACAGAGAAGATAGAACCAGTAACCATTTTCCGTTCTTTGTTTGAACTACTTCACTACTAGTACTGGGCAGGGAGCATGCAATGTCACGCCATGACTTATGCTGCCAAGAAACAGTTCTTTCAGTTTACTTATGCCCCTTGCACCTATAACAATTAAATCGAAATTTCTGTCTCTGGCTAATTCAACAATTCCCTCAACAACGTGCCCTTCTTTTAACTGAGTTTCAACAGGAACATCTTCCGCATAAGCCTTCTTTTGGCCTTCCGCCAAAATTTCTTCGCCAACTTTACGAAGCTCCAGAACATAGTCGTCAATCTGTGAGGGAGTTAGTTTAAACACAGAAATTGAATACAGGTGAACCAACGTAATTTCACTATCAAACTTTTTAGCTATCTGAATGGCTTTTTCCAAAGCATCCAACGAATGTTCAGATCCATCCAAAGGAACCAAAATTTTCTCAAACACAACCAATTCCCATGAAGACTTTTGACAACTCAGAATATATGCCTTTTTGCAATGCCTAATCCCAAAAAGAGGCTTTTTCAAAAATGCAGTTACAGTATAGCTATCAACTTTCGCTAAACATCCGCCACTCACACAGATGCCATCATTTTTGTGATAAACTTTTAATTCTTCATTAGTATCTGTTTCTGTTGGCGGGTCTAGGCGGGGGGCTAGGGGTCCCCTGAACCGTAAACCCTCTATAAGACGGGCTGAATGCCTTGGTGAGGCGTCAAAGAGCGCTAGGCATTTCCAGTCCTCTGACGGTGACTATCCGTCCCTTTAGGCTGGCGGACGTGGAGCAGCTTCCGTAGGGAGGCTGTTGACCGCGTTTACCAGGCGAACCTGGTCAGGCCCGGGAGGGAGCAACCTAAGTTTGGACGTTCAGCGCTTAGGGGATCGCGGATACGAGTTCAGGGATTGGGAAAACTGACGTTAACTGGGCGACAAACCAGGGCGACCCGCTACTTCATATTAGGAGCCTAATAGAGAGGTTCCTTGTTTAAAACAGTCTTTTTCAGAAAAACCTCGGGAACACTAAGTTGTCACATTTCTGCTTGAAAGTAGTAATTGTTTGTGGTTAGGGCAGTATGTTAAACGCTTTTAGCCTTAACCTGCTTAATCTATGCTGGGATGGGAAAGTATCAAATGGGCAAATTTACAGTTGTTTCTGCTAAAATACCTGACGAAGTGTACAAGGAACTGGCTCTACGAATTCCTGAAGGCGAAAGAAGCTCCTTCATCAGAGAAGCTATACTAGAGAAACTGGAGAAAACCCCCAGACCAGACAAGATTTTAGAACTTGAACAAAAAGTTAAGCAGCTAACAAACGAAGTAAACAAAATAAAAGACGGATTAACCAAACTTGAAATTCTCACCTACGAAGGAGGCAAAGTAAACCTCCACACCTTCTGCATCGACGAAACAGACAAAAAAATCGTGGACTATCTCCTTGACCACAGAGGAGCCACAACCACCGAACTTGCGGAGGCTCTGGAAACCAACCGCTGGCTTGTCCTAAACAGGCTCAGGAAAATTGAAAAAACATCCAAAAAACAGCTTGGAAAAGCTGTCATCGAATACTGTTCAGGAGAAAAAGCTGGAAAAAGAAAAGCCTGGTGGATAACAGAAGAACTCGCTGAATCATGATGCCTGCCTTTGAATCTAAAAACCCAAATACACGCCATTCCAAAGACACTTGGCAACAAAACTTAATTTATACAAAGGCGCTGGATGATTGGAACGTAGGGCCCGTAGCCCAGACTGGATTAAGGCGCCGAGTCATCTCAAGAAGGTGATGCGCAAGCCTCCGAAGCCGGAGACCCGGGGTTCAAATCCCCGCGGGCCCGCCACTCCTCTTGTGTTTATTCTTTCCTTACAAACAGTGTAACTTGCTGACAGAATTGACATATTTGATGGGTTGAGAAATTATTTTGCTTTTATGTTTATTGCGTCAACTGAGCAACTTGATTTACATTTTAAACAAGCTGAACAATTGCTTGGGTTCGTGACAATAGGTTGGTCTTCAAACCATTCTAGAACACCAAAAGTGCATGATTCCACACATTTTTTACAGTTAATGCAACGGCGATAATCAATTTTTACTTCTATTACCACTTCGTTTCCCTTGAAGCATTTAAACCTGTGATTCTAGATGTTGCTTTTATAGTTAATTTACCGTTGCTATGGGAGTTAATGTCTTCATTTTGATTGAACCTGAATACGTAAGACCAATCACCTGTAAAAGTTGGATGCACAATTAGTTTTTGCACAATCAGTGTTTTGAACAATTAGACAACAAAATGAATAAATGGTGGTGTGCCAAATATCTTATGGGGACGGTAATTTGCCTGTAAAAGGATATGATTCAGTAAATCTGCCTTCAGGGTTATACAACAAGGTAAAAAACTTAGTTAAGACTAGAACTGACCTAGGTTATAGAAGTGTAACAGAGTTTGTGGCAGAGGCTGTACGAAAGAGAACAGAAGAAGTTGAAAGGTTACACAGTATCAAGTTAAAAATTGAAGAAGAACTATTACCTGCCAAGTCCGAGTAAAAGAGTTCTTTCTTAGTTATCTTAACATTTTACCATTCAATATCCTTTTCTGCTATTTTGCTCCAGCATTTTCTACAGACGGGAATACGCTTGTTTTTGTAATAGATGTAAACTTCAATGTCTGAATTTTTGCATTTTCCATTCCAGGGATTTTTGCAGATTTCCGCTGCTTTAGTTAATGTTGCCATGGCTAATCCGTTTTTGTGATGTTTGGGCAAGCATTTAAACCCCTCGACGAAACGACATCCTGCTAAGGGGAGAGGAAAGTGAAAGTAAAAGGACAGTTTAACTAAAATTGTACCCTAATCTTTTACACAATTTTATCTCTGGAAACATTGCCCAAGTTAATTACCATGTCTCGCGTGTTTTTTATGTCCTGGAGATAAACGAATTCGTCAACCCCATGATAGCGGGTGTCGGCTCTGATGGGTCCATAACAAACCACAGGTATTCCATTCTTAGCAAAGAAGCTTCCATCGTTTCCCCCAAGCTCCGCAGCAAAAGGCAACCGTTGACCTGTCGTCTTCTGTATAACCTCAGCCACTGTTTGTACAAAAACCAAATCCGACGACGTACAGTAGCCCTGTTGCCTGTTCACAAGCTCCAAGGACGCCTCACAACCTGTCTCATCTAAGGCATTCTCGAAGAAATCCATCAATTCTCTTTCAGCCTTCTCAAGGGGCTCTTCAGGCAACAGCCGACGGTCAAACCGAAACTCGCATATGCCAGGTATCACGTTCTCTTTTTCACCTGCCCTAATCATAGTTACTGAATATCTGCCCCAAACAAACTTTCTCGGAGACCCAACAGGCGCATGTAATGTTGACTCTTTTTTCTCAACAAGTTTCTCGTAATCCTCAAAACAGTCAATCAGTTTCATGGCTTCTTCAATGGCGTTCTTGGCTTTGAATGGATAACCGGCGTGTCCCTGTTTCCCTTTGACTGTGACTTTTCCCCAGATGATTCCGCTGGCACCCAAAAAGAGGCTTTCTGGTCCAGCATCAACAATCAGGGCTGCGTCTCCTTTTAGTCCCCAATCGCTCATTACATAGTCTACGCCATATTTTCCCCCAATCTCCTCATCTACTCCAGCAACAAGCTTGAGGTTAACATCCAACTTCTCGTTACTTAACTGCCGAAGGGCACCCATGACCGCGGCTATGCCTGCTTTGTTGTCTGCGGTGCCTCTTCCGTAAGCTTTTCCCTCCTCGACTGTGAGCTTGAAGGGAGGATACTTCCATCCTGCTCCGGGAGGGACAACATCGAAGTGGGATTCAAGAAGTACGGTCGTATCTGAGCCCGAATCAAGGGTTACGATAACATTTGGACGTGACAATCCATCGTTGGCGCCTTTTTCTCCGTCCACTATCTCTGCTGTTAAAGAATTTTTTTCGGCTTCCTCAACAATTACCGAAGCACATTCATTGTATCCCTTCTTTGGAACTGATTCAGTGTTAATCTCGACTAACCTTGAAAGAAGACTGAGCTCATAATCTAACAGCGCCAACATACTCATCTCACGCTTCTATTCTGTTCTGCTCTAACTTAGCTTTTTTGACACCCGACATCATGTCAAATGAAGAAAACAAAAGAAACGGCAGCAAACAGGAGCTTTCTTTTATCTGATTCTAATTTTTCTTCCTGAGCCAGAGAAACGTTCCTCTTTCATTCTCTCAGCCACAAATGCAGTCAGGTCCTCAAAATCTTCGTTGTCTAGAACTAATCGTGCCTTTGCTAGAATGTCTAGACATACGTCCTTGAAAACCATGTCTGCGCATCCAATCTTTGCATCGTCAATCAGGTCTTTGCAAGCTGAAAGAACAACTTCACTCACTATCATTCACCAGAATCCTGACTACTAAAAAAGGACCATTATAATTTATGACCCCAAAATCATTATCAACAGTAAATATCCTGCATCCACACACGCAACACAAGACACAAAACACCCAAAATTGGAACAAAAAAGCTACACGCCACCAGATTTTGAAGCTTTCAGAAAGGTTAATTAAGACGATAGAAAACATGGTAGAATGCACTATCGTCACAGACACTCTCTGGACGACGTGTATGTCATAGCCGTGACCTTTGGCGGCTTCAACCCTGACGTTTAAGGCGTTCAACGCCCCTGTATGATGGGTCTGACCTCCGGTTGCGGCGACAAAGATGAGGACCTGATTTTGGTCAGATCCGAAGTGGGCTTTGGCGCTTTATCCGCAATTCCAGTTGGTTTTGTGGCAACAATACTCCTAATAGCAAATTAAATCCGGTTGATCCTGCCGGACCCTACTGCTATCGGGGTGGGACTAAGACATGCGAGTCGAGCGTCTCTAGCTATGTTGAGACGCGGCAGACGGCTCAGTAACACGTGGCTAACCTACCCTCAGGACAGGGACAAACCCGGGAAACTGGGGCTAATACCAGATAGGCGAGGATGCCTGGAATGGTTTTTCGCTCAAAGGACCTTGGAAACATGCTTTCAAGTCGCCTGAGGATGGGGCCGCGTCCGATCAGGTTGTTGGTGAGGTAACGGCTCACCAAGCCTATAACCGGTACGGGCCGTGAGAGCGGTAGCCCGGAGATGGGTACTGAGACAAGGACCCAGGCCCTACGGGGCGCAGCAGTCGCGAAAACTCCGCAATGCACGAAAGTGTGACGGGGCTACCCCGAGTGCTCTCCGCTGAGGAAAGCTTTTCTCTGGTGTAACAAGCCAGGGGAATAAGGAGAGGGCAAGACTGGTGTCAGCCGCCGCGGTAATACCAGCTCTCCGAGTGGTAGGGATGTTTATTGGGCTTAAAGCGTCCGTAGCCGGCTTAGCAAGTCTCCTGTTAAATTCAGCGACCTAATCGTTGAGCCGCGGGAGATACTACTAGGCTAGGAGGCGGGAGAGGTCAACGGTACTTCCGGGGTAGGGGTGAAATCCTATAATCCCGGGAGGACCACCAGTGGCGAAGGCTGTTGACTAGAACGCGCTCGACGGTGAGGGACGAAAGCTGGGGGAGCGAACCGGATTAGATACCCGGGTAGTCCCAGCTGTAAACGATGCGAGCTAGGTGTTGGGGTGGCTACGTGCCACTTCAGTGCCGCAGGGAAGCCATTAAGCTCGCCGCCTGGGGAGTACGGCCGCAAGGCTGAAACTTAAAGGAATTGGCGGGGGAGCACCACAAGGCGTGAAGCTTGCGGTTCAATTGGAGTCAACGCCGGGAACCTTACCGGGGGCGACAGCAGGATGAATGCCAGATTGAAGGTCTTGCTGGACAAGCTGAGAGGAGGTGCATGGCCGTCGCCAGTTCGTGCCGTGAGGTGTCCTGTTAAGTCAGGCAACGATCGAGACCCGCGCGCTTAGTTGCTACTGAGGAAGTTTTCCAAGGGGCACTCTAAGGGGACTGCCGTCGACAAGACGGAGGAAGGAGCGGGCCACGGCAGGTCAGTATGCCCCGAATCCCCCGGGCTACACGCGAGCTGCAATGGCAGGAACAATGGGTTCCGACCTTGAAAAAGGAAGGCAATCTCTAAACCCTGCCTCAGTTTGGATCGAAGGCTGGAACCCGCCTTCGTGAAAATGGAATGCCTAGTAATCGCGCGTCATCAACGCGCGGTGAATACGTCCCCGCTCCTTGCACACACCGCCCGTCGCTCCATCCGAGTGGGGTTTGGGTGAGGCGTGGTCTTTTTGGCTGCGTCGAATCTGAGTTCCGCAAGGAGGGAGAAGTCGTAACAAGGTGGCCGTAGGGGAACCTGCGGCCGGATCACCTCCTAAGTAAAGCAATTCCGACTGGAGTGTGCGGGAATAAAGCGCCAAAGCCCACCTAACATCTAAATTTTGTAGATGTATTTTGTTTGAGGTTTTTGTATGGTTGTTGTTTGGTTAGTGGATTCTGTGTTTATTGGAAATTGTTTAAAAAGTGTGATTGGTTATGGTATGTATGATAAATGGGGCGATAGCCGTCTACA
>Ga0316576_10001130_pt1 | contig 13996 bp, 6 predicted proteins | sample S0NA_FD_203075 | JGI IMG/M metagenome (GOLD analysis project Ga0316576, IMG submission 203075) | Rhizosphere microbial communities from salt marsh grasses in Alabama, United States - S0-2_050615r3r5 | ecosystem: Host-associated > Plants > Roots > Rhizosphere | place: USA: Alabama | collected... | reverse complement strand
GCGCTAAGCTCAATGCCCTTATAAGCTACGCGTGTACTGAAGCCACCCATGAAGTTTGGCTCCACGCTCATGATTTGCCTGTCATCAGGTCCGATTTTCCTTACAGGTGAACCGTCTTCATTGTAATCTCCGACATACTTGACTTTGATCATACCAACGTTTCCGCCCGGTTCCAGGATATCCAGATAAGGATCTCCCTGTTGCCACAGTCCTATTTTCTCGTAGTCGTAGATACAATCAATGGGGTAGCCAACGAACCACCAGTTGGCCTCATCCCTTGTTTGCCCGGATGCAAGAGCAACAAGTTTGTTGCGGTTAGCATACACGTTGAAACCAACGTCCCATGACCATCTGCTGGGATTGTTAAGTATCATGCCATCGATCGAGAATTCAATACCTTTGTTTTGAGTCTCACCTATGTTTGCCATGTAACTGTTCACGCCAGATGTAGGTGGCAAATTAACACTCAGCAAGATATCCTTGGTGTTCGTTATGTAGTATTCTATGGTACCTGTCAGGCGGCTTTTCAGTAAAGAGAAGTCCAGGCCAAAGTTATAGGTAAGGGAGTATTCCCATCCCAGGTTTTCATTAGGTAACTGGGAGACATAATATCCTATGGAGTAGTTGGTCGGGCCAAAGTTGTAAGGCCTTGTGTTTAGAAGTCCAAGTGTCTGATAGGCGTTAATGGATTGTTGCGATGTCTGCCCGAAGCCCACACGCAGCTTCAACAAATCTATCGCTGTGACATTATTCATAAACGATTCGTTCTTGATATTCCATCCGGCCGACAGTGCAGGATAAGTATGCCACTGATGTCCCGGGGCTAATACTGATGAGCCATCGGACCGGATAGTAGCCGTAAGCATGTAGCGGTCGGCGTATACGTACATCGCACGTCCCATATACGACATCCAACCTCCTAACTCATAGCCCTGGTAGGCGGGGTTGATAGTAATTTCGCCGGCAGCACGTCCCAGGTTGTAAAACTGGAAGGCGTCGTATGGAATATCTTTAACTGCAACATTTGAACTGTTATAGCTGCCCTTCTCGGCAGAAAACATTGCCACTAAGTTTAACTGATGCTTTCCGGCAAAGGTGCGGTCAAAGCTGAGCAGGTTTTCAATTGTCCAGCTTGTCATAAGCGAGTTACTGACAGAGGCAGTTGAAACTTGCGAGGGATTAGAACTGAACACCCCCTCACCGGTGTAGCTGCCACTGTTACTTATTCGCAGGTTCGTCCCAATTTGGGTGCGATACTTCAAGCCATCCACACCGGGGATTTGTACCTCTCCATACAGAGTACTGTAGGAACCAAGCGCCTTGGTCAGGTCAATCCATTTATCGCCAAGTGCATCTATGGTTTCTCTTGTGTACACCCAGTTTTCATCCAGAATCATTTTTATGGTTCTCTTGAACGTGCCGTCCTCGTTATACGGGTCGGAAATGGGGGAGCTGCTTAAGACGCCGTAAAGCCCCATGTTGTTGCCGTTATTAATCGAGTAGTTGTTGTAAGTGGTGAACCCGAACCGGAAATATTTGCCTATTTCCTGGTCGAGAGAACCGCGAATCGAAAAACGAGTGTAATCCTGCCCTGGTATAACAGCTTCGTCGCGATAGTATCCCACGCTGAAACTATAGTTGCCCGTCTGCGTACCACCCGTAACTCCCAGATCGTGGCTGGTTACCATACCAGTTCTGTAAAACAGGCTCTGCCAGTCGGTATCTACATTGTCATATTCATCCACCCCGTTTGTGAATTGACCGCGTGCCTGGCGAAGAGCAACAAATTCAGGACCATCCATCATCGGGTATGGTGCAAATACTTTTTTCATACCAACATAGGAATTATAGGACACGCGTGCTTGTTGTCCGAACTGGCCTTTGTTTGTTGTTATCAAAATTACGCCATTGGCCCCGCGTGATCCATAAATAGCTGTTGCTGAGGCATCTTTCAGGACATCAATGCTTTTTATTGCATTCGGATTAATGTCACTGAGGTCACCATTAAAGGGCATACCGTCGATCACAATCAGTGGGTCGTTACTGGCAGTCAGCGAGCGAGAACCTCTGATACGGATCTGCATTGTGGCACCAGGTTTGGTTGATGTTTGCGACATATCAACACCTGACACACGTCCCTGCAGGGCCTGGGTTATATTAGTTGCCGGCACATCGCGCATAGCATCACCGCTAACTGAAGCAACAGATCCGGTAATATCTCTTTTCCTTGCAGTGCCATAACCTATCACCACAACTTCATCCAGCCCTACTTCACTTGGCAGGAGGGTAACATTGATAAGAGTCCTGTTTCCTACAGCTATCTCTTGTGAAGCGTAACCTACAAATGAAAAAATAAGACTGGGATTCTCAGATGTGAGAGTAATGCTGTACTTTCCCTGTACGTCTGACAGGGTACCGTTTGTGGTTCCACTCTCCTGTATATTAACACTGGGGAGCGGCGTACCATCACGCTCAGTGACCACACCGGTGACGACTCTTTGCTGAACTGCACTTAGTCCGTCAGGCAAAGATCCTGAAGCCAATGCTGTACCTGCTTGCACAGGAATCAACATTGCCATGAGCACCAGGCTCAAAAGTAGTCTTCCGAAGTATTTCCTTGTCAGAATACCTTGGTCAAAGGGTTTTTTGATCATAAGATTTTGTTTTAGGGTTAATTTTGATTGATGTAATGTAAATGAAGCTGATATCAGACCAGCGTTCCATTGTGTTAGGAGCTATGAAAGTGGAATTCTTCTCCTACGGGGAGATGTCGTTTTTGTGCATGTCGATTGATTTTTTTGATATTACTTTTGATTACTAAGGCTTTACAAATACCATTTGACATCAGTGTAGGAAATCAGTCATACATTCTTAGATGACCAACTTCCCGTAACTTCTCAACAAAAACCCTCAACTCTACCCTGAGAATTAATTACGACTATGTAAATATAAGATAATATTTTAAAAATGCAACCGATTTCATTGAATTTAATATATCTCATATATCCTATAAGTTTATTTATTCTATATACTCAAGGTCGTACAATAAAGGGGCAAAGGAAATATTACTGCTCTTATTCCTGATTGTTACTCTCCTTTTTCAGGGACAGGACAACAGATATAATCTATGGCCAGGAATCGCCGGCAATCCCATTATAGGGGCTGATGTGTCTGACCTTTAAGTAATTAGTGTGCGGGATAATTATTTTGTGAGCAGTACCGCAATGCACATTAGTCGGGCTATTCCCATAATGAAATCGGCCGATCTGACAAACTGAAGCATTATTAATTATGTATATGATATCTTCGATGATGTTGATGCCCTTAACCCGGAAAATTGAGAAAGTTCCTCTGAAAAGAGTCCGTAGGACAGCTGCATCCGATATCATAACAGCACCTTCTATATCTCCACCTTTCCCCATACCATAAACAAGACTTACTTATTCTCCACCAAGGACATAGAAAGAGGCCAATGGACAAAAACATCGTTCGGACCAGCTTTGAACGACCACACTCTGTTTTTCGATGATGATGGCCATACATATTTAATAAATGGCAATGGCAAACTGAGCCCGATCAGTCTCTGAACAGAGCCGGTGAGGCGGCAGTCGTCTCTCCGGGGAGTGCAAAGGCCATTATCGCAGCGGGTGAAAGTGCTGTGGCATTCAGTTCGGTTTCTATTTAGAACCCCGGATCATGGGGGCTGCAACGTCATCACAACGGTCCATAATCCACCCGCACCGGAATTTCCAGACCCGACCGGCAGGATGTATTTTCTTGTCGTAAATGAAATATTCGATGCCCGCAGCAATACCTGGTCTGACAAATCTGAAATCTTACTATTTGACCGAAAAATAGCATCTGCCATAAATTTCGAAGTCATCAGGGCTGTTCTTGCCCCGGACATAAACGACATAATCTCCGGTGCAATCCGATGTAAAAAATGAAATGGCAGTTTTTTCGTAAGGCGACAAATGAATATCGGGATTCCAGTACAGGAGATTTCTTCTGTCAGGTACCCTGGGATCAGATGGTCTGTTCTGAAAATAATAACCCGGATCATTATCTGAATACAGCTCACAGGTAAAAAACATGCTGTTTTTGTTCAGATCTAATCCGGCAAAATCTTTATTCCTGGAATAAAAACTCAGAATTCCATTGTATAATTTACTGCCAACTATATAGTCCATGTTGATTGCTTCAACTCTTTCGATTCTGTTCAAAGGGGTTTTTAAAAGCCGTTCATCATTATTAACCTGAATATTGTCCATAAGTATCAATGGCAAATAATGTGCATTGTCTGGCCTTCTCATACTTATATATGAGGTTCCCCCTTTTTCATTTATTACGGTTGCCTCCATAATAATCTCATAGACAAATTCTTCAACATTCGGCAGTTCAATGAATTTGTCTGTACTGTATACTGACTTTCTGTTGCCGTAAAAGACAATCGGCTCTGGCTCTGTTTGCTGCGAACCGGTTAATGTATCTTTATCCGAAAGGTATCTTTCACTGATCTGCTGATTAACAACCATTTCTCTTACAAAGTCCGTTTCATCTTTTTTCAGGCTGAAGGATAAATAAGGCAGTTTGACAGGCTGGCTGCAAAAGCCGTTGTCGATGAGTATTTCAGAGGGAATATCCGCCTGAATGAAGAATTCATGTTGCCCCTGCATATAGGGAAGAGAAAATACGAACCGGCCTCTTTCATTTGTCCGGTTAACTGCAAAGTGTTCCCCGTGCCGGGTTTCTGAAAGACTTACAATTATGTTCTCTGCCGGGAGTGTGGTGGAATTGTCAATTATTTCACCCGAAATTGTAATCCCTCTGATTTCTGGTAAATATTCGATATCGGAAATATTGTTTCCCGGGCTTGTTGACCCGGGTTCATAAGACTTAACGGTGGTATCAATGGCACCAACTTTTACCACGGAGATACAGTACCTGTCAAAATCGATGAACTTCATGTTCTCTATCTGAATCTCAACCTCTGCTCTTTCCCCTGGTTTGTATTCATTTTTAACCGGGGTGCAACTGACACCGTCAACCAGCATCTTTTGTCCCGTATTAAGGGTTAATGTTTCGGCTGCAGCTGATTTTTCTGCCGGACCTTCATCTGTTTCGGACCGGAAAGGATTTACGATTTTTACAGGCAGGTATGCATAATCTCTTGCTGAATAATTCCGCATCCACTTTGTATATGCGCGCAAGTAATAATTGCCCGAAGGCACGTTGCCCGGGATTTCCATGCTGCCGGACGTTGCCGGCCTGACCAGCTTCAGTTTCATCTGGGCGAGCTTGTTTCCGTTCCATCTTATCAGTTCGACATATAAAACAGTGCTCCATGAAAGTGTGTCGAGCTCCTCTATAATGGAATATTCCGCTGTGAAACAGATCTCCTCCTTCACACAGTAAATATTCCGGTCCGCAAATAGCCTTACTCTTTCACCTGATCCTTCAGGCAATGGAGAATATTTCAATCCCTGTTGTTCTGTCTGACTGTTTATGGAAAACCCGATCAGAAAGCTTAAAACACAGGACAGAAAGACTTTTTTCATCATTTTATCAATATCCTTTATTTCAGAACCGAGCGGTTACCAGTCGCTGTCTGATATATGCCATCCCCAATAATCAGGTTTATGATTGGTCCCGCCCATCACCCTGCAGTCAATACAACCATCTTTGGAAAGGGCAGCGCACAGATCACCATTAAGATTTATCCAGACAGTAATATAGACCGGGGGCTCAGGGAAGTGCCTGACTGACCCTATTAAATGATATAATAGATTTATAAGTTCCTCCTCTGATTGATCAGTACAAATTTCATAACTGCTGCAAGATGAAGGGCCTATAGGATTTCTGACAAAAGGATTTTCTTCAAACGCGTGTTTCCGGGTACATGAAGAAGCCCAGAAAAATCCCAGCACCTTCTCATCAGGGTTATTGATATTGGATACATTCGATTTAACCTGGTCTGGCTGGGTTGTATAAATCTGTCCTGATTCATTCAGTTCAATCTCTTTCTGATGCCAGTAATAATAGGCATCTTCATTCAATGCAAATTGCTTTACAGTTGCACAGTATTTAATTGTCAGATCCCCTGAATAGTAAGGTTTAAAATGCAAGGGCACTTTTTTAAGAATGTTATGCGATAAGTTGTTGGTTGTGAATGTGTAAATTCCTGTTACCATTCTTGTGTCCCAGCAATAGTAAAGACTGTCCGACGGCCAGCCGCGGGTATCCAATTCTATTACTTTTCCGTCATAAACACCGAAAATCTTTAACGATGCGCGAACCTCCCAGGTCTCTTCTATTTGCCACCGATAGTACTTTGATGCATCATCGGGTGCATCAAGATCCACATAGAACTGAAGTCCCCTGGTATATTTTACAGAATCGGGATTATAGGAGTTTTCTTCGAAACGATAAATACTATCAACAGGCGCTGTTTTTAAAAGCTTCTGATATCCGGATTCATATTTATCCCCGGACGAGGTGCTGAACACGAGCTTGTACCCGGTGTTGTAAATCAGGAGTTCATCCTCAATCCGGGCAATATACTTTCCAGGTGATTCCTCAGTAAAAAGAAACTCATTCCCTGACTCATCCATGATTTTGACATGGCAGTCTGCTTCGGGCTGATAAACAGGTTCTGAAATGGATGAAGACCTGGAAATATTTATCACCTGCATCTCATATCCTTTTATTAAGCTTCCGTCAACTACAAGCAGACCATTTTCAGCTCCTTTGTAATCAGGTTCAAACGGGCTGATGCAACTCAGGACAGAAACGATAATGCCGGCAAGCACTAAAAGGAAATGACTGTACTTTTTTACCGAAACCATGGGTTTTATATTATTATTTCTTCTCATGATCCAATACCGACCGACCTAATCATTAAGGTAATTTCCGAACTTGTAAAGCCATGAAACAGTAAGAATAGGAACGCTGTAAATTGAGAGCTTATGCCCCTGTACTTTCCCTCCACAGGTGTCAAAATAAACCGAGTATACATTATCACGTCCCAGTGCATTGTACAGATTGAGCATCCAGAAACTATGAATTGGTTTCTTTCTGAAAAGGTTTCCTTCAAGGTTAATTGATAAATCCAACCTTGCATAATCAGGAATCCGGTACTCGTTTCTTCCTGAAAAATTCAGCAGCTCCTGACCTTCTGAATAGTAAACCGATACCGGATATGTGATAGGGCGCCCCGTTGAATAAACAAAGTTTGCAGAAACACTTAAGCGACGATTTGTCCGGTAATTCAGTACCAGGTTCAAACCATGGGGACGGTCATAATTAGACGGAAATTCGATGCCGTGATTTATCTGATTCTCGGGAATATTGCTATTCACCCTGACAATTGACCGTGAATAGCTGTATGACACCCATCCTGTTGTCCTGCCGCCATTCTTGCTGATCATAAGCTCTATTCCGTTTGCACGTTGTTTCCCCTGCAGAACTTTTGTCTCGATCGGATCAGGTGAGGTGAAATCTGTTCCGTCCTTAAACTCGACCTGATTGTCAATCCATTTCTGGTACAATTCCAGAGATGCCTTTATACCACCATCATTGAAGTCCCTGTAATAGCCCAGGGAGATCTGATCTGCAACAGGCGGTGAGATATGGTAATCACATAACTTCCATTTATCATCCGGAGAAATGGCAATGGTGTTTCTCAGCATGAAAATATATTGGTACAGCCTGTTATATGAAGCCTTCACTGAACTGTTGATGCCAAGAGAATAATTCAATGCCATCCTGTATTCCGGACCGGAGTATAATTTAACCAGATCTCCTCTTTTATAGCTATCTGTTCCTGTAATGTTATTTACGGTTCTGATATTTTCCGGAGAATATCTGTTGACCTCTGTCGGTCCCAGCTGGCTGAACAAGCTGTACCTCAAACCTGCAAGTACGGTCAGGTTGCTGAACAAAATAAACTCATCCGAAATATAAAGCGCACTTTCCAGGCCTTTTTCATTGCCAAAGCTGACCGGACTCCTGTTTGATATTTCACCGAAAGGAGTAATATCACCGCGGTCCAGATCATAAAGTATCTGACTTGTCCCGAAATCTATCCTGTGACCTGATTTACCGAATACAGAAAAGTCTGCCCTGGCTTCGTAGTGACCTATCCTGTATTTCTGCATAAATGCCGTTGACAGGTTTGTTTTATCAATGTTCTTATAAGAGTATGTGCTGTAGATAACCGCGAGATCGACCGATAATACAGAAGAGAAGACATGTTTCAGGGCGAGGGAAGCCCCCGTGTTCGAATAATCATAATCACTTTTTGATGCCAGTGAGAACCTGTCACGGCTCAGGTACATGAAAGCCTTCAACAGGTTTTTATCATTGATTTCCGCGTTGGCTGATAATGAACCATCATAAAAGAAAGCACTGCTGTTCTTAATGTCATCGTTCCGGATTCTCTTAAGTATCCAATCGGAATAGGAGCTTCTGAAACTGGCAACAACAGACAATTTGTCCTTAATGGCCGGAATTTCAATTGAGGAATGGGCAGTTACAGGACTTATTCCTCCCTGTCCGAAGTACTTTTTCTTGCTTCCCTGCCTGGTTGTTATATTAAAAACGGAAGAGAGCCTGCCTCCGAAACTGGCGGGAATGTTGCTTTTATAAAATGAGAAATCATTGATTATGTCAGGATTGAACGAGGTGAAGAAACCAAACAGGTGAGAGGTATTATAAACCGGGATCTTGTTAATATAGAACATGTTCTGATCTTCCGCACTTCCTCTCACATTGAATCCCGATGAACCTTCACCCACGTTCTGCACACCCGGAAGCATTCTTGCGACTTTCAGCAGGTCTTTTTCACCGAAGGCAATGGGAATCTCCCTGGTGGCCTTAGCTGTAATCCGGTCAAACCCCATCTGGATTCCCCTGATATGATCATAACGACTGGAAGTAATCTTGACTGCATCAATTTCAATAAGGTCTCTTTTCAATTCTATTATGACGGAGCCGTCTGAATATACCTGCAGATAATGTTCCTGCTGTTTCATCGATACAAAACTGAAGATGGCCTTATATTTACCCGGAGTCAATACCAGCTTAAACCTTCCTTCCTGATCTGTAACAGCACCTAACTTAAGCTCTTCAATGTAGATTGTAGCACCTATAAGAGGTTCAGAGTTGGATTCGTCGATTATTCTCCCGTTTATAATGCACCTGGAATCGCCCGACATCTTCATCTTATTACCAATTTCCAGTAATTCAATCGAAGAGATTATCCCTCCTTCAGGATATTTCCTTTCAGCTTCAGCAATATCTGGTAAGCTATCAGCATTCTCATACTCAACCATGGATACATAAAACGAAGGCAATTCTGTAACAATTTGATCACCAGGATATATATATATGTTCTTGCCTTCAATGTAGTATTGAAGTCCCGCTATTCTTAATTGATCTTTCAGTACCTGTTCAATAGAGACTTTCGTACCCGAAAAGGTAATTCTTACATCTTTTATCCAATCCTGCAGATAGTAAAATCTCAGGGAGTTTTTTATCTCAATTTCCTTAGCAAAATCTTCAAACGGAGTATTGGTAAAATTACCTGACACAACTGTAATATCAGACTGCTGTGCTGATGCAGCAATAGAAAAAAACAGGCTCAGAGAGATGATGACGATTTTCTTCATTTGAGAAAAATGCAGCTATATTATGGTATTATAGTTTATAATAAGGAATTACAATAGGTCAATAGTCCTGTTATTCTTTCATCACTGCTTTTAGCTACTTTAATATGGTTTGTTATAATGTATTGTCTGATCATGTTCCTTGTCTCAGGTGGAAATAAATCGGTGAAAGACCTGTTGTTTGAGTATTTTTCAAATGATCCGTTAAGTTTCAGATAACACTTCCTTTTACTATCGGTAAACTCATAGTGATAGTAATTGAGAACTCCGCTGCCGGGTATGCCCTGTACTTTTTTGGACCAGTAATATAAACATTCCAATTTGTCTGAATCAAAGACAACCTCATAGAATCTTGGCTCACCCTCGAAACTGTATTTTGAGAAAATCTTGTCACCAAGACTGAAGGTTGCAATAAAATCGTTTGAGGGTACGATCCCTACCGTTAAATAATTATGCTTTAAATAGAGTATTAACTGTTGATTACATATGTCGTACTTCATTTCAATCCTTTTATATTCTGTACCCCTGTACATAAGGGTACCGGTATATAATTTGTCATCGGGGAAGAACTGATGGCCAACCTTTTTCAGGTATTCATCTTCGAAAATGACGCCATTAAACAGGACCTGGTCAAATCCATATTCCTCGATAACAGATTCGTACATCTTCCTGTAATCAAATTTGTCCTGGCGAGATTGTGCCCCGGTTTTTGTCGAAGCACAGAAGGAAAGCAGAAACAAGGAAAGAACAAGAAGGTGCTTCATGACATTCTGACTCGTTTTACCTATAATAATTGATTAAGCTGGAGCCTATTTCATGCTCTGTATGACTTGAAGGCCCGGAGCAATGCCAGATTCATTGAAGGCATCCACACTGAAATAGTATTCAATATCCTTGTTCAGCCCGGTCAGCGTCACAGCATTGGTATCATAGACCATTACCGAGGAATAGAGCTTACCTTTATCAACTCCATAGTTAATTATGAAACCTGTGGCGTTTTCGTCTTCCGGCCACTCCAGCCTCGCTTTTCTTGTATCGGAATCATCTCTGAATATCTTGAGATCATCAACTGTTGCAGGCACCTCTCCTTCCCTGGTGCCAAATATTCTCAGGTCATAAATGGAAAACCTGCCATCAGGCATCCTGACATTTTCAATTTTAATGAATTTGGTTTTAACGGGCTTTTCAAGTTCAGTGTAGTCATGGCAGGCATCAGCGGTACTTTTGCTTTTATCAACAATGACATCCCATGTTTCTCCGTCAGCGGAAGCGAGTAGACGATAACCATAGCTGATGTTCTTGCTGTCAGGTCTGAGCGTTGACTCATTATCTGCGAAGTTCACCTGCACGGCATATACCGTCGAGCTGTCATCAAGTTCAACGCTGAGCCACTCTCCTGCATCACGCGTCATGGCTGACCACCAGGTTCTGATATCTTCATCAAATGCATTTTTCACCGGATAATCATCAGCAGAGGAAGAGGCTTCTGCTTTCTTTTTGTATGACAGGAGCATCCAGCCGGTAAAAAGGTTCTCCTTTTCAAAATCAATCTTATGATCTGGCATGACAGTCGGATAATCGCCAAAAGCCGTGAATGTTCTGATAACCCCGTCGCTGTCGAAGGCCGTCGGGAACAAACCGAGGCGGCGCTCGAACATGTGTCGTACAGAGATCGACATGGAAGAAACATGCCAGTAATTTCCGTAGTTATCCTGGAATGTCGAGCTGTGGCCGGCACCTCCTGCAAAACCTCCCGGTTTATATGAAAAGGGACTGTATGTTTCATATTTAAAAGGTCCAAGTGGTGAATCTGAAGTATACACACCGTCAGCATACGTTTTGAATTCTGTTCCCGGGGAAGCATACTGGAGGTAGTACCTGCCGTTATATTTTGTCATCCAGGCTCCTTCGTTCCATCCATTTCTTGCCAGCTCATTTTGTTCTCCCGGCACTTCCCAGCCATATTTATCGGGATGATGTTCAATCAGGACCTCAGGTTCAGTAACGGCCTGCATTCCGGAATTGAGTCGTACACCATAAATAGGGAGGAAATTTGAACATCCCCAGTAGAGATACCTTTGTCCGTCATCATCGAGAAAGAAATGAGGATCCCACACTGCAAACGGCAAGGTATCCTTCATGGCAGTCCAGCTGTCGTGGAACGGATCAGTAGTGTAATAGAATGGTTTCCTGGCTTCTGAGGATGCGGTAAAATAAACTGTATCATTAATTACCGCTGCGTCAGGAGCATAGTCTTCAATCGGCAGCGTCGCAACCGGAAGATATTCCCATCTGAGCAGATCATCCGAGTACCAGTATCCGCCACTGTGCGATACGAACAGAATATATTTGTCCCCGTACCTTATCATTGTCGGGTCTGCAGCTTCACGGTATGATGCACTGTCAGTGAACTGGAACCTGTAATTAAGATCAAGAGGATTACAGTAAGTCCTGGTTTCCCGGGTGATTTCTCCCGAACATGATATCAGAACAAGGAGATAAAACACAAAAATCTTTTTCATTTCTATCGGTAATTGACAATAATTAATCTCATCTCGACTATCTGAATAAAAGCTGTGCCGTCTCAGCAGGTATTTCGACAAGGCTGTTCTGAAATCCCTCACCGGAAAAAATCCGGGAGTTCTTCGGATCAGCTACCAGGATGCCATCAGCGATGAAACAGTAAGGGTAGATCTCCGGCTCAACCAGCCCGAGTGGAACGCTCCATATTCCGGTATCATCCCCTGTCATATCCTGTTGTCCGGAAATAACCTGTTTACTGAGCTTCACTTCCTTTGCCCCCGGTGCCACGAAGCGGAATGTTAGAGTTCTGTCATTCCGCACCCCGGAAGAAATATACCCACATATGCCTGACTGTCCTGAGACGTTGTGCGGTGAAAGTGCCAGCACAAAAAGTGAGAGAAATAAGTTCTTTAGTGGACATTTCATCGTTCACAGGATCTGGTTAAATGTTATCATTGCACACGGCGGTTTCTGCAAAAAGAGAGTGTTGTAAGTTAAGAAAACACCATGAGAAAATAATTCATATAAACATAAATCACACAGGATTAAGAATTTTTTTTCTTTTTAACGCTTCATGACCATTTATTAAATATATCTGACTAAAAATTAAAAGCAAGATGACGGATTCTTGACCTCAGGCACAAGGATTTATTTTAATTTAGTATGATTAAAGCTCATTGCATTAAATCTCAGCAAGCAAGCCAGACCTGAATAACCACCAATTCAAAAACAGACCCAGACCATGAAAAAAAGTATTCTTAAAAACAGTCTCGAGGTGTTCGCCGGTATCTTATTAATATTATCTCTCTCCTCAGATAAAGCAGGAGAACCAACAGGCCTGATTTCAAAAAAACCGGTCTACCTGAATACTGCCTATTCCTTCCAGGAACGGGCAGCAGACCTTGTATCAAGGATGACCCCTGAGGAAAAGCAAAGCCAGCTCGGCAATACAATGCCACCCGTTGCGCGTCTGGGAGTCAATTTCTACGATGTCTGGGGTGAAGCCCTTCACGGTGTTCTCGGCAGGACCAGGAACAGCGGCATGACAGCAACTTCTTTCCCCAACAGCGTTGCCCTGGGATCAGCCTGGGATCCTGAGCTGATTAAGCGTGAGGCTTCTGTCATTTCTGACGAAGCCAGGGGGTTCAGCTATAACGTCATCTTTACACTTACATACTGGTCGCCGGTCGTTGAACCCGTCAGGGATCCGAGATGGGGCAGGACCGGGGAATCTTACGGTGAGGATCCATTCCTCATCTCGCAGATAAGCAGCGGATTTGTACAGGGACTGATGGGAAATGATCCGGTTTATCTTAAGGCTGTACCTTGCGGGAAGCATTACTTTGCAAACAACTCGGAGTTTAACAGGCATACCGGCAGCTCCGATATGGATGACCGTGACATGAGAGAGTTTTATCTTCTCCCTTACAGGAATCTGATCGGAAAATACAGGCTTCCTGCGATCATGACCTGCTATAATGCCGTGAACGGTATTCCGATGTCAGCCAATAAATATCTGGTAGATACCATTGCAAGAAAGACTTACGGACTTGATGGCTACATTACCGGTGACTGTGGTGCAATATCTGATATTCTCACAGGCCATCACTATGCAAAAAGCACTGCTGAGGCTGCAGCAATGGGCCTGAAGGCGGGTGTTGATACCGATTGCGGGGGGGTGTATCAGTCAAGTGCACTTGAGGCAGTGAAGCAGGGCCTGATAACTGAGGCTGACATGGATCTGGCACTTGTCAATCTATACACGGTAAGAATGAGGCTGGGTGAGTTTGATCCCAGAAGCAAGGTCC
>Ga0316576_10001129_pt1 | contig 13996 bp, 10 predicted proteins | sample S0NA_FD_203075 | JGI IMG/M metagenome (GOLD analysis project Ga0316576, IMG submission 203075) | Rhizosphere microbial communities from salt marsh grasses in Alabama, United States - S0-2_050615r3r5 | ecosystem: Host-associated > Plants > Roots > Rhizosphere | place: USA: Alabama | collected... | reverse complement strand
AGGAGTGTTTTTAGTGTGCTTAAGCAGCAGCTTATAGAAGAATGGGCGGTTGTATACGATTTGAGTCCTGAAACCGCCGCAGCGAAGCTGGATGCTTTGCTCGCTCAGCAGCAATTCGCAGAAGCAGATTAGCAGAGTATTTCATCGTCTAAACTGAAATTTGATATTCGATTTTATCGAAAAAGTTATAGATAAATCCTAGGAAATGCTATGTTTTCAGGGTTTATGAAGGAGAAAAATGTTTACAAAAACTAAATCAGTCGTTCTTAATGAAAATGGAAAATCGACACCCAATTATGGCAGCCTAGAGGAGCCATCCTTCGCCGATCTGCTGGAGGAATACCAGCCTGAATTGATGCATCGCGGCCAGTATGTAACCGGAACAATTCTGCAAAAAAATCAGAATATTATCCTGGCTGATGTGGACGCGAAGCGCACGGCTATTGTGCCTCCACAGGACGTTATGCAAATTGACGAGGATGAATTTGAACAGCTTTCCATCGGCGACGAGGTAGTGCTCTATGTCTTGAGTACACCTAAAGGTGATGACGATCTCCTCGTATCATTGAATAAAGGTCTGGAACAACAAGACTGGATGCGGGCAGAGACACACATGGAAAATGAAGAACCCCTGGAGCTTGAAATTATTGGATTTAATAAAGGTGGTCTCCTAGCGTCTTTTGGCCATTTACGCGGATTTGTACCGGCATCTCACGTCCCCCAATTACAGAACATTCAAGGTCCTTACGAACTGCAAGCCAAAAAAGCTACACTGGTGGGAGAAGAGCTGCTGTTGAATGTAATCGAAGTAGATAGCAAGCGCCGTCGCTTAATTTTATCAGCCAAGAAAGCTCAGAAAGAAATACGGCAGCAGCGCTTAGAAGAACTCCAACTGAAAGAAGGAAGAACGATCACAGGCACGATCACCAATCTGGTGGATTTTGGTGCTTTTATAGATTTGAATGGTGTAGAGGGTCTTATCCATATTTCTGAGATCGCCTGGGAAAAAGTTGAAGACCCTGCGGAATATCTTATGCCCGGTGATGAGGTTGAGGTGGAGATAATGGCAGTGGACGTAGACCGGGTACGCGTCAGCTTGAGCCGCAAGGCACTCATGCCCAGCCCCTGGGAATTATTTGAGCAACATCATAATTTAGATGATCTGGTGGAAGGTGTGGTTACCAGCGTGGCTGATTTCGGCGCATTTGTACTTGTGGACGATGGGATTGAAGGGTTAATTCATATCAGCGAGATGCATGGATCTCAGGATTTTACACCCCATGATCTCCTGTCTCCTGGCGATACTGTTTTAGCGCGCATTCTAAACATACAGCCCGATAAAGAACGGCTCTCTTTGAGCCAGCGGCGGGTCAGTAAAGATGAAGAGATTCAGTGGATTTGGCAAAAGCAGCAAGAAACCAATCTTTTAGAGGAAGAAGAGTAAATAAACAAACAACCCCACAATACTATGCCTGAAGCAAAGGATTTTACAGTAAAGCGAATTGGCGAAGATGAATTTGAGTTGTGGCATGATGACAAATTTCTCTTAACCATGACCAGAGAGGAGGCTTATCCCGTGATGTTAGGCCGGGTTCATCCCAGAGAAATGGTTGATGTATCCACACCGATTCAAGAGAATAAGAGTGACGAATAAATCGGCTGGTTCAACCAATCTATTTGGTTTCCGGGTCAACTGTAAAAGGAAAAAGAAAAAATAGTGACAATTACGTAAAACAATGAGATGAAAGTTGTCGAACTAAAAAATAAATTAAGGAGTGGAAAACGTAGTTTTCGGTCGGCCAATTTACGTGGAGCAGACTTAAATGGATTTGATTTAAGCTGGGTTGATTTGAGTAAAGTTAACCTGACGAATGCCGATTTGCGGAATGCGGATTTGAGTTGGGCTTACTTAAGAGAAGCAACACTGGAAGGGGCAAATTTGTCCGGAGCGAAGTTAAATGGCAGTGTCCTGGTCTTGGCCAACCTTCGTAGAGCCAATCTGAGCGATGTGGAAGTCAATGGCTACACATCACGCTGGTACAGGGTAAACTTGCAGAATGCCTGTTTGAATAATGCCAAATTACGCTATGTTGATCTGTCATCGGCGAATTTAAAGGACGCTGATTTAAAAGATGCCCTGTTCGTTGGAGTAACGTTACGCCATGCGCGGTTGAATGATGCGAATCTGACCAAGACTGCTCTAATCGACTCAAATTTGCGAAAAGTTCACTTGTCCGGAGCCAACTTATACCAGGCTGACTTACGGGGCAGTACATTTTATCGGGCGAAGTTAAACAAGATCGAAATGAACAAGACAATTCTCCCTGACGGAAGTTTGGCGAATTCGGTAGCTGGCCTCGAACCTTTTTTGTCTTTGGTAACCAGTTAAGGGCACGACAAGAGTTAAAATACCCCTTAAAGCCACAGTGCCTTTTTTAAATCGTTGAATTCCTCTCGAGGCCCTTCATACCGGTTGCGGCCGAGTTCTAGGACATAAACGTAATCAGCGATGCGAATGGCCTGGCGGATATTCTGATCGACCAAGAGGATAGTGATTCCCTCGTTCTTCAGGTTGACAAGCAGGTCGTAAATTTCACGAGAGAGCTTAACCGCCAGTCCGGCTGTGGGTTCGTCGACAAGGATTAGTTTCGGGTCCGTCATTAGCACACGGCTTAGCTCAACCATCCTCTGCATGCCGCCCGAGAGCTCTCCAGCCGGCGATCGTTTTCGATCCCTAAGAATTGGAAAACGTGCGTAGTTTTCCTCAAGTTTTTGCTGGACACGCATCTTATCACTGCGAAACGACCAGGCGCCCAGCTCCATATTTTCTTCGACAGTCATATAAGGGAAAATGCTCTGTCGCTGCGGTATGTAAGATATGCCATGATGAACAAGCTTGTGGGAAGTAAGGTGCATTATATCTTGGCCATCGACCTCGATGGTACCCTGCTGCGGATGGATAAAGCCATAAATAGCCTTTAGTAAGGTAGATTTACCAACGCCGTTCGCACCTAAGACAACTGTAATCTCTGCCTTGCGGGCATTTACGTTGACTCCTTGTAGAATATTCAAGTCTTTGTAATAGCCGACGTAAAGATTTTCAACCTTAAGCACTGGCATCCTCCTCTCCTAGATAGGCCTCGATAACGATTTCATCTCGTTTCACTGTCTCTGGATCACCATCAGCGATGATTTCACCGTAGCTTAGTACAATCAGCCGCTCACTTAAGGTAAAAATCGAATCCATGTCATGACTGACAATAATAAACGCTTTTCCCTCGCTATGAAGCGTTGTAATGTAGTCAAAAATGGTCTCCATTAGTTTGGGGTGAACACCGGCGAATGGTTCATCCAACAAAATGAGGCCGGGATCGGTCATCAGCACCTGGCCAAGTTCCAATAGTTTTTGCTGGCCGCCAGAGAGACTGCGTGCATAATCATTGCGGAGGTGGTCCATTGTTAGAAAATCAAGTACTTCGCGCCCTCTTTTTTGCCAGGTTTCTCGCCCAAGCTGTGGATCATGAGCCATTCCAGGAACGAGCAGATTTTCCATGACGGTCATGCGGCGAAAAGCTCTGGTAACTTGAAAAGTTCGACCTATGCCTTCCGTGGCTACTTTGTTGGGCTTTAGCCCAGCGATATCGCGGCCGTTGAAATAAATCTGCCCACTATCAGGCTTATAGATGCCACCAATAATATTGACCAGTGTTGTCTTTCCAGAACCATTGGGGCCAATTAAACCCACCAGTTCGTTTCCTAATAATGATAAGGAAATGCCCTTTAGGGCTTTAATGCCCCCAAATCTTTTTTCTAGATCCTGAATCTTAAGTTCCATCGTCCGTTGCTCCCCCATCTGTTCCCTTGCGGAGTTCAGCCTTTGGACCAAGTTTAAATATACGATTGAAGATGGTGGTCAATAACCCAGAGCTGGCAAAGCGCAAGGTCACAATTAATAGAGCGCCAAAGATTACCATGCGCCAGGCGCCAAATTCACGCAGCAGTTCAAGCGAAATTTGTATCAGGATAGCTCCAATAGCAGCAGCAATAAGACTTTCTACACCTCCGATAATGGCCATGGCAATAACCAGCCCCATTTGCGGTAAGACCATGATATTAGGGGTGATAATGGTGACATAGTTTGCGAAAACTGCACCTGCGATGCCGGCAATCATGCTGGTTAAAACGAAAACAAGCACCTTGTAGCGAACAACATCCACGCCACGGGCAGCAGCGGCAACTTCATCTTCGCGAATGGCTCGTAAAAAGAGACCCACGCGTGACTGGATCAACCAGTACATGAATGCCAGACAGAGAATCAAGAGCCCCGCCAGAACATAATAATCGGGAACTCGTGAGATCGAGTCTGGAAAAAGGGGTGTTAGCTTTAATCCCCGGTCGCCGCGTGTTATTTGTGCTTCAGCCCGTATGGTAATGCGTAATATTTCAGAGAAAGCAATTGTAAACAAAGCAAGATAAGTTGCTTTGAAGCGTAATGTCAGCGCACCAATGATTAGCCCGGCTAACCCGGCCGCAAGCGTACCAATCAAAATGCTTGCGATCAGGGGGACATTTAAATGTATTGCCACAAGGCCACCGACGTAAGCGCCAATAGCCATAAAAGCCATATGGGCGAAAGAAAACTGCCCCCCATAACCGGCAAGCAGTGCCCAGCTTGAAGCCAGAATAGCATAAAAGTAGGCTGTTATTAATACGTGCAGCCAGTAACTCTGCACAAAAAGTGGCAAAATTAAAATTAGAACCAGCCCACCCAAGGCAGCCAGTGCGATTGGTTGGCGAAGAGCATTGGTGATTTTACTCATAGCTCTTTCCTGCCAAACAAGCCCTGCGGTCTAACGAGAAGGACGAGTGCAAAAATCACCAGACCATAAGCCATCTTATAGTTTAAGGCACGGCTCGGATCGGGGAAATAGCCGGCGCCATAGCTTTCAACGAGACCAATGATAATTGCTCCCACGATGCTTCCAGGAATAGAACCCATACCGCCTAAAACGATAATGATATAAGAGCGGACAGCAGGCACAGCGCCAACATCAGGTGTAACCGAAAAAGTTGATGCCAGTAAGGCTCCCGAAACAGCGGCAAGCCCAACACCTAAGGCAAAAGCAATGGTATTCATCACCTCAGAATTGATGCCCACCACGGCCGCAGCTTGTTTATCCTGACTCACCGCACGAAGAGCCTTACCTAACCAGGTCTTGTTAATGATCAACAACAGCAAGGCGAGTAACAGCAAAGACATGCCGCTGGCAACCAGGCGGTCAGCACTTATAAAGATTGGCCCAAATTTAACGCTGCCTTCAATAAAGGGAGGTGGCGAGTGCGGATAAGGTCCCCAAAGGGCTAGAGCCAGGTTTAACAAGAAGAACGAGAGGCCGAAGGTGATCAAAACGGCATATTCGGCCGGCCGCTCTATCTTATCCTCGTGCATCGGCCGAAGGAAAGCGATTTCAAAGACAATTCCCAGAATAGCCACCAATATGCCGGCAACCGGGACCATTAAGATGGGAGGAACGCCGGAAAAAGCCTCTAAGAGTAGAAAAATTGCGTAACCGCCTAGCATGTAAAACTCGCCGTGGGCGAAGTTGATGACATTTAAGATTGAGAAGATCAGCGTTAATCCTAGCGCCATCAACGCAAAAATAAAGCCCATCACCACCCCGGTGATCGTCAAAGATATGAAATAATCCATATGCTAACTCCAGGCTAAACCAGTTTGCCAGGTCTCCCCGTATCATCTACCGGGGAGACCTGTTAATTGTTAATCAGGTTGAGTATAGAGTTCGCCCGTAGCACGTTCGACGGGGAAGACGACCGCCGCTTCATCTACAGCCTGTCCCTCTTCGGTATATTGGATGATCATAACGGTCGGGGTTGGCCATTGGTGCCACATCCATGCAGGCTCATCGTCAGGCAGGGGGTTGTTGTTTCCGTATTCGAAGTAAATGTCACCCAATGCGCCGGTATATTCCATTTCTTCCAAAGCCTGAATGATGGCTGCCGGCTCGGTGGATCCAGCCTGCTCGATGGCTGCCAGCATCATATGGGTTGCATCAAAAGACTCTAACGCCGGGGCGCCTGGAGTGGTGCCATAGCGCTCCTCGAAATTAGCCATAAAGGCTTCTGTTTTTTCATTCCAGAGCGAGCGGGGTAGACCTACATAAGTGAAAAAGGCATACTTGCCACACTCACCTACATTCTCCCAATATTCCGGATACTGAGCGTCAATGCTGGCATAATAGGCAGTCTCGGCCGTCGGCGCCAGACCTAATTCACAGGCTTGTTTGAGCATTCTGCTGTTACCAATCCCTGTAATGACGCCGGCAAGCATATCCGGTGGGTCCTGAGCAATGCGCTGCAAAATGGGCGTGAAGTCCTCTGTTGCCGGGTCGGCGAAGATAACTTGGACATCGGTGATACCGAGCTCTTCTAACTGAGCTACCCAGGTGTCGGACTGTTCACGTCCATAATCCGAATCCTCTACAACGAACACAACGCTTTCCCAACCTACTTCGGCGATATAATCAGTGGCAATGCTGCTGTAGAAGTCGATGGATGGCGCAATACGGAATATCTCATCATAGCCACTCCCGGTGACATCATCGGACCAGGGTTCGGCAAAGACTACTGGAATACCATATTTGTGGGCGACTTCCATCTCGGTGAGCGCAACGCCGCTGTGATATTCGCCGACAAGGCCGACAACATGATTTTGCGTAATAAGCCGCTCGGTAACGGCCGTGCCTCGTTCGGGCAATCCCTCGGTGTCGCCAAAAATCAACTCTACTTCTTTACCAAGTACTCCTCCGGCGTCATTCACCTCATCAACAGCCATTTCGGCTGCCTGCCGCATTTCAGTGCCACCCTGGTATGAACCGGGCGCTGAGAGTGGGCCAAAGCCACCAATCAGAATCGTATCCCCTTCGGGCATAGCTTCTTCAACCTCTTCCATGGCTTCTGGTGTGGCAGTTACAACAACTTCTTCAACGACTGGTTCCCCTTCAACCTCAACTATGCGGGTAACCTCGACGGTTTCTCCTTCAACTTGAACGACGCGGGTAACCTCGACCTCAACTGTTTCTACAGCTGGTTCAGCGGCACAGGCCGAAAGGACCACGATTACCAGTAGTAAACTTGCGAATAAATAAAAAATTCTCTTGCTCATTTCATTCCTCCAATGGTGCTGGTTCGGTGAATTTCACCTTAAGATTTGTCAAGCTCTCAACGCTTCTATCAATTACACCTCCTTTTAGCAGGCAAATATTGGGCTGTTTCGAATCACTGAATAGATCGAAACAGCAAAATAATGATCGGGATTAACGCATCTCAATCGCTTAAGAGCGCAGATAGGCCGCAAGTTCTGTCTGAATTACCTGACAGCAGCGGCTATATAACATGGACCGAATTCCTGGTATGCCTATAGTCCAAGAGCTATATTTGAGGAGAAATCGTCAAGGGAATTGGTGTCTGGATAACCTGTTGGTAAATAGTAGTGAAGGTGGCTGGATCGTAAATGACCAGATGCCAGTAACAGTGTGAAAGGATGTAAACCGTAAATGAGGTGGTTGACTAGCAGGTGAAAAAAGAGAAGGCAGGGTGGTAGTTACTTGATACGCTGCAGCTATTTTTATAGAGATGTCATACCCCCTGGAAGTTACGATTAAATTTCTCTATATGAGAATACCGCAAAAAACAGTTTTTTACCATTACTAGAAACTAATGGTTTCTAGAGTGTAAAGAACCGCGATTTCCTCATCAAGTCCCTTTGCAGATTTTGAGTCCATCTGGCCAGATAGTAAGAGTCATTTAAAGTGCTCAGAAAAAAGGGGCATCCGAATGCACAGCGCCGGGATCTCCATTCACCAGGCGAGGCTTATAGATTGATTGCGGAGGCAACTGGTTGGACAGGATCGTTGGGAGTTCGCCTATTGACGTTGTAAAATAGATGGAATCGGTTCCATCATGCAACGGATTGACATTTACCCCACACACCGGCACTCTGCAGGAGAAAAAGGCGATTTTCTAATGCGCGCCGGACGGCCGTCTCCTTTTGGGGCTACAATCGTGCCTGGCGGTATTAATTTCGCCGTTTTTTCGAGTAACGCAACAAGCTGTACTCTGGTGCTTTATGAGCTGGGTGCCTTGGAGCCCCTGGCCGAGATCCCCTTTCCCGACGAATTTCGCATCGGCAATGTCTTCTCGATGGTGGTTTTTGGTCTCGACCATGAAAATATCGAGTATGGTTATCGCATGGATGGCCCTTACCAACCGCACCTGGGCCATCATTTTAATCCGCAAATTGTGCTGCTGGATCCCTATGCAAAGGTAATAAGCGGCCGGAATATATGGGGATTGAGATACAATGCGTCCGGTGCGGATAAAGGCAAATTAGCTCCATCCGCAGCTGCAAGACAGCCATTCCGGGGACGTGTTATCCATGATGATTTCGATTGGCTGGCCGATCGCCCGTTAGAAACGCCGTTGGAAGACCTGGTTATTTATGAGATGCACGTGCGCGGTTTTACGCGCCACGCCTCATCAGGGGTTAAATTTCCTGGTACATACGCTGCCATCCGCGAGAAGATCCCCCATTTGAAAGAATTGGGCGTTAATGCTGTTGAATTAATGCCCATCCATGAATTTGATGAACTGGATAATGAGTTTGTCAACCCGCAGACCGGGAAGCCGTTGCTTAACTATTGGGGATATAGTACGGTGGGCTTTTTCGCACCCAAGGCAGGTTACGCCGCCTCAGGGCCGCTGGGGATGCAGGTGGATGAATTTAAGGCGCTGGTGAAGGAGCTGCATCGCCACGGAATCGAGGTGATCCTGGATGTGGTGTTTAACCACACGGGAGAGGGGCAGTCCGACAGCTCGACGATCAGTTTCCGCGGCCTGGATAATGCCACCTATTACATGCTAAAACCAGACGGCCGTTATCAGAACTTCAGCGGCTGTGGTAATACAATGAATTGCAACAACCCGGTTGTACGTAACATGGTGTTGGACTGCCTGCGCTATTGGGCGGCTGAATATCATATCGATGGATTCCGCTTTGACCTGGCCTCCATCCTGGGCCGTGATGCTCAGGGACGGCCGCTGGCCAATCCACCATTATTGGAAGCGCTGGCCTATGATCCTATTCTCGGCAAATGCAAGCTTATCGCCGAAGCATGGGATGCCGGCGGTTTATACCAGGTAGGTTCTTTTCCCGCCTACCAGCGCTGGTCTGAATGGAATGACCGCTATCGCGATACATTACGCAAGTTTTTGAAAGGGGATATGGGCCAGGTTAAAGATATGGCGATGTTGATTCAAGGTGCGCCCGATATGTTCGCTGATCGCGGGCCAACCGCCTCCATTAATTTCATCACCGCGCACGATGGTTTTACTTTAGCCGATCTTTTCTCCTATAACGAAAAGCATAATGAAGCCAATGGGGAAGGGAACCGGGACGGGCACAACTATAATTACAGCTGGAACTGTGGCCATGAAGGACCGACCAATGATGTTGGGATCAATAGACTGCGGCGGCGGATGATGAAAAATGCGGCGGCGATTTTGTTGGTCAGCCAGGGCGTACCTATGATCTTAATGGGCGATGAAGTAGCCCAATCCAGGCAGGGGAATAACAATGCCTACTGCCAGGACAATGAATTGAATTGGTTCGACTGGACGCGCTTAGAAAGTGAAGCAGATATGTTCCGATATTTTCGCCACTGTATTCAATTTCGCCGGTCGCATCGGGTGCTGTGCAATCGTTTTTATTTCCAGCACAAAGAAACCAGCAGCGGCGGATATCCGGATATTTCCTGGCACGGAATTGAGGCCTGGAGTCCCGATTGGTCGGACAGCAGCCGTACGCTGGCGTTTATGCTAAGTGGCCGAGTACCCGAAGGACAAACGGATAAAGAAGCTGTACAATCAAACTCCTTTATTTATGTGGCGATGAATATGCATTGGCAGGGCCATGTTTTTGAGCTGCCGCGACTGCCGGTCGGCCATCGCTGGCAGCGTTTTGTAGATACAAATCACCTGGAACCGGAAGAGATCGTCGAGCCGGGGCAGGAAGTATTGCTGCATGATCAGGAACGTAAATACGTTGGGCCGCGATCGGTGGTGATTCTGGTCGGAAGATAGAGATCAAGGAAATGTGGAATTCGGAGTGCGGAATTCCGAACTCCGCATTCCGCACTCCGAATTTAATTATGCCTATAACTTATGCAAATATATTGATTGTTAATAACGATGCAGAAAGCCTGGAAGGACTGGTTGAGGACCTGCGCCAGTTGGGGCTGTATGACGTGTTGGTGACTAATTCGCTGGCTGGAGCCGAAAAACTGGCACTGGAACAGCTTTTTGATGCTGTGCTGTTAGATATGAGTTTGCGGGATCAATGTACAGATCCTGAAGCTTTTTTCTCGCGGTGGAAAGCACAGGTGCCGACACCGGTTATTGTTACAGGGCGGACGGATGATATCGATCTGCTTACCGAATGCGTGGCCATAGGCGCAGCGGATTATTTGCTGCTGCCAACGAATACTACCTTATTGAAGGCGCGCATCCGCTCCCATTTGCAGCGCAAACGGCTGCAAGAACAGGCGCTTGCTTCTTTACAGGCATTCAACGAAGTTGAAAAATTAGCCGATGATTTGCGCCTGGTAATTTTACCCTTGGGCATTTCCCTATCGGTGGAAAAGAATTTCTTCCGGCTGATCGAACGTTTCGTTGAGAAGGCGATGGACTTGTGTAATGCGGATGCGGGATCGTTGTTCCTGCGTACGGACGATGAAAAGCTGCATTATGCCGTATTTCGGATAACTTCGTTAGACCTGGCTTATGGGGGTACATCCGGTATTGAAGTGCCATTTGCCGACCTGCCATTGTTTGATGCGCAGGGTGCGCCGGTTCTAGAAAATGTAGTCACTTTCGCCGTCCATGAAGGGCAGCCGGTCAATATCGCCAATGTTTATGATGAAATGGAGTTTGATTTTTCGGGCACAAAAGAGTTTGATGCACGTAATGGTTATCGCTCTGTTTCCTGCCTGACGGTTCCGCTACGCACGGGGAGCGTCCTTGGCGTTTTGCAGCTGCGCAATGCGCAAGATCCGGAAACCGGGAAAATTGAGCCTTTTGGTGCTTACCAACAGCTGGTAGCTGAGTCGCTTGCTTCGCAGGCCGCGGTAGCCTTGCAGAACAGGCGCCTGCGCGAGCGGGAGAACTCGCTGCTGCGTTACAAGCGAGAGTTAGAAATCGGCCGTGATATCCAGGCCGGGTTTTTGCCAAAAACTTTACCACAACCGCCCGAGTGGGAAATTGCCTCGCGTTTTTATCCGGCGCGTGAGGTGGCCGGAGACTTTTATGACGTTTATCATGTTCCAGATGGGCGAATAGTGGTGGCCGTTGCCGATGTGTGCGATAAGGGTGTGGTGGCGGCATTGTTTATGGCCCTGCTGCGCAGCCTGCTACGTGCATTTGTACAGCAGTCCTATTATCGGAGCGTGCAATCCAGGGTTCATGATGCGGTTGTAGGAGCTGCGCAAATGGGAGCTGCGCAGATGGATGAAAGCGCGCTGTTGGATGCGATTAGCCTGACCAATGCCTATATTGGCAGCAACCATGCGGAAACGAATATTTTTGCTACGCTGTTCTTTGCCATTTTAGATCCGGTGTCGGGCACATTGATTTATGCGAATTGTGGTCATATACCGCCGGTGCTGTGCAGAGCGGGCGGAAAAGAGGAACGATTAATGCCCACCGGCCCGGCCGTCGGTTTAATGCCGGACGCCCGGTTTGATGTGCAGCAGGTGGTGGTAGAGCCGGATGATCTTTTGTTTATGTATACGGATGGGGTGACGGAAGCACGTGATCCACAGGGGGAGATGTTTGGTGAAGCGCGCCTCCGAGCTTTACGGAAACAGCATGCCGGAGCCTCGGCAGAGAAATTGTTGGCAGCGATTGAATCGGCCGTGCGTGAATTTATCGCCGGAGGAGAGCCAACGGATGATTTGACGATGTTGGCAGTGAGGCGGGATTAATTTTTATCATTTTCCCGGAAAATGACCGAGAACACTTTCACGATGCCAAATGAAAAGTTTCCGGGAAAATTGTGCGATATAGGAAGAGGAATAAGGAAATAGTATGACGGAAAAGAAGGTTGCGTCTTACGGGGCCTGGAAGTCACCGGTCACGACAGATTTGATTGTCGCAGGGACAATTCGTCTGGGACAGATAGTTCTTGATGGTGAAATGATTTATTGGACAGAAGGCATTGCGACAGAAGGGGGCCGCAATGTGATTATGCGCCAAGATGCCGAAGGTCAGCGCCAGGATACGACGCCGGCCCCTTTCGACGCGCGCACGCGTGTCCACGAATATGGCGGTGGTGCTTTTACCGTACATGATGGAGTCATTATCTTTGCTAATTTCACGGACCAGAGGCTCTACCAGCAGCGCTCCGGCAGCAATCCGGTACCGGTTACTCCCGAAGAAAACCTGCGTTTCGCCGATGGCATTTTTACCGGCGATGGTCGCTTCATCTGCGTACGTGAAGACCACCGCCTTGAAGGGCAGGAGCCTGTAAATACGCTTGTCTCGCTGGCTCTGGATGGCGAGGATGCCGGATTGGTATTGGTCTCCGGCAACGATTTCTATGCCTCGCCGCGTGTCAGCTCCGACGGCAAACGCCTGGCCTGGCTCACCTGGAACCATCCCAATATGCCCTGGGATGGCACCGAGCTTTGGCTGGGCGAATTTGCGCCCGACGGCACGCTGGCTAACCAGCAGCTTGTGGCCGGAGGACGCGAGGAATCGATTTTTCAGCCTGAATGGTCGCCTGAGGGCATCCTGCATTTTGTTTCCGATCGCAGCGGCTGGTGGAACCTTTATTGTCTAAATGGCCAGGAAATAAAAGCCCTTTACCCAATGGAAGCTGAATTTGGGGCGCCGCAGTGGGTATTCGGGATGCATATGTATGCCTTTATTGATGCGCAAACGATCCTTTGTATTATCGACCAAGATGGAGGTAGTACGATGGCTTTGTTAGATACCCAAAACGGCCGTCTGACAGCGCTGGAACTGCCTTTCACTTCTCTTAATGATCTACATATTGCCGGAAAACATGCTTATTTCAAAGGCGGTGCGCCAGATTTACCGGCCTCAATCATCCACTTGGATTTGAACAGTTTAACAACCATGATCCTGCGCCGCTCCAGTGACCTTGTCCTGGATGATGCTTACCTCTCGCGGGCACAGGCCATTACGTTCCCAACAGCGAATGGATTGGCAGCCCACGCTTTTTACTATCCGCCAAACAATGGCGACTATGAAGCGCCTGAAGGAGAGCTGCCGCCGTTGATCGTGGAGAGTCATGGTGGACCAACCAGCGCGACCTCGGACGTCTTTAGTATTAATAAACAGTATTGGACGAGCCGCGGCTTTGCTTTATTGGATGTGAATTATGGGGGGAGTACGGGATACGGCCGTGCTTATCGCAAACGGCTTAACGGGCAGTGGGGTGTCGTTGATGTCGAAGATTGTATCAACGGGGCGCGCTATCTTGCCCGGCAAGGGCTGGTCGACAGCGATCGCCTGGCAATCCACGGAGGCAGCGCGGGAGGCTATACCACGCTCTGCGCCCTGGCTTTCCACGATGAATTCGATGCCGGGGCTAGCTACTTTGGCGTGAGCGATATCGAAGCGCTGGCACAGGAGACGCATAAGTTCGAGTCTCGCTATGACCAAAGTTTGATCGGTCCCTACCCGGAACAGCGTGAGTTGTATCATGAGCGGTCACCCATTTACTATGTCGACCAGATCAACTGCCCCCTGATCCTCTTCCAGGGTCTGGATGATCCGGTTGTCCTGCCCAGCCAGTCGGAAATGATGTATGAAGCGGTGAAAGCGAAAGGGATTCCAGTAGCTTATCTGGCCTTTCCCGGCGAGCAGCATGGTTTCCGGCGTGCGGAGAATATCAAGC
>Ga0316576_10001128_pt1 | contig 14001 bp, 16 predicted proteins | sample S0NA_FD_203075 | JGI IMG/M metagenome (GOLD analysis project Ga0316576, IMG submission 203075) | Rhizosphere microbial communities from salt marsh grasses in Alabama, United States - S0-2_050615r3r5 | ecosystem: Host-associated > Plants > Roots > Rhizosphere | place: USA: Alabama | collected... | reverse complement strand
TGCCGGATGAAGTCCGGCTCGAAGCGGTGGGCCCGGTCCAGGTCGTGGACCTTCGGCGCGACCTCCTTCGCCCCCCAGTCGCGCAGGGTCTCGACGAGCGCCTCGTGCTCGGACCCCAGCTCGAGGTCGATCACGACCCCTGGCCCTCGCCGTCCTCGGGTGACGATGCCGCCTCGGCGAGGAGGCGCTTCGACTCGTCGAGCCGATCGGCGGGCACGTAGACACGGACGATGGCAAAGGAGCGCGCGGTCGGCAGCGGCTCCTGGCGGAAGCTCTTGTCGATCACCCGGGCCTCGATGCCCGCGGCCCGCAGGTGTCCGGCCATGAACTCCGCCTCGTACCGTTTGGCGACCTCCGCGACGACCTCCCAGCCGCCGCCCGGGTCCTCGTCCTCGCCGTCGCTCATCGACCCTTCCAGTCCGGCTTGCGCTTCTCGACGACGGCGCGCAGGCCTTCCTCGACGTCCTCGGTGGCCATGAGCTGGTTGAGGTAGACGTCCTCGGCGTGCTCCACCGCCTCCTCGAGAGGCAGGTCGAGCCCCCCGGCGATGGCCCGTCGGGCGAGCTGCACGATGGGGGCGCTCGACTCCTCGAAGCGATGGACGAGTGCCGCCGCCTCCGCTTCCAGGCGATCGTCGGGAACGACCCGGGTCACGAGCCCCGCCGCCTGGGCCTCCGCCGCACTCAGGGTGCCGCCCAGCAGGATCATCTCGAACGCCCGCTTCCGTCCCACCAGGCGCGGCAGAAGGGCGGCGGCCATGGCGTTGAAGACCCCGCCACGGATCTCGGGGTGTGCGAACTTGGCGCTCTCGGCAGCCAGGACGATGTCGCATCCCGCCGCGAGCAGGCAGCCCGCCCCGAGGGCCGGCCCCTGGACCACCGACAGCGTCGGCTTGTCGACCTTGGCGAGGGCCGCGAAGATCCGCCGGAAACCCTGGAGCATCGGATACGCGCGGTCTCCGAGATGATCGTTGATCTCGAACCCGGCCGAGAAGTACTTCCCGGAGGCGAGGAGCGCCACGAGCCTGGTCTCCGGCTCGAACTCGAGCGACTCGAGGGACGTGGCGAGCTCCCGCATCAGATCTGAGGAGAGGAGGTTGGCCGGGGGGTGGTTCAACGTGATCCGGACGACGCCCCCGCTCCTGTCGACCTGCACGTGCTCGAGGGTTGAGCTCTCCGTCGAAGCGTACTCATCGATATCCTGGCGGCTTTCGAGGTCTTCCACCATGCGCGTGTCAGCCCCTTTCTGTCCGTAGCCAGCGCTCCACGGACGCGACAAACCTTGCGCTTCCGGGGGTTTATCGCGGTGGCCAGTTTAGCACAGTCGCCCTTGGGGAAGGCTCGCGCAGCCGGGCGCCCCGGGGCGTGATGAATAATGCGACCCAGGAGGGATCATGTCCCGCGTCGCCCGTGTCTACCGCACCTCGCTCGCGCTCCTCACCGACCTCTACCAGATCACCATGGCGCAGGCGTACTGGTCCTCGGGCACCGCCGACAAGGAGGCGGTGTTCCACCTCGTGTTCCGGAAGAACCCCTTCTCCGGTGGCTTCGCGCTGGCCTGCGGCCTCGCCCGGGCCATCGAGTGCCTGGCCCAGTTCCGGTTCGAGCCCGACGATCTCGACTTCCTGCGCTCGCTGAAGGGAAACGACGGGCGGCCGCTGCTCGACCCCGCCTTCCTCCGCGAGCTCGCGGCCCTCGAGCTCCGCTGCGACGTCGACGCGGTGCCCGAGGGGACGGTGGTGTTCCCCCAAGAGCCCCTGGTGCGAGTGCGCGGTCCGATCATGCAGGCCCAGCTGCTCGAGACGATGCTCCTGAACGTCGTCAACTTCGAGACGCTGATCGCCACCAAGGCCGCGCGGGTGTGCCTGGCGGCCCGCGGAGACGCGGTGATCGACTTTGGCCTGCGCCGCGCCCAGGACATCGACGGCGGGTTGAGCGCCTCGCGCGCCGCCTACGTCGGCGGCTGCGTCGGGACCTCGAACGTGCTCGCCGGCCGGCTGTTCGGCCTGCCCGTGCGCGGGACCCACGCCCACAGCTGGGTGATGTCCTTCGACTCGGAGCCCGAGGCCTTCGAAGCGTACGCCCGCGCCCAGCCCAACAACTGCGTGCTCCTGGTGGACACCTACGACACGCTGGACGGGGTGCGCCACGCGGTGGAGACCGGGCGGCGACTCCGGGAGCGCGGGCACGAGCTCGCGGGGATCCGCCTCGACTCCGGCGACCTGGCCTGGCTGAGCGTCGAGGCCCGGAAGATCCTCGACGCCGGGGGGTTTCCGGAGGCGGCCATCATGGCGAGCAACGATCTCGACGAGCACGTGATCACCAGCCTGAAGGAGCAGGGGGCGGCGATCACGGTCTGGGGTGTGGGGACACGGCTCGTGACGGGGGGCGACGAGCCGGCGCTCGGGGGGGTCTACAAGCTCGGGGCGGTCCGAGCCCCCGGGGAGGCGTGGCGTTATCGGACCAAGCTCTCCGAGCAGTCGATCAAGACGACGAACCCGGGCATCCAGCAGGTCCGCCGCTTCGGGACGGAGGACGGCTTCCTGGCCGACGTCATCTACGACGAGGAGCAGGGGCTCTCCGCGGAGCCGGTGATCGTCGACCCCGTCGACCCGACGCGGCGCAAGCGGGTCTCCCCGGGGACGCCAGGCACCGATCTGCTCGAGCCGATCCTGCGAGGAGGCCACGTCGTCTATGAGCCGCCTCCCCTCACCCAGGTCCGGACCCGGGCCTCCGAGCAGCTGGCGCGCCTGCACCCGGGCATCAAGCGCTTCGTGAATCCCCACCAGTTCCCGGTCGGGCTGTCGGCCGAGCTTCACGAGCTCAAGACCCGCCTCGTCCTCGAGGCCCGGCGTCCCGCCGAGCCTTGACCGGGGCCCCCTCCGCCCCTATAACGGCACGGCGTGGAGCGCATCTACCTGGATCACAACGCGACGACACCCCTGGCCCCGGAGGTCCTCGAGGCCATGCTGCCGTTCCTGCGCGCCGACTACGGAAACCCGTCGAGCCTGCACTGGTTCGGCCAGCGCGCCCGGGCCGCAACCGAGGATGCGCGGGCGCGGGTCGCCACCCTCATCGGAGCCGAACCCGCCGAGATCGTCTTCACCGCGAGCGGGACCGAGTCGGACAACACCGCCCTTCGCGGCGTGGCGGCCCGGGTCCGGGATCCTCGCCGAGGGATCGTGACCACGGCCATCGAGCACCACGCGGTGGTCAACACCGCGAAGGCGATGCGAGACGAGGGCTGGCCCGTCGCCCTCGTGGGCGTGGACGTCGAGGGTCGGGTGCGCCTCGAGGAGGTCCGGTCGACGGTGGACGATCACACCGCGCTCGTCTCGGTGATGCTCGCCAACAACGAGACCGGAGTCCTCCAACCGCTTCCGGAGGCCGCGGCGCTCGCCCACGAGCGCGGTGCCCTGGTCCACTCCGACGCCGTCCCCGCCGCGGGAAAGGTGCCGATCGACGTCACCGCCCTCGACGTCGACCTGCTCACCCTGTCTGCTCACAAGATCTACGGCCCGAAGGGGGTGGGCTGTCTCTACGTCCGACGCGGCACCGCCCTCGCCCCCCTGATGACCGGCGGCTCCCAGGAGCGCAACCGCCGAGCCGGGACCGTGAACGTGGCCGGGGTCGTGGGCTTCGGCGCGGCCGCGGAATACGCTCGCACCCGGCTCGAGGGGGACGCCGCCCGCCTGGCCGAGCTGCGCGACCGCCTCGAGGCCCGGCTGCTCTCCATCCCCGGCGCGAGCCGCAACGGAGCCGACCCCCGCCTGCCCAACACCACCAACGTCTCGTTCGAGCGCACCGAGGCCGAGGGGCTCGTCATGGCCCTCGATCTCGCTGGCGTCGCGGCTTCCACGGGAGCGGCCTGCGCGGCCGGGGGAGCCGAGCCGTCCCACGTCCTGAAGGCCATGGGCTTCCCGCCGGAGCGCGTGGAGTCCTCGCTGCGCCTGTCCCTGGGCCGCTCGACCACGGAGGAGCAGGTCGACCGCGCCGCCGCGATCATCGGGGAGTGCGTGGCCCGCCAGCGCACACGCTAGTTCGGGGTCCGGTCTCGCTCCGTGGGCCCGCGGGCCCTGGCCCCTCGGGCCTGCGGGATGCGGGGCCCGACGCCACATGCTCCTCGGCGTGGTAGGAGGAGCGGACCAGCGGCCCCGCCTCCACGTGCTGGAAGCCGAGCCCCAGGGCGAAGTCCCGCAGGCGGTCAAACTCCTCGGGGGTGTAGTACCGGGCCACCGGCAAGTGCTTCGGCGACGGCGACAGGTACTGCCCGACGGTCAGGACATCGGCACCCGCCGACCGGATGGCCCGTATCGTCTCCTCGACCTCCTCCGTCTCCTCTCCCAGGCCCACCATGATGCCGCTCTTGGTCAGCATCCCGGCAGCCTTCGAGCGGCCCAGGAGCTCGAGAGAGCGGTCGAAGCGCGCCCCGGAGCGCGCCTGGCGGTAGAGGCGCGGCACGGTCTCGACGTTGTGGTTGAGGACGTCGGGGCGGGCGGCCAGGACAATCTCGAGGGCCTCTCGGCTTCCCTTGAAGTCGGGGATCAGCACCTCGACTGCACACCCGGGCACCCGGGCACGGATCGCGCAGATGGTCGCCGCGAAGATCGAGGCCCCCCCGTCGGCCTGGTCGTCGCGGTTCACGGAGGTGACGACGGCGTGGCGCAGCCCCATCCGGGCCACGGCGTCCGCCACCCGCCGGGGCTCGGCACCGTCGGGGGCCTGCCCCGGCAGGCCGGTCTTGACCGCGCAGAAGCCGCAGGCCCGCGTGCAGGTGTCTCCGAGGATCATGAACGTGGCGGTGCCCCGCTTCCAGCACTCCCCGAGATTCGGGCAGTGGGCCTCCTCGCAGACGGTGTGCAGATCGAGGCCCCGCATGAGGCCCCGGAGACGCTCGTAGCCGGGGCCCTGCGGCGCGCGGGCGCGAATCCAGCTCGGACGCCGGGGCCGGGACTCAGGAAGGCTGGAGCTCACTCGTCATCCTCGAAGTCGTCGTCATCCTCCTCGAACTCGTCGGGATCGTCGTCGTCCCAGCCGTCGTCGTCCGCGAAATCGTCCTCCTCGAAGTCATCGTCCTCGAGGTCGGCCCCGTCGTCGTCCACGCTCTCGAAATCGTCCAGCTCGTCGTCACCACCGAGCAAAGGTCTACTCTCTCCACTCACGTCCCCTCCTCGGTCCCCGCGGCCGGGGCCTGCCGGCGCTCCCGCGCGCCATCCTCACACATTATCGCTGCTGCCAGAGAGCTCGATTCGTATTATCCTCTCCTTCGTCCACGGGCGAACGGGGAGGGATCCCGCTCCCGGCGCCCGGGACCGAGCGGAGGAGACCGCGATGATCGTCGTCTGCCCGAGTTGCCAGTCGCGCTATCGGTTCGACGAGGCCAAGCTGGGCGATCGGACCAGCGCCAAGACCCGGTGCGCCAAGTGCGGAGGCGCGATCGAGATCGAGAACCCGGTCACAGCGGCCCCGATGCCGCTGGAGGAGCCGGCCGCGCCCACGCCCGCTCCCGCGCCGGTCCCGGCACCGGCTCCGGCTCCGGCACCTGAGCCAGCTCCCCCGGAGACGACGGACGAGTCACTCCGCACTGTCGAGACTCCCGTCCAGCCCCCGGCCGAGGCGTCCAACGCCGGAACGGAGACGATCGCCGGAGGGGATGCCGCCAAGATGGGCCTGCTGCAACTGCCCACCGACAAGCGATTCTCCCTCGCCGTCATCCAGGGCTCGGCCACCGGCCAGATCTTCCAGATCAGCAAGACGCGCACGTTGATCGGGCGCTCCGGAAGCGACATCAACCTGGAGGACCCGGAGGCCTCGCGTCAGCACGCGGCCCTGGAGATCATCGGCGACGTGGCCGTCCTCCGCGACCTCGACTCGACCAACGGCACCTGGATCGATCTCGAGCGGATCGAGCAGTATCAGCTGTCGAATCAGCAGGAGTTCCGCATCGGGACCCACGTCCTCATGTTCATCGTCACCAGCGTGGAGTAGCTCTCTGCCCGGCGACATTGACCTCGAGGTCTTTCGCGACGAAGGCCGCCGCCTCGTCGACTGGATCGCCCGCTACCTGGCCGAGGGGGAGAAGCTCCCTGTACTGTCTCGTCTCCGCCCGGGGGAGCTGAGGGCCGCCCTCCCCCCGTCCCCTCCGGAGCGGGGCGAGCCCCTCCCCGAGATCCTGGCCGACGTCGAACGGCAGATCGTCCCCGGCATCACCCACTGGAACCACCCCTCCTTCTTCGCCTATTTCTCGATCACCTCGTCGGCCCCGGGGATCCTGGGGGAGATGCTGTCCGCCGCCTTCAATGTCAACGGCATGCTCTGGCGGACCTCTCCCGCCGCCACCGAGCTCGAGACCGTGGTCATGGACTGGCTGCGCCAGCTTCTGGGGCTGCCGGAAGGGCTGTTCGGCGTGATCCAGGACACCGCGTCGGCCTCCTCGCTCGTGGCGCTCGCCGCCGCCCGAGAGGCGGTCCCCGGCCTCGACGCCCGCCAGCGGGGCCTCGTCGGACAGGCCCGGCTCCGGGCCTACGCCTCGGAGCAGGCCCACTCGTCAATCGAGAAGGCGGCCATCGTCCTCGGCGTGGGCCAGGAGGGGTTCCGCAAGATCCCGGTCGACGACGAGTTCCGGATGGACGCGGCCGCCCTCGACCACGCCATCGCCGAAGATCGGGCCGCCGGGTGGACGCCCTTCGCGGCGGTCGCCACCGTCGGCACCACCTCCACCACCAGCGTGGACCCCGTCCCCGCCATCGCGGACATCTGTGAGCGCCAGGGACTCTGGCTCCACGTCGACGCGGCCTACGGCGGGTCGGCGGCCATCCTGCCCGAGTGCCGCCACGTCCTCGAGGGCTGCGAGCGGGCCGACTCCCTGGTCATGAACCCCCACAAGTGGCTGTTCGTGCCCATCGATCTCTCGGCGTTCTACACCCGACGCCCCGAGGTCGTGCGCGCGGCCTTCAGCCTCGTTCCCGACTACCTCCGCACCCCGGAGGACGGCCTGGCCCCCAACCTCATGGATTACGGGGTCAGCCTCGGTCGCCGCTTCCGCGCCCTCAAGCTGTGGATGGTCCTGCGGGCCTTCGGGCGCGAGGGCATCGTCGAGCGTCTCCGCGAGCACCTGCGCCTGGCCCGCCTGTTCCGTGAGTGGGTGGAGGCCGACCCCCACTTCGAGATCATGGCCCCCACTCCCCTGTCCGTCGTGTGCTTCCGCGCCCTGTTCCCCGACCACGACGACGAGGGGCACGACCGCTTGAACGACGAGGTGGTCGAGGCCGTGAACGCCACCGGGGAGGTGTTCTTGTCGCCTACGAAGCTCCGCGGGCGGACCGCCCTGCGCCTCGCCGTGGGGAACATCCGTACCGAGGAGCGCCACGTGCGGCGGGCGTGGGAGCTGCTCTCCGAGGCCGCGGCGGCCCGGCGCACCTGAACGCGGCACCGGGCCCACGCAAGCTGTTCGGTTCCGCACATCCCGTTCCCCACCTCCGGTACGCTCTTCCGGGGCCCCGGATCAGGAGTTGAAGAACCCCACGATGTAGCCCAGCGCGACTGTGACCAGGATCAGCCCCATCATCCACTCGAGGGCCCGGCTGGGGACGTGCTTCTGCACACGAGCCCCCAGGCTCATCCCGACCATGCCCCCCAGGCCGAAGAGGAGACCCAGCGTCCAGTCCGGGGCGATGGGCAGACTCCGGTCGACGAGGGCGATCCCCTGGTAGGCGACCACTGCCACAAGAGAGGTGATGCCCGTGGCGGCCAGCGCCGCGCCGGCCACTCTTCGCACGGGCAGGTGAAACATGCTCACGAGGAGCGGGGCGATGATAGCCCCGCCTCCGATGCCGTACACACCGCCCACCAGTCCTACGATCACGCTGAGACCGAGCACCCCTGCCCTCGAGAAGCCCCCCTCGGCCTCGGCCCGCCGCGCCCCGCTCCGGGTCCGGCGCGCGGCGAGCAGGCTTCCCCCGACGTACAGGAGCACCACCCCCGCGAAGAGCTTGAAGCGGGCTGGCTCCGGGAGGTAGCGGACGCGGAGAAAGGTTCCCAGGAGGGCGCCGGGTGCCGTTCCCGTGATGAGCACCCGCGCCAGGGGCCAGCTCATCCGCCCCTCCTTCGCGTATCGGGCCACTCCGCTCGGGGTCGCGAGTACGTTGTAGAGGTGGTTCGTTGCGGAGACGGCCGGGCTCGTGAAGCCCAGGACGCTGACCTGAAAAGGCAGAAGCAGGAAGGCGCCCGAGACGCCGGCCATCGAGGTGAAGAAGGAGATGGACAGCGAGACGAGGGGCAGGAGGAGGAGCGGGGCGTCGAGGGAGAACCCGGAGGAATCCAAGCCGACCTCCGCGCCGAGTATAGGAGAGCCGGGCAGCCCCGTCACGCGCCCGCCGGGGGGCTACCGGGAGGGATCCGGAAGGATCCGGAGCATACCCCTTGCCCCAGGCCAGCCCATTATGCTATTAACCTGATCGAATAAGTCGTATAAGGGAGCGCCATGAAGCTGACCGCCCGCAGTGAGTACGCCCTGCTCGCCCTCGTCCAACTCGCCCGACGGGGGACGCGGGACTACATGACCGTCCAGAGCATCGCCGAGGCGCAGGGGATACCGCCCAAGTACCTCGAGCAGATCCTGCTGCCCCTGAAGCGGGCCCACTACGTCAAGAGCCTGAAAGGACAGGGGGGCGGCTACCGCCTGGCTCGGCCCGCGGACACCATCAGCCTGGCGGAGGTCATCCGCCTTCTCGACGGGCCGCTGGCGCCCACCGAGTCCGTGAGCCACTACTTCTACGAGGCGACCCCCATCGAGAAGGCGCCGCGGATCGTGAGGGTTCTCCGAGGGATCCGGGACCACGTTTCCAGGGTTCTCGAGAAGACCACCATAGCCGACGTGACCTGAGAGGAGGTAGAGATGTCCCAGACCAAGAGCACCAACATCACCCAGCAGGACGCCTCCGTGACGCGGGCGCAGAGAGAGGCCCTCCTGGGCCAGCGAGGAGCCGTGGTGTGGTTCACGGGCCTGTCCGCGTCCGGCAAGTCGACGGTGGCCAGGCTCGTGGACAAGGCCCTCCACGAGCGCGGGAAGCACTCCTGCGTCCTCGACGGCGACAACATCCGCTTCGGGCTGAACAGCGACCTCGGGTTCAGCCCCGAGGACCGCAACGAGAACATCCGCCGCATCGGCGAGGTGGCCAAGTTGTTCGCTCAGAGCGGCACCATCGCCCTCACTGCGTTCATCTCCCCCTACAGTGCCGATCGGGATCGGAACCGGGCCATCAACGCTCCAGGGGACTTCATCGAGGTCTTCGTGGACTGCGCCCTCGAGGCATGCGAGGCGCGCGACCCGCGGGGGCTCTACGCGAAGGCGCGCGCGGGGAAGATCCCCGAGTTCACGGGGATCTCGGCCCCCTACGAGTCTCCGAAAGAGCCGGAGATCGTCCTGCAGACGGACCAGGAGGACGAGGTCCGAAGCGCCGCCCGGGTGATGGCCTACCTCGACGGGAAGGGCTACCTCCGGTCACCAGCCGGCTGGGTCACTCCGCCGATCGAACCCCTGAATCCTCGTCCTCCAGCTCTCGGAGGGCCCGGAGAACGCCCAGCGGGCTCTGCCCCTCGATCTGGCTCATGACGCGGACGATGCGCTCCGCCCGGAAGCTCAGCTTCTTCGTGACACGAGCGTGGTAGGCGTCCCGGAGCGGGTGGACGAGGAGGTGGCGAGGCAGCCCACACCACGGGTGAGGTCTTCTTCTCTCCGACCAGGCTCCTTGGAAGAGCCGCCCTCCGGCTCGCGGTCGGGAACATCCGCACCGAGCAGTGCCACGTCCGGCGTGCCTGGGAGCTGCTGGCCGAGGAGGTGGCGGCGCGACGACGCGGAGGCGAGGCCGCAGAGCCCCGCGACTTTTGCGCGATTCCTGGAAGACGCGAAAAACGGGCCCGTGCGGCCCCCCAGATCGTCCCAGTCGGTCGGTTTGACCCTCGCCGCGGCTGGCCGGCCGTTTGCATCGTTAGGTATTTGGACGGGGAGCCGGAGGTCATGCAGTCGGGAGACACCGTCGTCGTCCAGAGCCGCGAGCTCGAGACCCTGCTGGGGGCTCTGCGCGAACGCGGCTACGAAACGATTGGGCCCGTCCTGAGGGACGGCGCCGTCGCCTGCGGGGAGCTTCACTCCCTCTCCGACCTCCCAGCAGGCTGGACGGACGAGCAGGACGCGGGGCGGTACCGCCTCCGCCGCCGCGACGACCAGGCCCTTTTCGGGTACGCCGTGGGCCCGAATTCCTGGAAGAGGTTCCTCGAGCCTCCCTCGCAGGTGCGCTGGCGGGGTCGGCGAGTGGACGGCGGGTTCGAGGACCTGGCCTCCCCGGAGCGCCCTCGGCGCTACGCCTTCTTCGGTCTGCGTCCCTGCGATCTGGCCGCCCTCCTAATCAAGGATCGGGTCTACCAGGCGTGCGCCGGGATCGACTCCAGCTATCGATCGCGGCGAGAGGGTGCCTTCCTGGTCGTGGTGAACTGCGGCTCCCCGTCCGGCACCTGCTTCTGTGCCTCGATGGGCACAGGACCGCGCACCGGCCCGGGCTTCGACCTGGCCTTGACGGAGCTGGCCGGCGACGATCGCCATGAGTTCCTCGTCGAGGTCGGGAGCGAGGAGGGGGCGGCCGTCGCCGAGTCCGTGCCCCACCGGAGCGCCGAGCCGGCCGATCTGGACTCGGCCGCAGCGCTGCTGCGAGAGGCAGAGAGCCGCATGGGTCGGCACCTCCAAACCGAGGGACTCAAGGAGCGCCTGGACCGGTCGTACGAGGACCCGCACTGGAACGAGGTGGCGGAGCGGTGCCTGACCTGCGGCAACTGCACCATGGTCTGCCCCACCTGCTTCTGCGCCACGATGGAAGACACCGGAGACCTCGGAGGCACGCTCACCGAGAGGCGCCGCATCTGGGATTCCTGCTTCAGCATCGAGTTCTCCTATGTCCACGGGGGGGCCGTCCGGACCTCGGCCGGCGCTCGCTATCGCCAGTGGATCACCCACAAGCTGGCGACCTGGCACGACCAGTTCGGCGTCTCCGGCTGCGTGGGTTGCGGGCGCTGCATCACCTGGTGCCCGGCCGGAATCGACATCAGCGCGGAGGCGGCAGCGGTCCTCCGCGACCACGGGCAGGGGGGGTGATCGTGACCATTCACACCTTCGAGAAGGTCCTCGCGGAGCACCCCTTCTTCAGGGACCTGCGCCCCGAGCACCTGGAAACCGTCGTGGGCTGCGCCGCCAATGTGACCTTCGCTCCCGGCGAGTTCGTGTTCCGGGAGGGAGACGAGGCGAACCAGTTCTTCGTTGTCCGCGAGGGCAAGGTCGTGGTGGAGGTGTTCGTGCCCGGCAAAGGCGCCATGACCATAGAGAGCATCGCGGGGGGAGACGTCCTGGGCTGGTCCTGGCTCTTCCCACCGTACCGGACCCATTTCGACGCCCGCGCTCTCACTCACGTGCGGGCCCTGGCCCTGGATGGAGCCTGCCTCCGGGGGAAGTGCGAGAAGAACACCGACCTCGGCTACCAGTTCATGCGCCGGTTCAACCAGATCGTCGTGGATCGTCTCGAGGCGACACGGATGCAGCTCCTGGACCTGTACCGTCATGACGAGAGCGAATAGCGCCCCGGAGGCAGCGGCAACGCTCGTGGACCCCATGCGCCCGGAGCCCTTCGAGGTGCGCCAGGTGAAGCGGGAGACGGGAGACACATTCACCCTGACCCTGGTCCCGGTGTCGGGTGCCCGGTCGCGGCCCTTCACTCCCGGCCAGTTCAACATGGTCTATGTGTTCGGCGTCGGCGAGGTGCCCATCTCGATCAGCGGCGACCCCGCCCGCCCCGAGCTCCTCGTCCACACCATCCGGGCCGTCGGTGCCACCACCCGAGCCCTCCAGAAGCTCCAGAAGGGTGACTGGGTCGGCGTGCGCGGGCCCTTCGGGACCTCCTGGCCGGTGGAGCAGGCTCACGGGCAGGACGTGATCCTGGTCGCCGGCGGCATAGGCCTCGCTCCTCTGCGGCCCGCCCTCTATCACATCCTTCTGCACCGAGCCCTGTACGGACGCGTGGTCCTTCTGTACGGAGCCCGGACTCCACGCGACATCCTCTACGCCCGGGAGCTGCGCGAGTGGCGGGGCCGCTTCGACATCGAAGTCGAGGTGACGGTCGACCGGGCCACGGTGGAGTGGCAGGGGGGCGTGGGCGTCGTGACGAAGCTCATTCAGAGAGCGCCCTTCGATCCCATGAGCGCCATGGCCATGATCTGCGGGCCAGAGGTGATGATCCGCTTCGCCGCGGTGGCCCTGGAGAGGCGTGGCGTGGCGACGGAACGGATCTTCGTCTCCGTCGAGCGGAACATGAAGTGCGGGGTCGGGCTCTGCGGCCACTGCCAGCTCGGCCCCTTCTTCGTTTGCCGGGACGGACCGGTGTTCGCCCACGACCGCCTGCGTCCTTTCTTCGGTTTGCGGGAGGTCTGACGTGCCCGCGCCTCGAAAGCCTCGGCTCGCGGTGTTCAAGTTCGCCTCATGCGACGGGTGCCAGCTCTCGCTCCTCGACTGCGAAGACGAGCTGCTGGCGGTGGCGGAGCGGGTGGAGATCGCGCACTTCCTGGAGGCCTCGCGGGCGACGGCGAGAGGCCCCTACGACCTGACCCTCGTGGAGGGCTCCATCACGACTCCCGAGGACGCAGAGAGGATCCAGCGGATCCGCAAGGCCTCCCGAACGCTGGTGGCCATTGGGGCCTGCGCGACCGCGGGCGGAATCCAGGGGCTACGGAACTTCGCGAGAGCGAGCGAGCTCGTTTCCTACGTCTACGCGACGCCGGAGTACATCGCGACCCTCGAGACCTCCACGCCCATCGCGCAGCACGTGCGGGTGGACCTCGAGCTTAGGGGCTGCCCCATCTCCAAGGCCCAGCTCCTGGAGCTCCTCGGCGCGTTCCTGACCGGGCGTCGCCCCAACATCGCGACCCACGCGGTCTGCCTCGAGTGCAAGCGTCGGGGCACCGTCTGCGTCATGGTCGCCCACGGAACGCCCTGCCTGGGACCGGTGACCCAGGCCGGGTGCGGGGCGCTCTGCCCGTCCTACAACCGCGGCTGCTACGGGTGCTTCGGCCCCATGGAGTCGCCCAACACCGCCGCCCTCGGCGCGAGCTGGGAGTCGCTGGGGGCGACGCGTTCCGAGATCACCCGGGCGCTGCGCTCCTACAACGCGGCGGCCGCCGGGTTCCGGATGACGAGCGATGCTCATGAGCAAGAGGAGTAGTCGGAGCATCGTCGTCGACGCCCTGGCCCGCGTCGAGGGCGAGGGAGGCCTGACCGTCCGCCTCAAGGGGAGTCGGGTGGCCGAGGTCATGCTCCGGATCTACGAGCCTCCCCGCCTGTTCGAGGCCTTCCTGAGGGGACGCGACTTCCGCGAGGTCCCTGACATCACGGCGCGCATCTGCGGGATATGCCCGGTGGCGTACCAGATGAGCTCGGTGAGCGCCATGGAGGCCGTCTGCGGGGTGCCCGTCGTCGGACAGCATCGGGCGCTACGACGCCTCCTGTACTGCGGAGAGTGGATCGAGTCGCACGCCCTGCACGTCTACATGCTCCACGCCCCCGACTTCCTGGGCTACGCGAGCGCCATCGACATGGCCGCCGATCATCCCCAGGTCGTGCAGGACGCCCTCGAGCTGAAGAAGATCGGCAACGACCTCGTCTCGGTGCTCGGAGGGCGCGAGATCCACCCCATCAACACCAGGGTTGGCGGCTTCTATCGTGTCCCCACGCGTCGCGAGCTGGAGCCGTTGACCTCCAGGCTCGAGCGGGCCCTCGAGCTCTCGCTGGCCACGGTCCGGTTCGTGTCCAGGCTGGAGTTCCCCGACTTCGAGCAGGGCTACGAGTTCGTGTCTCTCCACGACCCCGACGAGTACCCTCTCACCTCGGGACGCGTGGTCTCGAGCAACGGCCTGGACATCCCCGTGGAAGAGTTCGAGGACCACTTCGTGGAGGAACACGTGCCCC